>Ga0209718_1002646_pt1 | contig 17172 bp, 14 predicted proteins | sample AD_JPNAS1_MetaG_FD_184420 | JGI IMG/M metagenome (GOLD analysis project Ga0209718, IMG submission 184420) | Active sludge microbial communities of municipal wastewater-treating anaerobic digesters from Japan - AD_JPNAS1_MetaG (SPAdes) (version 2) | ecosystem: Engineered > Bioreactor > Anaerobic... | reverse complement strand
GCAAGCGAGCAAACTGGGGACGCGTACACCTTGTCGGACCGGTCATATCTCCACCTTCGACGACCACCTATGTTTTGGCTTATGACAACGAGAAGAGTGTCCGCTTCTTCGGTGCGGATCTCGTGGACTGGTGGCGGCGCGGCGGCAAGACATTCGCGGCGATGCTGGAAGAAGCGGTGCGTGATATCTCCGCGCTGGAGGCGAAAGGCCGTGCGTTTGATGAGAAGTTCCGACGCGACATGGAACACGTCGGTGGTGCGAAGTACGCGGCCATCGCTGAACTGGCATGGCGACAGAGCTTCGCCGCGTGCAAGTTCGTGGCGAACACGGACGGCGAGCCGTTTCTGCTTTCCGCCGAAAACGATTCTGGTGGGATGATCGGCACAACGGATGTTTTCTATCCGCAGTTTCCGCATCTCCTGATCTCCAGCCTGACATTGGCGAAAGCGTCGTTGGCGCCCACGTGCCACTATGCGGCGTCCACAAACTGGCCTTATGCCTATGCGCCGCACGACCTCGGGCTCTTCCCCATCGCCGAGGGGCAGTACTACGGCATGAAGAAAGGACAGGCCGTTGGTGGGGGCACGGATGACACGTACCGCATGCCGGTGGAGGAGTGCGGCAACATGTTGATCCTGCTCGCGGCGGTTGCCCAGGCCGAGGGCCACGCCGATTTCGCGGGTCGCTGGTGGGGCGAGGTGACGAAGTGGGCCGAATATCTGGCTCAGTTTGGTTACGATCCCGGCAACCAACTCTGTACAGACGACTTCGCCGGACATCTGGCGCATAATGCGAACCTTTCGGTCAAATCCATAGTCGCCCTTGCCTCTTATGCGAAAATGGCGGAACTGCGTGGTGAGAAGGACGTCGCCGCAAAGTTCCGCACGCTGGCAAAAGAACTGGCGCCGAAGTGGATCGCAGCGGCAAGCGGCGGTGCGTTCGGTGGTACGCGCCTTGCCTTCGACCGGCCTGGAACGTGGAGCCTGAAGTACAATCTTGTTTGGGACCGAGTCCTCGGTCTCGGGCTTTTCCCGCCAGAGATCGCCGAAGCGGAGATGCGCACGTATCGGGCAGTGGCGCAACCCTACGGCGTGCCGCTCGATTGTCGCAAGACTTATACGAAGTCAGATTGGATCGTCTGGGCCGGAACGCTCACCGGGCAGCGGAAGGACCTTGAATTCATGTGCGAGGGGCTTTATCGGTTCCTCGACGAAACGCCTGACCGCACCGCGTTCGGGGACTGGTACATGACCGACTCGGGTCTCTACAGGAGTTTCATTGGTCGCAGCGTGGTCGGCGGCGTTTTCATGCCCGCCCTGATGTCGAAGACGCGCGAGTTTGCCAAGTAGATAGAGTACCCCAATAAAGATTGGCAAGATGACAGTCACAATCATCGGTTCGGGCATGATGGGTAGCGCGCTCGCGTTTCCTGCCCGTGAAAACGGAAACACAGTGCGGCTCGTGGGGACACCCCTCGACCGCGAGATCATCGACACCTGCCGTAAGACGAACCGGCACCCGAAGTTCAAGAAGGACTTCCCGGTCGGTTGTACGTTCCATCAGATTGAGGAGATGGCCGAGGCGGTGCAGGACGCCGACTTCGTGATCGGCGGGGTGTCGAGTTTTGGTGTGGATTGGTTCGGCGAGTACGTGCTCCCCAAACTGCCGCCAGATTTGCCGGTTCTCTCCGTGACGAAAGGGCTCATGGATACGCCTGACGGGAAGCTGCTCACCTATCCCGCGGTGTGGGAGGCGCGGCTTGCTGAGAAGGGCATTACGCGCACGATCTGCGCGATCGGCGGTCCCTGCACAAGCTACGAGCTTGTCGCGCATGACCAGACGGTTGTCGCGTTTTGCGGCAAGGACATCGAGACGCTTCGGATGTTCAAGGAGGCGATGGCGACGGACTATTATCATATCTCGCTTTCCACGGATGTGACCGGCATCGAGAGTGCTGTCGCGCTCAAGAACGGCTATGCGCTTGGCATCGCGCTTACAATCGGTCTCAATCAGAAGGCGTTTGGTATCGACTCCGAACTCCACTTCAACTCGCAGGCGGCGGTCTTCGGTCAGGCGCTGAAGGAGATGAAAAAGCTCCTCGACCTTCAGGGCGCGGGTACGCTCGATAATCTCTGCGTCGGTGCGGGTGATCTGTGTGTCACGGTCTACGGCGGACGCACGCGGCTCGTGGGTATTCTGCTCGGGCGTGGACTTGATATCGATCAGGCCAAGGCGGAACTGGAGGGCGTCACGCTTGAATCGCTTGTCGTTGCCGAGCGTGTGGCACGAGCGGTGAAGCACCTCTGCGCCAACGACAAGCTCGACGTAGCGGACTTCCCGCTTCTCATGCACATCGACGAAATCCTCACTCAGAAACGGCCCGTGAACATTCCGTGGGAGCAGTTCTCATGCGAAAAAGTAATCGGTTAGCCCGTGGCAGGGGTCATCTGAGTCGAGTATGTGTTTTGTGTTTGCGCAGTCGGAAGACAAGCGCGGGCGTCCTCGTCCGCTCTTTCATGCATGGCGGCGCTGTTTTATCGTGTCGGCGGTACTCGTAATGGCGGGTTGGGCACGCTCTGGCCGTCATCACTGTCACTCGCGCGCAAAGGCCCGGAACGGCCTTGTCGGCAAGCACGCGGTGTAATGCCGGTATGCCGCTTGAAGAGGTTGGCAAAGTGCTGCGACGAGCAGAAGCCGAGCTGCATGGCAATTTCGGTGATCGGCAGCGAGGTGGTTTGTAGCAATTCGCGCGCAGCGCGGATGCGACAGTCGATCAGGAACTGGCGGGGGGGCAGGCCGGCCAGCATTCGGAAACGTGTGGTGAAGTGGGCGGGAGTCATGCCCGCACGGCTCGCGAGTTCATCCACCGTGTAATCACTTTCTGGATGCGCCTGAATCTCGCGCAGCAATGCCTCAATACGCGTCTCGCCGACCGGCACGGTGTGGGCACCGGATGCGACCGCGATTTCCAATAGCAGGTCGAGCAGGGCGATGCGCAGACGCAGTGGGCGCAGCGTGTTGGCGGGTTCGTCATATACCGTGTGTAGCGTTTGGAAAAGACGCCTGATGCGGTCGGTGCCGCGGAAATGGCGGTGCGGCAGGTTCAGCAGAGCGAGCCGCAGTGCGCGGGCCTCGGCGGTCGGCAGTTGCAGGAATGCGTCGTCGGAGGGATCAACACGCAGGATCAGCCAATAGAGGATCAGCCCTTTGGGATGTTCACTGACCGTGTGGCGCTCTTCGGGGAAGTTCACGAAGACATCGCCCGGTCCGACGCGGTAGGTTCTGCCGTTGCAGCCGAAGGTAAGTGTGTTGCGCACGCAGGTATGGATTTCAAGGCACCCAGGGTGCCAGTGTTCCGGCACATCGGGGCGGGGATTGCGGTAGTTGCAATACCCCAACATCGGGACGGCAGGAAGCCCCAGCGGTGCGAGGTCAAGCGCGCGCCGCTCGGGAGTGTTCATGTAGTCAAAACGCAGGTTAGAGATCGCTTTCATTTTGTGCGTAATCATACGATATTAGGATTGTGAACGCAATCCAAAGACGCAACTTGTTAAAATGAGTGCAAACAAATCACGCTCCCTTGTAGGGGCAAAAGGAAAGGGGCCATTATGCTGCGGAAAATGATTCAGACCAAGGTCACATTGAAACGCGATTTCAAACCGCCGATCACGCTGCTCAACACGCTGAGACAGGCGGCAGGCCCGAAAGATTCTGTGCTTGCGATTGCCTGGGAACGCGAGAACGGCTACATCTCCCGCTATGATTTGCCGTTGCCGGCGCGTGCGGAAGATTTGCCGGAAGTGGCGCAACTCGCGGAGCGGATCGTGAAGTTCCTGCTCTGGGCCTCCGGCGGCTGGCGCTTGATGCTGGCAGGACCAAGTAAGCTGTGTCAGTCGATCAAAAAACAGTATTCGAAGGATGGCGCACGGGCGTTTGATGTGGCCTTCATGGAAAAGGTCTACGATCGTCCGATGGTGGTGGAACTGCGTAAACTGAGCGAGATGCCGCAGGCGCACGAGCGCGCGCTGGTGATGGACAACCGTACCAACGGCTGCCGGATCGGCTTCGATCTGGGGGCGAGCGATTTCAAGATCAGCGCGGTCAAGAATGGCAAGGCGATCTACAGCGATGAGTTCCCGTGGGATCCGCGCAACCAGACCGATCCGGATTATCACTACAACAAGCTGAACGAGGGCTTGAAGATCGCCGCGGCCAAGCTGCCGCGAGTGGATGCGATCGGCGGCAGCAGCGCCGGTGTGATCGTGGACAATCGGATTCGAGTGGCTTCGCTGTTACGTTCGATTCCAGAAGCGCGTTATGCCGAAGCACAGAACATGTTCGTCCGTCTGGCGGCGGAGTGGAAGGTGCCGATCGAAGTTGCCAACGACGGCGACGTGACGGCGCTGGCCGGCTTGATGTCGCTCGGCAAGAAAGGGATTCTGGGCGTGGCGATGGGATCGAGCGAGGCCGTCGGCTTTATCGATCGCAAAGGATGCCTGACCGGGCGTCTCTCTGAACTCGCTTTTGCGCCGGTTGATCTGCATCCGGAGGCACCGGCCGACGAGTGGTCGGGGGATATCGGTGTCGGCGCGATGTACTTCTCGCAGCAGGCGGTGAACCATCTGGCGATAAAGAAGGGTATGCGTTTTCCGGCCAAGATGGCGTTGCCCCAGCGCTTGGAACGCGTGCAGGAGCGCATGGCGGAAGGTGACGTAACGGCGCTGCGGATCTACCAGAAGATCGGCTTGTATCTCGGTTACACCGTACCGTGGTACCGTGAGTTTTACGGTTTTGACAGCATGATGATCCTCGGACGCGTGACGTCCGGTGCAGGCGGGATCATGATTCTGGAAACCGCGCGGCTGATTCTCGCGGACCAGTTTCCGGAAATCGCCGAGCAGGTGGAAGTGTTCATGCCGGACGAGAAGGCGCGTCGGGTTGGCCAGTCGGTAGCGGCGGCCTCCCTGCCCGTGTTGTAAGGCGCGACTGTTACGGAGAGAAAGGACGAGACGAACATGAAGTTGACGAATGCGACGGCGGATATCTTTGTCCCTGACGGCACCCCGCTTGAGGCGGCGTTGGCGCGCACGACCCATTTGGGGATCGGCGCGCATCAGGATGACCTAGAGTTTATGACGGTGCATGGCATCCTGACTTGTTTCGGCCAGCCGGACAAATCGTATTGCGGGGTGACCTGTACCGATGGTGCCGGTAGTTCACGCAGCGGGGTCTATGCCACTTACACTGACGAGCAGATGAAGACGGTGCGGCGCATTGAGCAGCGTACTGCGGCGATGGTGGGACGTTACGGCGCTATCTTGCAGCTTGATTTTACCAGCAAGCAGGTCAAAGCGCAGGACAATACGCCGTTGGTGGACGACCTGTACGCAATCCTGATGGCGACACGTCCGCAGACGGTCTACACGCATGCGCCCTCTGACAAGCACGATACGCACGTTGGAGTGACGCGCGCCACGATCGCGGCGATCCGGCGCATGCCGGTCGCCGAGCGGCCGCAGCAGGTCTACGGGTGCGAGATCTGGCGTGACCTCGACTGGCTGCCGGATGACCGCAAGGTCGTGCTGGATGTCAGTGAACGCGCCAACATCTCGGCGGCGCTTTCCGGGGTATTCGACTCACAGATTACAGGCGGTAAGCGGTATGATGACGCGGTTATGGGACGCCGTAGGGCCCACGCCACGTTCTTCGAGTCGCATGCCGTGGATTCTGCCACGCTGCTGTCCTTTGCCATGGACCTGACTCCGCTGGCGCAAGACGACACGTTGTCGCTGGCTGACTACACGTCCTCGCTGATTGACGCCATGAAGGCAGATGTCGTGCGGCGGTTGGGCGAGCGAGGGCAAATATGACAACGACTGCAGTGAATCAAAATGCGCTGCGTGACGTGTTTATCGGGTTTTATGCCTGGGGAGATTTTGTGTCTGCCGAGCCATACGGCACCGGTCACATCAACGACACCTACCGTGTCCGGGCCAGTCTGGCCGGCACGCCCGTGCACTACCTGATGCAACGCATCAACCATGACATTTTCAAACAGCCAGACGGTGTGATGGATAACATCGTGCGCGTCACCAATCATCTGCGGGCCAAGATGGCTGGGGTGCCCGATGCGTCGCGTAGGGCATTGACCGTCATTCCCGCGCGCGCGGATGGTCGCCCTTGGGTGCGTGACCGCTCCGGTAACTGGTGGCGGCTCTATCTTTTCATTGAGCAGGCACGCACGTATGATGTGATCGAAAACGCACGTCAGGCGTTCGATGCAGCGCGTGCATTCGCGCGTTTCCAGAGTCTGCTCGCGGACCTGCCGGCACCGCGGTTGAACGAGACGATCCCGGCCTTTCATAACACGCTCTCGCGCTTGGATGCGCTGGATGCCGCGATTCAGGCTGACGCCTTCGGACGCAAGGCCGAGGTCGCGGCGGAGATTGAATTCGTCGAGCAGCGGCGCTCACGTTGCGGGCACTTGCTCGAACGCCATGCGTGCGGCGAGATCCCGGAACGCATCACGCATAATGACACCAAGATTAATAATGTGATGCTGGACGATGCGACGGGCGAAGGCGTCTGCGTGATAGACCTCGATACGGTAATGCCGGGACTCGCACTCTACGACTTTGGCGATATGGTGCGCACTGCGACCGCTGCGGCACTGGAGGATGAGCGCGATCTCTCAAAGGTCAAATGCCGCGTGGAGATGTTTGAGGCACTGGCGCGTGGCTATCTCGAAGGCGCGGATTTCCTGTTGCCGGCCGAGCGCGAGGAGCTGGTTTTTTCCGGGCAATTGATCACGTTGACGATCGGCATCCGCTTTTTGACGGATTATCTGTCAGGCGACGTCTATTTCCGTACGCACCGGCCAGGCCACAATCTCGACCGCTGCCGTACCCAGTTCAAAATGGTGAGCAGCATGGAAGAGCAGGCGGCGGCGATGGAGGAGATTGTGTGCGCGATGGGGTAATCGGCTGATGCGAACATCATGCGTATCTGGGGGGAAGGTAATGACGATGTTTTGTCGCTACGCAATCGCATGGCTTGGCGTGGGAATGGCGCTAACCGTATGGGGGGCGGAGTCGCCAAGCATACAAACGGAATCAGAGATTGACGCCTCGATCGGCCGCGGCCTCGAATGGATTGCGCGTGGACAGCGTCCTGACGGCACATTCGGAAACGGTGGGCAGGCGCAAAACACGTCGGGCGTCTGGGCGCTTTGCGGGATGGCCTTTTTGGCGCGTGGACATGTACCCGGTACTGAGCCGTACGGTCCTGTGGTCGAACGCATTATCACGCGCCTCGCCGAGGTCCAACGCGCGGATGGTTACCTCGGCGGAAATGACGGTAAGATGTACTCGCACTGTATCGCCACGCTCTTTCTCTCCGAAGTCTCCGGCATGGTACGTCCCGAGCTTCAGAGCAAGATCGATCAGACGCTGCCGCGCGCTTTGAAGATCATCCTCGATGCGCAGAAGATCGAGAAAGATAAGAACCATCAAGGCGGCTGGCGTTATCAGCCCGACTCTCGCGACAGTGATTTTTCGTGTAGCGGCTGGGCGCTGATGGCATTGCGTTCCGCGCGTCTCAACGGCGCGGCCATTCCGCCGGAAGCGATCAAGAGCGCGGTGGAATATGTGTTGCGACGCCACGATGAAAAGCAGGGATGCTTCGGCTATGCTGATCAGCAGTCGCATGCGGTCACATTGACGGGGGCCGGTATCCTCTGCCTTTCATTGTGCGGCGAGCATGGTAATCCCGCTGTGGGCCGAGCTGCCCGCTATCTGATGGAAAAGTACGAGGAACTGCCGAAGCAACAGTACTGTTTTTACGGTATGTACTATGCGGCGCAAGGGTTGTTCCAACTCGGCGGTCGCGAGTGGCAGGAATTTTCACGTTGGATGTACGACACTTGGATCCCAAAGCAGCATGCGGACGGTTATTGGGAGCGAGGCGAACAGGACCGATACTATCAAACCGCCATGGTGATCCTGGCGTTTACCGTTCCCTACCGCCAGTTGCCGATCTATCAACGCGACGAAACCGTTGATGAGTAGGCGTTTGAATGCTGTGTTGCGCTCTTTACTTCTTCGCCGGGCGGGGCGGCAGGGGGGCGTCGGGGGCACGCTTAACCGAGCAGTGCAGGTGCGGACCCGAGGAGCGGGGGGTCTCGTACAGCACAAAATCGAAACCGGCTTGCCAGCAGAGTTTTGCCAACTCACTCAGGCTCGTACCCTCGCACGTCAGGTCAATCGCACGTCCCTCGCAGTGCAGTGACCGCGCCATGTGGATACGGTTTTTGTCGGCGGGGCGGAAAGCGTCCTGTATCTTGAGTTTGCCTTTTTTCTGCTCTAGCAAGTTGACCAAGCGCCGCAGGGGCACCTCCATAGCGCGGTGGATCAAGTGGTCATCCTCGTCGTCATCGTCGTTGTCGTTGTCGCTTTCAAACCAAACGCGTGGATCTTCAAATCGCATCAAGTCGCGTTTGGGATCGAACGTCGCTAGATCAATGGGGCCCGAGGCATAGATCTCTTTGCCGCGCGGCATATTGGAGTCTGGTGGAAACGAGGCCGGTGCCTCGCGCACTGGACGGTGCAGGTCGGGCGCTGGCTCCGTGCTCGGTGTTTTGGTCTCGGCCCCCGCCGTCTGGTCGTCGGGAGCTGGCTGTTTTTTACGGCAACCCTCCACGCTGGCACAGATCAACAAGCCGCCGACGCAGGCGGCAACGGCTATGGCCACGGCCCACTTCATCCATATCTTGAACGCATTTGGTTCGCTAAAATCCCGGAACGTTTCCGGTCTGGGAATCTTTTTCAAAAAAGGCATCGCCGCTATGCTTCCTCTCCCTCTTCTCCTTCAAACACGGGTTCGGCGTCGGTCGGTTCGCCGCCACCTAAAATCTCCTTCACAGCGTCAGTCTGCTCCGGTGCGGCATCAGCGGTCGCCTTATCGCTCGACGCGAACAGCGGAGTCTCTGCAACGGTATCTTTGTCGGGCTTTTTCTTTTTCGTATGGACAGCCTTGCGTTCGCTGGGTTTCGAGCGTTGCAACGTGGGATCCAACTCGTTCAACTCTTTGAGGCTGCCTAGGCCGAAGTGATTCAGGAAACTCGCGGTCGTACCGTAAAGGAAAGGGCGTCCGGGCAGATCACTGCGTCCGACAATGCGGATCAGATGCAGTTCCATCAGCGCCTTTACAATATGGTCAACCGACACGCCGCGGATCGCCTCAATCTCCGACTTGGCGACAGGCTGCCGGTATGCGATGATCGCAAGCGTCTCCAACGCCGGACGCGACAACGTGTTCGGGCGGTCCTGCTTCAGCAGGTTGCGCACCCAACGTCCGCAACTCGGCTGCGTCTGAAAGCGAAATCCGCTGTTGATCTCTGCCACCTCGACGCCTAGTTCTAGGCGTGACAGCTCCTTGGCGATGCTTTCGATCGCATCGTTGATCTCACGCGGAGAGGCTTCGGCAAACAACGCAGCCGTTTCGCTTTCCGCGCCTTCCTGCTCCGCCACGCTCTTCAGGCAAGTGCGGATCTCTTCGACCGTAAGCGGGTGGTCAGCGCCGAAAAGCAGCGCCCCGATGACCTGTTGCAGACTCGATGCCAACGGCAGTTTGACCTTTTCAGGATTCGACATGCTCGGCTCCTTCGTTCAAAGGCGGCGGCAGCGGTTCGTCCGCGGCATCCTCCCTCGGCAAAATCAAGATTTCATGAAACGCGGCGTTCTGCTGGATCTTAACCTGACGCAGGCGCAGCAGTTCCAGCAACGCCAGAAAAGTGACGATCACCTCGTTGCGGTGCGACTCGGGATTGAAGAGTTTGGAAAACTCGATGCGGCGCTGTTCGCGCAGCTTCGTGCTGATCACCTCCATCTTGTCTGGAACCGACCAGACGATCGGTTCCAGATGTCCGAACGGCTCTACCGGTGCACGCGCCAGCACCTCTTGGAAAGCGGTCAGCAGATCGAAAAGCCCGATGTCGCCCAGCGCTTGGCCGACATCAGCCGCGCTTTTTTCAAACACCGGCTTATCGCCACCGAACGTGAACACTTCATGTTGCAACGCCTCAAACTCAAGCAGGCGGTCGGCCGCATCCTTGAACTTTTTGTACTCGACGAGTTGGCGCACTAGATCCAACCGCGGATCGATCCATTCCTCATCAAGCGGTTCGTCGGTGGATCGCGACTCGACCGGCAGCAACATTCGGCTCTTGATCATCATCAGCGTGGCAGCCATGACCAGAAACTCGCCGGCGATGTTGAGATCCAGGATACGCATGACGTCAAGATACGCCATGTACTGTGCCGTGATCCGCTCGATCGGGATATCGTAGATATCGACCTCTTCGCGCCGAATCAGATAGAGCAGGAGATCGAGAGGCCCTTCAAATACCTCTAGATCGACCTTGTAGTCGTCGGCTAATAATGCGTCAAGCGCCATCGCTCAGATTCTTCCTGCAAGCGACGACAACCCCACCGCATTGCGCGCACGGTCCAGGGTCTTGGTAGCTTCGGCGCGCGCGCGTTCAGCTCCTTTGCGCAACACCTCTTCGACATAGTCGGGGTTGGCCTGCAATTCCGCCCGGCGCGTGCGGAACGGCTCGAAGACCTCTTCAAATGCTGCGGCCAACGCTTTTTTGGCATGGCCGTATCCGTAGTTCCCGCCGCGGTAGTTGGCCTCCATCTCCTGCCGTTGCGCATCGTTGGCGAACAATTTGTAGAGCGCAAACACGTTACAGGTCGCGGGATCCTTGGGGTCTTCGAGTCCCTTGCTGTCGGTGACAATCTTCATGATGCGCGCCTTTGTCTCTTTCATGTCGCCAAACAGTTCGATCGTGTTACCGTAGCTCTTCGACATCTTCTGTCCGTCCAGTCCGGGCACCACAGCCACCTCCTCCGGAATGAAAGGCTCCGGAATCGTGAAAACCTCGCCGAATTCGTTATTGAATTTGATGGCGATGTCGCGCGTGACCTCGACGTGCTGCTTCTGGTCGCGTCCCACCGGCACCACGTTTGACTGGTAGATGAGAATGTCCGCTGCCATGAGCACTGGATAGGCAAACAACCCGTGCGATGCGGCGATCCCTCTGGCGATTTTGTCCTTGTAAGAGTGGCAGCGCTCCAGCAACCCCATAGGCGTCACGATCGAGAGTAGCCATGTCAGCTCATGCACCTCCGGCACATCGCTCTGGCGGAAGAAAACCGTGCGCTCCGGATCGAGTCCGCAGGCCAGAAAATCGAGCGCGACATCCCAGGTGCCCTGCATGAGTTGCTCGCGGTCATGCAGTGAGGTCAGCGCGTGATAGTTCGCAATGAAAAGATACGCCTCGCCCCGCTCCTGAAGCTGCAAGGCAGGTCGCATCATGCCGAAATAGTTTCCCAAATGCAGTTTGCCCGAGGGCTGAATGCCCGATAGAATCCTCATGGTTAGCCGTCCCGCCGAAAGAGTTAAAAAAGAGCGCCAAGTATACCCTGATCGTCCCCCAGAAACAAGGCCGCTTTCAAAAGGCGAAAGATTTAGCCGTTGGCGTGTGCGTTGTGGTATCTTGGTTACATGAAACGGATGCTACTGGTGCTTTTGGGGGCCGTTACCGCGCATGCGCAATTTACGGCGGATGAGATGATTCAGCCATGTGCCTACACGAATGCGGCCGGCGAGGTCGTGCGGTACCGGTTGGCCGCGCCGCAGTTTCCGGTCGAGGGACGCAAGTATCCGCTCATCCTTTTTCTCCACGGTTCCGGCGAGTGCGGCACCGACAACCAGAAACAGGTCAAGGTGGGGTTGCCCGCACTGGTGGCGACGCTCCTGCGGCGTAAGGTTGCGGAGCCCGTGCTGCTCGTCGCGCCGCAGTGTACGATGACCAATGGCTGGGTGCGTCGTCTGGCCATGAACGAGTCGTTTTCGGCTGATTCCGAGCATGCGCCGGCGTTGGCGCAGGCGTTGGAGTTGGTGCGGCATCTTGTGACTGAGCGTCAGGCTGATCCCGACCGTCTCTATATCACTGGCCTTTCATACGGCGGGTTCGGTACGTGGGATGCGATTCAGCGCGAGCCGGAGTTGTTTGCGGCGGCTATCCCGATATGCGGCGGCGGAGATGTGCGGCGCGTGCGTGCGTTGCGTCACTTGCCGATCTGGGCGTTTCACGGCAGTGCCGATCAGAATGTGCCGGTGGCATGCTCGCGCCGGATGGTGGAGGCGTTGAAACGATCCGGCAACCGCAAGGTGCGTTATACAGAGTACGAAGGGGCGGACCACGTCGTGTGGGACCGTGTTTACGGGAATGACGAGGTGCTGACGTGGCTGTTGCAGCAGACGCGTGCGCGTAAGCCGTGGTGGAAATTCTGGTGAGTGAGAGGAGAAGCATGCGAATCACAAAATGGCGGATGGCATGGGGGGTGGCGGTGGCGGCGTGGGCGGTTCAGGCGCACGCCTCGGTTTTCGAGATGCCGCAGAAATTCCCGCGTCATGTGCAGCTTCAGCAGCAGTTGATCCAAAGCGTCCGCGCAGGGCGGATCGAAGAGATGGAGCGGGTCTGCCGTGAGGGCATCGCACTATTGCCGCAAGATCCGACCTGGCAGTACAACTTGGCGTGCGCGCTGGCTTATCGGGCAGACAAGGCGGAGGCCTTGACTGCGTTGGAGCGCGCGATTGAACTGGGGTTTCGCGATCCGGCGGTGATCCGCAAAGATGATGACCTCAAGCAGCTTGCCGCGCTGCCGCAGTTCGAGACACTGCTCGCCAAGGCCAAGTCGCTGCAGGGGAAGCCGGTGGACGGCGTGCCGCAAGTCAGCGCCAGCGTCGTGTTTACGGGACACCCGGTCGAGATTCACGGATCCAATACCGTGTGGGATTTTGAGGCTGGCTGCTTCAAAACGCTCTTTGCACTGCACAATGCCGAACTCAAAAAAATCTCTGCCTACGCCGATTCGTATAACGGCCCTGCCTCCAGCGCGGTCCGAAACTGGATGAAGGCGGAACGCGCATCAGGTAATTTCGGCGATCTCTATGTGAACCGGGATGATGGTCATTCGCAGTTGGATGTGACCAATTTCCCTGGGCTCACACCGGTGGTTTACGGCGAAGAGGCGCGTACCCACAAGATGCATCTGGGGGTGCCGAATACGCTTTTCAGCCAACCGGTGATAGGTAATTCATCCATGTCGATGGTCAACGGACCGCTCTGGCGTAGTCTGCCGCGCTCTATCGTCACTGATCCCTTTCAGCCGCTCATCGCCTTCCGGCTTTACCTCAACAACCAGTGTTGGTTCTACCCCGAACACAAAGACCACGACCCCGAGACGGGGGACCTCTACCCGGCCAATACGCCGTATTATGTCATCAGTCAAGGCTCCTCGTTCTCCGACAAGCAGTTCATGGAGGCGTTCGCGGCCACGATGACAGCATTCACGCCGGACGTCAAGCGCCTGCTGATCATGCGTCAGGCCTTGGCCCCGACGCTCCAGATGATTCTGCGCGCCACGCAACGCACGGTGAAGCAGCCGGGCGATTATCTGACCGGCGCGGCGCATCCGGTCGTTTTCGACGCCCGTAATCTGGATGTTGAAGCGATGGTCCGGATGGCGAATGCGCTTACGCCGGAACTGATTCCGCCGCTTGTGACACTGCGCACGCTCAAAGACGCGCAGGCCGAGCCCGGTGTCGACTATTTTGACATGCGTCCGGAGGGCTTGTTCGACACACCGTTTGCGATTGCCCGGGTGGTACGCGGGGTCGCGCGCTCACGCAGCATGACGATCGAGGCCGCAGCCGCGCCGCAACTGCCGTCCGGCACCGTCTACCGCTGGGTCGTGCTGCAAGGCGATCCCGAGAAGATCACGATCCAGCCCCTCAAGCCTGATGGCTCGCAAGTTACCGTCACGGTGGCGTACCACGGTGTTTATCGGCCAAAGGGAGCGGATGGCCTGCCCGTCATGTTGCAGACCAGTCGTGTCGATCTCGGATGCTTTGTGCAGCACGGGTCGCACTACTCGGCACCAGCGCTGGTGTCATTCTGCTACTTGCCCAACGAAGAGCGTGCGTATCACGATGACGGGAAGATTCAGTCGGTGGACTACACCAACAGTGCGCATCGTTACGCTGACCCGCTTCTCACTATGCAAAAGGGGTGGAAGGATCTGTACACGTACGACGCACAGGGACGACTGACCGGATGGTTCCGCAGACGGGCCGGCGCTGTTCCTGAGCGCTTTACCCATCGCGGTCACCGGGTATTGGCAACCGATGCGCAAGACCGTCCGACGCAAGCGTGCGGCGTGGAATATCTGCCGCGCCAGGCCGGTGCCGGATTACCGCCGACGTTGACGTATGCGGACACGCAACAGCGGTTTACCTACACCTATGAAAACGATACGGATCAGGTGGGGCAGGTGACGGCCGACGAATAACCGTTGGTGAAAATCAAAACCCCAATAAAACCGCTGTTTTACTGGGCTTTTAAGATGGAGCCAGCAGACGGGATCGAACCGACGACCTCATGATTACAAATCAAGTGCTCTACCAACTGAGCTATGCTGGCGTCATTATCGAATGACCTAATCGGTCTGGTAAATATCGGGCCACATAGTACGCTGATTCGGACGTGTGTTTCAAGCTGAAATATAACTCGATCATTTCATACTGGGCAGAACGATACCGCGCAGGATGATCTTCTGGCAGGCGATGAAGACTACGGCCGTCGGAATCGAGACCAGTACGAAGCCGGCCATTACTGCCCACGGCTGATCAGCGAGCTGCTGGCTCATCTGATACATCCAGACCGCCAGCGTCCAGTGGCTTTGCCGCTGGCAGACCAGTAGCGCCCACTCCCAACTGTTGTAGGCGTGGACGAAGGCGTTCAACGCATTCACCGCCAGAATCGGCGTGGTCATCGGTAGCGTGATTCGCAAAAAGATCTGCCACTCCTTCGCGCCATCAATCGCGGCGGCTTCGTACAGCTCACGCGGCAGACCGTCGAAGAAGCCCTTGAGGATGAAGATCGACATACCGCTGGCCAGCGTGGGCAGCACCAGTGCGGCAAAGGTGTTGAGCAACCCGAGATCACGGATCAGCAGAAACCCCGGAATGGCGGTGACAGCCGCCGGGAAAGCCATGGTTGCCAGCAGGAAGAGTAAAATCTTTTCGGTCGAGCGCAGGCCGAAGCGCGAGAGCGCATACGCCGCCAGTGGATTGACGGTGAGTGTGGCGAGCACCGAGAGTAGCACCAGCAGGACGGTGTTACCGAACGCCTGGCCGCGCAGGAAAAGATACTCGCCCACCGTGCGGTAGTTCGCGAGCGCGCCGACCAGAAAATCGCGCCAGCCGCGCTGTGCGAAGGTTACGGCCAGCGCCTCGCGTGTCGGGAAGCGCGCCTCATCGAAAGCGGCAAGCTGCCAGCCGTAGGTCGTGTTCAGCGCCTGCACCGTGCCGTAGCGCGTCCGCAGAAAATTCTGCCAGGCTTGTTCGGCGCTGAGGACCTCGAGTTGCGCGAGCGGTACCTGCGGGATGAAGTTGCGCCAGAGCGTACTGTTCTCATACGCCGGCAGGCGCAACCCCGCGAAGCCGGATGTCGCGTCCGGCAGCGTCTGTCCGGTCAGCCGCGTGTAGGCCTCGGGCGTCCGGCAGACCCCGGCGACGTAGTGCCGGTAGGCCTCTTCCAGTTCGGGCGTGATCCGCACGCGCAACATGCGGCGCGGGTAGGCGGTGCGCACAAAGCGATCCCACTCGGTACGTAGCCGTGCCGGTGCGTCGTCCGGCAGGGGGAAGGGGATGTGCTCGAAATCGGCGCAGGCGCGTTCGGCGAGGCGCGCGTAGTCGTCCGACGTGAAGGTGCCGCCCGGCGGCAGGCCGAGGCGCGCCTGCACATCCGCGCGCTTGAGCCACGCCAGCCAGAGCGGACGCGATTCGTAAGGCGTTGTGCGCGAGAAGTAGGCGGGCGGTTCTGCATCGGCGTCGATCGCACCCGAGCCGTAAGCGCGTACTCGGTAGAGGCGTTTCAGCTCTTGATAGAGTTCCATCTTGGGGTCGTCGGCTGGATAGTCCCAGCCCGCGTGGTGCAACGGTGCGCGTTGTTGCGCGATCATGCGGATGCCGAAAAAGGATGAGTAGCGCACCGGCCATTCGGCATTGAGGCGTTCCAGCGCGGCACGGCGGCGCGCCGCAGACGAGAGCGCCGCAAAGCGCTGCGGATCTTCGGCGCGTAGCTTCGCTTCGAAGTGTCCGCGCACAAAGCCGGCCACGTCGCGCGGGTCGAACGTACAGACGCTGTTGCGCAGATCGTAATCGCGATTGAAGACCGCATAATCGCGTGCCATGCGTGCCCAGCGTTCGGCGGTTGCCGGATCGTCCAGGCCGGCAAGATGGCGCTCGGCGAAGTTGCGGCCGCCCGCGCGGTCGCGCGCGACCACGATCCAACTTCCCCAGTGGGCGGGCGCATCGGGAAAAACTTGGGCAGGAAAACGCGGGTAACACCCCGCGATGTAACGCATGAAACGGTCGGGACGATCCCAGAATGCACGCACGACCGGCGAGAAGCGGTAGTAGTCATACGGGCCGGTCAGCGAAGCGGCCAGCATCACCAAGAAAGGCCAGACCATGGTGAGCCCGCCCAGCGACAAAACGGCATAGACCAGAACCAGGAAGACCCGGGCTTTGGCTGTCTTGCGCTCGACTGTCAGAATCACCGCCATGTTCGGTACGCATACCGTAGCACAGTTCACAGAGGTGCGCCAAATTGAAAACTCCTAAATCGTGCGATTACACAAAATTACACGAAATGGGCCAAAATGTGCATCAAAGGAATGTGACACAAAAAATGTGCGCTTGACCATAGCTGCCAGAATAAATACTATCCCGGTCAAACATGGGGCCTGTCTGCCTTTGAAGGGCGGGTTCAAAAATGTTGGTAGTTCGGAAAAACAAGAGTGAGAAACCCCATCACTTGTGGTAATGCGACCCGATGAGAAGTGCTCTCGCATATCAACCTCAATTATTTGCCGAAAACCCGGATGTCTCCCTAGCTCACGCCCGATTTAACAGGAGGTCTGGTGCGTTCGGGGATAACATGTCGTTGCCCGTCCATCGCTGGTACCGATATTCGGCAGGTTTTTCCGCCGACTGGGTTAGAACGGTTATTCAAGAGCGACATTCGGGCACAGGCCAGTT
>Ga0209718_1002642_pt1 | contig 17195 bp, 14 predicted proteins | sample AD_JPNAS1_MetaG_FD_184420 | JGI IMG/M metagenome (GOLD analysis project Ga0209718, IMG submission 184420) | Active sludge microbial communities of municipal wastewater-treating anaerobic digesters from Japan - AD_JPNAS1_MetaG (SPAdes) (version 2) | ecosystem: Engineered > Bioreactor > Anaerobic... | reverse complement strand
ATGTATACCTCCTTGGAGATCATCGGGTATCACCTCCTCTCTTCGAGAAGACGATACCATCCTTTCAGATCCCAGGTGGTACACTTTTCATGCCGATTACTGGTACATTTTTACATGCTTATCGACATCCGGTAAAGACGGCCGCCCGGATGTTCCGGAAGTATCTGCCCAACATCATGACGGACCTGAAACATCGGTTAACGAACGCGGTCAGCGAAGGGGTGAACTCGATGATTCAAACGATCAAGAAAATGGCTTGCGGCTTCCGCAATCGCGAACACTTCAAACTGGCCATTTTCTTCCATTGTGGCGGCTTAGATCTTTACCCGGTTACCCATAAAAATGTCGGATGAGCCATATTTATTTATTATATATTCAGCATGTTACATGGTTTTATTAGAAATATTTATCAATATTACTATCACAATAATTCAACCATTTTTCAATCATTTCGAAATAATGAGAGTTAATTCAGTCATTATCAGATCCTTTAGAAAACGGAAACTTTTTTATCCTCTGCAATTCCCAACTGCCTGTTCATAAAACATATAATCTTTTACTTCAATATTTTAAATAAGAAAAAACGATGATATGGATTCTCAATTACCCTATATGTCTTGATCATACATACATTGTATTTATTAAAATCGCTAATGATTTTCTCAAGCGGATATCCAGGTTTGTTTATTTCCCAATAATGTAGCCCATAAACCTTTAGTTTTTTTTGACGTAATCGAGGTCTTGGAACATGAAATGTCACTTGGCCGAGTTTTGGAATATGCAGAGAGTAAACCCATAAAGATTTTGCATCAGGTAAACTTATTATAATATTGTTTCTAGCTATTCTAACCATTTCGCTGAATGCAATGAGTGATTGTTCATAAGGTAAATGTTCCAGCATTTGAAAAGAACATACACAATCATAGGAATTATCAGCAATGGGTATTTCTGTCGCTGATGCAACATAATCGGGTTTTAGTTCAGGGTCAATATCTACTGTCGTAACCACATATCCAAAATGGCTTAAAATTAGCTTAAAAAGCCCAGGGCCAATACCTAATTCTAGAATAGATGAAGGATTTAGTAAAAATACCTCGTCGAGTTGATGCCAAATACTCAGCAAGCGATGCTTATTAACGTAGTTTCTAAATTGATAATGTGACTTGTCTACTTTTCTTACTCGATCGTTTAATTTTTTCACAGACTACCTTTTTGGATGACATTAAAACCCATACAATTAATAAAATATATGCAATTGCTCCAAATATTGAAAACAGAGCAACAGATATAGTATCATTAGCAAAGATCCCGAATCCGATATAAAGCGCCAATAGTTTTATTCCCGTACTGAACAATTCATAGATCATCAATCCTTTTTGAATACCCAATACAGGTATGGCAGCCACGCTAGGTCGATTAATGAATTGAAAAAATAAAAATGGCGCCAGCCATCGCGCATATTCACCTGCCATAATCCATTCTTTGCCAAAAACAAAACTAAAGAGCCACGGTCCAAATACAACAACAATAGAAAAAGGCAATATTCCAATTCCAGCCAAAGCCAAAGTGGCTTTTATAATCATTTGGGTGAGGTTTTCATTATTATGTAATCCTTCATTAAGACGCGGGTAAAGCACGTCATAAAAAGCATTTCCAATCAAATTAACAGGCATGACAAGTACTCGTCTGCCGAGCACATAGAATCCTGCTGCAGTCGGACCAAAAAAGGATGTAAGCATCAATACAGGCAGACTTGTAGACATAGCATTTATACAAAGCTGGGGCGAACGATAAAACGGAAAATCATTATAACGTTTAGCAAGTTCAATAATGGTTGTCTGAGAATGTATTTGTTGTTCTTTTTTTGTGATTCCACCGGCGCGCTTAGCACCTAAGAAATAATGGACCATCTTCGAAGCGTTGCCAATTGTCGTCAACACAATAAGCACTGGAGCTAGAGGTATAAATATTCCCATACCGGATTTGGCACTATTTAAAATCAGTGCTTGTAAGACTTCTATTTTTGCGCTTATAGAATACTGTTTTTTGCGGATCAGCCACTGTGTTGGAATTTGTGTCCATGCCATAAAAAGTAAATTTAATGGCATTAATAAAACAACAACAGAAATAGATTGGACACTTAACAGAGCAAGCAAACGATCGCCGCCAACGATCAATACCAGAGCCACTAGTAACGCAATTGCCAAGGAAATATAAAACGAAAGCCGTGCAATGCCCTTTGCGTCACCATCATTTTTTGGTAAAACAATAGCAATGGGATAAGCAAGCGCAGCAATTGGGCTTAGTATTCCAACCAATGCCAAAAAGGATCCAAGCAGGCCAAAGGCTTCTGGTCCATAAAGTCTCGTAATTATGGGGGAAAATACTATTGTAACGACTTGCGCTCCAACAGTACCGCTAGCAACAATGGCAATATTGCGAACAAATTTTTTTTTTGTAATGTTGATTATTTTGGTAAACACTTTAAAGTTTTCTATTTTAGAATAAAGCGCAAAAAGCGAAATAAAATTAATAATTATTCTGGTTCTCTTCCGTTTATTATGGACAGTTAGAGGATAATCGCACGGCAACGAAATTAATGATCGTACAAGGTAACCGGTTTGCTCGAATCCATAAGCCCAAATTATGGTCGTCTTGATTTTCGTTTTCAAGCCGCCGCTCATCCCGTTCGTTACCCAGGTGGCAAGGAAGTTCACCGCCCCCTGTCATCGGACATGCTATATTTACCTTGGCAAGAGGAACTAAAAAATAATTCATTTGGGACATTAAATCGTGCCCCCTCCTACGCGTTTTGTTGGATTTCGGGGTCTCGTATGAGTCCCGCCTTGACCTTTTCTTTGAGCCGATACGAACTCCCCTTGATATTCATTGCCGTTGCATGATGAAGGATCCAATAGAGGATGGCCATAGCGATCACGGGATCCCCGAAGATCTCGTTTCACCGCTAGAAGCTTCGATTGGAGGTCAGGATTAACGTCCCTTTTTCGTACCTTCTTGAGACAGGTTGTAAAATCAGATGCACGCCATGGTGGTCGATCGGGATAAAACCGATCTCGTCGATGATCAGGAGCTTGGGCTGGCAGTAAAACTTCAACCACTCCTCGATTCAATTTTCGGCGTAGGCTTTCGTCAACGAAGCGATGAGCGGAGAGCTTGGGTAAAGTACGTCGGGTAGCCCTCGGTGACTGCCTTTATGCCGAGGGCCACAGCCAAGTGAGTCTTGCCCACTCTAGGCAAGCCCAGGAGGATGACGTTTTCGGCGTTACGTAGCAAGCCAGGTCCTTGATCCGCTTCCGGTCGATCGAAGACTGGAAGCCAAAGTCGAAGTTCTCCAAGATTTTAACGAAGGGGAACTTGGCATCGATGTCCGGACCACGACGTACTTCTCCTACTTGGAGGCCACTTCCCTGACCAGGAGCTGATTGAGGAATGCCGGATACGGCATGTTCTCCTTGGCCGCTTCTGCGAGGCACATCTCGAGCTGATCGTAGATCCGATAGAGCCGGAGGTGCTTGAGGTTTTTCTGGATGCGCTCGAGGCTCATGACACCCCTCCCTCGAGGAGGCTCTCATAAAACGCCAGGTCCTGGACTTCGACTTCGGGTAGGAGATCAACCGTCCGGTAAAGCCCGACGTAATGGGCCCCTTCGATCGTGTTACGTAGTACCGATGAAGTCCCAGAACAATGCGTTCCATTGGATCCTCGAGCCCTCGAAGTCCCGGCCCGCGATTACGCTCTTGAGGTTGTCGTAGAGGCTCTCATAGAGCACGTCCCCGAAAAGATCGAAGTCTTCGACATGACTGCGGATGAAGGTGGGGAGCTTTTCGTCCCGAGTGGACTCCCCGTACATCCTCCGGCTGTAGCCCAAGGTGAAGACGAAGAGATAGACCTTGGCGCTTTTCCCGTCGATCTTTGTCCAGACCTGATCCCAGTCGACCTGGGCTTGCCGGCCGGGAGGAGTTTCGGACCGGACCGTAGCCTCAGGGAAGGCTTACTTTCGCAAGAAGCAGACGAACCGCTTGACTGCGTCAAAGCTGCACTCGTGTCCCTGGCCCCGGAGCTCATCAAAGATCGCCCGAGCGCAGTAGCCGACCGCGGCCAGGCGGCTTCGGATGAAGTCGGCATGAGGTGCCAAGGCCGTGTACCCACGCTTTTTGCTCTGATAGGGCTTGGGCTCCGCTTGCCGAAAAACCTTTCGGACCGTCCGGACATCAAGCCCGAGATCGTCCGGATGATGAACTTCTTTGATTCCTTGAGCTTATTCCGGCTGTGGATCTTGTGCCAGACCTCGCCCTTGACCATGTCGCCTCCCGAGCCTGCGCTCGGGAACAAGGATACCGTCTTGTTGAGCATGCTAGAAACCCCTTTCCGGATGGGGTCATTTTTAACATGCCCGCTGACAATATCAAGTAGGGGAACGGTCATGTCGACCGGAGTACGCCGGGTTTGATCAGTCATTCCCGGAAATATCCACAACAAAGCCGTCCCGCAACCGGTACTTTCGCCCGGACCGCGGACAGGCCGCGATTCCGTTCTCATCGAACTTCAGCCTCTCCCCCGCTTCGCTCATCCAGCCGATGATCCGGCCGGGATTGCCGACGACAAGGGCGTAATCCGGAACGTTCTTGGTAATGACCGCCCCCGCCCCGACGAAGGCGAAGCGGCCGATGACATGACCGCAGACGATCGTCGAATTGGCGCCTAAAGACGCTCCCTCTTTGACAAGCGTCGGCCGGTAATGAACCGCGCCGACCTGGGGATATTTGCTTCGCGGGACGGGGACGTTCGTAAACACCATGGAGGGGCCGCAGAAGACGTAATCTTCCAGGGTCACGCCCTCATAGACCGAGACGTTGTTCTGGATCTTGACGTGATCGCCGATCACGACGTTGTTCCCGATATTGACATTCTGGCCGAGAACGCAATGACGGCCGATCCGGGCGCCGCCCTGGACGTGGCAGTAGTGCCAAATTTTCGTGCCTTCGCCGATGACGACGTCGTCGTCGACGCAGGAAGTCTCATGGACGTAATGCTTTTGCTCAGTCATGGCCTCTCGCCCGCCTTGGGATGATATTCGCCCTTCAGCCCGGCCGGCGCGGCCGTGCGGATCTTGTGGGCCAGCTCGATCGAGGGACGGGCATCCTGGATTCCGAATCCCCCGCCGGCCAGCACGTCCCGATAGACCTTCGTATGAAGATCGGTGAAGCCGTCGGAGAATTCGAATTCCTCGCCGTTTAATTTCAGGGACCGGTAGGTGCATTTGCCGTTTCGGCCCGCTTCCTCGGGAAGGTCGGCCCGGTCCAAGGACAAGAACCACTTGACCCGGGCCTTCTCGAGCTCGAAGAAACCGGACATCTTCCGGCCCTCGGAGACGTGAACCACCTGGTCCTGGAGCTTGCCGAAGATCCAGAGGAGCATGTCGAAGAAATGGATCCCGATATTGGTGGCCACGCCGCCCGACTTCTGAACGTCGCCTTTCCAGGAAACGTCGTACCAGCGGCCGCGGGACGTGATGTACGTCAGCTCGACATCATATTTCCCCTTCGCTTTCTCCGCGGCGATTTTCTCCCTCAGGGCGATGATCTTGGGATGGAGGCGCAGTTGGAGGACGTTGTAGACGCGCCGGCCGGTCTCCTTCTCCAGGTCCAGGAGAGCGTCCGAGTTCCAGGGATTGAGGACGAGGGGCTTTTCGCAGATGGCGTCGGCCGAGATGCGCAGGGCAAAGCGGATGTGGGCGTCGTGCAGGTAGTTGGGCGAGGCGATCGAGACGTAATGAATCCACTTGTCTTCGTCCTGGCGGCGGAGCTTCTCGGCGTGGCGGTCGAACCGCTCGAACTCGGTGAAGAAGCGGGCCTCGGGAAAGAACCGGTCGAGGATCCCGACCGAGTCCGAGCGATCCAAGGCCGCGACCAGTCTGTTTCCCGTATCGACGACGGCCTGGAGATGGCGGGGCGCCACGTACCCGGCCGCGCCGATCAAGGCGAAATTTTTCATCTCAACGGTCTCCGCCGACCAACGAAAAACGCCGATTAAAAGACAGGCTACCGCCGTTGGGCATATTGAGACTTCCAACCCCCCGCATAATTTATCCAGCCGATCTTAGGGAAACGATTCCCCAAAACCGCATGAATTTGCTAATAGATGAGGACCAGTAAAAGGACCGCCAAAATAATCCCCGCCCAAATGAACAGAGAGGCCTGGTCTTCCGGCAAATCAAAGGAGAACCCGCCGAAACGGCGGCCGCAGCTGCGACAGCGGTACATCTTGCGAAAAAACAGATAGCGGACGACCCGTTCGCCGCTGCGGGCATGCGAGCGGCGGACGTCGCCGGCAGAACAAGACGGACATACAGGAAGACTCACCATCATTCAACCCCGCCCGTTTTTTAGCATGAAAAAAAATAAATGTCAATTGAAAAAATATCCATTGACTAAAATCAAGGCTTCATGCGCTTTTTTTAATTGAAAAGAGGCTTGACCTCCTCCAAGGCCGATGCTATCGTATGGCGCTTCCCGGCCCATGCAATTCCTCAAGATCCGGCACGCCGCCGAGCATAACCTCAAGGACGTCGACGTCGACATCCCCCACGGCCGGATGACCGTCGTCACCGGGGTGTCCGGCTCGGGCAAATCCTCGCTCGTCTTCGACGTCGTCTATCACGAGGCCCGCCGCCGCTACTTGGAAACGTTCTCGGCCCACGCCCGCCAATTCCTGGGCAAGCTCCAGCGGCCCGACGCGGCAATGATCAGCGGCCTCGCCCCGGCCGTGGCCCTCCGCCAGCGGACGTCGGCGGCCGGGCCGCGCTCCACCGTCGGGACGATGACCGAGATCCACGACGACCTCCGCCTTCTTTTCGCCCGTTGCGGCGCCGCGCCCGGCGGCGGACGTCTTTCCCGCCGGATGTTTTCCTTCAACACGGCCGAGGGCGCCTGCCCGTCCTGTCGCGGGCTGGGCGTGGAGGACCGGATCGACCCGGATCTCTTGATTTCCGACCCCGGCCGCAGCCTCCGCCAAGGCGCCCTCGCCTTGACGACCCCCAACGGCTACATCATCTACTCCCAAGTGACAATGGACGTCCTGGACCGCGTCTGCCGGGTCCATGGTTTTTCCGTGGATGTTCCCTGGCGCGACCTGACCGGGGCCCAGAGGGACGTCGTCCTCAACGGAAGCGACAAGATCCGCATCCCCTACGGGAAACACCCGCTGGAATCGCGCCTGCGCTGGAAGGGCATCGTCGCCAAGCCCCGGGAAGAGGGCGTCTACAAGGGCATCCTGCCGGTGATGGACGCCATCCTGAAGGCCAAGCGGAATAAGAACATTCTCCGTTTCGCCCGCACCCTCCCCTGCCGGGCTTGCGGAGGCCGTCGACTTCGGCCCGAGCCGCTGCGGGTGATCGTCGGGGGCTGGACGATCGCCGATCTCAGCGAATTGAGCCTGCGGGCGTTCGACGCGGCCGTCCGGGAGATGAGCTTCGCTCCCCCGGACCGGGCGGCCGGCGAAGCCATCCGCGCCTCGCTCCAAAAAAAAACAGAATTACTCGAGCGGCTGGGCCTCGGCTATCTCCGCCTTGACCGGCCGGCGGACTCCCTTTCGGGCGGCGAAATCCAGCGCCTCCGATTGGCCGGGATGGCCGGAAGCGGGCTTCGGGGCGTCCTCCTCGTCCTCGACGAGCCGACCGCCGGCTTGCATCCGGCCGACACGGCCCGGCTGCTGGATCTTTTAACGGAGCTCCGGAACAACGGCAACACCATCCTCGTCGTCGAACACGACGAGGACGTGATGCGGGCGGCCGATCACCTGATCGATCTCGGCCCGGGGCCGGGAGAGGCCGGCGGCCGGGTTCTTTTCAGCGGACCGCCCTCGGAAATCGTCCGGCTTCCGCCGGGCTCGAGCCCGACCCGCGACTTCCTGGCCGGCGACCGGGGCCCCGCTCCGTCTCCGGCGGCGGCCCCAGTTCCGCCTCTTGCTCCATCCCGCAAGCCCTCCCCGACAACCGGCCTCCTCCGCGTCCGCGGAGCGAAGATGCACAACCTCCGCTCGGTGGACGTCGAGTTCCGCTTGGGCGCCCTCAACGTCGTGACCGGCGTCTCCGGAGCCGGGAAATCCACTCTCGTCCGCCACATCCTGGCCGCCCGGCTCCGAAGCGGGCGGCTGGGCCCCGGCCCGGACGCCGAGGGCATCGAAATCGAAGGGCGGGCCGGCCGCCTGGTCGAAATCGACGCCTCCCCCATCGGCCGGACGCCCCGCTCCAACCCCGCGACCTATACGAACATCTCCGACCGGATCCGCGATCTGTTCGCCGCCCTGCCCGAGGCCCAAGCCCGCGGGTTCGGGAAAAGCCGCTTCTCTTTCAACGTCCCGGGCGGCCGGTGCGAAACGTGCAGCGGCGCCGGACTCCTCCACATCGGCATGCACTTCCTGGGGGACGTGGATGTCGTCTGCCCCGAATGCGAGAGCCGCCGGTTCAATCCTGAAACGCTGGAGATCCGCGACCGGGGAAAAAACATCCACGACGTCCTGGAGATGAGCGTGGCCGAGGCGGCCGCCTTCTACGCCGGAACACCCAAGCTCTCCTCCATCCTGGAGATTCTCAAGCGCCTCGGCCTGGGCTATCTCAAGCTCGGCCAAAGCTCGACGACGCTTTCCGGGGGCGAAGCCCAGCGGGTCAAGCTGGCCTCCGAGCTGGGCAAGACGATCTCGGGGCCGGCCGTCTACATTTTGGACGAGCCGACGACCGGGCTTCACCGGGCCGACATCGAAAATCTTCTGGCCGCCCTCCGGGACCTGGTCGCCCTCGGCCGGACGATCATCGCCATCGAGCACCACCCGGACGTCATCCGGGCGGCCGGCCTGGTCGTCGACCTCGGGCCGGGAAGCGGCGAGGACGGCGGGCGGGTCGTGGCCCGAGGAACGCCGGCGGAGATCGCGGCCCGCGCGGACTCGGCGACCGGCCGGGCCCTTCGGGGCGAATACGAAATCCAAGCCGCCCGCCGGGCGGAAGCGCCGCCCAAGCCGGAGGCCGAGGGGCCGCTCGTCCTCGAGGGCGTGACGACCCACAACCTCCGCGGGATCGACGCCCGCTTCCCCTTCCGCAAGCTGACGGTCGTCAGCGGCCCGTCCGGAGGCGGAAAATCCTCGCTGGTCTTCGACACGCTTTTCGCCGCCGCCCGTCAGAAATTCATCGAGAATTTTTCGGCCTACGTCCGGACCCTGATCGACAAGGGCGTCCGGCCCGATTTCGCCGCGGCCCGGGGATTGACGCCGCCGGTCGCCGTCGGCCGGTCGGCCGCCCTCCCCCATCCCCGCTCGACGGTGGGGACGATGACCGAAATCCACGATTACTACCGGCTGCTGTTCTCCCGGGCCGGGGTTCAGCCTCCGGGATCGAACGGCCGAACGCTTTCAGCCTCGATGTTCTCCTTCAACCACGAACAGGGCGCCTGCCCCGCCTGCAAGGGCTTGGGGACGATGACCGTCGTCGATCCGGAACGGTTGATCACCGATCCCCAAAAACCGCTTCCCGGCGGAGCCATGGACGGGACGAAAACCGGCCGCTTCTACGGCGATCCTCACGGCCAGCACATGGCCGCGCTCCTGGCCGCGGGAGCCGCGGCCGGAATCGATTTCCTGAAGCCGTACGAGGATCTCTCGGTCGAGGCGAAAGAGATCGCCCTTCGGGGAACGGGCGACCGTCCCTACGACATCATTTGGTCGTACCGGCGCGGCGCGAGGGCCGGGGATTTCAAGTTCCGGGGGCCGTGGAAGGGGCTGGCCGCCCTCGTCGGCGAGGAATACGAGCGGAAGCACGCCGACCGCCGGGGCGAGGCGATGAGGATCCTGATGAAGGACGATCCCTGCCCGGCCTGCGGCGGCCGCCGCCTCAAGCCCGCCTCGCTGGCCGTGACTTACCGCGGGCTGAGCATCGCGGATCTTTCGGCCCTCAGCGTGGGCCGGAGCATCGAATTTTTTGAAAATTCGGGCGGAGCGCGCCCCGGGGCCGGCGTCTTGGACGCGAAATCGGCCGCCGTGACCGCGGCCGTCCGAGGGGAGATCCTCCGCCGTCTCCGCCTCCTCAAAGACGTCGGCCTGGATTATCTCCAGGTCGACCGTCCTTCCTCCACGCTCTCGGGCGGCGAGGCCCAGCGGATCCGGCTGGCCGGCCTGCTCGGCGTCAAGCTCACCGGGGTCACCTTCGTCCTCGACGAGCCGACGCTGGGCCTTCATCCGCGGGACACGGCCGATCTCCTCGGATTGATCCGGGAGCTCACGGCCGAGGGCAACACCGTCGTGGCCGTGGAGCACGACCGCGATGTCATCCGGGCGGCCGATTTCGTGATCGACCTGGGACCCGGGGCGGGCCGCGAGGGCGGCCTCATCGTCGCCGAGGGGACGCCGGCCGATATCGAAGCCAATCCCTCCTCGGTGACCGGGCCGTATCTCCGCTCCTTGGGGACGGTTCCCGAGCCGTTGACGGGAACCGCCGGCCCTCCCCTGGAAATCTCCGGGGCCCGGGCTCACAACCTCCGGAACATCGACGTCTCGATTCCGTCGGGCGTCCTGACGGCCGTGACCGGCGTCTCCGGAAGCGGGAAAACGAGCCTCGTCTTCGACGTCCTCCTGGCTTCGCGGCGGGCGGGCCGGGCCGTTTCATGCGACCGGATCGGCGGTCTCGAACGGTTCGCCCGGGTCGTCCCCGTCGGTCCGGAAGGGACGGCCGAAAGCGCGGCCGGCATTCCCCTGACCGTCCTCGGCGTCTTCGACGCCGTCCGGGGACTGTTCGCCGCGACCGCGGAGGCCGAAGCCAGGGGATTCGGCCGGCCGCATTTTTCGTATCTCACGCCCCAGGGCCGGTGTCCCGAATGCGGCGGCACGGGCCGGAAGACGGTGAGCCTGGATTTTTTAGCCGACGTCTCGGAGCCTTGCCCGGAATGCGGCGGGAGGCGGTATCAACCCGCGATTCTGGAGGTCCGCTGGTCGGGCCGGACGATCGCCGATATTCTCGAGCTGACCGCGGCCGAGGGCGCGGCGGTTTTTTCCGGACAACCGAAAATCGCCGCCGCCTTGACCCTGCTCGCCGATATCGGGCTCGGCTACCTCCGCCTCGGCCAGGGCCTCGACACGCTTTCGTCGGGCGAGCGCCAGCGCCTCAATCTGGCCGCGGAATTGTCGGGCCGGAGGGAGGGCCGGATCCTTTATCTATTCGACGAACCGACGACCGGGCTTCATCCCTCCGACGTCGAGCGGCTGCTGCGGCTCTTCGGGAAGCTTCTTTCCGCCGGACATACGATCATCGCCGTCGAGCACGACCTCGATTTGATCTCCCGGGCCGGCCATATCATCGACCTGGGGCCGGAAGGCGGCGACCGCGGCGGATCGCTCGTCGTCCAGGGGCCGCCGGCCGCGGTCGCGGCCTGTCCGTCGTCCCACACGGGAGCGGCCCTCCGGGCTTTCCTGTCCTCCCTCTGCTACTCACCGAACGATCTCGGAAGAAGTTGAGGAGTCAGGATTTGTTTTTTTATAACGTTATAAGCCCTTCTCTGCCAAGACCTGTTTGTTTTGGGCCAAGAATGGCCCTAAATCTACCTTCAACGAGTTTTGATAACGACAGGCCATGCGTGCTGTGTCGTTTTTCGATCCAATTGTCCCTTTTTAATAAAGAGATTAAGGCGAGTATCCAATAAGAAACTCCCGAAAGCCGGACGGAAACTCGCCGCCGCGGGCGACGCCGTCCGCGTCCCCGCCCCTCCGCTTGCTCGGGTTTCAGGCCTTGACCGGGACGGCCGGAGTCGCCTGGCGGGTCGAATACGACAGGGCGACCAGGACGACGCCGATGACGGCGACGACGATGGCCGTGTTGAAGACCGGCGTGAAGAGGGCGCTCATGATCCGCTCGGGAATCCAACCGAGCTTGTCCAAGAGAATCGAGTCCCAATCGCTCCGCCAACCCCATGACCAATGCATCCACCGGCCGCCGGCCGCCCAGCCGACGACCCGCTTGAGCAGGAGGGCCATCAGCACCACGGGAAGGCTTCCGGCCAGGATCGAGATCCCGCCCCAGCGCATCCGTCCGGCCGAGGTCCGGTTGGCCAGGAGAACGCCGCAGAGGATGACCAGGGCCGGAATCAGGAAGAGCAAGTAGGACATCGTCGACACGGCCCGGGAGATGCCGACGCGCCCGAAGGGATAGCTATCGACATCGTCGAAAACCCGGACCGAATCGTCCATTTTTTCGACTTCGCGCGTCCGTTCCGCGCGGAGGACCGCTTGGGCGGAGGCCGCGTCGACCGGCCGGCAGGCCGGGAGATCCTCGACCCGGACGAAGCCGGCGGACAGGCGGTCATCCCAGGCTTTCAGGCCCTGGTCGTCGCAAGGCGGCAGGTGCTGGACCAGGCTCTCGAAGAACCGGTCCATCTCGGGGTGCAAGAGAGCCGCTTTCAGAGGCCGCATGTCGATCAAGATGGGCTCGACCGGCGCCTCGCCGCGCATGATCCCGCCGACCCGGCTGAGCGAGGTCGAAAGCTCGCCTTGCAGCCAGCCGAGCATCCCGGTTTTTTCCATCAGCTCGCCCGGCCTAATGCCGGTTTCGCGCGCGGCCCGCATCCAGGCCCGGGCCGACTCGTCCATCCACCGGCTTTCGGACTCAGTCGCGGCGAACACGTCGTCGATCGAAGCCGGGATGTCGGCGATGATCTTCCGGGGCAGGTCGGAGAGGAATTCCGAGGAGACGGTCGCCCGGACCAGGCCGACCGCCCAGATCATTCCGAACAAAACGGGGAGCCCGATCAAAACGATAAGAAGAGAACCGAGAATTTTACGTCCGGCCATTTGCCTGCCTCCAGCCGAGAAATAAGACCCTTTCCGCCCTATTATACGGAAAAATCGGCCGCGGAGTTCCAGCCCCCTCTAAGCGGCCCGCGCGATCCGCTTGCCTCCGTCGGATTTCGCGCCGGCTTAAGAGAATCCTCTCCTTTATCTCGGCCTCCCCTCCTCGGAAAGGGATATGATCGCCGGGCCGCATCCCCCGGGGCGGCCTGCGCTTTACGCCCGCCCGCCGATCTGGTAAATAACGGCCATGGACAAAAAGCACGCCGAAGGATGCATCCGGATCGCGGCCGCGTTGTTTTTCGCCGCGGTTTTCGCCTTGGCCGGCCCGGAGTCCGCCTGGAAAGACCAGGTTTCCTTTCCGCGGACGTCCGCCGGGCTCAGCGTCGAAGCCTATTTCGAGGCGTTCAACGCCGGAGTCCCGGCCATGAGGGAGTTCTTTTTCACCCATACGGCGAAATCCGCCCTGCCGAGAGCGTCCGTCGAGATCCGGGTGGAGCGCTACCGGCAGATGAAGGAGCGCCTCGGGGTGCTTCGTCCCCAAAAGATCGTCGCTTCGCGGGAAGACTTCATCAGTGTCGTCGCCGCCGCGGAAAAAGGGCAGGTCGTCCGGCTGGAATTCCAATTCGAGCCCTCCGCCCCCTACGGGCTCCTCGGCGTGCGCCTCGAGAGAGAAGAGCCGGAGGCGGAAGGCGCGCCGCCGGCCGAGCCGAAAAAGGACGAGGCCGGGCTCCTGGCCGCCGTCTCGGCCCTGGTCGACGAGGCCGTCCAAAAGGAAGAATTCTCGGGAGTGGTCCTCGTCGCCAAGGACGGAACTCCCGTCTTCGAGCGGGCTTACGGCCTGGCCGACCGGGAAGCCGGAATCCCCAACCGCGTCGACACGCGATTCAACATCGGCTCGATCAATAAGTCGTTCACCGGCCTGGCGGTCCTCCGGTTGGCGGCCGAAAACAAGCTCTCCCTCAACGACCCGGTCTCTCTCTACCTGGCCGATTATCCGAATCCGGACGTCGCGGCCAAGGTTCGGGTCCGCCATCTCCTCCACATGACCTCGGGCTTGGGGGACTTTTTCGGAGAGCGCTACGAAGCGACGCCGAAGGAAAAGATCCGGCGGCTGGAGGATTACCTCCCCCTTTTCGCCGACAAGCCGCTGGAATTCGAGCCCGGCACGCGGGAGAAATATTCAAACGCCGGCTACATCGTCCTGGGCTTGATCATCCAGAAAGCCTCCGGGATGGATTACGCCGCCTTCATGGAGGAGCGGATCTTCAAGCCCGCCGGGATGGCCGATACGGGCTGGATCGACAAGGATGCCCCTCTTCCCGAGCGGGCCGTCGGCTATGTCCGCGAGGGCGCCGTCCTGAAGCCCAACACCGACACCCTTCCCGGGCGGGGTAGCTCCGCCGGAGGCGGATATTCCACGGCCCGCGACCTGCTGAGCTACACGACCGCCATCGCTACGGGCATCTTGCCCGGCGATGTCGAGAAGATGGGCCAAGGCCTGGCCCTCGCCGGCGGAGCGCCCGGACTCAACGCCGCCCTGGAATGGGATACGCGGAGCGGCTACGTGATCATCGTCCTGTCGAACTTCGGCCCCCCAAGCGCCGAGAAAATCGCCCGTCAGATCCGCGCCTGGCTGCCGCGCTGATCCCCTTCCCCGGCGTAATGGGCGGCCAGGACGCCGTGCCAATCCTCCGCCGTCTTGACGGCCACGAAGGCCATCCGGACGCGCTTGGGATGGGGATGGACGCGGGCGTAGCCGATCCCCAGGTGGCGCATCGTCATCACGCCCTTGCGCTCGCCGTACGCTTGGAGGCAGAGGCCGTAGTGGCGGAGAAGGACTTCGCGCTGCTCGGCGACCATCGGCGGCGGGGCCGGCCGGCCGGCGGCCAGCTGGCGGGCCTGGCGGAAAATCCAGGGATTGCCGATGGCCCCGCGGGCCGCGGCGGCTCCGTCCACCCCCGTCTCGGAGATCATCCGGAGCGCCTCGGCCGCCGAGGAGACGTCGCCCGAACCGATGATCGTCCGGTCGGGGAACGCTTTCTTCACGGATTCGAGAAATCCCCATTCGGCCTTTCCCGCGTACTGCTGGGCGACGGCCCGGGCATGGACGCAGAGGGCGTCCGCGCCGGCTTCGAAGGCTCCCCCCGCGATTTCCCAAAAGGCCCCGGCCTCGGCGTCCTCGAGGGCGAAGGACCGGCGGAGCTTGATCATCAGGGGCCGGTCGGGGACGGCGTCGCGGACCCGGCGGACGATCTCCAGGACCTCCGCCGGCCGGGTCATCAAGTATCCGCCGCGCTTCCGGCTGACGACCTTGCGGACGGGACATGCGAAATTGAGGTCGACGACGTCGAAGCCCAGGTCGCGGACAACCCGGGCGGCTTGGGCCATCAGCTCCGGGTCGCTGCCCATGAACTGCCCGCCGACCGGATGATCGCCGGCGTCGGTCCTCAGGATGAAGCGGCGGAGCTTGCTTTCGTGGAGGAGGAAGCGGTCGATCATCACCTCGGTCGTGGCGAACGTCGCCCCGAGCGAGCGGCAGATCGTCCGGAACGGCAGGTCGCTGTAACCGGCCAGCGGGGCCAGGACGACCGGGAAATCGAGCCTCAAGGCGCCGATTTTCAGGGGCTTCAGGGAGATCTTTCCGGCCGGGGACATTGACGACGACGACATGGCTGCTGCGGCCGCGGCCCGGGCGGGATTCTTTTCCGCTCCTCAGCCGAACCGGTAGTGCTTGCGGACGGGCTTCCGGACCTCCCAGACGCAAGACATCCCTTCGGGGAAGATCGCCAGGTCGCCCCGGCCGACTTGGACCGGCTCCCCTCCGTCGGGCGTCACAACGACCTCGCCCTCGAGAAAATAACAGGTCTCTCGCTCCTCGTAATGCCAGGGAAACCGGGAAACGTCTTTTGTCCAGATGTCCCAGGCAAAGACGCCGAGTTCGTTCAGCCGCTTTGCGTCCGGGTTCTTTTCGACCGAGATTTTCGTCATGCCGTCGCTCCTCCTCCCCCCGGCGGGCATAGGTTACCATAAATCGCGCCGATTTTGACCGGACCTCGGGTTCTGATAAAATGTCCGGCTTGACTCCCATGAAAACCATCATCACGGCCGAGAATCTGACCAAGCGGTTCGGCGATCTGGCCGCCGTCAACGGGATTTCCTTCGAGATCCGGGAGGGGGAATGCTTCGGCTTTCTCGGGCCGAACGGGGCCGGGAAGACCACCACCGTCCGGATGATCCACTGCGTCTCCCCCATCACCTCGGGCTCCATCCTGGTCAACGGCCTGAAGGCCGACGTCGACAACCGCAAGATCAAAGCCATGACCGGGGTCATCCCCCAGGAAATCACCCTGGACAACGACCTGACCGTGTTCGAAAACATGATGGTTTTCACCAAGTTTTTCGACATTCCCCGCCGGGAGGCCCGCCGGCGGACCGACGAGCTGATCGCCTTCGTCGAGCTCGAGGCCAAGCGGAACAACAAGATCTCGGAGCTGTCGACGGGGATGAAGCGGCGGCTCCTGGTCGCCCGGGCCCTCCTTAACAAGCCGGCCCTGATCATCGCCGACGAGCCGACCACCGGCCTCGATCCCCAAGCCCGTCACCTGATTTGGCAGCGCCTCCGGCTCCTGAAAAACCAGGGCTCCACCCTGATCCTCACGACCCAGTACATGGAGGAAGCCCAGCAGCTCTGCGACCGCTTGGTCGTCATGTACGAGGGCCGGATCCTCAAAGAGGGCTCTCCCCGCCGACTGATCGATGACGAGATCGGCCGGGAAGTGGTCGAGATCCGGATCGACGCGGCCGAAGACGACCGCCTGATCGCGGCCCTCGGCCCCCATTCCTGCGGCCACGAGCGGGCCGGGGACACGCTCTTCTTCTATTGCCGCGACGGCCGCGATATCCAGAAGAAGCTGGTCGAGCTCGACCTGCCCAACACCGTCCACCGGCCGGCCACCCTGGAGGACGTCTTTCTGAAGCTCACGGGAAGGAGCCTCATCGAATGAACCTTTCCCGCCGGGCCTTTCTCGTCTTCTACCGCAACCTGGTTTCCTACAAGCGGTTCGTCGTCCCGACGCTCGTCGGCAGCCTGGTCCAGCCGGTGTTCTACCTGGTGACCTTCGGCATCGGCATGGGCGCCTACATGGGCGCCTTCGGCGGGAAATCCTATCTCTTCTTCCTCGTCCCCGGCGTCCTGATCTCCTCGGTGATGATGTCCTCGACATTCGAGTGCCTCTACGGCGCCTTCGTCAAGATGATCCACGAGAAGCTCTACGATTCGCTGATCGCCACCCCCGTCTCGGCCGAGGACGCCGTCGCCGGGGACATCCTCTGGGGCGCCTTCCGCGGCC
>Ga0209718_1002641_pt1 | contig 17199 bp, 9 predicted proteins | sample AD_JPNAS1_MetaG_FD_184420 | JGI IMG/M metagenome (GOLD analysis project Ga0209718, IMG submission 184420) | Active sludge microbial communities of municipal wastewater-treating anaerobic digesters from Japan - AD_JPNAS1_MetaG (SPAdes) (version 2) | ecosystem: Engineered > Bioreactor > Anaerobic >... | reverse complement strand
CATGGCCCTCCCGGCCATGCTTAAACGGGGGTACGACAAGAGACTGGCCACGGGCTGCATCCTGGCCGGCGGCGTCCTGGGGCCTCTCATCCCTCCCAGCATCTCCCTGGTCCTTTACGGCACCATAGCCCAGGTCTCCATAGGCGGCCTCTTCGCCGGCGGCATGGGAGCCGGGATCCTTTGTTCCTTCCTGATAATCGGCTACATATTGTTAAGGTGCTATATCAACCCGGAACTCGGCCCGGCTATCCCCCTCGAGGAGAGGGCCGACTGGAAGGGCAAGGTCGCTTCCCTCAAGGGTGTGATCCTTCCCCTGCTCTTGATCATAGCCGTCCTGGGTTCCATCTACTCGGGGATCGCCACGCCGACCGAGGCCGCTGCCGTGGGGGCCCTGGGCGCCTTCGTATGCAGCGCCATCCACAGGCGGCTGAACTGGGAACTGATAAAAAGCGTGGCTTACACCACCATCCAGGTCCAGGGTTTCATGATGTGGATACTCTTCGCCGCCCAGGGCTTCGCCGCCGTTTACATGGGCCTGGGCGCTTCAAGGATGGTCATCAAGCTGGTGGAGACCTACGAGATCGGGTGGTGGGCGATGCTGATAGGCATACAGGTCGTCTGGTTCCTCCTGGGCTGCGTCATCGACGCCTGGAGCATCCTGATGATAACATTGCCCATCCTGCTCCCCATCCTTCCCCTTTACGGTTTCGACCCCCTGTGGCTGGGCGTGCTCTACGCCGTCAACACCCAGACGGGCTACCTGACCCCGCCCTTCGGGACGATGCTGTTCCTTATAAAGGGGATAGCGCCCAAGGAAGTGACCATGAACGACATCTACCGCTCCATCGTGCCCTTCGTGGCGACCCAGCTGGTCTGCCTGGCCTTGTGCATGATCTTCCCAAAGATCGTCACCTGGCTTCCGAACCTACTTTTCAACTAGCAAAAGGGGCCTGCCTCTCGGCAGGCCCCTTTTCATTGGGGTCAGGTCTACACTTTTGACTTTTTTGCATTTTTGGCAATCTTCAGTCGCTTCTTCCCGTCACTTTTCAAAGGTATCAGACCTTCAGTTTTGACTCTCTGGCCCTCATCGTCTTCTGGGCTCCTTATCCAGCCAGGTTTTTTGCATTTAGTCAAAAGTGTAGACCTGACCCCGCTCCATTAATCGATGTAACCGTAATCCCTCATGAACTGCTTGATGATCTCGATCCCCTTGACGACCCTCGGATCCTTCGGGCCCACTTCGGCGGCTATCTTGTCCAGGTAGGGCAGGGAGAACTCTTTGGTTATCCTGTCGACGTCTCCCTCGCTCCATTGGATGAACTTGGTGCCCCATTTCGGGAAGGATTCGCGGTACATTTCCTGCTCCTCTATCCTGTTCAGGTCGGCGAACTCCTTGGACATGACGATTGCTGCCGTTTCCAATATAGCCTGGATATCGCGGGGCAGCGCGTCCCAAGCCTTCTGGGAGACCAGGAGTTCCATGGCCTGCGGTACCTGCCAGGGTGGGCCGATGTAATAGGGGCAGACTTCATAGTGCTTCAGGTCCCGATACTGCCACCAGCAAGTCCCAGCCCCGTCCAGGGTCCCCGTCGATATGGCCATGTAGACCTCGGGGTGGGGCAGCATGATGGGCGAAGCGCCGAAGTGCTCCATGGTGTCCGACATGGCGCCGAAGAACCTGACCTTGAATCCCTTCAGATCCTCCAGGGAATTGATGGGCTTCTTGCTCCAAAAGTACGTGTCGCCCACGTTATGGCTCCCGAGAAAGTGGATACCCTGCTCCGCCCAGGCCTCACCCATCAGTTTGTCCAGGCCCCGGTGGTGATAAAGTTCGTTGAATTCGGCATCGGAACGGGTGATGAAAGGAGGAAGATTACCCGCCGTGATCCACCCCACCGGGACCGAGCCCCTCCAGAACAGGGCGCCCGTGTTGGCGATCTGGATCATGTTGGCCTGGAGAGCCGGGAACACCTCCGTGTATTCCACCAGTTCCCCGGCGTAGTGCAGGGTGATCTTGAGCCTTCCGCCGGTCATCTCCTCGACCCTTTTGATGAAACGGGGGATGATCGTTTCGCAGGGGAGCGACCCGGCGGTCTGGTGGGCCTGCCACTTCCAGTGAAACACCTCATCGGCGGCCGCCGCCGGTGAAAGGCTGGCTGCTGCGAAAAACCCGAGGATGACAAAAACCATCCCCGTTAAAAGCAAACTTCTTACCTTCACAGAAAACGCCTCCTCGTTGACAAAATGAATGAAAAATCCGGTTTCTTTTTCTAAGAGCTCATCACTCCTCCTTTCTCCATCGATCAGGGCTCACCTTCACTCGAAGAGCAGCCTGGGGAGCCAGGTTATAACCGCGGGGAAGACGATACACAGTGCCAGGCAAACCAGCTGGGTCAGGACGAAGGGAGTGATGGACTGATAGATGTCGGTCATGGTGACTTCCTTTGGCGCTATGCCTTTCATCATGAACAGCATGGCTCCGAAGGGCGGCGTAAGGTAACCGGTCTGCGTATTGACCGCGTAAAGCACGCCCAGCCACACGGGATCGAAACCGTAGATCGGGATGAGGGGCATCAGGATGGGCAGGGTTATCATCAGGATGCTCCAGGCGTCGATGACGCAGCCCAGGAGGAACCAGACGACCTGGATGGATATGAGCATTGTCCACCAGCCGATCTCATAGGTCTCGACCAGCCTTGTCACCAGAGTGGCGGCACCCAGCCCCATATAGACCGAAGCGAAAGCCTGCGCTGAAAACAGTATCCACATAATGAAGCCCTGGACCTTGATGGTCGACTTGGCAACATCGGAAATGAGTTTCCAATCGAGCCTGCGGTGGATGGCGCTGCAGATAAAGGCGCCCAGGGCTCCCACGGCGGCGGCCTCGGTCGGCGTGGCGATACCGCTGTAGATCGAGCCCAGGACAGCCCCAATGAGGAGGAGCGGCAGGATAACTCCCTTGAGGGAGGCTATCTTGGCCTTAAGATCGAATCTTTCCTCGGGTGGGATAGGGGGCCCCAGTTCCGGGTTTATATAGCATCGGATCAGGATGTAGCCGATTATCAGGAAGGAACAGAGGATCCCCGCGCCCATCCCTCCGGCGAAGAGGGCCCCTATAGACACCTTGGCGATGGTGCCGTAAAGGACCAGGGAGATGCTGGGGGGGATGAGGGGACCCAGGACACCGCCCGCCAATATGCAGCCCGTGGCCAGCCTCTTGTCGTAACCTCGCTTGAGCATCGCGGGCAGAGCCATGACGCCCATCATGACCACGCCTGTCGAGGCTATCCCCGACATGGCGGCGATTATCGTGCAGGCCAGGACGGTCCCCACCGCCAGTCCGCCCTTGATGGAACCTATCCATCGGTACATGACCTCGAAGAGGTCCTCGGCGACACCGGAGCGTTCCAGGACGGTAGCCATCAACACGAAGAGAGGAGCCGCCACCAGGGTCGTGGTCTGCATCATGGCGAAGGTCCTGGCCACAACGATGAAAAGGGATTCGGGGCCCCAGAAGACAGCGGTGAATAACGTGGCCAGTCCGCCCAGAACGTAGGCCACCGGGAGTCCCAGGGCCAGCAGGAAGAACATGCCGCCAAAAAGAAGGATCGAAACAAACCCTATGTCCATGGGATCACCTCAGTTTTCGGCCCTGGCCCGGCCTTCGGCCGCCGTGACCAGCTCCCGCCCCGTGAAGGCGAGATGAAGATCCTTGATGGTCTTGGTCATCCCCTGCAGCAGCATCAGGAAGGCCGCCACCGGCACAGTAAGTTTGATCGGCCAGAGAGGAGGCCCCCAGACGCTTTCGGAGTATTCGCCTACCCTGAGGCTCGCATAGGCCCAGGGGATACTCTTCCAAAGCAGGGTCCCCACGAAGGCATAGAACATGGTCCAGGTGAAAAGATCCACGATGGCCTTGACCCTGGGTTTGAAAGACTGGTAAAAGACTTCAACATTTACAAAAGCATCCTTCCCGAGGGCATAGGCGCCCCCCAGGAGGAAATGGGCCCCGTAGAGCATGCAGGATGTTTCATGGGCCCAGATAGTGGGGTGATGGAAGACATAGCGCATCACCACTTCGAAGACCAGGACGAACATTATCGGGTATACAAGGTAACCCATCACCCTGCCCACCCAATCGTTCAGTTTGTTGACGCCATCGATGAAGGAGATCAGGAATTCCAAATGCATCACCTCTTTAAGCACAAAATTCGGGGGAACTTGAGCCTTATGAAATCCACGGGTCAGAGATAATTACTTCAAATATTCGAGAGCCAGGGCGATGTAGAACTTTGTCGAATCGATGACGCTCGATATTTCGACGTACTCGTCGAGTTTATGATTCCTGGTCGAATCTCCGGGCCCGTAAATTACCAGCGGTAGGTCGGGGTTGACTTCCCTGAAGGGGACCGCGTCGGTGCCGTAGGTGACCCCTTTTATGGCGGGCTCCCTGTTGAAAACACCCTTGTAGGATTCAACGGCGCTCTGTATAAAGGGATGGTCGAGTTCGGTGCTTATCGAGGTCAGGTTCAATTCGACCTTTATAGAAATATCGACCGTCTCGTCTTCCTTTTTGACTTCCGCGAGGATCCCCTCGATCTGGGCCAGGAGTTCGGAGTGAGGGTTCCCGGGGATGGTCCTGATATCCACAACGGCTTCGCAGAGATCCGGGATGATATTGGTCAGTTCACCGGCGTGCATTCCGGTCAAGTTCAAGGTCGGCGGGGTGAGCAGTTTGCTTTCGGTGACCATGAATCTGAATTTCTCCTGGAGCCTTTCCGTAAACTTGATCATATTCGCCAGGGCGTTCACGCCCTCCTCGGGCAGGCCCCCATGAGCTCTTTTGCCCTTGGAGATGAACCTGAGCCAGAGGGCACCCTTCTGGGCGATATAAATATCTCCGACGCTTGCCTCGCTGATGGCGAGGGCATCGATATTTTCCGCGCCGCGCTCTTCAACGAAGGCCCTTGCCCCGACCAGGCCCGTCTCTTCACCGGCCGTCCCGAGGAAAGCCAGGGTACCCTTAAGCGGAACGCCTGCTCTTTTCAAAATGCACATGGCCATGATCATGGCGGCATCTCCGGCTTTCATGTCGCTCGTTCCCCGGCCCCACATCAGGTCCCCTTCGATCTCCGCCCCGAAGGGGTCGTGCACCCATCCATCTCCGGCGGGGACGACGTCGAAATGTCCGCTGTAAAGAAGGGTCGGGCCTTGAGAGGGGTCGCCCATTTTCGCGTAAAGGTTGGCCCTGTTCAGTTCTTTGCGGTCAACGTCCATCACCTCCGATGCTATCCCGCATTCCCCGAGCTTTTTGGATGCCAGCAGGGCCGCGTTCTTTTCATTTCCCGGAGGGTTCACACTGTCCACCCTGATCAGTTCCGAGAGGAACTCGATCACCTCTTTTTCATCAAGATACTCCAGGCATTTCTGGTACTCCTCGTTCCGTGTCAAACTCATTTCGAACCCTCCTCTTGATATTGATTACCTGGGTTTCAACTCGCCCCTTTTCCCGGTGGATCCATCTTGAGCAATGGATCAAGGCAGGGATGGTCACCTCCTCTCCCTCGAATGGTTCCCGGTCAACGGGGGTCAATAAATCTAAATTAAAAAGAGGGGTTTTTATTGCCTCTTTGAGAGTATATTGCCCGGGAATATAGCATCGGCCTGGGTGGAGTGTCAATATACACAAAATTAAATGTGGCCGGACAGCAAAAAAGGCCTGCTTTTCAGCAGGCTTTTTCTTCAATGGTGTCAGACCTACACTTTTGACTTTTTGGGGCCTGATCGACTTCAGGACCCCTTATTCAGCAAGTTTTCTCCGTTTAGTCAAAAGTGTAGGTCTGACCCCGCTCTTGAACTGCGTTTAGTCAAAAGTGTAGACCTGACCCCGCCTTAGAACTCTACAAGTTCGACGCGGCGGTTTTTCGCCCTGCCTTCCTCGGTCCTGTTGGTGGCCACCGGGGCCAGCATGCCCACCCCCGCGGGGATCATCCGCGATGGGGGGACCTGGTGCTTTTCCTGAAGGTACTTCACCACCGATTCGGCCCGCCTCCGGGAAAGACCCAGGTTGTACTCCCTGTCGCCGGTGCTGTCGGTGTGTCCCACCACCAGCACCCTCAGCTCGGGCGAAGCCTTCATCAGCTTGGCTATCTCCTCCAGGGCCGGCACGGATTCGGGTTTGATATCGGTCTTGTCGGTGTCGAAGAATATCCCGTAGAGGGCTATTTTCCCCGTCTTCTCGATCCCCTTGGCCATATCCTCGGAGGTCACGACCACCATCTTGGTCTCCATGGGTTTGACCTCGACGATGTCCACCCGGGCGTAGGTCCGGCCCTTTTCCAGCTTCGTTTCGGACCCCCAGAAGTGGTTCTCCAGGGTGCAGACCGTCACGTAGACGTCGCCCTCTGCGGGCCGGGCGAGCCGCGCCGACAAAAATTGCTGCTTCTTGGTCTTCTGGTCGCCGGGAATAGGGTAGTGCCTGTCCCGGCCGTAGAGGGTCTCGGCGAAACTGTCGTAGGGACCCAGTTCCTCCCCGGAGCCCGAAAAGAGTATCTCGTAGCCCCCGGCCTTCAGTTCTCCTTCGTAATTCCGCAGTATCTCCAGCGAACTCCGCCTCTCGGGGATGATATAAAGGAGCCTGGTCACCCTGCCCTCGACCTTCTCGGAGGCGGTGAATTTGTACCGGTCGCCCTCCCTGGTGGTCGCCCCCAGGGGGATTACGGCGCTGTCGTATTCGTTCATAAAGTACTGGACGATGAAGGATCCCTCGTAGCGCTTCAGCAGCGGCGAATCCTTGCTGCCTTCGACGTCGGCGCCGAGGCACAGCGCCGGCGCCAGGGTCAAAAGGACAAAAACGAACAAAAGCCTGAAGGCCCGGATCCTGCTAATGGCGTGCATCGTTAACCCTCCCTGGGCGGTCCATTTTTATTTTTGCCTGGGTGTCTTGTCATCATTATAGATTGGCGCCCCAAAGGCGACAAGGACGTCGCTTCCCCGGGAAAAGTGCCGGCGCCTCCGTCCTGTCAGGCCGACAGGACCCCGGCGGCCAGGAAGGCCACGCAGGCCAGCCCCGCCGCGATCATCGCGAAGGGCAGCTGGCTCAGGGCGTGGCTGATGTTATCGCACCCCGTCGCGGCCGACACCAGGATGGTGCCGTCGGAATAAAAGCAGCAGTGCTGGCCCAAGGTCCCCGCCGCGACGGTGGCCGCCACGGCAAGGACCAGGTCGGCCCCCAGGGCCTGCGCCAGGGGTATCACCAGGGGGAACGCTATGAGGTACAGGCTCCAGCGTATGCCCACCAGGAACGCCACGAGGCCCAGGATCACGAAGATGACCAGGGGGAACAGGGCCGGCGAGAGCAGGGGGGCGGCCTTGCCGATGATGTAAGGTATGAGTCCCAGTTCGGAGTTGACCTGGTTGAAGGTGAAGGCCAGGCAGGTGAACACTATGGGGAACACCATGTTCCCTATCCCCTCCAGGCAGGCCCCGGTGAAACGCGGCACGGTCATGGCGCCCTGGAGGCGATAATAGACGGCGCAAAAGAAAAGGGTGGTAAAGGCCCCCTTGTAAAGGTTGACGCCGAAGGCCATGGTGGCCGCTATCAGCACCAGGAGGGGCAGGACCAGGTTCCGGGCCTTCCCCTCAGGCACATCGCCCCCGCCGCCTGACGGTTTTCTCATGGCGATGAGGTCCGACCCCGGCGGCGCCAGCACGCCGGTGGTCCTGGCCCGCTCCTCGGCCCGCTTCATGGGGCCGAAGACGGGGACGATGCCGGCGACCACCAGGGGGACCATGAAAAAGGCGAACCAGGCGTAGAAGTTGAAGGGTATGGTCTTTATAAAAAGCGCCAGGCCCTCGCCCGCGGGCAGGCCCAGTTGCTTCTCCAGCAGGGCGGCTATGAAGACGGCCCAGGCGGATATCGGCACCAGCGAGGCCACCGGGGCGGCGGAGGAGTTTATCACGTAGGCCGTCATCTCCTTGGGGATCTTGAGGCGGTCCGCCGACGGCGTCATGCAGGTCCCCAGGGTAAGGCTGATCAGGAAGTCGTCGATGAAGATGAAGAGGCTCATGACCCAGGTGGCCAGGAGCACCCCCCGCCGGGTGGAGACCCACGATGAGACCCGGTCGCCGAAGCCCCTGGTGCCCCCTGAACGGTCGAGGACGGCGACGAGGGCGCCCATCGAGGAGCAGAGGAGTATCACGAAACCTATGGTCGGGTCCTGCATCACCCGGCTTATCGCCTCCAGCATCGAGGGGAAGAAGGCCAGGCCGTCGGTGAGGATGAACCCGGCGATGATGGCCGCCAACATCGATTCCAGGGATCGCCTGGTCACGAGGACGGCGGTCAGAAGGACCGTGATCGGCAGCAGGGAGACCCATCCTCCGGGATTCACATCGGCAACCTCCATAGGGGGGGAAGAGTAATTACCACCAAAGGATCATACACCATGCCATCGGTGGCGAGCCTTCATTCACCATAGTACAATAGCATCGCAGGGTAAACACGATTGGGCGTGAGAGACACCGATGGGGACTGATGATCCTTCCGGCGTGACCGTTCTCCATGGGACCCCCGAAATGGCGCCCCTATCCAAGGTCGGCGGTCTGGCCGATGTGACCGGCTCCCTGCCGGGCGCCCTGCGGCGGCTCGGCGTCGATGCCCGGGTGATCACACCGGCGTGGCCCGGCGCCGCTGAAAAGGCCGGGGAACTGGGAGCCCGCCCCCTCTCCGGGCCCGAAGAGGTATGCGTCTCCCTCGGCGGCCGCCGGGTCTGTTCCCACCTCCGGGCCGTTGAAGTGGGAGGCGTGCCCGTGTACCTGCTCGAGGAGCCGGAACTCTTCTCAAACCCCGCCGTCTACCCGGAAAACCTCGATGCCGGAACCGCCCTGCCCTTCGCCTTCCTCTCCCTGGCCGCCGTGGAGTTGGCCCTTTCGTGGGAGTGGAAGCCGAGGGTGCTCCACCTTCACGACTGGACCACCTCCCTGGCCGCGGCGGCGCTCAAATATCACCGCCTTTACGGCGCCGCCCTGGAGAGGCCCCATGCGGTGCTTACCATCCACAACCTCGCCCACCAGGGCGTCCTCCCCCTCTCCGTCCTGGACGACTGGAGTTTCGGCCCCGGCGCCTTCTCCCTGGAGGGCGTCGAGTTCTACGGGAAGGCCAACCTGCTCAAGGGGGGCATAACCTCTTCCGACGCCGTCGTGACCGTCAGCCCCGGTTACTCCCGGGAGATCCTCACCAGCGAATTCGGTGAAGGGCTGGAAGGGGTGCTCCGGTACCGCAGCGGCAAGGTCACGGGGATACTCAACGGTCTGGACACGGAGTCCTGGGACCCCTGGAAGGACCCGGCCCTGCCGGCGAATTACCGTCCCGGCGAGATGAGGGGCAAGAAGGCCTGCCGGAGGGCCCTGTTGAGAGAGTGCGGCTGGGAAGGTTTCCCGGGTCCGGTGATCGTCTCGGTGGGCAGGCTCGTCCGGCAGAAGGGCATGGAACTGGTCCTGGGCGCACTGGACGAACTGGCCGACCTGGGCGCCAGGCTGGTGGTGGTGGGCACCGGCGAGAGAGCCCTGGAAGAAAGGTTCTCCGCCGAGAGCCGCCGAAAGCCGGGAGTCCTCCATTTCCGCGGGGCCTTCGACGACACCTTCGCACGGCTGGCCTACGCCGGGGGTGACCTTTTCGTCATGCCCTCCCTCTTCGAGCCCTGCGGGCTCTCCCAGATGATCGCCATGAGGTACGGCACCGTACCCGTCGCCAGGGCCGTCGGCGGCCTCGCCGACACCATCTCCGACGCCGACGCTTTCCCGGCGGGGACGGGCTTCCTTTTCGAGGATCCCACCCCAGGAGCCTTGGTAGAAGCAGTCAAAAGGGCCTTGCCCCACTTTCGGGAACCCCGGGGCTGGTCCCGGCTCCGGAGCAGGTGCATGGAGAAGGATTTTTCCTGGGCCCCCTCGGCGCGGGCCTACAGTACGCTTTACGCCTCGCTGACCGATCCATCATGACCTTTCTCAAGACTGGAGGGGTTTCGCCATGATCTACGGCAAACACGGCAAGATTCTAGCCCTTGTCCTCGCGGGGGGAAGGGGTGAACGGCTGATGCCTCTTACCAAGTACAGGGCCAAACCGGCCGTGCCCTTCGCGGCCAAGTACCGCATCGTCGATTTCGCCCTGTCCAACCTGATCAACAGCTCCATCTTCTCCATTTACGTCCTGGTCCAGTTCAAGAGCCAGTCGCTGAACGAGCACATCGAGAGGGGCTGGCAGTTCGGCGGGGCCTTGCGGGACAGGGACCTCTTCGTCACCGTGGCTCCGGCCCAGATGTGGAGCGGTGAGCACTGGTACCAGGGTACTTGCGATGCTGTCTTCCAGAACCTGCACCTGGTGACGCTCTACGACGCGGACCACGTCCTCATCTTCGCCGCCGACCATATCTACAAGATGGACGTGGAGCAGATGCTGGACTTTCACATGGCCAAGGGCGCCGATGTGACCGTCGCTGCCAACGTGGTCCCCCGCGCCGAGGCAAGGCAGTTCGGCTGCATCCATACCGACGGCTCGGGCAGGATCGTCGATTTCGTCGAGAAGCCCCAGGATCCCCCCGAGGTCCCGGGGAAGCCGGGTTTCACCTTCGTCTCCATGGGCAACTACATATTCAGCCGGGAAGCTCTGGAAGAGGCCGTCATCGACGACGCCCAGGACGAAAGCAGCAGCCACGACTTCGGCAGGGACATCCTGCCCGGTCTTCACAAGAAGTGCGCCGTCTATGCCTACGACTTTTCCACCAACGTGCTGCCCGGCAAGGACCGCCCCTACTGGAAGGACGTGGGGACCATCAAGGCCTACTGGGACGCCCACATGGACCTGTGCAAGCACGACTCGGCCATGACCCTCTACAACCCCAAGTGGCCGATCCGGACCGTGTCGTTCTCGGACCCTCCGACCTACTCCTACCCCGTGGGGGGGCGGACCTGCTCCATCATAGGCTCCCTCCGCGCCGAGGGGAGCAGGGTCCTGGGCGCCATCGTCCACAGTTCGGTCCTCTCCCGGAACACCCTCATCCATCCCGGGGCCATCATCGAGGAGAGCATCCTCGGGCAGAACGTGGAGGTAGGGGAGAACGCACGTCTGAAGAAGGTCATCGTGGACGCCCACAACAGGATCGCACCCGATAGCGTCATAGGCTTTGACCTGGAGGAGGACAGGAAAAGGTACCATGTCGACGAGGAGTCCGGCGTGGTGGTCATCGGCATGCCCGCCATGCAACTGAGGAAGAGCGTGGAAATACCCTTCGTCCCTCCCCACGACAGGTAGTAACAACGGGGGGGCGGCTCCCGCCGCCCCCCTTCTTACTCGTTCCTGCTCTTGCCCTTCTCACAAAAGGCTCTTCTCTGTGTCCTACCCTACGCTGGCGGTGCGCCAGCTAGGGCACTTCGTCTGCGTCCTCTGTGGTGCAACGCTTTTGCCTTGGCTTCACGCTTTCCGCTTTTCGCTTTTGCCTTGGCCTCACGATTTACAACTCACGATTCACGGCTCTTATGGTTTACGATTCACGACTCACGGCCCTTACGATTCCCGATTCACGATTTACGATTCACGGTTTCTCTAGAACTTCCACTCCAGCCTCAGCCAGCCGCCGTGGGTCGTGCTGTTACTCCCAAAACGGCCTCCGTAGTTCAAGGACAGGTCCATGTTGCCGTACTTGCAAAGCGACAGGCCAAGGTCGGCCACCAGGTAATCCCTGTCAAGGCTCTCGGTGAAGGAGTAGGTCGTGCCGCCCCAGCTCTGCTCGATGGTGATGTCCTCGCCAGAGAGGATGTGGGCCCAGCCGAGACGAAGCTGCGGGATGAAGGTGGAGCCGTCGCCCCGCAAGTATTCGCCCTTGAAGCGTATACCCACCACGCTCTCCACCACGGTGTGGCTGAAGTCGCCGTAGGTGAAGCCGTTATCCTCGGTGTAGCCGCCGCGGTTGATGTAGCCCACGTTCAACCCCACCTCGGGGATGACCTGCCAGTGGGAGCCTTCTCCTATCTCCTTCGCCACGTAGCCGAGCCTCAGGTCGTTGGTCACAGCCCAGCTGTCGAAGCTGGCCCTGGCGTCGCCGCCTACCTGCTTGCGGAAGGTGTCGTGGCTGGCCCGCCGGTAGGTCAGCGTGTCCGAAAGGATCCACTTGTCCCAGCGCTTGCTTATGTAGGCTCCAAAGTGCCAGGTGTCCTGGCTCTCCCAGTCGGCATAGACCATCGGAAGGCCCGTGAAGTCGATGTCCTTTTCGGTGTAGCCGATGTAGAGGCCCCAGAGGGTGCTGTCGTTCTGCTTCTTGTCAAAGCCCAGGCTTATGCCCTTCTGGGTCGAGTCGAACCCGGCCGAGGTCGAGCTGGAGGGGTCGCGCCTGGTCTGGCCCGCCAGCACCTGGGCGTGGATCTTCTTCTCGCCGACTTCCAGCTGCTTCATGCAGTCGGCCACGTCGTTGAGGTGGTTGGCCATGGCGTAGCGCAGCAGCGACCAGTCGTCGATGGCGGCCACCATGCCAAGGGCCGCGTGGGAGAAGCTGTAGCCGAGGAAGCTCGTATAGACGTAACTGCCCCCGGTGATCCACTGCGGGTCGTAGGGGACGAAGTAGGAGCTGTTGACGAAATGGGTTTCAAAGTCCCAGTCTTTGTTCTCGGCCCTGATGTACCTGTAGTGCCCCGGCAAAGTGGCCGTGGACATGTCGATGTAGACCGATCCCTTGATATGCTGGACATCCTCGACCCAGAGCGGCACCGCGCCCGGATCCGTGACGGAAGCCGGGTTGGCGTAGAGGTAGAGGCCGCCGCCGCTCCACTGGTCATAAGTGCCCGTCGTGAACTGGGTTCCGGCCTCGATGGCCAGGGTCCCCTGGGCGGTCAGTGTCTTGCCCACCACCGAAGAGCCGTCCTCGACGAGGAGCGTCCCGCCGCCGGCCTTGAAGAGCCTGCCGAAGTTGTCCACCTGGGCGGCCAGGTCGTCGTTCATCCAGACAACCAGGTTTGAGTCCCCGTCCAGGTCCTCGAGGGTGTGGGAACCCTCCAGTTTCGTGCCGTCCAGGAGCACGGTGAGACTGTGGTCGGAGGCCGACAGGGCGTTCCCCTGGGCGCTGTCCAGAACCCCGGCGTTGATGAGCGTGCTGTTGTTAAGTTTTACGGCATCGGCTTCAACACCTTTGGTGGCGATCGCCCCGGTGTTTACGGCCAGGGCTTTGGTCACGCTCATGCCGTGAGCCATGTCACCCTCGGTCTCGACCTTGCCGGTATTGATGGCCGTTGAGATGCTCTCGGCCTTCATGCCGTAGGCGCTCTCGCCTCCAGTGACAATAGTTCCTATGTTCAACGCAAGGGAATTATACGCGAACATGCCGTGGGCGCCCTCGCCAGTGGTTTCGACCTTCCCGCCGCCGAGGTTGGCGATGATGGAACGATCGAAGGCCTCCATGCCGTGGGCGCCTAGGCCATCGGTCTTGATGGAGCCGGAGTTCAAACCGATAGAGGTGCGTTCCACCAGCATACCGACGCTGTCCTGCCCGCCAGTCGTGATGGACCCCGTGCTCAGCCCAAAGGACTCATCCTGGATGCGCATCCCGTAGGACTGGCCGCCCTCGGTGACAATGTCACCGAAGTTGAGGGCCAAGGACTGATTTTTCGCCCACATGCCATTGGCGGAATTGCCGTGGGTGGTGATGGCGCCGGTGTTAAGCGCCAGGCCAAAGGTGTCGGCCACCATTCCGTGGGCCCCGTCCAACCAGGTCTCGATTGAGTTGGACGACAGGTTTGCGACCAGCGAGTGGTCTTCGGCGAGCATTCCGAAGGAGCCTACCAGTTCTGGTTCCGATTCTCCTCCATCGCCGTTTTCAACGGTAAACACGCTAAAGCCACCGGTTTCCTGGCCATTGCCGTCGCCCCCATCTTCATCGTTGTTCGTGCCAGGGGCACCTACGAGGATCGAACCCGTATTAACGGCCGCCGACCAGTTCCTGGCCACCATGCCGTGGGAGCCGCCGCCGTTTGGCATCTGCTGGGACATGGACTTGATGTTGTTACCGTACCCGTTGCTGCCATTGTTGCCGTTATTGCCGTTTTCGTCATTACCATTAGGTTCTTCACCCGCCCCGTCCACCAGGATAGTCCCGGTGTTCACGATCAGCGAGTGGTCCCAGGCCAGCATGCCGATGCTTCCAGGGCCATGGGTAATGATGGAACCGGTGTTGAGCCCCAGGGAGAAGTGGTCGGCAACAATACCATGGGCACGGTCACCATGGGTCTCGATGGAGTTGGCCGACAGGTTCGCCACCAGCGAGTGGTCCTCGGCCAGCATGCCGTAGGAGTCATTACCGTGGGTCACTATTTCATCAAGGTTGATGGCCGCCGACCAGTTCCTGGCCACCATGCCGTGGGCACCAGGTCCCCAGGTCTCGATCGTCGATGAGCCGCCCCCGAAGAGGGAGCCCAGGATGCCCACAAGGCCGTCGGCTATCTGGCCCACGCCGCCTTCGTCCCCAAAGATACCTTCAAAGAAGTCACCGGGGATCAGGTCGAACAACCCAGACCCGAGGGAGAGCAGCGACCCGGCGTTGACGGCGATGGAGTGATCCTCGGCCACCATCCCGTGGGAGCCGTACTTTTCGGTAGCGATATCGCCCATGTTGAGTGCCAAGCCGAAGTCCTCGGCGTGCATGCCGTAAGATTCCTCACCGTGGGTCGCTATTTCGCTCAGGTTGATGGCTGCGGCCCAGTTTCTGGCCACCATCCCATGGGCGTCGTCACCTTCGGTCTCGATCTTGCCCGGCAGGATGCCGTCGCCCAGGAGGCCACCCAACATGCCCAAGTAATCCGAGAAGTCACCCAGGTCGAAGTCACCCAGGCCACCGATGATGTCCCCCAGGAAGCCCGATACATCCGAACCGAGGCCGAAGTTCACCGCCAGGGAGCCTTTCTCGGCCACCATCCCGTGGGAGCGGTCGCCGCTGGTCCCGATCGTGCCGGCGTTGACGGCGGCGGCCCAGTCATGGGCCCACATGCCGTAGGCCTCGTCGCCGCTGGTGTTGATCGTGCCGGGCAGTATCCCCGCGAATATCCCGGCGTTGATCGCGGCGGACCAGTGATCGGCCACCATGCCGTGGGAGCCGAAACCTTCCGTCTTGATCTTGCCGAGGTTGGCCGCCAGGGAGGTGTCCTTGGCCCACATGCCGTAGGCCTCGTCGCCCTTGGTGGTGATGGACCCGTCGTATATGCCGATACCGCTGATGAGTGTCGCGATATCCTCGGTAAGACCCAGATCGGTTGGAAGGAGGCCCACCAGGGCCATCAGGTCATACCCCGCGTTGGCGACGATGGAACCTCTCTCGGCGACCATGCCGTGGGAGCCTTTGCCTTCAGTCACGATCTTGCCGACCAGGGGTAGGATAGGCAGGTCTCCGCTGGTCTCATATGCAGTGGACCATTGTCCAAAAAGAGGTTTCGTTGAAATTTCTAAATCCCAAGCGATTCTGGCCAAGTCGAAATTGAAGGCCATGCCGCCGTCGGAGGCGTACATCCCGTAGGCGTCGTCGCCCTTGGTGAGGATTGATCCGGGGTTCCACGCCTGGGATCCGCTACCGAGGGCGTACATGCCATGGGAGTCCTTGCCCTCAGTGGTGATTATCCCTGTTATCGGCAAGTTAAGAGAACCTTCGCCTTTTGCCAAAAGAAGGTTAAAATCTGCTTCTTCATAAGCTTGGGAGTAGTTATGGGCCACGCCGCCATCTTCGGCCAGGATGCCGAAGGAGCCGACTCCCCCGGTGAGTATGTTGCCGGCGTTCCAGGCAGCCGAACCATCGCCGGAAGCGACCATCCCGTGGGAACCATCACCTTCGGTGGTTGTCGAGGCGCGCCTTGGATTGATCTTGATAAATGGGAGGCTACCAGTCAATTCAAGACCTAGGGACCCTTCATTAAAGGCCTGGGCGCCACCCTCGGCGACCATGCCATGCGATCCATCTCCCTTGGTCAGGATGCTGCCTGAATATCCGCCGATACCCAAAACGCCTCCATAGGAGTTGTTCCTTACGATCGAAGAGGCATCCCTGGCCCACATGCCGAATGAATCTTTACCTTCAGTCACTATCGAACCCAGATTTTCGGCGTAAGAGCCACCCAATGCCACCATGCCGTGAGAGTTCAGGCCGGTTGTACGAACAGTTCCTATATGCGTTCCGTTTCTTTCATTAAAGGCCTGGGCGCCCCCCTCGGCGACCATGCCGTGAGAGCCCGGACCGGTGGTAGAGATCGAGCCAATGCGCCATTTCGAAGCAAAAATATAACCGAAATTTTCGGCCGCATTATGGATTTCAGCGCCATCGGTGCCCCACATGCCGTAAGCGGCCGGTCCCGAGGTACTTATGGGGCCGTAATTCCAGGCTTGGGAGACGTTGTCGGGATTTCCGGGATCGTAGCCGTCAGCCACCATCCCGTGAGAACTGTCCCCGGAAGTGGTTATTGACCGCTCTTGATCGTTGGATCGGATATTCTTTACGATTCCACCGTAGTAACTCCACATTCCGTAGTAGTTGTCCTGGTTGATGCTGATGTTCGAAGGATTGTATTTCGTTTCTCCCGTGTCGGCCTTCACCACAGCGTCCTGTCCGAACGCCGCTCCGCTTAAAAACACCAGAAGGATCACCAGAGAACATAAAATGAAACCTTTTGTTCCTGACCGCCTGTTCATACCTCCTGCCTCCTCCCTTTAAGTCCCTCCGGCCGCGGCCTTTTGGCCGGACCGGTGCTCAACATCAAGTGATACGTCACTCGGTATCAAGGAAAAACCTCGCGCGCAAACACATGTCCTATTCAAAAAGGAAAAACTACCGAAGGAGACTTCCCTGGCCCGGGAAAATAAAAAAAGAAGACGGCGAAAAGGCCTACGGGAACGCTCCTTCCCCTTGGGCGGACCGGCTACCCCGGCCCCCGAAAGGCTTTAGACCCGCAGCTTGGCGTCACCGCCTTTCAGCGGTTTTGCCCTTTCGTCGATGCGATATTACAATTTGGCAGACTTATCTGCCTATTTGCCAAATGATATGGCTCCATCCTAATTATGTCAATGACATGAAGTCGGTCTGTCGCCGGACAGGGATAATGTCACCCTTTAAGGGGACAGGGAAAATGTCACCCCCCTCAGGGTTTTGATAGAGAATGTATCCCATGAAGAACGAGGGT
>Ga0209718_1002638_pt1 | contig 17213 bp, 20 predicted proteins | sample AD_JPNAS1_MetaG_FD_184420 | JGI IMG/M metagenome (GOLD analysis project Ga0209718, IMG submission 184420) | Active sludge microbial communities of municipal wastewater-treating anaerobic digesters from Japan - AD_JPNAS1_MetaG (SPAdes) (version 2) | ecosystem: Engineered > Bioreactor > Anaerobic... | reverse complement strand
GATTAATTTGATAAAAGAAAAGATGAGTCCCCATAGCTCAATTGGATAGAGCGTTGCACTCCTAAGGCAAAGGTCGCAGGTTCAACTCCTGCTGGGGACACTGTTTTGGGGCCCATAGCTCAATTGGCAGAGCGCTTCCATGGCATGGAAGAGGTTAGGAGTTCAAGTCTCCTTGGGTCCACTTGTTTTCTTCAGGTACTTTTTAGTGTATAATTAAATTATGAAATCACCAATTGTTAAAATAGCAAAAAAGGTTTGTCCTGCAGTAGTAACTATTGTTGCCTCAAAGGACTTGCCCAAAATAGATGACTTTTATTTCCTTCCGTTTCAAGGAGAGAAAGTTGCATTTCCTAAGAGTGTGAATAATGAAAAGCAAAAGACGAAGATTGGGGGTGGCTCGGCTTTTATTGTTTCCAAAGATGGATATGTTTTAACTTGTAATCATATTGTCGAGGAAGATGATGCGCAATATACTGTAATATGTGACCCTGATCATCGATATGTTGCAGAAGTTCTTTCTAGAGATCCATTAACCGATACAGCGATTCTTAAAATAAAAGACAAGGAAGATTTTCCTTTTCTTAAATTAGCTGATTCAGATAAAGTTGAATTGGGAGAACCAGTAATCGCCGCTGGTAATCCCTTAGGAGAATTTGAAGATACTCTTTCTGCTGGGATTGTTTCAGGACTAAGTAGAAAAATCACTGCTCACAATGAGCATCTCAGTGTTAAATCAACTTGTTTAAGAGGTCTTATTCAGACAGATGCGGCAATTAATCCGGGTAATTCAGGTGGACCACTGATTAATATGGATGGGGAAGTTATTGGAATTAATACGGCAATGGTAATGGGAGCAGAAAACATTGGCTTTGCTTTGCCAATTAACTATATTAAAGAAGATTTAGCTGAGATAAAAAAGGAAGGTAGAATCAAAAGACCTTACTTGGGAGTAAAATATGTGATGTTAAATGAGCAAATTGCTAGAGAGAATAAGTTAAATTGTGCTTTTGGAGCATTAGTTGTGAGAGAGATGTTTGGTGAGCCAGCGGTTGCAAAAAACTCAAGTGCAAGTGAAGCAGGAGTTAAAGAATATGATATTATTTTAGAGGTAAATGGGAGAGATGTTAATGAAGATAATACGTTGAATGATATTTTAAGTGATTGTGCAATTGGGGACAAGATAACAATGAAAGTATTAAGAGGGGATAAAGAGATTACTTTAGAAACAATATTAAAAGAGAGAAAATAAAAAAGACATGCCCGAGAGCATGCCTTTTTATTTTAATATTAAAATACAACGCCCCAACACTCAAAAGGAGTTCGAAAAGATATCCACGATGATTTATTAAGGGTTAATATTGACAGGTGAATATTAACCCCATATAATATATATATGAATAATATTTCAAAAGAAGCAAATAAAGTATTAGAATCAATTAGGTTGTATGGTCCTGTAAGATCGGTACAGCTTGTTAGTATTCTTAATATTTCTATGAAAACTTTGTATAAACATTTATCAACACTACTTGATAATCAACTAATTAAAAAGATTGGAACAACTCCAAAGGTTTTTTACACTATTAATGATGTTTCAGAACTTGAAGATAATTTTTTTAACGAAGATGAATACATAATTGAGAAAAATTATATATATGTTTCTCCGAGCGGAGAAATAGTAAGGGGAGTCAATGGTTTTAAAATTTGGTGTGACAAGAATAATTTTGATTTTGAAAAAGAAAAAGCCTTGTTTATAAAAAAATATAATCAAATGAGTAAGTTTAAAAAGAATAACCTTATCTCTGCTAAAAAATTTATTCTTTCGGGCAAAAAAGATTTGGCGTTGGACGAAGTTTTTTTTAGTGAATTTTATTCTTTTGATCATTTTGGAAAAACAAAACTTGGGCAGTTAGTTTATTTAGGAAAAACCTCACAAAACAAAAAAATAATTATTGAAATTGAGAAAATAATAAAACCAGGAATTGAACATATTATTTCAAAATATGATATTGGATTAATTTGTTTTATTCCACCAACTATAGATAGAAAGGTGCAGTTTTTGGATGTTCTAAGAAGTAATTTAAATTTAAAAATGGATGAGCTAATTGCTACAAAGGTTGTAGGATCTACCAGAATTGCACAGAAAACATTAAGAAAGCTAGAGGATAGAATAATCAATGCAAAAGAAACAATAGCAGTTGATCCCAGGAAAAAGATTAAATCAAATGTTTTAATTATTGATGATGCGGTTGGATCTGGTGCCACCCTTAATGAGGTTGCAAAAAAGATAAAGAAAATATCTTCAAAGAATATTAAAGTAGTTGGTTATTCAGTAGTTGGTAGTTTTAAGGGGTTTGATGTTATAAGCGAGGTGTAGTTTTTTAAGGGGAAATAAAAAAGACATACTCGAAAGTATGCCTTTTTATTATTATTGACTATGGTTGCAGTATTTCTTCTGATTCACCGTTAATTGAGATTACAACTTCGTTAATATCGTCAAATTGAAGTAATGTTCTTTCAATTTGATTTCTAATAGCCATTACGGATGCTGAACCGGCAACTCCTTCTTGAAGTTTTTCATTAAAGTCAACTATTGCAACTCCATCCTCAATGGTTAAATCATATACTACTGTTCCGGGGTTAATCATTGAGAAGATACCTCTTTCGGATTCGTCTTCTGTTGGTCCATTAAGTAGCTGATTTATTGCGGCAAAATGAATTGAGATGCCTGGTTCATAGGGAATTGTTCTTTTAACTTCAACTAACTCTTCTGCTTGGCTTTCTATATTAAGAAAGTATACACTTATTTCCTTGTCTTCTTCAAGGTTTTCTTCAAGGTACTCACCAATCATTTCATTAGTTATTTCATTATATTTTCCGTCTGTAATAGCACTGACAACTTCACCATTTTCTACAATAATTTCCATAATATGCGGGGTAATTACTGTTGCTGACATTTGACCAGTTCTATCTCCATATCCAGCCGATGTTGATTGAAAAGCAAAGTATATTTTTCCTTCTCTTGTGCCTAAAAATGCGAGATCTTGACCGTCAAATTTGTAAGTAGGAGAATTATTAACTATCCAATCTTGGGCTATTTGTTGTGGATCGATTGGTTCTTCGTCTGTCCCTAAGAAGAATATGAATCCTATTAGAGCAGCTATTAGAACAATAATCCATATAATATTTTTGCTCATATGTTTTTATTATTTATTATCTTAATAGTATATTACCATACGATAATTAAAAGGGAAAGTATTTACAAGAAATAATAAAGTGGTATTATAAAAGAGGTAATTAAAATGATGTTTGATCTGACAGAGGGATTAATAGATGGCTACTATCCTGATGAACCGGCAGGAAAAGTACTTTTTCAATGTATTGATTATAGAATTGAGATTGAACACGTTAAGGAATTGATTAAATTAAGAAAAGAGGTGGAAAAGGTATAATTATATTATAAAGGCAAACGCCTTTTTTTATTACGAAATAATTATTAATTAAAGTTGCCAATTTTCCTTTTTAGAGTTACAGTTATTAATATGATGATATTTAATTAAAATATATGGTTAAAAAAATAATAACAATTTTATTTATTTCTTTCTTTGTTTTTGCTGACGAAGCATTAGCTGTTTGTCCTGTTTGCACAGTTGCCGTTGCCTCTGGTGTGGGAGCTTCACGTTCTTTAGGGGTAGATGATTTGATAATTGGATTATGGGTTGGAGCACTTATTGTTTCAATGATTTTGTGGACTATTGATTGGCTAAACAAAAAGAATATCAAATTCAAGGGTAGAAATATATTAACTGTGATAGCATATTTTGCCTTAGTTATTCTCCCATTATATACGATGGATATCATTGGTTATCCATTAAATAGTTTTTGCGGTTGTGGGCTAGATCACCTATCATTAGGGATAGCATTGGGGGCAATTGTGTTTTGGCTTGGTGCTCTATCCTACGAACATCTAAAAAAGAAAAATAATGGTCGGGCATATTTTCCTTTTCAAAAGGTTGTGATGCCTGTTTTACCAATAATAATTTTAAGTATAATTTTTTACTTTTTAACGAAATAAAAATATGGACAAAAAAATAGAAAATATAGAAGAATTTATCAAAAAGTTTGATGATATGAAAAAGCAAGACAAGATGGATTTGTCATCAGATCAAGACCTTACAATCGCAATAATGAATCTTGTTTCAATTGAAGAGCACTTCTTTTTTACGGGAGCTAAATTAGGCAAGACAGAGTATTACGATATGATTAAAGATGTGCGAGAAATGAGAAAAGAATTATTGAAGAGAATAATAAAGGAATATGAAGGAGAAGTGTGGTGTATATCTAAACATTTATTAGCGGCTAGTTATCGTTTAATGGAGGTAGGGACAAAGCAGTTGGGAATAGGAAAAAAGGAAGAGGCCTACGATCTTTTTGAAAAGGCCTACAATCTTTATTCTCTTTTTTGGGGAATCAATTTGAATCTTCTTAATGTAGGAGATATTAAAAAGATAGATGATAATGCAATTAATAAGGAGGACAAAGAAAAAAAAGGGTTTATGGGCAAAATGGGGGAGTTAGTTAAAAAAGTAATTGATTGTTGCATTGAATGAAGATGTAACAATTATTTCCTAAAGTATAATTAAAATATTAGAATATGAATCGAGAGAGGTTTAATTTTAACAATATTGAGAATAGCGAATGCGAAGGGACAAAAGAGAAAGAATTTATAGAAAAAATAGAAAAAGCTCCTCTTTCATCTGATCTTAAAATTGACTTATTATTACTTGTCTTTGATAGAAAAAAAGCTACGTTTTTAGGTGATATTTGTGGAGTAGAATCAGAGGAACAAAAACAAAAATTAATAAAAGAATTTAATGAGGAATTGAATATACTAACCAATCTCTTAGATGAATTGAATCTTCCTTATAAAATAATTAGGGATATAGAAGATCGTAATGATACTATTGGATTTTCTGTTGTGGTTGCAAAAGAAATTGAAAATTTAGATAAAATAGAAGAAGCTGTAAAGAATAACAATAATATGGATATGGGAATAATGTTTGGATATCCGAGAACAGCTGTTGAAGCATACGGAACACAAGATGTTTTAGATTTGGAAGCTGATTTACCCGAAGAGTACGCAGATTTAAGAAAAGAAGGAATGCTTCCTTTTTTAAAATTTGCTCCATCAAAATTACATTGGAAAGAAGAACTTGAATGGGCCAAGGATAATAAAAAAATTATTGAAGAAAAATCTCCAAATACTATTGATCAAGCCATTGAAGAAACGGAGGAATATTTAAATAATTTAGAAGAAGAAAGAGCTGAAAGGAAATAAAAATACTTACCAGGTTTTTAATCAAGGTTATTATTTAAAAGTATGGTTTTGTGGTTTATTTTGTTATAACTAAGCCAATTATTAATTTTTTCTTGACAAGCGAAATATCCGTCTCAAGTTTAGCAACTACATATTATTAATTCATATATATTGTTAACAAGTGGGTTATTTACGTGACTATTTAGAGCTTTTGATTGGAAGGAAATAGAGAGAAATGTAGAAAATTTAGTATAATTTGGTAGAATAATATCAATGCAAGAAATTTTTAATAAGAAAATCGAAGGACATAAAACAGTATATGTTTTTGTAGATGCTTCTAATATATGGGCGGCTCAAAAATCAAATGGGAAACTTTTAGATTATGAAAAAATTCAAAAAAAATTAAAAGAAATTTTCAATCCCAAAAAATTAGAGATTTTTTATTATTCTGCTTATCCTGCCGACGGAACAAGAAATTATGATTTAGATGGAAGGCATAAGTTTTTTACTTTTTTAAAAAAGGGATTAGGTTTTAAAGTCATAAAAAAGCAATTAAAAAGAATAAGAACAGAAAATGAAATAGGTGAGGAGGGGATTAAAGAGAAGGGAGATATGGACGTGGAAATTTCAATTGATATTATGAGTAATATAAATAATTATGATACGGTGGTTCTTTTTAGTGGTGATTCAGATTTTTTAGCATTAGTTAGTTATTTAAAAAATCATAATAAAAAAGTATATATTTTTTCTTCTAAAAATAATATTTCTACAGAGTTAAGAACATCAGGAGATGGTTATTGCGACATACTAACTATTAATGATATATGGAGGAACAAATTAATAAATAAAAACACCCTCCGTTAGGAAGGTGTCTCTTGGATGTAATACCCTAACGGTTCAAACTATGAAGTGAACCGAAAGACAATTATATAGTATTATGATATTAAAAAATTGTCAAATTATTATAAGATTATTATAATTTATTTTATTTGTTGGGTCGGTTATATGACGCCTTCAGAACTTTTGATTGGGAGGAAATTAAAGAAAACATAGCACAGCTATTGAATTAAATTGTATATTAGATATAATTTAAATATACACGCCTCAACCAGCCGAAAGGCCCGTTGAGGTTTTTATTAAATAAATCATATTTATGAAAAGAATTTTACTCATAGACGGAGAAAATTTAAAAGGGAAAATTAAAACAGTTTTTGAAAATCAAGAAGAATTTGCTCACATTAAAAATATTTTCAAAGTATTGAGAAATCAAAACGATTAATAGAAGAGCAAAGACCATTGAAGACGCATTTAGAAAGGAGTGGTTTCAAAGTAACTATGGCTGGAAATGTATGAGGAAATATTGATAAAAATGGTATTTTAATTTTTAAAGAAAAAGGAGTAGATGTGCGAATTGGAGTAGATATGATTGCTTTAGCTTGTGATAAAAAATTTGATTCAATAATTTTAGGCAGTTCTGATTCTGATTTACAACCTGCCATTAAAGAGGTTATTAAAAGAGGAGTAGAATGTATTTATCTTGGATTTGAAACAAAACCAAATAAAGGAATGACTTGTACAACATCAAGGACTATTCTTATTAGGAATTCAGAAGTTCTAAAATTTAAAAACAAAAACGTTGATTAAGAGTTTTTGTTTTATTTGCTGGGTCGGTTATGTGACACATTCAGAACTTTAGATTGGGAAGAAATAGATAGAAGTATAGTAAAATTTAATATGATTTGTTAAAATATATTCAATGAAAAATGAGAAGGAAAAAAATTTAGCTTTTATAGATGGCCAAAATTTATATAGGGGGACAGATGATTCTTGGAAGATAGATTTAAATAAATTTAGGACTTATTTAAATAAAAAATATAAAGTCGAAAAGGCTTATTATTTTTTAGGTTTTCTTAATGAAAAATATCAATATCTTTATGATAGAATACAAGAAGCAGGTTTTATTTTGAAATTTAGGGAACACAATTCTATGATGGAAGGAAAGAAAAAGGGAAATGTTGATACAAATATTATTTTTAATGTTATGGAAAAGATGTACGAACAAGAAGATTTTGATAAAGTAATTATTGTAGCAGGAGATGGAGATTATAAAATATTAGTAGATTTTTTAATTAAAAAGGAAAAATTCAAAAAGATTTTATTTCCTAGCGAAAAGTCAGCATCTTCTTTGTATAAAGAATTAGGTTCGGAATATTTTGATTATTTGGACAAAGAAGATATTAAGAGTAAAATAAAAAAGGCTCCTTAGGTAGTTAGCCGTTCGGATCCTTTTTGACTTTGATATTTATTTTATACCATGGGGTATAAAATAAGTCAATATTCGCTGGGTGACTAACGGGATTTGAACCCGTGCAAACATCTCCACAGGATGTTGTGCTACCATTACACCATAGCCACCATGGAATGTGTCCCCGGCGCGAATCGAACGCACAACCTACAGATTAGAAGTCTGTCGCTCTGTCCTATTGAGCTACGGGGACATACATATTTAATAACAAAAATATTGATAAAAGGCAAGAAGATATTTTGACGAGAAAAAGGAAAAGTGATATAAGTTAATGTGTAACGGGGTATAGTGAAACGGCTATCACGAGTCCTTTGGGAGGATTTATTCTGAGTTCAAATCTCAGTACCCCGAATGTAGTTGCGAGTGTAGCTCAATGGCAGAGCGACAGCCTTCCAAGCTGTATATGAGGGTTCGATTCCCTTCACTCGCTCCATAATTTGATTTTCAGGAATTTTACTCCAAAAATTTAAAAGTAGAAAGCATTTGGTTGAATAATTCTTCCGGAACATCCTTTTCAGAGTAGACGCGGGAAATCTCGTAAATATATCCTTCATGTGTTACTACAACTACACCTAAAATAAATTCATAACCTGGGATAATAAATGCCTGTTCATTATCTACCTCTATCTCTTTAAAAGGAAGGGCTTGGGGCAAAAATAGTAATGAATATTTATTTTCTGTTTCTTGTTTTATTTGTTGGAAAGATTTATTATTTCCATTTTTAATATTAATCTCGACAGAACCACATTCTATTGAACAATCTTTATCCCAAAAACTTATTCGGAAAACTCCTTCGATTGGTGATAAATCATGAAATGCCCAGACCTGGGGATACTTTATTTCAAAACCAAATTCTTCATTCCTATAAGTTTTATAGTCCGTATTTTCATCTAATATTTGCATTCCAAAATACTGCCAAGCGAAAATTCCCCCAGCAATAAAAATGACGAGAGCAATTATAATCCAAATTTTAGAAAAAGCACGATTCATATTTATATTATAACATCCTGTTAATTATTTACAAACTTTTTCCGCTTCTGGCGGACTTTTGGAAAGCGGAAGGCGAATGCGGCGGCAAAAAGGGGTAATGTAGTTGCGAGTGTAGCTCAATGGCAGAGCGACAGCCTTCCAAGCTGTATATGAGGGTTCGATTCCCTTCACTCGCTCCATAATTTGATTTTCAGGAATTTTACTCCAAAAATTTAAAAGTAGAAAGCATTTGGTTGAATAATTCTTCCGGAACATCCTTTTCAGAGTAGACGCGGGAAATCTCGTAAATATATCCTTCATGTGTTACTACAACTACACCTAAAATAAATTCATAACCTGGGATAATAAATGCCTGTTCATTATCTACCTCTATCTCTTTAAAAGGAAGGGCTTGGGGCAAAAATAGTAATGAATATTTATTTTCTGTTTCTTGTTTTATTTGTTGGAAAGATTTATTATTTCCATTTTTAATATTAATCTCGACAGAACCACATTCTATTGAACAATCTTTATCCCAAAAACTTATTCGGAAAACTCCTTCGATTGGTGATAAATCATGAAATGCCCAGACCTGGGGATACTTTATTTCAAAACCAAATTCTTCATTCCTATAAGTTTTATAGTCCGTATTTTCATCTAATATTTGCATTCCAAAATACTGCCAAGCGAAAATTCCCCCAGCAATAAAAATGACGAGAGCAATTATAATCCAAATTTTAGAAAAAGCACGATTCATATTTATATTATAACATCCTGTTAATTATTTACAAACTTTTTCCGCTTCTGGCGGACTTTTGGAAAGCGGAAGGCGAATGCGGCGGCAAAAAGGGGTTTGGGGGAAATGCCGCCGCAACTGCCAACGTTGGTAATTTTCAGGAATTTTTGATAAAATGAATTCGAGCAGAATCGTAAATGCACTCTAATGAAAAAAGTTGCCGTCATAGGTGGCGGGGTAATCGGTCAATATATTTCTTGGAAATTAAGCGAGGCAGGTTATAGTGTTTCTGTTTTTGATTATAGAAAAAAAGAATGCTTAAAAGATAAGGCATGTTCTGTTTTAGTTTCAGAAAGAATAAAGGATTTTATTCCTATTACTGATGATATTATAGAAAACACAATAGAGTATTGTGATATTCATTTCTCTAAAGGAAAAACAACACTTCAATTTAATCCACCTCATTTGGCACTTAACAAAGAAAAATTAATGAATCTACTTTTGGAATTGAATGAAAAAAGCGGTACAAAGTTTTTCTTTGAAACAAGGATAAAGTGTATTCCTAAGGGTTTTGACTATATCATCGGATGTGACGGAGCTGATTCTACAATTAGAAAATTATTGAAACTTAAAGATCCAAAATTGAAATTAGGAGCTCAGTGGTTTCTAAATCAGGAAGATAAATCAAGGACAACAGAGACATTTCTTAGAAAAGATGGTTTTGCTTGGAGGATTCCTCGAGGTCAAAATATTGAGTGTGGGTTTTTTGGTGAGAGCACAGAAAGAGGAAAAGATATGTTGGGAGCATTGATACCTGTTCCAGGTTTTCCTTTGATTGATGCAGGATTGATTTTTTCAAATGAAGACAATATTGCTTTGTGTGGAGACGCAATGGGATTAACAAAACCATGGAGTGGGGGAGGAATAATATGGAATCTTTATGCCGCTGATATGTTAATTAGTAATTTTCCTAATTTTAAGCAATACAAAAAGGAAGTAATTAAATTCTTTTGGTGGAAAATACTAAAAGGAAAAATATTGAATGGTTTAGTCAATTTTTTTGGAAGGTATTTTCCTTATATCATCCCTAAAAAAATAAAGTATGACAACGATTTTTCGGTTGCTTTTACTTCTAAAAAGTGATAGAGTTACCTATATCAATCTATGTTTTTATTTAACGAAAAAAAGAAAAAGATAGATAATTTAGAAGATGCAGTTAGAAAAATTGAAGAATTAGAGCTAAAAATAGAAAAGCTCTCTTTAGAGATTGATGAAATGAAAAAAGAGAGTGAGTCATATATCCAAAAAGTTAAGTTGGTAAGGTATAACCCTTTTAATGAAATGGGTGGAGACCAGAGCTTTACATTGTCAATGTTAAATAAGAAGAATAGTGGCATCATTATTACTTCAATTTTTAATCAAGAAAAAAGCAGAGTATTTGGAAAAGAAATAGTTGAGGGAAAATCAAATTATCAGTTAAGTAGCGAAGAATCAAACATTATTGATGAAATGAAAGGATATGGAAAAGAAGAACGAAACAATTAATCGTCCACCGGTCGTTGTTATATTGGGACATATTGATCATGGTAAAACAACTTTATTAACTGCAATAAGGGATTTTAAGGTGTTAGAAAAAGAATCTGGTGGAATTACTCAGCATGTTGGTGCCTATCAAGTGATTCACGATGGACGTAAAATTACTTTTATTGATACTCCAGGCCACGAATCATTTTCTGCAATTAGGGCGAGAGGATCAAACTTGGCAGATATTGCTGTTTTAGTTATTGATGCAGTTGAAGGTGTAAAAAAGCAAACCAAAGAAGCAATTGAACATATTAAAAAAGCAAACATTTCAACTATAGTTGCTCTTAATAAAATGGATAAACCAGGGGCTGATCCTGAAATGGTAAAACAGCAATTATTCAAAGAAAATATTATAGTGGAGTCATACGGAGGAACAATTCCATCGGTAGAAATATCAGCTTTAACTGGGAAAGGAATTACTGAATTATTAGATATGATTTTATTAGTCGCAGAAATGGAAGAATTAAAATCAGAAATGGATACGGGAGAAGGAGTTATTATTGAGTCATATATGGATTCACAAAAAGGACCAACATCAACTGTTTTAATTGAAAAAGGAATCATTAAAAAAGGTGATTATATTGGAACAGAATCATCTGTTGGCAAAGTTAAAAACCTTAGTGACTTTTTAGGTAGTGAAATAGAAAAAGCCGAGCCATCTGATCCCGTTATCATTATTGGTTTTGAAAATGTTCCTATGGTAGGGGAGAGAATGTATGTTTATCAAAGTATTGATGAGGCAAAAACAAAGTTAAAACAAAAGAGCAATAGAATTAAAATTGATGATGATTATAATGAAGATAAGAAATATCTTAATTTAATAATTAAAGCGGACGCATTAGGGTCAATTGAGGCGATTAGGGAGTTATTAAACGTTTTACCTCAGGAGAAAGTTGGAATAAGAATAATTAAAGCAGAAGTTGGTGATGTTTCAGAGACCGATGTTAAACTTGCTAAGGGGGGAAATGCAGCAATAATCTCCTTTAGAACGAAAACAGACAAAATAGCAGAGATTACCGCTGAAAAGGAGAACATTAAAATACATCAATTTGATATTATCTATGAATTATCGCAAAAAGTTAGAGAGTTAATGGAAAGAAAACTAATCAAAGAAAAAGAAAGAACTGAATTGGGCAAGGTTAATGTTTTAGCAATTTTTAGAACAGAAAAAAATAGACAAATTGTCGGGGGAAACGTTACAGAAGGGGAAGTAACAAAGGGTGCAATGCTTGAGATATGGAGAAATGGAGAAAAAATTGGCTCAGGGAAAATTGTTGAATTACAATCCGGAAAAAAAGAAGTTGATGTCGTTAAGAAAGGAAAAGAAAGTGGAATACTTTATCAAGGTAGCGAAAAAATTAAGGAAGGTGATGAATTAGTTATATATAAAGAAGAATATATTAAAGAACAATTATGAATCCAAGAAGAGAAAAAGTTAATAATTTGATTAAAAAAGAATTAGGTAGTATTCTTTTAAAAGAAATAGATATTTTTCCTGGGACATTGATGACATTGACGAGAGTTGAGTGTTCGCCTAATTTGTTTCAATGTAAGGTTTTTATTTCTGTTATTCCTGAAGATAGTGCTGATAATATAATGAAGATGCTTGATAGAAATATATATGACATTCAACAGATAATGAATAAAAAACTTAAAATGAGACCGGTTCCTAAGATATTATTTTGTAAAGAAACGAAAACAATAGAGGCGCAAAAGATAGAGAAGATATTATCAAGTATTGAAAAAAAAGATTAAAGTTGCTATTCTTGCCTTATGGCGTGGTGGCCAAGCAGTAAGGCAAGAGTCTGCAAAACTCTTATACGCGAGTGCAATTCTCGCCCACGCCTCCAATCTTGCCTCGGTGCTGGAATTGGTATACAGGGCGGACTTAAAATCCGCTGGTCTTAGACCTTGAGGGTTCGAGTCCCTCCCGAGGCACACAAAGAAAACACGCTTTTTGTTAAGCGTGCTTTTTCTTATATCTCTAATATTTCAATGTATGCCTCTCTTATTCCAAAGTCCTCTGCTTCTTGTGTAGTAGCAAACCATATATCTACCCAGTAGGGACCTTTTCTGTGGTTCATTCTATCTTCAACGATAAAAACCTTGTCTCCAAAATATTCAGGTATTTTTATCTTCGTTCCAAAAGGTAGCATATTATTTGCGACAATACCTTCTTTGACATGAATACCGGAAGCAGTTGTAAAGGGGTCTTCATCTGTCTGCCAAACAGTTGAAGAGTATGCTGTGACAACTACTTTAACTACATTTGACTTTTTCTCTTCTACTCTAGAAAAAGTCATTAAGATATTGTTTTCGTTTATTTGATTTTGTTCCGTCAATTCTACACTTGGTTCAACTATTAAAATTGAAGCAAAAAAGAAAAAAAGCGCAATTGCCGGGATGAGGATATATATTTGTTTTTTATGCATATACTAAATCCTGCTTAACAGGATTGAGTATATTGTCACCTATAATATATATTTTGTCAATGGTTTTTTCCACATAGTAAAAATATCTTGATAATATAAAATCTTTGTGTTATAAAGAATTATATGGAAAATCAAACATTACAAAAGTTAAATGACGCTGTTTCTATTCCTCGTCCAGGAGAACTTATTGACGGGAAAATTATTGCAATTGAGAGCTTATCTATATATTTAGATATTGGACCTAAAAAAACAGGAATAATATATGGTGCTGAATATCAAAATGCTAAAAATATATTAAAGAATATTAAAGTCGGGGATACTATTTCTGTTAAGGTTGTTTCTCCTGAAAATGAAGATGGTTTTGTTGAATTGTCACTAAGAGAAGCCGCACAAGAATTGGCTTGGCAGACAATTAGAGATAAAAAAGAAAAAGATGAAGAGTTTGAGGTCAAAATAACAAAAGTAAACAAGGGAGGACTAATGACTGAAATTTTTGATATTCCTGCATTTTTACCAACATCTCAACTTTCACCTGAAAATTATCCTCGCGTTCCTGAGGGAGACAAATCAGAGATATTAAGAAAATTACAATCATTTATTGGTCAAGAAATTAAGGTTAAGATCTTAGATTTTGATGAAAAAACTGGACAGATTATTTTAACCGAGGGGCCAAAGGAGGGGGGAACTGCTCAAAATGCAGTTAGCTCCTTAAAAGTGGGAGATATAGTTGAAGGAAAAATATCAGGAATTGTTAATTTTGGTGCTTTTGTTAAATTCAAAACAGAAGATGGTTCAGAGATAGAGGGCCTTGTCCATATTTCTGAATTGGACTGGCAGTTAATTGATAACCCATCTCAAGTAGTTGAAGTTGGTCAAGACGTTAAGGCCCAAGTAATAGAAATAGCACAAGGAAGAGTTTCTTTATCAATTAAAAACCTTAAAAAAGACCCATGGCAAAGCTTGGATTATAAAACAGGCGATATAGTCAAAGGAACAGTAACAAGATTTAATCCTTTTGGTGCTTTTATTCAAATTATTGACGAAAAAATAAAGGACAAGGATGCAAAAATACAAGGGCTAATTCACGTTTCTGAGTTTGGCTCTGAAGGAAAAATGAAAGAGACCCTTGAATTAGGCAAAATATACGATTTTCAAATTTTAAGCTTCCAACCTCAAAGACACTGGATGTCATTAAAAATAAAATAGCATTATGAAGAGTCCAATAAAAGGTCTCCTAAAAAACATCTTCGTAGTTATTTTGATATTCCTTTTTATAGGAGCTATTTTTGGTCTTTTTAGTACGCCAGAAGAAAGTATTCCTGCGGTTTCAATTACTGAACTTGCTGAACAAATTAATTCAGAAGAAGTAAAAGAGATTAAAGTAATGGGGAATAATATTAGCATTACTTATAATGATGATTCAAAAGCAACTAGCAAAAAAGAAATAGGGGAGACCCTTAGTCAGGCACTTTTAAACTATGGAGCAGACCAAGAAAAATTAAAGGCAGTTTCTTTTGTCTTTGAAGAAATAGATGAATCATGGATGAGCATATTGTCATTTTTAATAATGTTTGTCTTGCCATTGCTTTTAATCGGAGTCTTTTTCTTTATGATATTTAAAAATGCTAAAACAGGAGCGGCCCAAACATTTGATTTTACTAAAACAAAAGCTAAGGTTTTTGGAGCAGAGGGTCATCCTAAAGAAAAAATAACATTTAAAGATGTTGCTGGGCTAAAGGAAGAAAAACAAGAATTAGAAGAAATAGTTGATTTTCTTAAAAATCCTCAAAAGTACTTAAAAATGGGAGCAAGAATTCCTAAGGGAGTATTATTAATTGGTCCTTCTGGTTGTGGAAAAACATTATTAGCAAGAGCAATTGCCGGAGAGAGTAATGTTCCATTTTTCTCTGTGGCCGGGTCATCATTTATAGAAATGTTTGTTGGTGTTGGTTCAGGCAGAGTAAGAAGTTTATTTAGCATGGCAAAAAAACATCAACCCTGTCTTGTTTTTATTGATGAATTAGATAGTATTGGGAGGATAAGAGGTTCAGTAGTTAGCGGGGGAAATGAAGAAAGGGAACAGACACTTAATCAATTATTAACTGAAATGGATGGGTTTGAACAAAATGATAAAATTATTATTTTAGCGGCTACTAATAGGCCCGATGTTTTAGACCCTGCCTTGTTAAGACCAGGAAGATTTGATAGAAAAGTTGTAATTAATTTGCCTGACATTCAAGAAAGAGAAGATATTTTAAGGATTCACTCAAGGGGCAAGCCATTAGGCGATGATGTTAATTTAAGAGAGGTTGCAGAAAGAACACCTGGTTTTTCTGGAGCTGATTTGTCTAATGTCTTTAACGAGGCCGCTATTTCTTCAGCAAAAGAAGATAGCAAAACAATTTCTCAAAAACAATTATTGAACGCAATTGAAAAGGTATTATTAGGAACAGAAAGAAGAAGTCATATTATGACTGATAAGGAAAAAGAAATAATTGCTTACCATGAAGCAGGGCACGCGCTAGTAAGTCAGAAACTTTCTAACGCTGAGCCAGTTAGGAAAATATCAATTATTGGTAGAGGTCTTGCGGCAGGTTATACTCTAAAAGTTCCTAAGGAAGAAAAAATGTTGAAAAATAAAAGAGAGTTTGAAGCGGAAATTGCTGTTCTTTTAGGAGGACACTTAACAGAAAAGATAGTTTTTGGCGAGACAACTACTGGTTCGTCTGATGATTTGAATAAAGCAAGTAGTATAGCAAGAGATATTGTTAAAAAATATGGAATGTCTGAGATGGGACCAGTTACTTTTGGCAAGAGACAATCTCTAATGTTTTTAGGTGATGAATCAGAGACAATAAATTATTCAGAGGCAACGGCAATTAAAATAGATGAAGAAGTAAATAGAATCATTAACAAGGCAAGAAAAGAAGCAGAAGAAATATTGACTAAAAATAGAAAAGTATTAGATAAGATAGCTGGTACGTTAATTAAAAAAGAAACAATAGAGCGTGAAGAATTTGAAAGATTAGTAAAATAATGCGCATGTAGCTCAGATGGTCAGAGCACAGCTCTTATAAAGCTGGGGTCGATGGTTCGAGTCCATCCATGCGCACATTATGAAGAATTTTAATTTTAGTTTGACTAAAATCAATAAATCTAATAGAATACAAAAGAGCTGGGCGTATAGCTCAGTTGGTTAGAGCGTTACGTTGACATCGTAAAGGCCTCCTGTTCGAGTCAGGATACGCCCACCAAATTAAAATAAAAATATGACAGAAGAAACAAAAAAAGAAGAAAATAATATTGAGACAGAAGTTAAAAATACTGAAGTTGAAGAAAAGGAAAATGTTGAGACAGAAGTCGAAGCTAATTTAGTCGTTGAAGAAGAAGCTCCAACAACTAAAGAAGTTCCCGATATTAAACCAGGAGACACTGTAAAAGTTTATCAAAAAATTACAGATGTTAGAGATGACAAGGTAAAAGAAAGAATACAGGTTTTTGAAGGAATTGTTTTAGCAAAAAAACATGGTAAAGGGATATCTGCTACAATTACAGTAAGAAAAGTTATTGATGGTGTTGGGGTTGAAAGAATATTTCCATTACATTCACCATTTATTGAAAAAATTGAAATTGTAAGAAGTTCAAAAGTAAGAAGAGCAAAATTATATTACCTAAGAGAAGCAAAGGGTAAAAAGGCAAAATTGAAAATGAAAGAAGGTGGAGGTCAGGGCGAGTGATGGAATTGGTAGACATCTATGCTTGAGGGGCATAGGAGATTGTTCTCGTGCGGGTTCAAATCCCGCTTCGCCCACTCGCATGATGATTTACGGGCGGTTAGCTCAATTGGCAGAGCATTTCGTTTACACCGAAGAG
>Ga0209718_1002625_pt1 | contig 17305 bp, 9 predicted proteins | sample AD_JPNAS1_MetaG_FD_184420 | JGI IMG/M metagenome (GOLD analysis project Ga0209718, IMG submission 184420) | Active sludge microbial communities of municipal wastewater-treating anaerobic digesters from Japan - AD_JPNAS1_MetaG (SPAdes) (version 2) | ecosystem: Engineered > Bioreactor > Anaerobic >... | reverse complement strand
CGTCCGCATGCTGATGGTTGCCGAAGTGATAGCCGCCGCCCTTGATCTCCGCGACGACCGTGTTGTTTATGTTGCTGTCGATGTTCCAGTCTGTGCGGGCGATCATGCTGCTCAGCACCGGGCCGAAGTCAATAGTGGTCGGGAGGGTCTCAAATCCCTGCACAGGCTGGAGTGTGGGATCGTTGAGCAGCAGGTAGAGCAGGGGATCGGCCTTGCCGCCCTGTCGTTGGAACTCGCCTTTAAGAATCGGGTCGCCATTGTAGGCGTAGCAGAGCAGGGCAGTCTGCGCGAAGCTGTAACGTCCGGACGGAACACCATCGCCGTCACGCAGCATCTCCAAGTTCGGCAGCCGCATATTGAGCCAGTAGAGCGGTACGGTTTTGATGTTGGGGTCAAACACTTCTTTTCCGGACATGCGGAGGAAGAGCCAGGCCGCGTGCATTTCCCAGCCAAAGCGGTAGGTCGCGTAACTGACACCTTGATTGTGGCGTGGCGACTGATACTCGAAACGCCGCATTGGGACGAGTTCTTCTAGAACGCGGTAGGCGCAGTAGCGGTAGGGCACGGGGTCTTCGTCATACAGCGCGATGCCCATGGCAAGCAGGTCGCGATTGATCATGGCTTCATTGCCGTGTCCATTGACGATCAGCCCCTTGAAGGGGGGCCAGCCGCACTCCATCTCTTCCGCGAGACGCATCATGTGGCGGTGCAGGATCGCGCGGTCGGCGGGCGTGCAGAGCGCGTAGCACCAGTCGTAAACGAGGGCGGCGGTGTAGATCGCGGCGCCGGTTTCACGCGTGATATCGAGCAGATTGCCGAAAGAGACGCGCGACAGATACTCGCACATCAAACGGACCGCTTCAAGGCCGTGCTGTTTGTCGTCGGTCATCAACCAGACAAACGCCTTCGCAGCTACGGCGCGTTCAAGCGTCGTGTTGTAGGACATTTCCGCATCATCCGGGAAGGAGACCTTCAGGGGCTTGGTCGCCAGTCCGCGGACAGTGCGCCACTGTGCCGCATGCTCCGGGTGGGCAAGACGGGAACGGACGCTCGCGAGCGTGTTACTGGTGACCCACAGGCGCGGATGGCCGGGAGGCGGCTGTACGGGGGGACGATACGCGGCGGCCTCTTTCGGTACCGCCGGCGCACGGTAGGGGTGCACTTCAAGCCGGTCAAGCCGTACATGGGGCGGCAGCCAGAACTTGATTGATTGCGTACCGTTGGTCAGGTCGAAAATGCCGAGGACTTGGGTGCAGGACTCCGGTGCGCTCCACGGCACAAAAACAACGCGCCGCGTGGGGCGTCGCGCGTCGATCTGGATATCGGCGAATAACGAGTGGTGTTTGCTGGTGGCGCGGCGCATTTGTTCGGCGCCGGCATCGTCCACGGCGGCGTAAGTGCGCAGGGCGAAACGTCCGGCGGTCGGTTCGTTGACAGAAAAGATGAGGTCCGGAGGCGCGTTGTTGGTCGGGCTGGCGGCTGCCACGCCGTCTTTGAGCGCGACTCCCCGTCCATCACTAAACGAAGCCTGCGCCACGACTTCGGCACGCCCTGGGTTTATCTGGGCGGACTCCGCTTGATAGACCAGCGTGCGTTTCGCCGGTGCGGCGATAAGTGCGCAGGGAAGCCCGAGAAACAGGGTAACAGCAAAGATTGTTTTTTTCACGGATAGTCAAAAGGAGGTGAAGGCCGTCAAGGCCTGACGTGGGTGACAGGTGTTAATGGAATCGACATACAGAAGTATGGTACGGTCACTCGGTGCCAAAGGCAAGCCGAGAGAGTGAATTACAGAGAGAATCTGCCCGTTCTGGCAGAATCGCGGTCAATCTGTTATGGTTAGTCCCCATCTATGAGACAGAGTAGGCCTATTCGCAAAACGTTTCCGGTCAATGCGATGCTGGAGGGGCGTCGTGTTATGGTCGTGGGAGGGGGGCGTGTCGGACAGCGAAAAGTGGAATTGCTGCTGGATGCCGGCGCCGATGTGACACTGGTGTGCCCAGCGTGCGTCGAAGAGTTGGCGGCCCTGGCGTGCGCGGGACGCATCCGCCACACGTGCCGTCCGTTTCAAGACGCGGATGTCGTGGCGCAGGCACTGGTGTTTGCCTGCACCGACGACAAACATGTTAACCGGCATGTCTTGGAGGTCGCTCAAGCGGCGCGCGTGCCATGTTGTTGCGCGGATGGAAACTGGGCGGACGGAGATTTTGTGACGCCGGCGGTTCTGCGCACCGGTGATGTCACGATAGCGGTTTCCACCAGCGGCAAATCATGCCGGCAGTCGCGCTTGATTAAGGATAACCTGCGCAAGCATCTCGACTCCATCGAAAGCTCGGATCTGTTGGTGCTCGGCACCAGCCACGAGTACCTTTCTGCGGAGGAGCGCGCGCCTTATCACCTTGCAGTCCGCGAGCGTGAGCCGCTGGGCGGCATGATCCGTCAGGTCTGGGGAGTGCACGAGTTTCTGATCCTCAACACCTGCAATCGTATTGAGATCGTGGCGGCAGTTTCGCGGGAGGTCGCGACCAGCGGCATTCTGAGCCGGTTGTTGCGTTTTGATCAGCTCCGACCCGACCTCTACTACATGAAACATGGCTTCGATGCTTTTGCGCATCTCTGCCTGGTGACCGCCGGCATGGATTCGCAGACCCCCGGCGAAAGTCATGTGGTGTCGCAGATGAAAGAAGCGGTCGATGAAGCCGTTACGTTCGGCTGGGCCGGTTCGATTATCCGCGAATTGGCCGATGCCGCGTTGCATGTTTCCAAAGACATTCATCAAGAGGTCGATCCGCTGATGGACATTGCGGAGATCGAAGAGGTGGCGCTACGCTATCTTGAACACAAACTGACCGGTTTGTCGCGCCGCCGTGTGTTGGTGATCGGTAGTGGAATGGTCGGGCAGGGGCTCGTCGCAGGATTGCTCGCGCGCGGTTGCGCCTGTGATTGGGCCTACTTCCGCAATGCGCCCGCAGTGAGCGGAGAGGACGCGCAACGCGTGCGGGTGGTGCAGCTCGATCAGTTGGGTGACGTGCTTCCGGCGGCGGACGCGATCGTGAGCGCAGTGGACGTACGCGAGCCGGTCCTTACCGTCGCCGAACATGCCGCATATCTGAACCCAGAAAGCGTCGTGCTGGTTGATCTCGGTATGCCTCGCAATATCGATCCGGCCTTTGACCAGTGCGGCGGCGCGATCCACGTGGCCGATCTCGATGTCTTGAAGCACTGGTACCGCTCCGCAAATGGCACGCTCGGCAAAATTCTAGAAGCCTGCCGCGCGATCCTTGTCGATCACCGCAGCATTTACGAACGTATGCGCCTCAGTATCCAAGGAGAGGCCAATGGCTAAATTAAAAGCTGGGACACGCGGTAGTGCGTTGGCGATGCTGCAGACGCGGAGTGCGCTCGAACGCCTCGCCGCGTTGTTTCCGTCGCTGACCTTTGAGACGGTCACGGTTGACACCCCCGGCGACCGCGACTTGGCGACCGATCTGCGCGTCAGTCCGCCGGATTTTTTCACGCGCGATTTGGATGACGCTTTGCGCGAGGGGCATATCGATCTGGCCGTACACAGCGCCAAAGACCTGCCTGATCCGTTTCCTGATGATCTCGATTGGTTTTGGTTGCCTTGGGGTGAAGACCCGCGCGATGCGTGGGTTCTGCCGCAAGGTAAAACGTGGGCTGACTTGCCGGAGAAGCCGGTGGTGGGGGTCAGCAGTAAGCGGCGCGAAGCCTGTACGCTGCGTCGCTTTCCGCAAGCGGTGCTCAAGCCGATCCGCGGCGCGATCCCGTCGCGCTTGGAGCAACTCGACGCCGGCGGATATGACGCCTTGCTGATGGCCGGCGCGGCGCTGAACCGGCTCGGTTTGGAAGAGCGCGTGAGCGAGTGGATACCGCTTTCAGAACTGCCGGTGCCCGCCGGGCAGGGACGGCTGGCGGTGACCTTCCGGCTGGGCGATCCGGTGCTGTCTGCGCTGCGCGCCTATTTCGTCAAAGCCGTGCGCTTTGTCGGCGCGGGTGTTGGCTCGGCCGATTATTGCACATGGGGCGGTATCAAGGCGTTGCGCCATGCGGAAGTATGCCTGTATGACGTGCTGATGGACGATCATCTGCTGACCTTCCTACCGGAGAATGCGGAAAAGATTTTCGTGGGCAAGCGCTGCGGCGAACATACCGTGCGTCAGCCGGACATCACCGCGCTGATCGCGGATTTTGCCCGACAGGGCAAGCGGGTGGTGCGTCTGAAAGGCGGTGACCCGGGGCTGTTCGGACGGCTGGCCGAGGAGACCGACGAGTTGGATCGGCTCGCGTTGCCTTACCGCGTGTTGGCGGGAGTCAGTGCTTTGACGGTGGCCACCACGCCGACCGGCATGCTGTTGACGCGCCGTGGTGTCGCACGCGGTTTCACGGCCTTGACGCCACGCGCCGAGGGCGGCGCGGTGACAGGCGTTGCTCAGACGATACGACAGAAATTGCCGCTGGTACTTTTCATGTCGGTGCGCGTCGCGGACGCGATGGCCGGTGATCTGTTGGAGGAGGGCTGGGATGCCGATACACCGGTCACGGTCATCTTTAACGCGGGTGCGGATGACGAGACGGTCTGCCGCACCACCTTGTCAGCTCTGCGTGCAGGTACCGCAGAACTGCCGCAGACCGATGCCCCCGGACTGCTGGTGATCGGCTCGCCTGCCGCTACCGCCTTCCGTCGCGACACCGGCGCGTTGCGTGGGTGCCGGGTCTTGGTGACATGCAGTGAGGCGCTGCTTGAGAAGGCGGCCACGAAGATCATCGATTTCGGCGGCGTGCCGCTCTTGAAGCCGATGATCCGCCTCACGCCTTGTGCAGCGGCAACGGCAGCCGTTGAGCGGTTGGCGACCTACGACTGGCTGGTGCTGACCTCGCCCTCCGCCGTCTATTTCCTGATGGCGATGGCGCGTGACGTCCGTCTCGACTGGCGATGCATGCCGAAGCTGATGGCATGCGGCCCCGGCAGTGCCGCAGCATTTGAAAGCCATGGTTTCACGCCTGAGTTGACTCCGCCGATGGATTACAGCGCCGAAGGGTTGACGGCGCTCCTGCGCGAGTATGATTTTACCGGACAGTCGGTGTTGCGTCTGCGTTCCGCGAAGGCGGGGCCGCTACTGGCGGAGGTCTTGCGCACTCAGGGTGCTCAGGTCGATGACGTGCAACTCTACACCAACGAACCGATCGTCTATCCACAGTTGCCAGCGTTCGACGCCGTCTTCTTCGCCAGTGCTTCGGCCGTGGAGGCGTTCATTGCGCAGGCGGGAGTTGCCGCCTTAACGGGCAAGACAGTGGTGACGATCGGCAAGCCCACAGCCGCCGCGCTGACGGCGCATGGACGCGCACCCGACGTGGTGGCCGCCGAGGCTACGGTCGACGGCGCGATCGAAGCGCTAGCGAGGGAAGAAGTAATAGGTGATAGGTAAGAGGTAAATTTAGGATTTAGGAGGTAGGATTTAGGAGGTATGTCTACCAACTCCTAATTCCTAATTCCTTGCCTATAACTTGAGCGTTAAAAGTTGAGCGTTGAGCGTTAAACGTTTTTTTAACTCTGAACGCTGAACGTCGAACTCTGAACGCTGAAGTCGAAAACTCCTAACTCCTAAATCCTAAATGCTAACTCCGCGCGTAGCGCGGCTGCGCTAGTGCGCTTGCCGCACATTAAGGAGCAGTACGCCGTGTCCCGGAAGTTCCGCCGTGAAGGTGTCGGCGGTGATGACGCCGAGGTCTTTCTGACGCCAGAGGTCCCGCAGGCGCTGCGGGCCTTTCAGCCCGAGCGATGCAAACGGCAGCGTGACAGTGCGGGTCAGGCAACCTCGGTTGAAGAGCCCTGCGACGGTACTGCCGTCCGACATTGTTTTTGCCCAGATTTCCTGTGCGTCGTCGTGCTGCATGCACACCGCTTGTCGTCCCAGCGGATCTTGGTTGACCTCCAGCACGTCATCATTGGTCAACAGGTTCAAGGTAAAGGGATCGAGTTGTGTCAGGTCGCAACCGAGCAGCAGCGGCGAGGCGAGCAGACACCAGTATGAGATGTGGCTGTACTGCTCGTTTGGCGTGAGGCGTGTCGGGTGTGGCGTTCCCCAGCCGACGGTACCCACCACCAGCATGTCGAGGTCATTCCAAGCGCCGGGCTCGGCGAACAGCTCAAAGCCCTCCTGCGCTCGCACGATCCCGATCACGCTCTCCCACGTGTCCACGATGTCGTGCGTGGTGCGCCAGCACTGTCCGCCGACTCTCGCGCCCCAGGCCGGCACATGCCCCATGCCGTACTGGCAGAGGCTGAAAAGCAGGTCGCGCGGCTGTGCGCGCAACGCCCGGCTCATCACGCGGTAGGGGCGCATCAACTCGCTGAGCGAATCGTCGCGGGCGCGCTGCGCGTAGCTGCACCAATCGTACTTCAAGTAATCAAAGCCCCATTCAGCGTAGGTTTGCGCGTCCTGAGCTTCATGTCCCCAGCTTCCGACACATCCGCCGCATGTGGTTGAGCCCGGCGACGAGTAGATTCCGATTTTGAGACCGAGCCGATGGACATCGCGGCAGAGCGCCGCCATATCGGGAAAACGCGCATTGGGCAGGATGCGTCCGGCGCTGTCGCGCGCCGGTCCCATGAGCGAGGTGTCGGTGCGTTCGCTAGACGAGGTCTGCCAATAGTCGTCGATGTTGATGTAGCTCCAGCCGTGCCGGACCAAGCCGCTCTCGACCATGGCCTGCGCGGCGGTGTGGATGTTGGCATCTGAAACCGTGTGCGCGAAACAGTTCCACGAGTTCCAGCCCATCGGCGGCGTGAGTGCGATGCGTTCACCGACTTCCAATCGCCATTCGCGCTCGGCGGTGCCGTGCGCATTGGCGGCGCGGAAGGTCATGCGGTAGCTGCCCGCCTCCGCGACCGATCCTGTGATCAGGCCGCGCGCACTATCCAGCGCAAGGCCTTCCGGTAGGCCGTCCACCGTCAGGGTGAAGGGCGGCTCGCCGCTGACCGGGATGGTGAAAAGCACGGGACGGCCGGGACGTACGCCGAAGACGCGCGCGCCGTTGATGCGCGGTGCCATCGGCGGTTTCGGCGTCAGGATGCCCATTTGCTCCGTCGGCGGACGCGGCAACGGCTTCAGAACCGCGCCGCCGCGTACCGTGAAAAAGGCGTCGCACCAGTCGGCGTGATCGTGCGTATTGCCGTCGCCGGCGTCCGAGACCTCCAGTACGACCACCTTGGCACCGGCCAGTTCCGCCGTCAAGTGTTGCGCGGGCTGGCGGGCATGTCGCACGCCGGAATCGGCCGCGAGCCGGCCGTCGGCGTACACGCGGAAGATGGCGGAGCCTTTGCCGCGGACCAGCTCCTCGTCATCCATGCCGACCTGCGCTTCGAAGCGCAACGCCTCGCCGCCGGTCTCGATCGCGAACCAACTCGGCGCATGCGTGCCGACACCGCGCTCGAATTTTTTCCGCGCGATTTTCAGGGGATTGCCGCCGACCGCCTGGTGCGCAAGGGGATGTTCCCAGCCGCAGCTCATATAGGCAAGATCCAGCTCGTCAAGCCAGACGCGCGTCTGCGCCCTGACAGCCAAGCCCGGCACGAGCATGAGAGCGAGAAGCATGAAATACGAAAAATGACTCTTTAACATAGCAATTAAGTTATTGGGGGAAGACAATGCGGTAGAAGCGCGAAGGGCGAGGGGTGGGGTCAGGGGCGATGGAAATGACGGGACAACCGCCCAGTTCGTTGGTGATAGATAAATTGCCCGAGCAGGTGCTGTCGAAGTCAGTGATGGTGGCTTGGCCGTCGCTGACGGTGTAGGTGTAGGGGCCGAAGGTGTCGGCGGGTAAGACAAAGGGGAGGAGCAACGCGAGATGCGCAAACGCCAAGATGCGAATGCGCAGTGAACGGAGCGAGCATATGAAGCGGGATGCTGTGTGTCTCATGGCCGTCCTTTCGGTTAGTGGATGTATGGTATGGTAAGACGGGAGGCGGGAAGATACAAGGGGAAAAGAGCGAAAGAACGCCGAACGCCGAACGCTGAACTCAGAACGTTGCAACTCCCAACGTTCAAGTGGTGCGGCGTGTCCGCCGCCGGACCACCGAAAGCGAGCCGGACACAAGACATGTGCGGGGCGGTTCAAGACGTTCCGCCCTACTTTTTGTCGTTTCGCGGGGAAAAAGTAGAGCAACACACTCCGTTTGAAACTCCTAAATCCCAACTCCTAACTCCTAAATCCGTGAGAAGAGGGGTCGTATTTTGACATTTGACAATCAGGGGTTGCGGAGCGGCTTCGCGGTGTGGTAATGTGTCGTCATGGCAAGGCAACTGAGGCATCACTATGCTGGGGGATGGTATCACATCACTAGCCGAGGCATGGGGCGGAAGGCGATCTTCCTCGATGACCGCGACCGCGAGCACTTCGTGGAGCTACTGTCCGCGATGGTCGGGCGTTACGGGGTCGTGCTGCACGCCTACGTGCTGATGGATAATCATTACCATCTACTGATCGAGACGCCCGCCGCGAACGCGAGCCGGGCACTGCAATGGCTGAACCTGAGCCACAGCATGTGGTTCAAAACTCGTCATGGCCACGCGGGTCCTGTTTTCCAGGCGCGTTTCAAGAGCATCCCCGTCGAGGGCGAGGGCTCGTGGGCGCTGACGTGCAGCGTGTACATCCACCTGAACCCCGTGCGGGTCAAAGCGCTGGGGCTCGGCAAAGAGGATCGTGCGAGGGAGAAGGCAGCATTCCAGCCCGAAGGGCCGCCCAAAAAACAGGTGCGCGCGCGGCTGGCCAAGCTGCGGGGCTACCGGTGGAGTTCTTACCGCGCGTACGCGGGTTATGCGCCGTCCCCGGAATGGTTGACCTGCGCGACGCTCTGGGAGCGTTGTTGTCCGGCGGCCAAAGACCCCCAAACGGAGTACCGTCGGTATCTGGAGGACTGTCTGAGACAGGGTGTCGAAGAAGACGTGTTCGTCAGGATCAACGCTGCGGTCGCCATCGGCGGGGCGGCTTTCGTCGAAAACCTGCGCAAGAGAGTTCCGAGGCGGGCGCGCGGCGGGACGAACGCGCGCGCATGGCGCGGGATGTTGCCGTTCGAGGAGGTCGTGCGCGCGGTCGAGTCGGTCAAGGGCATGGAATGGGCTGACTTTGCTGGCCGCAGGGGCGACTGGGGCCGCGACCTGGCTTTGTACGTCGGGAGGATGCGGTGCGGGCTGACGTTGAAAGGTCTCGGGGAACAGGCCGGCGGGTTGGGTGTGCCTGCAGTTGCCAAGGCGGTCGAAAGGATGGCGGCGCGGTTGAAAACCGACAAAGCCTTGCATCGGTCGGCGGCGCGCATACTAAAGTTGCTGGAAAAACGAAATGTCTAATGTCAAACTACGACCCCAATAACCCTGATGTGCCGTGGTGATACACGGGTGCCGTTCTCCGTTTTTCAACCAAAAGGAGCAGTTATGAAAAAAATCCTGTCGTGTGCGTTTTTGATTCCGCTGGTGTTCACAGTTGCCGCTCAAAATGTCCCCAGTCTGCTGCTCAACGAGACCTATCGCATTGTGACCGCAGCCCAGCCGATTCCCGCCGAGGAGTTCGCCGCTACCGAACTGAAAGCCTATCTGGATAAAGTCACCGGCAAGACGTTCGTTATCGTCTCCGAGGCTAGCCATGATGGTGCCCCGGCTATCCATGTGGGAGAGACCGCCTTGGCCGCAGCGAACCGCAACGGCGATTGCGGCAAGGAGGAGTATCATCTCAAGGCTGTCGGCAAGAACATCATCATCACCGGCGGCCGTCCGCGCGGTGTTCTTTTCGGGACGTATGAATTTCTGGAGCGCTTCGTCGGCGTGCGTTTTCTGAGCGTCAACTTCGAGCACATTCCTAACCGGGAAACTATCGCCGTCCCCGTCAATCTCGACGTCCGCCACACACCGGCATTCATCTATCGCGACATCTATCCCGGACATGCCGAGATCTCGGCCGGGTACCGCCGCAAAGTCCGCCAGAACAGTGGCGGCGGGCAGGCCCGCTTCGGGTTCAGCGAAAGCTACGGTTCCCCGCGTGGCGTCCACTCCATGCACGTCTACTCCGCCGACTTTCCCAGGGAAATCTCTTGGATGAATAAAAACGGGACGCGGCAGATCGTCGGTGAGCCCTTCGGCGGTTCTATCTGTTTCTCCCAGCCCGAAGTCCTGGACCGTTTCGCCGCCAAAGTGAAGGACTACGTCAGGCAAGACCGCGCTCGCTGTAAGGAAACCGGTGCCCCTTGGCCGGTCTTCTACGTCGTTGATCAGAATGACTGTAAAGTCGAGTGCTTCTGTCCAGAATGTCAGGAGGTGGTCAAGCAGCACGACGTTTCCGGGCTGGTCATCAACTTCATGAACAAGCTTTGGGATCGTGTCAGCGTCGACTATCCCGACATCTACCTGATGATGTTCGCCTATCACGACTCCACGGTTCCGCCCTCCAGCGGCTTGAAGCCCAAGGGCAACGTCATTGTGCGTCTGGCCTACATGGATCACGAATTCACCGAATCAGGCAAGGTCAAGCGCGATGTCATGTTCCCGCTCTCCCATCCCAACAACAAGCCGTATGACGATGCCATGGCCGCTTGGCACGATTGCGCCGGCAACATCGCGATCTGGGACTACTGGAAGCTGTTCCGCTGCGGCTTCCAGACGCCCATTCATAATCTGGCCGCCATCCCCGGCTTGGTGCGCCGTTACCGCGACATCAACGCCAAGCACTTCTTCGTTGAAATGGAACTCGGCCCGACCGTTCCTCTGACCTTCTTTGACCTGCGCTACTATCTCGGCGCCAAAATGATGGACAACCCCGACCTCGACCCTGACCGGCTGGTCGCCGAGTACATGACCCTCTTCTACGGCAAGGCCGCGCCCTTCATGCAGGAGTTCAAGACCTACACCGAAAAACGCATGGCGGAAATGGACAGGCCGCTCGGCACGGTCGCGCCGGACAAGCGTCCGTTCCTCGACGCCGCCTTCTTCACCACGCTCAACACCCTGCTCGATCAGGCGGAGAAGGCGGAAGCCGGTAATCAGGCGGTGCTCAACAACATCAAACAAGAGCGGCTGATCGTCGATCACAGCTACCTGTACCTGTGGAAACCCCACAACAACCCTCTCGGTCTGGACAAGAAAATCCTCCAGCAGCGCATCAGCGAAAACGCCGACATCTTCGGCCGCAAATACTTCCCTTCGGCTTGGAAGCGCGACCGCGAACTCGCGCTGGAGTTCCTCTGCGACAGCATGGATTTCCCGGAAAAGCACGCCAGAATCGAGGCCGTGCCGCTTGATGGCTTGAACTTTACCGGACGCGATGTCGTCGAACTCACCGCCGCCGAACTGGACGGCGGCTTCTTAGCCGAAGACCCCGATGCCTTCGGCGGCAAGGCCAAAGTCAAAGACAGCGACGGCAAGCCCGATTACCATGCCAGGCCGTTCACCTACGGCGTCTACGACTGGAAATTCAAGAAGCATCTGTCGAGCGCTACCTTGGCAAAGAAAAACACGCCTCAGGACGAAAAGTATCACTGGTATTACGCCGGCCGCATCCGCGTTTATTCCGAACAGACCCGCCTCTGGACCCACTGGTCATGGACGATGAACTTCACCTTCCGCAAAGCCATGCAGAAACAGGAGCATAAACAACTCTACGACGTCTACATGTCCGCCAAACTGCAAGGTCCGTCCTACGTGGCGAACTCAAAGCAACCGGACGAGGCGCGCGTCGACCGCATTATCCTCGTCAAGGTCAAGCCGGACGAAAAGCGAATGGATGGCGAATAGTTACGTAGGGCAGGGCGGGATGCTGTTGGTGAACATGCCGCGACGGCGGCATTGAACATGAAACTCATGTGGACACTTATCACGGATAATGTCCCTTGATCTCAAGGTTGGTATCTCCTGCGTTCGGATTCAGATAATACGACAGTAGTACACCGCAATCGTTTGTCCCTTGGCCCGATCCGCCGAAATCGAAATCGCTGATCACGGCAAACCGCTTTATATCTCCTCTCCGCACGGCAACCACCCAATACTCCTCTTTACCGAGTGCGGCATTACTCAATATCTTGTCTTTTGTCCGAACCATGCCGAGCGTTAAGTCAGAGACCCACCCTGAATCCGGCGGCGCATACGCGAATTTGAAATCGCTGAATGAATCCTTGCGCATGGCCGCGATAGTTGCACCGCTCTCCGCCGTGACCACAAAACAGTTGGAGTAGCAGTATGGTTCCGTATATTGCCATGAGTCAAACCAAAATGACATATCCGCGACCTTCCCCGTCCCGAACGGTTCAACCAAATCTCCGGTTTCGACGTCAAAACCCACTGTCTGATGCTTGGGGAATGTAAGCCACAACCTGTCTTTTCGTTGCATGCTAATCGGATTGCGCTTCTCCTTCAACACGATTTCCACTGTCGGGTTCCACGGCAGCCAGCGTCCGTCTTTGGCACAATCGTAACCGTTCTTGAAAAACCAGTATCTCAGTCTTGTTTTATAAAACCCATCCTTTGTTATCGAAAAATTGAAGTCACCGGCGCAATTGCGTTCAAAATGGATTTCACCCTTTTCATCGGTCAGCCCGGTGGCTGGCGGGTTATTGCGGTCATAGTTCCAAAAACCGCCGTATATCTCCGCGCCTTGAACGGGACACCCGTTCGAATCAACTACGCGAAGTGTGATGGCTCCGAGCAAACCTCGATCGACGCCGCGCCTCATTTCCGGCGTATTAACCAACTGCCTGGACAGGCCGTGTTCAATTTCAACGACCGTCTCGCTTCCCTGGCCTTTTTGCAGGCTTTTGGGTTTATATACTCCTGCCCCGACATTTCCCTGCTGACCAGTGAGGCTTGCGCCTGAAACATTCTTCACGCTATTTGTTGCCCGCATTCTTTGCGAGGGTGGACTGAATGGCGCATGTTCAATTTCCTCAATGCTTACGGCAGCAGAATTATCCTGTCTCTGAAAATAAAGGATGATGAAACTTGCAAATATCAACACAAGGACAAGACAAGCCAATTTTCTCATTTCAAACCTCGTGTGTTACCGCTATAAACCGCTGTTTTCATCGCAAAGCCTCGTACTCAAGATTTTGATCGTCCATTGTAGGATTGAAAATATAGAAGAAACGAACACTTCTTGTACGTCCCTGTGCGAATTGGATCGGCCCATATATGACGCCGTGGTGAGCTTTACTGACCTTGCCATCTGCTCCCAATTCGGTGCGTACCCTGAATATCATCATTTCATTCCCGCCCATTTTCACGTTCCGCAAAATTTTACCAGGCACACCTTCTGAGACAAACTGATACTCATTTAAATATACCGCTTTCGGATCAGCTTCATATGCAGATTTAAATTCGCTGTATTCATCCTTAGCAGACAAATATGCTCCATCCATCGCGTTTGTGAACAAAATCAACAAATCGTTGCAAACACGATTTGTTTCTTCATCCACTGTTCTCTTGTAGGAAACTTGCATGTCAGAGTGTTCTCCGTTGCCAAACGGGACAACCCAGTCACCTTTTTCAAAATCAAACCCGACAGGCTCACCATGAACTGGAACAGGCGTGTCCACTTGGTTCATCAGCATTCTAACAGGGTTGCGCTTTTCCTTAAGTGTCACCTCAACTGTCGGATTCCACGGCAGCCAGTGTCCGTCTTTGGCACAATCGTAACCGTTCTTGAAAAACCAATACCGGAAAATAGAATCATAATAGCCGTCTTTGGAAATGGAAAAATTCAGGTCGCCTGAGCATTTGTTTGCCAAAGCAACGATCCCGTGGGCATCAGTATCAACTTCAAAGCGTCTCTTGCTTTTTGGCTCCCACTGATTCCCAAACGCCCCTTTAACAGTCGCTCCACGAACAGGGGTTCCTGTCGAATCAACCACACGCAACGTAATGGCGCCGTTTAAACCGTAATCAACGCCGTGCCGCATTTCCGGTGTGTCCACCAGTTGCTTGGGCAGCCCGTGGTCTATTTCCACCACAGATGAGCCACCTGATATAACGCGCACCGACTGAGTTTCGGCAACGTTATCATTGGATGACACACAGCCTGCCGAACGGATGCTGCGCGATGCTGTGTTTAGCTCCGAGTTCGTGGAGAGCGGTTTCGAAATGCAAGCTGGCGCAGCCTCACTCGCGTCGGCGCTGTGATTGCTGTAACGAAAGATCATGACGGCAAACACGATCAAAATGATCACCGCGCTAACGATCAGCGTATTTCGCTTCATTTCAAGCGTCCTTTTGCAATCATGTCACCAACCGATTGAGCGCATAGAAGAAGCAACGTTGGCAAATTGACGAACTGCAAGGGATGTGCAGAACACCTGCCTCCCTGATTGTTCGTTCGAGAATAGTGCCCGCCATGCATTTACGGCTCCCTTGGCCAAGACGTGTCGCGCCAATCCGGTTTGAACAGGTTGTTCGTACCGTCAAACTCAAGGTTGCGGTCGTTGGGCGTGGGGTTGAAGTAATATGAGATTCTGAGTGTCGCGCTGTTTGTCTCCCTCAAAGTCTCACTGAAAACGAATTGATATATCTTCCCATAATGCGCCTCCTCGCTTCCCCCGGTCGTCTGGCGCACCCGTGACCTGAAGAAAAGATATTCCTCATCTCCCAGCTTCCTGTCGACGAATATTTTGCCCGTCGTCCGCTTCAACTCATAATCAAGAACACGGGCATATCCGTTCTCTGGCGCTTCATAATCCGCAACAAGATGACTAAACGAATCCTTCGGCTTGGTGATGAAACCGCCAGCCTCGACGCCTGACAGCGCCAGATAATTCGTAAAACACGAGAAATCAGGATATTTCATTCCAGTGCGAACAGGCGGTCTGACAGACTCATACTTTAAAGTGAAATCGGAATCTCTGCCTTGCCCCCAGGGGGCGACAAAGTCCGCGCACAAGCAATCAAAGCCCACCTCCACCTCCTTTGGGAATACTTTTCTGACCGTCTTCGTGTACAAAGGAATCGGGTTCCGCTTCTCCTTCAACACGATTTCCACTGTCGGGTCCCACGGCAGCCAGCGTCCGTCTTTGGCACAATCGTAACCGTTCTTGAAAAACCAGTATCGGATCACAGATGAATAATGAGCTTGTTTTTCAATGGTGAAATTCACAAAACCCATGTTCTCGTTTTCAAGAGAGACTATTCCGTCCGCATCGGTCTCGATTTCAAAACGTCTCTTGTCTTTTGGTTGTCTTTGATTAAAGAATGCACCTCTGACAGTCGCGCTTGGAACGGGAAGCCCGCTGGAGTCAACCACACGGAGTGTGATGGCACCGAGCAAGCCGTGCTCCACCCCGCGCCTCATTTCCGGCGTATCAACCAACTGTTCGGGCAATCCGTGGTCTATTTCCAGAACCGTTACCGCACCAGAACCGATACTCAGCTTGCTTATTCTGAACAGATTCGATGGCTTCACCGCCTGCTCTCGATAATTGTCGGATGTTCCAACTGCATTTTGGGCTCTAACAATCGAAGCCGCTTGTCCGGCCAACTTGTCCTCCGGCCTTCCAGTAATAGTCTCCGTGTGCTTCACAGGCCATCTTGACAAAAGGAACAATAATATGCCCGTCAAAACAGTTGCGATCACCACATATAGTGCCTGTTTCATTTCAAGCCTCCTTTCGCGGTGACATCCTCAAACAGTTTGTGGTTGTAGAAGAATGCCATGTCCTTCAAATCACCGTGCAGCCAGCGCATTTGTAAATCATCATGATTCCGCCCCCATCCGTTGGGACGCTCAATTGAATTCATGTTAATATTGTTGTCCGCCAAACTGGCCACATTATTGAATCCGACTGGGCCTGACAAGGCTGGGATTCCCCTTACCAAAACCTCATTCTGCGTTGCGACGGGGATTGTGTTGGTGAACATGGACGCGGGGCAGCGCAGGAACACCGGATGCTCGCCGAGTTCGGAGAGCAGGACGGATTCGGTCTGCACGGCAGGCGGATAAAAGGCGCCGTTGGGGGTGATCATATGGAAACCCGGACCGACCGCGCCCGACCATGAACTGGTCACGGCGGGTTCCTGATAGGTGTAGCTGTAGACGAAGCCCCACCCGGCCCAGGATGTGCCCTCTGGGGTGACACCTTGGCTGAGACGGCCTTTGTGAACCTCCTGCTTGTGCCACGCGAACCATCCCCACGTCAGTTTATCCCAGATATCCATCCCCTCATTACTGCTGGGAGTGCCAGAAAAGAGTTCCAGCACCTCGTCGCCCGATGAGTAGTAGTTGTAAAGCTCGGTCAAGGCAGACACAGATGCGAGACGGTCCTTCCACGTGAGTTTCCTGCGGTCATCGGTCGGGTCGCCGACAAAGAACTCGTGCCATTTGGCGCTCCAGCAGATGTTGGTGTAGTCGCGCCAGTGTTCATGTGCCATCCAGTTGGCGGTGTCGGGCGAGTCACACCAATGAGACGAATCGAATGCCTCCGCCGCGACGGCGGCGTGGAACATGAAGTACTTGTGAACGCCCATGCCGTGGTCGGCGATGGCCGATGAGACGACCATGTTGCCGAGGCTGTGCGCCATGATGACCTTCTGGCCTAAAAGTCTGTTGACATAGTTCTTGAGGTGCGGCGCGGTTGCGAAGGCGGAGACCACATCTTCGTGGTAGCGAAAGACGTTTATGCCGCCAATATCGCCCCGCCACGTCACCCCGTGGAAGCGCGCTTTGGAGCCGGACTGCCAGAGGCGCTTGAACATCTCGGAGTGCCAGGCGCGCGCCTCTTCCGGCGTGACGTTGAAGCCATGCAGGAAGACGACGTTCGTGCCGTTCGCGGGCGGGAGGCAGGACCCCGGCGTCACGGCGGCGGCGCCGTCGCGCAGGTTGACGCGGGTGTACATCTGCTCCACCGGCGCGACGTGCAGGGGCAGCGACTTCTCCAGGACCTTCCTGCCCTTGCGCCAGATTTCAAGGACGAGGGGTTCGGTGGTCGCCGCGCGGCCCTCGATGAGGATGACACCCTTGGACGGGTCGGCGCGGACGGCGTCGGCGAAGATGCCGGGGAGCGCCACGCCGTCGTCGGTGATCTTGCGCGTGGCGGCGGAGGCGATGCCTGTGACTTCCGCGACGAGGAAGGCGCCGGCGTCGTTGGTGGAGAGCGCGGTCGGGACATAGGCGAGCGCGTCCCTGGCGTGGCGGAGTTTGATCTCGATCTCGCCGCCGCCGGGCATCGCGTCGAGAAGGGCGAGGGCTTCGCCGATGTCCAGCCACACGGGGAAGAAGTCCGGCAGGTCGGCGCGGCCGTTGACGCGCTTGTCCCTGAAGTTGG
>Ga0209718_1002624_pt1 | contig 17306 bp, 17 predicted proteins | sample AD_JPNAS1_MetaG_FD_184420 | JGI IMG/M metagenome (GOLD analysis project Ga0209718, IMG submission 184420) | Active sludge microbial communities of municipal wastewater-treating anaerobic digesters from Japan - AD_JPNAS1_MetaG (SPAdes) (version 2) | ecosystem: Engineered > Bioreactor > Anaerobic... | reverse complement strand
ACCCATGAGGAGGTTGAAGCCTCGGATGACCGCCTCTATCTCGACATCGGAGCGAAAACGATCGCCCTGTATACGGAGCACATCGCCCGGGCGAACACCCTGTTTGTCAACGGACCGGCGGGGGTGTATGAGGATGAGCGGTGGGAGAAGGGCACACGGGAGCTGCTTCGGGCGGTCAGCAACAGCACGGCATATTCGGTCATCGGAGGCGGGGACACGATCACCGCCGCCGCGCGCTATACCGGCCTTGACGGGTACTCGTACGTGTGCACTGCCGGAGGAGCGATGATCCAATTCCTTTCGGGCAAGAGGCTGCCCTTGCTTGAGGCGATGAAGGCGTAACGGATGGACTCGATCGTATTGCCGTACCGAAGCGGGGAACAACTTGTTCTCAAAGCGCCCAAAGCCCTTGGGGTATCGGTACAGGATCCGAAGGAAGGCGGACAGAGGGCACGAAAGCATCTGTTTGAAGAGGCGCTGGGAACCGGGTTTGCCGATTTTCTTCGATCCGCCGGCCGGGTGTTGATCATCATCAACGATTCGACTCGTCCGACGCCGACGAAGGAGATGATGAGCGCTTTGATGCCCTACTTTGAAGAGGCGGGAATAGACGATGAGAATCTAACGATTCTGATCGCCACCGGAGCCCATCGGCCCGCTCTGGAATCGGAGTTCGAGCAGCTGCTCGGAAGGACCTTGGCCCGACGCCTGAACAACCGGATCGTCAGCCACGTCGCCACCGACCGGAGCCGGTTGACCTATCTCGGAACGACGAGCAGAGGAACACCCGTAGCGTTGAATTCGCTTCTTTTCGAGGTCGATCGGGTGGTTGTCACCGGGAGCGTCGAACCCCATTATTTTGCCGGCTATACCGGAGGCCGGAAGGCGATCATGCCCGGAATCGCCGGCTACGAGACGATCGAAGCCAACCACCGCCTCGCCCTCGGCAGCGCCGCGCACACCCTTGCTCTGGAGGGCAACCCGGTGCACGAGGATTTCCTGGAGGTGGTGGAGTTCGTCAAGCAGCCGATCTTTTCGCTGATGAGCGTCCTTGACAAGGATCATAGACCGATCCATCTCGCCGGAGGCACGCTGACGGAGAGTTTCCTTGAGTGCATCCCGGTAGCTGAAGAAACCTTCGGAACGCCGATCGCTTCACCAATGGACATCGTGATCACCGTGGCGAACCATCCGATGGACATCAACCTGTATCAAGCGCAGAAAGCCCTCGACAACGGGGCGCTGGCCGTTCGTGACGGAGGATCCCTCCTGCTGGTCGCCTCCTGCCGGGAGGGGGTGGGGGGTGCGGCGTTCGCCGATCTGCTCGCTTCCAGCGAATCTCCGGATCAGGCGCTCGCAGCGATTCATGAACACTACAAGCTCGGCTACCACAAAGCGGCGAAGATCGCATTGGAAGCGAAGCGGATCAACCTGTATGCCTATACCGACCTGGACGACGAGCGCGTTTCATCCTTGTTCCTCAAGCCGGTCAAGGATCTTCAACGATGGTTTGACCGCGTCGTCGACGAGTTTCGCCAAGCGCACCGCCGAGACCCCCGGGTCCTTGTTCTTCGGGACGGGGGGATGTGCGTTCCCATTCTCTCTTCATCCGGCAAGCACTAGTGTTTCCGCGTAAGCGCCAGGAAAGCCTTTCGAACGATCTCGTCCGCCGTCAATTTGTAATGCTGCATCAGCCAGTCCTGGGTTCCGACCTGTCCGAACCGGTCATGAATGCCGACCATTTCCATCGGGATCGGATGCCGGGTCGACAGGAAGAGCGAAACAGCGGCGCCGAGACCCCCTGCGACCTGATGGTTTTCCGCCGTGACGATCGCTCCCGTCTTTTCGGCGTACTCAAGGATCAGCTGCTCATCAAGCGGCTTGATGGTGTGCATATCGATGACCGCTGCGCTGATTCCCTGGTTTTTAAGCAGTTCTCCGGCCTTTAGCGCTTCATTCACGAGGAGCCCTCCGCTTGCAACGAGCGTGATGTCGTAACCGTCATGAAGGAGTTTTCCTTTCCCCAGCTCGAAGCGTTCTCCTGTCTGATAGATTTGGGGAAGGGCCTTCCGATGAAGACGAAGGTAGGTGTTGCCCTGATGTGCGGCGCAAAGCCTGATGATTTCCTTCAGGCTTGTCGGATCGGCCGGCTCCACGATTACGAGGTCGGGGATCATCCGCATCAGCCCGATATCTTCAAACGGCATGTGGGTTCCGCCGTTGAAAGCGGCACTCACTCCCGGATCGGTTCCGACGAGCTTCACATTGAGCCCGGCATAATTGGCAGAGATGAAGAACTGGTCGAACGCCCGTCGGGAAGCGAAGGTGGCGAATGTCGCCGCAAAGGGAATCTTCCCGGCGACGCTTAATCCCGCGCTTACCCCGACAAGGTTCGCCTCGGCGACGCCGACTCCGACAGTTCGCCGAGGAAAGACGTCCTTGAAGATCTGGGTGCCGTGGGCCCGCATGAGATCGGCTTCCAGAACCATGATTCTCGAATCCTCGTGAGCCAGTTCGATCAACGTCTCCGCATATACCGTCCGCATTTCTTTTTGGTTCATGTCGTCTCCTTTACCCCAGTTCGGCGATGGCCTGCTTGGCCGTTTCCATCGAGAAGCTCATGTTGTGATTGCTTTCCAGCCCTTCGCAGAAGGCGGCTCCTTTTCCCTTGATCGTATCGAGGATGATCATGGCCGGACGAGTCTGCCGGATTTGAGCGCTCACGACGGCTTCATGGATCGCATTCAGGTCGTGTCCGTCCACCTGCCGGGTATCCCATCCGAAACTTCTCCATTTTTCCGCCAAATTCCCGAGGCTCATCACGTCATCGATCTTGCCGTCCAGCTGAAGCTTGTTGTAATCGGTGAATACGATCATGTTCTTCAGCTTGTAATGAGCGGCAAACATCGCCGCTTCCCAGATCTGTCCTTCCTGGCTCTCCCCGTCTCCGATGACCACGTAGACATACTGCTGTTTCCCGTCATGGAGGAGGGAATACGCAACTCCGCATCCGACGGAAAGCCCCTGGCCCAGGGAGCCGGTCGTGACATCGATCCCTTTGGTTCGGAGATGGTCGCAATGGCTGGGCAGGTTCGTGCCTCCCCGGTTGAGCGTATCGAGTTCGGATAGAGGGAAATACCCTTTCAGCGCCAAGGTGGCATACAGGGCGGGGCCGGCATGCCCTTTTGAGAGGATGAAGAAATCCCGGTCTTCCCATTGAGGGTTGTTCGGATCGATCCTCATCACCTTTCCGTAGAGCAGGGCAAGCACTTCCGCAATCGAAAGCGCTCCTCCGATATGACCGACCCCGAGATTCCCGATCGTGTACAAGGTCTTTTTCCGTATCTCTTTCGCAAACTCCGTGAGCCTCGCATGTTCAGTAGGTGTAAGCATTCATTCCCCCTATGATTAAGTGCCAATCCTAGATAGATATAAGCAATTTATAACAGTTTGTAAATTGATAATTGGTTTTTCTTTTTTTTATTTTTTCTCGCTGCACGGGGCTTTCTTTTTAGTAGTTCATATATATATAATAACATAAATATTTAGGTAAGAAAATATAAAAATAAAGCATAGTTATAACTATACTTTTTAGTAAAAGTAATCTTTAGTGTTAAAAATACCGAGGATTTGTCGAATTTGAGGAAGGACATCGAAGAATTGATGTCTTCCGAATCTAAAGAGGTTCCTAATGGCTATTGTAACAATGAATTATCTCCTGAAAAAAGCTCAAAGAGGGAAATATATTGTTGGAGCGTTTAATTTTCCGGATCTCGCCAGTATCCAAGGTATATTTCAGGCTGCATCGGCAAAGAAGAGTCCTGTCATTTTGATGCCAGCAGTGTTTACCAATAATGAAATGGGAATGGAGATGACTGCAAGGGCGATTGAGGTGGTGTCTCGCCAATACCCTGAAATCGATGCTGCCATCCATCTTGATCACTGTAAAGACTTTGACTATATCAGAAAATGCATAGACTATGGTTATACGTCGGTCATGATTGATGCTTCGGAGTTTGAGTTCAATGAAAATGTTGACCGTACCTGTCAAGTCGTGGAATACGCCAGACGCTATGGTGTTACGGTTGAGGCTGAACTGGGGCACATATCCGGTCAGGAGGATAACATCTCGGTGGACGCACGAGAAGCGTTATTCACCTCACCCGAGGAAGCAAAAAAATTCGTTGAGCTTACCCAGGTAGATGCTTTGGCTATTGCCGTAGGAACAAGTCACGGCTTCTATAAAGCGCTTCCTAAATTAGATTTCACCAGAATCAAAGCGATTCGGGAGATCACCGATGTTGCGCTGGTTCTCCATGGTGGAACCGGTGTTCCCGATGATGATTTCCGGAAGGCTCGAGAACTGGGAATTTCAAAAGTGAACGTAGGAACCGAGATCAAGGTTCATGGAAACTATGATGTTCGTAAAGCAGCCTATGCCGTTGCAACTCACCAAGACCCCAGAGTGATTGACGCTTTGGTCAGAGCAAAGACTCAGGAACTGGTTGAGAAGAAGCTTGAAGTCTTCGGGAGTGCCGGTAAACTCTAACGTTGATGAAATGTTACGCTGGAATCGATATCGGTTCTACAAACATCAAGCTTGTCGTCATTGACGAAAAGGGTGATCTGTGTCATAAAGCAATCTCCCCGACACCCTATATCCAAGATTCCTACAGATGTTTCGATGTACAGGCTATCGACAAGGTCGTAGACGGTATGATTGAGCATGCCAAACCATTCGGTAGGTTGATCAGCGTATCCTTTTCTTCGGTAGGGGAGAGTGTTGTTCCGGTAAAAGATGGAAGAGCGCTTGGGAATGCGGTCTTTCATGGCGAGCTTACTCAGCCCACCAAAGAGGAAGAAAAGATTATTTCCAAGTTTTCGCAATATGAAAAGACCGGGGTCATCTCGAATGGTCTCCTTTCTTTGGAAAAAATCTTGTGGCATCACAGGAACAATGCTGAAAAACCGGAACAGTTCCTTCCATTCACAAGTTATCAGGTCTATAGGAAGACCGGCTGTTCGACGTGGTGCTATTCTCAAGCCAGCAGGTCCAATGCCTACATGGTCGCCGAAAAGCGATGGAACTATGAGCTTCTTGAAGCTCTGGGCATCGATGCACCCGGGGAGCTGGGGCCTCATGGGATGTATTGCGGGGAAAAAGACGGGATTTTGTATGGTCTCGGTGGACATGACCATATCAGTGCTTTGTACGGTCTTTTTAAGATTACCGGAACATCGGAATTTTTTCTTGACTCGATGGGCACTTCCAATATGATCGCTCTCCTTTTGAACAAGCCTCTCGCTGTTCAAAGCACGTACAATCCTCTTGGCGGCGGCATCGTGAATGGTTTTGATGAAGGACAGAGCGTCCTGTTCAGGGGGCTGCCTCTTTATGGTGGATTTCTAGCTCATTGGATGAAGCGATTCGGGTGTACGGTAACGAACGAGAATATCCGTGCAATAAACAGGCAGATCGTCGAGAATAAAGAGAAGGCACTGGCCTTTACAGCGATAATCGGTGGTAATTTTTACCACAATAAGCAATTGAAACTCCGGGATATTGAGTACCCGAGGATCGAAAACAATTGCAGTATAGACAGGTATATTGAAAGCGTGTACGCTTACAACACCATGAAAACGGTACAACTCGTTACTGATTTGGGATCATTTTCGAATAACGCCGCCATTCCATACTACTGTGCAGGAGCCGCCACTTCAAATGAAGTGCTTATGGGAATGAAAGCGACGGCATTGAGACGTCCGATCATATGTCCGGATGTCGGCGAGGTCAGCGCTCTGGGGGCTGTGTGCGCCGGGGTGGAAGCTGCCGGTGAACGTGAAGTTTTTGACTACATGAAGGAGAAGCTTGCATCCGGCAATACGGTTATCCCAAGCGAACGATATGCCGCGTTCGTGAACAAAGCACGGGATAGTTACCGCAGTGTCAGTTTTTGAGGTAGTAGATGAGTAAACGTTTTAGAAACAACCGACTTGATGAAATGGAATTACTGATTCTCGAGTCGGGGTCTATAGGTACTCGACAGCTTGCAGAACATTTTGGTATTTCACTCAATACGCTTCGGCACGACATTGCGGAGTTAAGCACCCGGGGTAAGATCGTGAAGGTGTATGGAGGAGTGGCAGCGGTAAAAAATACGGTTACGTCCGTAAGTGAGCGAAGATACCAGAACTACGGCATCAAAATGAGGATAGGAGAATTTGCCAGCTCTTTGGTCGAAGATGGAAAATCGATTTTTGTCGATGGGGGAACGACTGCCGTATGCATGATCCCGTTTCTTTCCAAAGTTCAGAATGTGAGTCTTACCACCCATAGTCTGGGAGTTTTGGAGAATGTCAGCGGGCTTACGAATCTGTCAATCGTAAGTTTAGGCGGCAAGTATGACTTTCTGACCCGTTCATTTCTGGATTATGAAGCGATCGAGATGTTACGCGGCATCAGGTTCGACTTTGTGTTTGTCGGAGCTTCAAGTATAAAGCCTGACGGTATTTACGCTGAGTTATACTTGCCCAGCATAATGAAAACGGCGATAATTGAATCAGGAGACAACGTTGTAATTCTTTCTGATTATTCAAAGTTCAACAAACCCGCTCCCCACAAGTCTTGCGATTTTACAAAGGTCGATTATCTGGTAACCGACAAGACCCCTCCACTGAAGATAATGGATGCGATAGAGGAGAACAATATTAAATTATTCCTTGTTTAATAAAGATATGTATGATGTACAGCTTCAAAAACGCCAAATAGGAATAAGAGTCGAAAGGGAACTCATCAACAAGTTCTGTGCCATCTTTCTGCACGATGGCGAGTATGAACTCTCCGTCAATGAAAAACATTACAGCATCAAGCAGCCGTCAATAGTATTATTGGGTCCTGGCGACTTTTTTTCATTGGAAGCATCCAGACAAAAGGCGACTTTATCAAAAACCTATGACGAAATTGATTTTGATGACCAATGGATGGAACGAGTGTCCGACTCCGGCACCATCCTTATGGAGTGTTTTACGCACAAGCAGATTTCAGGGCTCCATTGCATTCTTTTGGAAGAAGATCAGGCTGAAGTAGTTAAAGAAGCGATTGAAGAGATCCGGAAATTGGATGAGCGGAAAAAAGATGAATATGGCAACGCATTGACATACAAGCTGAAAACCGCTGAGTTGCTCATTCTTATCAATAGGCTCTATCGAATCAATAATTCGTTCATTCTGACAAACAAAGCACTTGTCGTCAGCGATGCGGTACAGCGGGTTTCTGATTATATCCGAGTCAACTATTGGGATGAGATAAGCATAGAGATGCTCTCGGTCATGTTCAGAATAAACAGAAATCTCCTCTGCAAACAATTCAAAGAACTGATGGGGGTTTCCCCAATCCAATACTTGATCAATTATAGGCTTTCCTCTGCCTGCTCATTTCTCGAACAAGGTTTTTCCGTTGAAGAGACATGCTCCAAAGTAGGTTTCAGCAATTTGCCACACTTCAGCAAATCGTTCAAGAAGCGATATGGAGTAAGCCCCAGTCAATATCAAGGCAGAAGAATTTCTAAAGACTGATCATGTAATCATCTTCAAATCGAATGGTCTTGACGTCGTATCAGTATCCAATTGATACGCATAGATAATGTTTCTTTTGGCGAGATTTCTATGCATTTTTCAATTGATTGTATATAAAACTATAAAAATACTTATAAAATATAACAATAAAATGTCTGTTTCTCATCTTATACTTCACATATCAAAAACATTGGAGGAATGTACAGATGAAAAGAAAGTGCCTATCCATTCTGTTAGTTCTGGTTCTATCTTTGAGTTGCCTGTTCGCTGCCGGAGCAGGTGAGGCGAAGCGTAGTGACGTCATAGAGCTGGAATTCATGCAATGGTTCGCCCCTGAACTTCCTAGTGGAGCTTTCGAGGCACTCATTGCTGAATTTGAAGCTCAAAATCCCAACATCAAAGTCAAGATTACAAGTATCCCCAATGCCAACTACAAGGATCAAGTGATCGCTGGCATTGCTACCGGTACTCTTGCCGATGTCGTCGCTCTTGATGAAAAGTACATTGTTGATATTAAGGATGGATTGGTTCCACTTGATAAGTACCTCAATGCCACTTCATTCAAGGATGATATTTCCGTAATTACAAAAGTAGGCAATGACAGCAAGTCTGTTGCTCTCGTGGTGTTCATGTATCCGTTGTTTGTAAATATGGATCTTCTTAAAGCGAATGGTTTCAATGCTCCTCCTCAAAACCGAACGGAGTTTGCCATGATGGCGAAAGCCCTAACAAATTCCAGTAAGAATCAGTATGGTTGGGTTCTTCCGTTCCCGATCATCAGCTCGACCGGATTGCGAATTGAATTGATGTCCCTCTATTGGACAAATGGAAATTCAATGGTCAAGAATGGCAAGCCCAACCTGGCGGGAAATCAGGATCTTATCAAAACGATTGAATACGTGAAGAATCTCTACGACACGGCCGTCTCCCCCGGTGCTTTCAACAAAACCGAGCAGGATAAGCTGGAAGAGTTCGCTACCGGACGAATCGCCTTTATGTTCAACTCTCTCGCTTCCATCAACAAGCTTAATGAAAGAGCACCGAATCTTAATTATACGATCATCGGCGTTCCGACAGAGGATAACTACAACGGACCTGGTTTCATCAGAAACGCGGACTGGGCGGTCGGCATATCCGCTACTTCCAAGCATCCCGATGAAGCATGGAAATTGATTGAGTTCCTGGTAAGCAAAACCGGAAACCAGAAGCTTTCGTCAATGGCGAATGGGCTTCCCGGAAACAAGACTTCAACACCTGACTGGGTAAGCAGTACGAACCCGATGTTCAAGGTCGCCTTTAATTTGTTCCAGAACAGCAAACTCATCAACGAGTTCCTTGGAATTCCGAACTCGGATGCCATGGGCGAAGCATTTGCCGCCGAAGTCCAAAAAGTACTCGCGGGGCAGATTTCAGCTTCCGAAGCAGTGAAGAATGCACAGGCGAAATGGGAAGCCATGTGGCAGTAAGCTAGTTGTTTGATACTCAGACAGGATTGTCGTATATCCAAGGGCAATCCTGTTTGTTTAAGTACATGTTTATAATGGAATTAATTGGATTCAATCCATCCACTTCCGAATCATTAGAGGTTTGCCCGTCATATACAAAAGCTTGGACATGCCAAGACTTGGGGATGATTTCAGCAAAACAATCAGGTAGTTGGGTATCGATTCAATCGTTCTTGGTCAATACTGAGATTAGATTGTTTGCAGTGTATGTTACTATGATAACGGATCCGCCAGAAGCTGAATCTTCAAGAATCGGACACGTGAATCAACATCATTTGCCTTGTTCGATGTGTTGAGGATTCTGCATTGCTGCAATGGAGAGATTAAAATGAAAACATTGTCTTTGCTTTCATTAACTGATTCGCAAAAGAAAAAACTGGTTCCTTATAAATATGTAACGCTAGGAATGATTTTATTAATACTCCTGATGCTGTATCCAATCATCACCGTGATTGTGTATTCGTTTCTCGATAAGGTTGTAACTACGAAAACCCATAACCTTGTCGGATTTGAGAATTTCAGGGTGCTTTTCAAGGACAGCTTATTCTGGACATCAATGTGGAATACACTTGTTTACACTGTTTTCTGTGTTGTTGCCCACCTTGTAATCGGTCTTATCATGGCGATGCTGCTGAACTCCGATACCCTTTCCCCACCCGTAAAAACCCTTGCTCGGGTGCTCTTGATCCTTCCCTGGGTTTTTACCGTTACCATAGTTACTTCGCTTTGGAGACTTCTTCTCAATTCAGAAGGCGTTATCAATTATTGGCTCCAATACTTCGATATTATCAATAGACCCATTGGTTGGTTCGCGGAGTTTGGACTCGCGATGCCAGCGGTCATTTTTGTCAATATTTGGGCGGGCTATCCCTTTCATATGATTTCCCTGCTTGCGGGGCTTCAAGGCATATCGAAGGATTTATATGAAGCGGCCACAATAGATGGAGCTAATGGATTTCAAAAGTTTTTGCACATTACCATTCCGCAATTGGAGCCGATCATTCTCAGTGTTACGATGCTGGATGTGATTTGGACCATGAGGGTGTATGCCATCGTTTATATGACTACCGGGGGAGGACCGGGAACAGAAACGGAAGTTCTGGGAACCTACATTTATAAAAAAGCGTTCACGGAGCTCAACTTCACTCTGGCTTCCGCTTGTTCCGTCGTGATTTTATTGCTTTCCATAATACTTTCATTTTTCTATTCGAAAGCACAGAGTTCAAAAGGAGCGGCGTTATGAGATCCCAAAAGAAAATAAATGTCATAAAAAAAATAATTATCTATCTTTTACTGTTGATTTTTGTGTTTTATGCATGTTTTCCTGTCATATGGATGATAAGCACCTCATTCAAAAGTCCCGGTGAAGTATTCCAAAGTCCGCCGAGGTTTAAACCCAGATTCTTCACGACAAGCGCATACATGGCCATATTTACCAATCCTGTTAAACGAGCCTATTTCTGGAATAGCATCATCGTATCGCTCGTTGTCACGACGTTCACTCTTTTCGTCTCAATTCTTACTGCCTATGCATTCAGCAGATTCGAGTTTAAAGGGAAGAGACTGATGAGTGTGTTCGTAATAAACACCCAGGCAGTTCCTCCCATCGCCCTCATGATTCCGTTCTTCAGCATCATTGTCAAAATAAAATTCTATGATACTCTTTGGGCTCTGATTTCGACCTATCTCGTTTTTACGCTTCCGTACGGAATTCTGATGATGACAGGATATTTCAACACCATATCAAAGTCGCTGGATGAAGCCGTTGAAGTTGACGGTGGCAGTTCCTGGACGATTCTGTGGCGAATCCTTGTTCCGATTTCCCTGCCTGGAATAGTGGCCACTGCCATATATACGTTCATTCAATCCTGGAATGAGTATTTATATGCATTGACGCTGACACGATCGAGTAATATGAGAACTATTCCCATAGGAATACAACTCTTAATGGGTGAGCATGCTTACACATGGAACGAAATGATGGCCATGAGTGTGCTTGGAGCCCTTCCCGTGCTGATACTGTTCCTTTTTGGCCAGAAATACTTCATTGCCGGCATGACGAGCGGATCAGTCAAAAGCTGATGTTGTGCATTCAACCAAGATTCCTGTCAATGCCATCAGTGGTCGAGTGTCTCAGAATTGGTGTGTTTCGGATCTGGTTTGCTGTTTGGAGGGAGCATGAGCGATAAAAGCGATACAATTCGAATTGCATTGGGCTTAAACAACTGTGTCGATTATGAAATACAATGGGACGGCAGTATCCTTGAAGCTTTAGTTGTAGAGAACAATATCTATCGGAGAGATGTGCGGAGATATTCGGAGGTCAAGAGCTTGAGGGAGCTCATCTGTTCTTTGCTTTACCAAATGGAGGTCGGGGAAGGGATAGGGTGCAAAGTCAGCGACATGGACATTGTCTTTGAATATGCTGATTCATTCACTTTCAAGAAAACGTTGGGAGGCGCAGGGGTGCGAGCCGCCATAACGATCCGCAAGTTCGGCTACAGATCGATTCTCCATCTTGTGAGTCAAAGCGATGATGTTCGAGCACTGCTCCCGGAAGGATGCGAGTATTACTGTGCTGTTGAGCATGATGCGGACTATCCTCACTTGATTATCCAATTCCCCGTCGATGCTGAAATTCGTGCCAATGATATTCGCATTGTGACAAAACGGGCGAACAGAGTCATGTATTTCAATGATGAAGGAATAATGACTCTTCCTCTTACAGAAGAATTCTTCAAGGCTGCCGGAAATTGCAACACACTGTTGTTGGGCGGGTTCACGTCGGTGTCCGATCCTAAACGGGGCATGAAGCAAGCTATAAAAGCTGTCGAGTATATAAACAGGCACATGAAGAATGCTGTAATCTATTATGAGAGCTCCTGTCCTCCTGATGGCATAAAGCCTGAACACAATGAGATTTGGCGCAGGATCATGTCGGTCTCGCATATTTACAGCATAAACGAGGATGAGCTTCAGCAACACATAGGAGAGAAAATCAACCTTCATGATGCTGCGAGCGTGATCGCTGCAATTGAAAAACTGTCGGAAATTATTCCTTGTGACAATTATGTGATTCACACCAAATATTGGGCGTTGATGTATGGAAAAAATGCGTCCAGCTGCCTTGTCCCGCTGCAATACGCCGTCGATATCTCTACAACGAGACTCCTGTATGGCGATGAAATGACCGCGAAAGAGCTGAATAATGATATCCGCAACCGACCATATGATCCTGAAGGGCTTGCTTTTAAAAAGCAGCTGGAGCAAGGCCGCTGGAAACGCGATGTTATTTGCGTGCCGTCATATCTGGTCAATGAAAAGAATGTAGTTACTATAGGATTAGGGGACTCTTTTGTCGGAGGGTTTATTGCAAAGCTCTCCGATGCTCTTGCCGATTCACTGGTTGGGAGAGCGGATTTTCATCCGACACCCTCATAAACCCCATTCTGCAAGAAACCGAAGATCCGATACCGCATGGCTCCTCGATGTTGTAACGTATCCTTGTCGGGCTTTCGGGCGCATCGGATCGATTTCATGGAACTCCTCCCGACTTGTTGCCGTATTCTCAGCTTAAATTACAAGAGAATTGCTAAACACGTTCCAACAAGTGGAGTATACTGCTTTGTGAGGGTACCGGTCCGACACCGGGCTCGATGCACATTGATTTTTATCGGTTCAGCTGATACGAAATCGGAAATTGTCGGAAGAATAAGAGAATAATGCAAGAAGGAGAGGTATGATGAAGATTTTTGCTCACCGGGGATACAGCGGTGCATATCCGGAGAATACGATGCTCGCGTTTGCCAAGGCGGCGGAGGCGAACGCCGATGGGATCGAATTGGATGTGCAGCTCTCCAAGGACGGTCATGTCGTCATCATCCATGACGAGACGCTGGATCGAACCACCGATGGTAAGGGAAAGGTAGCTGATCATACGTTTGCGGAATTGCGGAAGCTCAATGCCGCCAAGCTGTACAAAGGCGGTTCCGAGTTCCAGGCGATTCCTTCCTTCGATGAGTATTGCGCCTGGGTTTCCACGACTGACCTCATAACCAACGTCGAGCTGAAGACCGGCCTTGTCTATTACCCCGATCTGGAAGCGAAATGCATTGAAATCATCAGGAAATACAACCTTGAGGAGAAGGTGTTCTTCTCCTCCTTCAACCACCTCTCTCTCGTTACCGCTCAGAAGCTTGAGCCGAAGATCAAAGTCGGCGCGCTGGTGATGGAGTGGGGGTTGGAAGGTGCCGGCAAAGCGGTGAAAGCGTATGGTTTTGACTACTATCACCCCGCCTTCCAGTCGCTCGGCAAAGCGCAGGTGGAGGAGTGCCACGCTCATGGCATCAAGGTGAACGTGTGGACGGTGAACTCAATGAAGGCGCTCGAGGAGTGCTATGAGTGGGGGGTCGACGGGATCTTTACCGACTTCCCGAAAGTGGCTCGAGCCTACGTCGACGCTCAATAACATTCACTCTTTCCGGCACGCCTGCGCTGTTCTATACTGATAGCGGAGGCTTTTCATGATCCGTCAATCAGTATTCGCCGGTTCCTGGTATCCGAATGATTCTGTTCTCCTTGGACGTCTCATCGAACGGGCCAAGGAACCGAAGGAAGGCGCTTTCACTCGGTTCGCCGTATTGCCCCACGCCGGTCTTTCCTATTCAGCGCCGGGAATCGCCCCATTCTTCGGGAGCTTCGACCGATCCGTCACCCGCCTTCTGGTCATCGGCCCCAGCCACTATGCCCATGTGCCGGCCGATCGAGTCATCACGGCTCCCTTTGATTCCTACAAGACTCCCCTTGGATCATTGGAGGGCTTTTCCCTGAGTGGAGCAAACCCGGCGCACGCTCCAATTCTTCAAAGAGAGCATTCGATCGAGATGGTCCTTCCGTTCATTTCGGGTCTGGAGCATCCACCCAAAGTCAGCGCCGCCCTTGTCAATCACTTCTCCTCCCTGAAGGCCCTGGATGAAATGAGCGACTTCCTGCTTGAAGAGGATGAGGGGCTTTCAATCATCGCCAGCAGCGATTTCACCCACTACGGTCCCCGCTTCGGTTTCAGCACTCTCTCTGAACAAGAAGTCAAGGAGCGCGACATACAGGTGGCGCGCTTGCTCGCCGATGGAAAGATTGAAGAGGCCTTTTCCTTCTTCACCACAAGCCGTCACACGATCTGCGGGTGGGCGAGCGCGGCTCTGGTCGCCAATATCGCCAAGCGGAAGGGGATGAAGGGCGAGGTGGCAGGCTACTACACATCGAATGACATAGCCGGACGGGATGACGGGGATTTCGTCGCCTATGCAACGATTCTCTGGAGGCAGGATGAAAGAGTATCATGACCGATTGCTGATCCTTGCCCGGGAGGTCCTTTCCGCTTCGCTGGGAATCGGAGACGCTCCCATGTATGAACTGCTTAAAAAGCGGGATGACCCCTTTTTCACCCAGAAGAGAGGAGTCTTCGTGACCCTCAGAACAAAAGATGGAGCGCTCCGGGGGTGCATCGGCAGCCTGTTAGGCTATCAGCCGCTGGTCGACCAGGTCGTCCGGCTTGCCCATGAAGCGGCGTTCAACGATCCCCGCTTCAAGCCGGTTGCAGCGGAAGAGCTGGACGGTCTTGTCATCGAGATCTCCCTTCTGACGGAGCCCGAACCCGTTTCAAGCTGGAGAGAGATCCGACTAGGCGTCGATGGGATCATTTTCGAACATGGGGGACGAAGAGCGGTGTTTCTCCCCCATGTCGCGACCGAACAGGGCTGGGATCTTGAGACGACGCTGAAGCACCTTTCCATCAAAGCAGGGTTGAGGGCGAATGAGTACCTTGATCCGCATGCCGCCTTCGAGGTCTTCCAGGCGACCGCATTCAGTGAGAGAAACGATGAAAACAAGGTGTGATTTCTGCTACCGGGAATGCTCCCTCGGTGAAGGGCAGCGGGGGGTCTGCCACATCCGGGTCAACCGCGGCGGGACGATCGTCACCGAGAACTACGGCGAGGTCGTCGCCTTGGCGCTCGATCCGATCGAAAAAAAACCCCTCTATCACTTCCGACCCGGTTCATACACCCTCAGCGCAGCCCTCTTCGGGTGCAACCTTTCCTGCTCGTTTTGCCAGAACTACTCGATCAGCCAGAAGGAATTCCATCAACAGCGGCCGAACCGGTACGTCTCCCCGGAGGTGTTCATCCAACAGGCGGTCGAACGGAACGTCTCCGTCTCCTTCACCTACAGCGAACCGATCGTGTGGCAGGACTACCTGCTTGATTGCGCCCGGATGGCGAAAGATGCGGCGATCCCGACGATTCTTGTCTCCAACGGAACGTTCAGCAAGGCCTCTTTGACTCGGATTCTTCCCTTCATCGATGCGTACTCGATCGATCTGAAAGGCGACGAGAGTTTTTATAGGCGTTACTGCAACGGCTCGGCAAAGCCGGTCATCGCGGGCTTGGAGGCATTGGCAAAGACCTCCGCCACGGTGGAGGTGACCACCCTCCTGATCGAAGGCGAGCACACCCTTTCCGATGTGAAAGAGCTCGGGACGATCCTCTCGGATCTCGGCATCCGGGTGTGGCACCTTAGCCGATACCATCCCGCCTACAAGCTCGATCTTCCCCCGACCGGCGAGTCGTTCCTGCAGGAAGCCCTTGCCGCGGCGAAGGAGCTGAAGATTCCGCATGTCTACGGGGGCAACAGCCGCCAAGACCAGGATACCTGCTGTCCCGAGTGCAACGCCCTCTTGATCAAGCGCTTTCCCCATCAAACAAAAGTGTTTTTGAAAGAGGGAAAATGCATCTGTTCCCATCAACTCTATGGAGACATGGAGAGCTGAGGTTTGATATAGTGAGGGAAGGAGAATCATCATGAGGGATACTTATATTCAACGGGTCCATGCGCTGAGGGCGAAAAAGTACAACTGCGCCCAAGCGGTGGCGTGCACGTTCAGTGAAGAAGTCGGCCTTGAAGAAGAACTGCTTTTTCAGATCATGGAGGGCTTCGGCGGTGGAATGGGCGGCCACGAAGCGACGTGCGGAGCCTTAAGCGGCGCCGTTGCGGTCATCAGCATGCTCACCAGCAGAGGCCGGATCGAAGCGAATACGAAAGCGCTCACCTATGAGCGGGTTTCCTCTCTTGTCAAAGGGTTTAAAGAGAAAGCCCAAAGCCTCGTCTGCCGGGAGATTCTGGGGGAGGATGACGGAACGGTTCTTCTTGGCTGCGAAGCGTGCATCGATGAAGCGGTCATGCTTGTTGCCGAGTTTCTCACCGAGTTGAAGAAATGAAGGGATATCCCGGGCGAATCATCATCTGCGGCCTCGATCATGAAGGGGAGCCGATCGCCCTCTACATCCTGACCGCCCGTTCCCCCTCGAGTAGGGAGCGGATTCTCACCGTCAAAGCGGACGGGCTCTGGGTCGAACCGACCCAAAACGCCCAAGGCGGCGATCCCTCCCTGCTGTACTACCGCGCATCCTTTCAGACGGAAGGGGCGATCATCATCGCCAACGGAACGCACGGCGAACGTTTTACAAAGACGCTTGCGATCGAAGAAGCCCTCAACGATGAACGCTATGAACCGGACGAGCCGATCTACACTCCCCGCATCGCGGCGGTGCTTGACACAGGAACGGCAAGGTACGCCTTCGCTTCGATCAGGAGATCGGATGACGGATCGTGCACTCGAAGCTTCTTCTCCTTTGACGCACTGAAAGCCGGGCAGGGGCATCGAATCCAAACCTACGAAGGGGATCCGAAGAATCCCCGAGCGTTCGTCGGTCCCCCCATTTCGATCGCCTTGCCGAAAGACGATATCGCACAGACGATTTTTGATGAGCTGCATCCCGACCTTCGGATTGCAGTGGCGGTGATTCGAACTGGCGGGTATGAACTCATCAACACCCATGGAGGCTGATGATGGAAGGAATGAATCTGAAATATGGCTGCAATCCCAATCAGAAGCAAGCGGCCCTCTTGATGGAAAGCGGGACGATGCCGATTCAAACGCTCAACGGTGAAGCGGGATACATCAATCTCCTTGATGCGCTCAACGGGTGGCAGCTGGTCAAAGAGCTCAAAGAGGCGACAGGGTTTCCGAGCGCGACCTCGTTCAAACACGTCTCGCCGGCGGGCGCGGCGATCGGGCTTCCCCTGAATGAAGAGGAGGCGAGAGTCTTCGATGCACCGGAGGTGCTTTCCCCGATAGCCGGCGCGTATGTCCGAGCGCGAAACGCCGAT
>Ga0209718_1002619_pt1 | contig 17337 bp, 21 predicted proteins | sample AD_JPNAS1_MetaG_FD_184420 | JGI IMG/M metagenome (GOLD analysis project Ga0209718, IMG submission 184420) | Active sludge microbial communities of municipal wastewater-treating anaerobic digesters from Japan - AD_JPNAS1_MetaG (SPAdes) (version 2) | ecosystem: Engineered > Bioreactor > Anaerobic... | reverse complement strand
GTTTTACGTACCATAGGAATTCTATCAAACCTATGTATAATGTATGCGGTTGGAATCTCTTTTGGTTTACTTGTATCATACCCGCTTAAACTTGCAAGAGTACCACGATACAAATATCCTTGTAAATCTAAGTCATACAAGACAAGAACACTTGCTTTGGATAATAACAAGTTTCCAGGAAACCCAGTACTAAACCAACCTATATCCACTTCGCTCTTTTCTTCCCAACGACATTTAATTTCTACAGGTGTGTCAAAGGTAAACCCACCGTACCCATCATTTTGTGGATTCCCCCAATAAACGGCTGTTTCGACACAGAACCGTTTTGCTACCTTTTCAATTCCTTTACCAGACGGAGTCGTTAGTGCCATTTTTAATCAAAATTAGGTATTGCTTTTGTCCAAGCAAAAGATTTACCTTTTGCTATTGAATTCAATGTACCAGAACTATCTAATGTTACAGCCATCTGTCCATAGGTCGTTCCTAACAATCCTTCTCCCCATTTACCAGCCCATTCAATCATTGCAGTACCTGCCTGTTCCTTTTTGGATTGTCTTTCACGTGTTGAGACAATCATATGGGCAGACATCCACATTTCTATCTGGGTTAATAATTCTGTGCTTAATCCTTTCGTACCAAGCAAGGCTGTTACGAAAACATTTGCACTATTAATAAACCCTTCGATAACATCTTCATCTAAATCTGTATCATCCAGGATATTTATTACATTATCTACGGTTGTTCTCATACCATTACCTCCCTACTTTTGTTTAATAAAGGATCTATTACTCTTGGAATATCATTGTTCCATTTTAATCCGAGCCATTCTACGGTTTCATAAATTTGTTTGTAATCTCCTGTAACCATTCTTTCAGGCCATATAATACGGCAATTCAAACCTGCTTCAATCATTTGTACAAACCTCTTTTCGTATTCGTGTACCCACCATAACCACGCTTGTCCTTCGTTTTCAAAAAGAAACTCACTACGAATAACGGGGTCTTTAAAAATACGCATATATCCGGTTTTAATACAAGACTGAATAACATCTCCGGTACGACGACGAACAATCAACCACTTTGCGTCAGGATAAGCATAGTTCCAAACAGGCCATAAACGGGTCAAACCACTATGTTTAACCATCCAAGGCTTTCCTAAGCCTTTTTGGGCTACCAAAACCCTGTTAATACTTTTACCCCAATTAACCGGAATTTGCAACGTATCAACGTCTGGTAGCCCGATAGGGCTTAAATCTAACAACTCGTTATTAAACCCTACGATAGTTTGGTTTTCAAACATATTATTGCAATAGCCCGACCATACACCACAAAGATCAAGTATTCTTGCAATCAACGTACTACCCGAACGTTCAACTCCTGTTATTAAAATTGGGTTATTTCTCATTGTATATAATATTTATAATCTTCCCCCATAAATTCTTTCAACTTAGATAAATCTGCATCTTTAATACCTGTAAAACCGTTACCAAGTTTATGCCCTGTTCCTATACCACTCCGTCCAGGCATTCCTTTTATACCGATAGCTAATTGCAAATTGATAAATAAATTTACGGATTTACCTTGTTCCCGAGCCATCTTCCAAAACTCAACATCTATCCATTTATGGTGTAAACAATCATCAAACAAAGGTAAAGCATTAATTGAAAAACAGGTTTCAAATAAACTCGCATGACACATTACACTATCCCCATTCCTATGAATCTTATAAACCCTATTTTCAATGTTGTAATAAATTGAATTGGATTGACCAACAACATCATACCCTTTCAACTGTTTTAACATTTCCTCTAAATAAGTAGGTTTATAATAATCATCATCCTCAATAATAAATATTCCTTCAATCCAACCTTTTGGTAAGGCTTTGAGTACAGTTACCGCTGAACGTAGATTTCTTCCTTGTGTATTGTCACCAATTTGCCAAGCAGGTCGTGGATATTTTTTAACAATCGTCCAATTTTCCCTAAAATTTTGTTTTAAAGAATTCGTAGTTTTAGGTAAACAATCATCAATAACAATCCATAATACACGTCCTGTATAAGTTTGTCGTTTCATCCATTCCATACATAGTTTGAATTGATGTGGACGACCTCCTGTTGGTGTAATAAGTACAATCATTTGAACATATTAAAAAGTTTCGTATTCCTTACGTCAACTAATTTTTCTTTTTCCCAAATCCAGTTTTTATCTTGTGCTGGTTTGTAATGGATTCCGTGTCCTTTGTTCTCACCTAATTCCCACGCTTTCTTTCTACGATTAAATGTTTCTTCCCTTTCTTGTGCAGGTTTACACATTCCATAATTAATAAGTAAACCATCACTAAAATGAACTCTTTTTGTATGTAAACGTAAAGCATCCGGTCCAAAGGAAAGGCTGTCATCATATTTAGCAACCATTTGTAAACGACGTCCTATGGTTACATAAAAGTAATTCTTATGGAAAGGTAACTTAAACTCTTCTCCGGTATTATATGCCGTACAATGATTTACTTCAATCATATTACAATTTTTACCTTCTGCTATTTTGATTTCATCAATAATACCTTTAGGGAAAAAATAGTAAATATCAATCCCACAATACAATACCCAATCAGGTTTAATTTTTTGAACAGCTTTGGTTAATTCAAAGTTTAATTTCTGTAACAAAAATGATTCGTTGGTATCAGTTCTTATGGTGGGTATTTTATTCTCCATTAACCACTCATAAGTTCCGTCAGTTGAAAAATTATCATTAATCAAAAGTTCACAACCCTGACTACGATAATATTCCACCATGTATGGAATATACTGTCTTTCATTATAACAATTTGATGCAACTAATATTTTCATCACATAAATTTTAACCAACTTGTGTCAACATAATTTTTGTCAGGTACACCAATAACTTCATCTACGGCTTTTACCACCATATTTTCATAGGCTTTTGCGTAATCATGCCCTGCTAAAATACCACCTTTTTTGAGCACCTTTAAAGAACTTAAAATATCTTTTTTCACCCAATCGTATGTATGATCAGCATCAATGTAAATAAAATCAACTTCCGGTAACTGTCCTACAGCTTCTTCCATAGTCATTTTCAATTTGACTACATCATATTCTTTTACCTGTTCATCAAATATAGGTTCTGCAAATCTAATCCAAGTACCCGGGCACCACGTATCAACAGCATACAATTTCTTTACCTTACCTGATTCTAAAAATAATTTAGCACTATCGCCACGAAAACAACCAACTTCAATCATTGTAATTCCTTCAGGTAAATCGGCAATCAAAGAAAGTAAACCTTCCTTTAAAAGACCTTCCCTTGCCGAAATCATAACCTTTTCCTCATCTGACATAAATTCGATAGGTTTTTTAGACTTTGGTTGAGGTGGTCTTGCCATGAGTTCTTGTTTATTCATCTTACCAATAATTGTCCTAAATCATAACAACTTAATTTCTCAGAACAAAGTACAGAATCATAAACTGCTTCTGCCAATTCTTTGTTTGTTTTTCCAATGTATTTTGATTCTCTTTCAATAGCATTTTCTATGTCCTCAATAGTACTCCAAGGAATACAATTTGGAAGTTTAAGAATATTATTTACTACTGAAATACCACGTAAACCCAATTCCACAATTCCAAATCCTCCACCAGCATAAGAACATAATTGTAATCCTACAAATGTTTGAGAATAGGCCACATCTTTTGGTCCATTGTGCCATTCATCTGCCGGTATAGTATAATCCGCAACTAAAAAAGGATGTTTCGTTTTTACCTGTTCTAAAACTCTGCTACCATAATATACAGGGCTGTTCTTATTCACATAACTGTAAACTTTATCCCCAAGAACCTGTGGATTGATTGTATCATTAATAGCCCAATGAATTAAAAAACATCCCAAACCTTGTTGTTCAAAATAGGCTTTGATATTTGGGTGCGGTGTTACATTAATAATCTTACTATTTTTGAAAACATTTAAATCTCTCCATTTTTTAGAATCTAATCCTTCCCATTGTATGACTACAATAGAATGATGTTCTAATATGACTTTCAAATCATCGGAATTGTAACAACCAAATACGACTAAAGGTTCATATCTATCATATAATGGTTTTAATTTGTGCATTTCCAAAAATTGGAAAGCACCCATTGAACTTGATTTATATCCTTGTTTAATTTTCATACTTTTAAAGCCTCCTTCAACGTCATTTTAGGAAATTCATTAATTGCACTATTCGGATTAACATTTATGATTTGTATGCCTAATTTTTTAGCATCGTTTGCAATAGCAGGAAAGCCTTGCAAATGCCTACGAAACGGCAGATTTCGTACGTTCTTAGGCTGCCCGTTTGTATTATATACACTATGGAAATGCTGTGAATTCGCCGTGTCTAAGCACATATCAAAGCCTAATAGAAATATACGTTTTACTCCTGTATGGGCTGCTACACTTATTGCACAACCTCCACTATTCTTATTCCAACTCACGGTTTGAGGTGTGGGTGATATTCCAGCAGGATGCGTAGGATTTCTACTTAGATACTTTACCCACGGAAATTTATCTGTTGATGGGGCACAACTTAATTTAAGTCCTGAAAATTTATATAACGCTTCCTTATTCCTAACAAAGAAATTATTATCACCAAAGAAAACCATATCTACCCACGGTCCCAGCATAAATGCTACATTGATTCCGATAATATGTTTTTTATGAATAGATTCCATATAAGGTGAATAAAGGGAGAGTGGTTGTTTACCAATAACAACCTGATTAACCACTTCATTAGGAATACTAAATTCCTTAGTTATTGATGGACCACCCCCTATAATCCAAACATCACCACCCTCCCATATTCTTGGAACCGTCCAATTCATCACAAAACGTTTAAAACTTTTTCTGCTTCATCACGTTCCATTGGGGCATCGTTGAATATTTTACCTTGTTTATCAACAATATTCCATTTACCATCTTCAGTCTGCATTAAAGTATAGTTAGAAACTTTTTTAGGTTTCATAAAAGGGTCTTCCGGTAATTTATCAACAGGGACAATTACATCACGAAATGCAGCAGGGATTTCTTCAACTGTTGCTGTAAATACTTGTCCTGGTTTGATATACCGATTATTAAACATAAATGAACCTTTACCAATTTTCTTCCAACGTATTGGAACAGGTTTCATTATCTCTTCTACAATAGGTTCTTCCTGTTTTGGGTAAACCTCAAGTATAGGTTCTTTTTCTAACAACTCTACCTTTGGTTCAATAGGTGTGATTTCCTCCAACGGTTCTTCTACCTGTTCCACAAAATCTTCTTTTGGTAAAGTTTCTTCTGCGACTTCGGTAACAATATTTTTACGAACTCTTGTTGCCATGATAATTTTTGATTAAATTAAAAAAAACAATCACTTGATTAGTGAATAATTAAAATTAAACCAATCCAGCAGCCATGTGGACAATACCTGTATGTCCGTTGTAATCGGAACGAATCTGCGGAACCTGAATCGAAAGAACTTTGTATTTGTTGACAAAATTTCCTTCGGTAGACCACTGAACGTTGGTAAGACCCATACCACGAACAATACGAACGACATCGGTAGTCGTCTGAACCAACAACACGTTGCTTGAAGCCAAACGGTCAATAACCTTGATAGCCTGAATCCCTGCAATCTTCATAATCCTTTCACGGATTGTAGTACCGGGAGTAGTCGTATCGTAGTCGTTGTCCAAACGGGTTTCAAAATTCGTCGGAATATAAAGCACCCAAGGACCATAGAAATAATTGTTAATTGACGATTGTTTCATAGCAAGGACACTTTCAACAATCTTTGCACCGGTAGTTGCAGTATTAGCCCAATCACCATACGTAGAAAGATTTACCAATTCACGATCAGGATAATTAACAAGGCTATAAATTGTACCACCACCAAAAGAATAGGTAGTAGAAGTAAACAACATATCTTCAAACTTTTCAGCTACACGACGGGCAGCACGTTCAGCAGAAGTAGTATCAAGGGCATTACCAAGACTACGACTTGCAGCCAACACACGGGTATTGATTTCGTAATCCACATGAACAATAGGAATCGGCAAATAAGTCGTTCCAAAAACCGGCCTGTCACCTTTGCTACGGGAAACGCCATCCATTGTCATTTCGGCTTCCATAGCATCGGATACAGTATGCGATTCAAGAACCGTAGTACCCATTGCATTTCCAAGGTTGTAAACCAACCCACGACTAATAAGATCGTTAAATCCAGTCAAACGCTGTTCGGCAACACCAAGAATAGCGGCATCAAGTGCCTGCCATTCTTCCCGACGAAGTACGGCTTCGGTATTAACCTTAATCGTACCAAAATTTTCAGGTTTCTTAGGATCACCTCCTTTAAAAACTGAAATAAAAGAACCAACTTTACCTTCCTCATCTATTGACAAAAAAGGACGCATCCGTGAAGGATTTAACTGATTGGTCTGGAATTTGGCGGCAACCTCACCTTGTGCGGTTCCGTATCCGATTAAATCGACATTAGTTTCCATAAAATAATTTCCTCCAATCTTTTTAGTTAATCCTTACAATTACGCGATTCAGCGGGTCCTCTCCGGTAGAACCGGACATATCTACCGCTTCTACAACCTGCCCAATAGGAGCAGTAGTACCTACTTTGAGGTATCCATCACCATTGCTTTCCAGCCATTCTCCAATATCGGCAGTCTCACCATCGGCAAGAAGTCCATAAACCATATCCCCACGACCAGGCAACCAGCATTGTACTCTTTCATTGGCAGCAAAAGGTACATCAATTCCACGCCCTTGGAGTTCATCTTCCAAGGCAAACATAGGCAGTGCCCTTCCAGCAGATGATGAATGGGGCTGGACTTTATCCGCAGTCGTTACCTCAATCAACATTCCAGGTGTAATAGCACCAACAGCAGCGTATTCTTCAATAACGTCTGCGTACTTTTTAATCTTAATGGTGTGTTTCGCCATTTTTAAAACCTCCTCTTTATTAATTAATTTATTGAATAGGCAACATCAAAGGTTCAACCTTACTTTTTTCTGTCGTAGCACCACGAAGCCCGTTCACAGAATAATCGTGCATTTCACCTTTCTTAATAACTGATTTTTCCAGTTTCTGTAATGTATTTAAAGACATTACATTCAGTTCATCTTCACTCCAAGTATCCTTTTCAGTATTAGCTTGGATAGAAGCAATTAGGGCATCTTTTCTTTCCTTAAAAGTAGCAAGACCAAGATTTACTTCGGCTCTTACATTTTCAGGAAGAACATTCAGGTAATCGTCCAAACCTTTTGCATTAGTCTGAATCACTTTAACAGCATCTTCCACAGAAGGTAAGGCAACATTCACCTGCATTTTTTTCGGTACAAGTTTATCTAACTTGTCTTCAGTAAGTGCTTCCAACCATTCTCTATCAGTTTCGTCAAAATGAGTAGATTCATGTGCAATTAATTCGTTGACCCTTTCTTTACACGGTTCACACATTTCTTCTTCTTTTTCGTTATTTACTTGAATGTATTCAATTTTTCGCATAACTTTCACAGGTTCCCCTGTCAGTTCTATAGTCCCGTCAGCATTCGTTTGATAGGTTTGCTTATACAATTCTGATTTACCATCTTCAGTCCTCTTGTTATATATAAGGTATCCATCGTATGCTTCTTCTAAATAGTAGTACACACCTTGTGAGTCCATACCATTCAACATATTATAGATACGATTCATAATAGCAGAAAAACCTTCTTGGTTTATCATAATTGGCACAACAGCAAAACCTTCTTTGTTCAAATGCTTTAACATTTCTGAATTAACAGTTACTTCATTCACATTTGTACCTCCCTCTTTTTCGTTATTTACTCTTAAACCACACCCATCTTTCACTGAACACGCACCGACCTCTCCGGGCAGAAGAGCGAGATGATCCGGTCTATGATTGTGGGCTATTCTTTCGTACGTTTCTCCATTCCATTCACCTTCCTTTTCTTCATTGTCTGTAAAGACACCTATACTAACCTCCATTATGGTTCCACTTTGGATATTTTGTACGGTTTCCGGTGAGATTTCATTTAATCTTTCACAATTAAGTTTCAGTGTTGCAGTTAGTTTATTATCTTTCATTATTGCTTCTGAAATATAACCAACCACATACTCTTCTTTTATTCCATCTTCATTAACAGAAACAAACTCCTCACCAATTACAGGATGATGTATTGTTACAGGTATGTTCTGCCAAAGTTCTACAGAATTAGATAATTCTTGAGATGAATGATAAGTTCTTCCACCACTACCATTATGTACTCCTTCCACCATCATGACAACAGGAACGACATAATGAGGAACTTCGTTAATTACCTCAAGTAACGGTGTGTAACCTTTCAATGCAAAGTTCACACATATTTCCATATTTGCAATTTCAGACATTATTTTCCTTTTTTAACAACGATTGGTAAAGCAATACAACGACATTGAGGATGAACTGGTATCATACCTTCTACCTCATCCAAGGTAAATCTCTTACCATTATTTGAAGCACAAATAGGACAAACACGGTCATCATTGGTAGATCTCCATTCTGCGATAATGTACACCCCATCAATTCCCCAATTTCTAAACTCATTAATCATTGCTAAATGATGGGCACGGATTAATTCTGTCCTTACCATGATTTCAGCTCTACGCATTGCTGGAATAAATCTTCCCAAACTATCCGTAATTCCTAAATCACCAACACCAGCTCCATTAATTACAGAAACAAGTTTCTTTGCGAGTACCTTTGCCCCATCACCATCGGCTAATCCTTGTGCAAGTACACGGCTAATGAGTTGGCTCATTTGTGAGGTAATCCCTTTCAACTCAGAATAAGCACGTACATACACAAGGGCTAAAGCATCTATCTGTAATGGTACAAATAGATCTGTGAAAGAGATATCATAACCAGATTTTTCTAATTCTGACTGAGCACGTGTTCTACCCCTCTTGTAACTATCCGTTACATATTTACCCCACCACGTCTTAAAATAAGCAGGACCAGATTGTCCAAGGTCTTCTACGGTTATGATACCCTTTTCAATTTGTTCTTCCAACCATTTACGAAATTCCTCAACCTTTTCCGCATTACTTAAAAATTGGTATCCTCTTTCTCCTGGTTCAACAAATGTATGAATGTCTTTTAAACCAAATACATCTTCTGTGACAACCAATCTTTTAATCTTACCCACAAGTTCACGAAATCTACGATTACTTTCAGCCACAGCCCTATTACGAAGAACCGTAGTCCTTGTAGGATCATACCTGTTAGAAACCGTAGTTTTAGAATTGGTATTTATACAAAACTCACACATTGTTCATTCTTTACACAAAGTTAATATATTTTATAAAGACAACCTAATTTTTAAAGTAAATATTTTTAATTCTTTTTTATGTCCTGGAATTTTTACAATGATTGGTGTTACCTGAGTTTCTTTAGACGTTTCTTTCATTTCTTTTCAACGGAACATTTGCGATTGCTTGACTTACGTCAGCTTTGCTAAAAACCATAACAATGATATTCATTACCAAAGACAAGGCTTGTTCAAAACGTTCTTCAAACTCATCCTGTGGAATATCAAATTCCACCTTTAGTTCTTCCATCATTTGCTGAAATGGTTCTTCCTGTGCATTTTTCACATCTTCAAAAATAAGATTAAGATTCTTAAAAATCCAAATCCACGCAGTTCCGGTATAAGAAATACCAATCCATTCACCAACACTAATCTTTTTGTCGGCATACGCTTTCATAATGGTTTCGAAGGTGTTCAAAACTCTGCTCAACGCTTTTTTAAGATTTTCCATTTTGTTTCTCCTTTTCTTTTTTAGTAAATATTGATTTAAAAAACTCCGTTATATTTTTTCGTTCTCTTACCGCTTTATCAATTATTCCTGTTAATCCAACCGCAAGAATTAACTTTCCAATACCTTCTTCCGTTGGTGGGCTTATTGCGTTTGGAAATAAAGATAAGAATGCTTCCCACAATAACATCATTATAACAGCCGATGTGGGGCGTGTTACTTGTTTCTGTATTTCTCTTGGTGTTGCCATTATTCATACCTCCTATAACCAAGTAATTCAGTACCGGGATATTTAGAAATCCGTACCTCGTCGGATTGATTGCCTCCCAAAACCCAAACATAGAAACCGTCATTCTTAACATAAAAACCAACGTGCCCTTGCCACCCCAAAGTACCACGTTTGAAAACGGCAATATCCCCAATTTCGGGAACCATAACTTTCTTACCCCAACCAAGCCAACTACGAGCAGCAAGATTTTTGGTAATGGGTAATCCGGCTTTCAGCATACACCAGTTTACAAAAGCAGAACACCAGGGTATTTCATCTTCTTTGATTTCCGAGAAACCAATGTCATGGAAGTACTTTAGTATATCCGGATTTTCTCCACCCTTACGCTCTTTATTTCCATACTGGCTCAGAGCAATTTCAAATGCTTGTTTTTGTTTTGTATTCATCTTAATGTGTTGTAAATTGATAAAACCTTCGGAATGTAAATTTTGTTTTTTGCCTCAGCAGAACACTCCATGATAAATAAACCATCAGCATATCTTTTATCTTGTACCCAACGTTTACAAGAAATTAACTGCCGGCTAATAACTACATTTCCACTGTCAACATGACCGACACTGATACGTCCACCCAACCGTTTCTTTCCACTTATCCAAGCCTGATCAAACTGGATAAAATCATTTTTCAAATCACAAATAGCTCCGTACAATTCCGGATGAAGTGTGGTATCATCATCCAGAAAATAAACATAACCTGGATGCTCTTTTTTGATCAAATCCAAAGCAAAATTTCTTTGGGCATTTCCCCACTTACTACGTTTGTCTTTAAAATAATGAACTTCAGCAGTCGGTGGTACATCGTGTGGCATGTGTGGCTTAACTCCGTCCACCACAACCAACCATCTGTAATTACTTTCCGGGATGTTTATGCTTTCATACATAACACCCAGATTCATCATCCTGGTACATGGTGTAATGATATTTAAAAACAAACCGTGCATTTCGTCAAAAATAAAATTATGACCATTGAAATCCAAACCAACACCACTGCTGTAAAAAACACTTTCTCACGCATCAACATCTTCTCTTTTTTTGCCAGTGTTTCCATTATGTGTCCTCCTGTATTCTTTAAAAGTCGAACACATATCAGTGAGCTGAACCGTCAATCCTCCAATCTTTTCAATCACTTCTTCATGGTGCCTGGTTTCCAACTCTCGTGTTCGTTCGATTGATTCTTCAATCAACTCATGTAATTCACGAACATCTTTGTTATGAGTATTTGTTACTTCACCCATGCGTTGATAAATGTCTTTTACTATACCAACTCTTTCCTCTATGACCTTTTCAACCCGTTTATCCACCCGAACAATCTCTCTCTGATTGGATTGAATATCACCAGCCATGCGTTCCTGTTCACGAATGTTACTTTTTTGAAATTTATACATCCCAAAAGCAAGGGAAATAAAACCCATTAAAGCACCCCAAAATTGCCAATCAATATGGTCCATTTTTCAATTGTTTAGTTATCCATTCACTATCAAAAAGTACCATTTTATAACCTCCATTTGTTCGTTTTGTTACTGAAATACTGTAAGCCATTTTTAATTTTTTTTAAAAGTTTAAAAACTCTACATATTAACCTTTGTCGTTCTTATAACGACAACAAGTCATATTGCAATTCCACAAGAGAATATTTAGAAAATTATTCATTATTTTATTTTTCTATTTGACTAACTCTACGAACACCACTAACAGGATTAGGGTTCTGTGTCTTACCTAAAGCATCTTTGGTATTACCACCTGTGTCTTTTTCACCACCCATTAATTCCTCTTCTTCATCCTTTGTAAGTTCTTCTTCCTCTTTTATTGCACGTTCACGATTTGCAATAATTTCATCAATCTGTGTTTTATCAAAATATAAGAAATGTTTTAAGAACAAGTCTAATGGTAAATATTCTTCAATACCAGACATTACAAACTCTTTCATTGAAGCAGCACGAACCTTTCCAAGTTCAACCTTTTCCTTATCAGAAAGACTAAACATCTTATCCCATACAATTATATAAGGTGTTGCTGGTTCAGGTAAAACACCTACTTCAATACATTTGTCTATAAAAGGACGTAATATCATTGGTTCGTTTTGTTCCTCCCTACGTGAGGTTACATAACTAACCCATTCCAACTTGTCCTGTGCAGAACTTAACTCACCACGTTCAGAACCCGTTAGGATACGTTTTGGAATACCTGTTACGGCAGAAATCATCTGCATTTGTACATCCACGTGATTTATAGGATCTGCAATCTGCTGGGCAAGTGCATTATATTTTACACCTTCATTTATAAGAACTCTTCTTAAATTATTTTCAAACTCATCAATTTGTTCCTTTAATGAAGTAAACATTTCTTCTGTCATTTGGTAATCCGGTGAAACCTCTCCAGTGTACCCAGGACGTGCCCCACGCCAAAACATTTCAGCATCACCACCAACCAGTTTTTCAAGATCAACCAAACGATTAAAAACAGCTCGTAATCTTGGTGTACCGAATACTTCGTCATCCACAGGATCCTCTACAAGATGTACGACACGAGTATAATGAGCGTTGACAGTTGTTACAGAAGTCCCCGTTGTTATTTTTATGCCATAATATAAAGGTAGTCCATAGCGTTCACTTTTAGGATCTTCATCATATTTTGATATTTCTGCTTGGTCTTCCGAAAGAGGTTTAACATACAATAACTCTAATTTCTTATTTGTAGACTTTGAAACAGGATTTTTAAGCCCTTCCCGATTAGACACATCATTTAATCCAAGAAACAAAATAGAGTAACGACCAATACCTGTTAATTTGTCGGCACGAATAAAAATAGACTTTAATTTCAATTTTTTGTCTAATTCCTTCCAAGCCTTTTCAAATTCACTATCATCTTCTTTTATCGTTTCAATTACATCAATTGTACCTTTCCAAGATGCTTTTACAGGGCGGTCAATAATAGCTTTTGCGATATCGTGTCGTAAATAACGATTCCAATAAGTTGAAAAAGTAATTTCTTTTGGATAACCAAGTGCTTGGTAAATGTCCCTTGTACCACCATAGGTATCTGTTCCTAACATATTAGCAAAAGTCATTCTTGCCAATAATTCACTAAATGTTGTGATCTTTTTTGATACAACATTTACTTGTGGTGCTATTTTCCTTTTTCTTTCCATTATGTTATTCTTCTTGCTACCTTTTTCCTTGTCAAGAAATTAAACCCACCTGAGGTGGCATCAACCTGGTCTTTATATGTTGAGTTTGGGAACAATTCAAATTCATCCATATACACCTTGTTCCACTCTGCAATTCTCAACAATATATTACCATTATTTACCTGTACACTTAACGGGTCTGCCCTCTTTGCTTTATCCCCCGTAGGCTTGTCTGCTTCTACAAGATACCCTGCAAGGTTACGAATTGTGTTTTCAGCTGATTCCTTACCACCCGACCCAGGCTCCTGCTCAACTACCACCCAACACTTCTTCCCATCCACTTCAGCAGTCTGTCGTATAATTCTTTCCCTTTGTTCAGAACTCCATTGTCCACGTTTTACGTCATCCACCAAAAACTTACCACTCTTAAGTTTCCCAATCTTTACTCCTACCGTGTAAGCACCTTTTCCTGCACTACCGGCCTTATCCCAATATCGTACCCATTTAATGTCATTTTCCTTTTCTTCCAATATTTGATTAGTTAATTGGAAATGTTCTATTTTGAACATTCCACCACCTGGAGGAGTCGGTGCTTGACCAATTTGTCCAGCATAACCATATTGTCCAAGATCGGTTTCCAATTCCTGTAAAACAGACCAAGGCATACGATTTACGTCAAACAAATTATCTACATAATGTTTTTTTAATTCCTGTGGTTTTAACTGTCCCTCAAAATGAAGTATTTCTCCAGGAATACAAATATGTCGTAAATTTTCTTTCTGTTTCTTTAAAAGGTGTCCTGACGGATCATCTTGGTGTAACCTCTGCATAATACCAATCGTTGTAGAAACCTCTTTATTTGTTTTACGTGTTGATAAAGTTTGGTCAATCCAACGGGCAGCAGTTTCCAATTCTATATCAGAAGCAGCTTGTTGTGGATTAAGAGCATCGTCCCAAATAAGAATATCTCCGTGGAAACCTGTTAATGTTCCTCCTACTGATGTACTATAACGATTACCTCCAAAGGATTCTCTATTATAACGCGGAGAAATAGGACTTGGCTCTTTTTTTACTATTCTATAATTAGTCTTGGTATCTTTGTCTGCTTTGATATCGAGTTCGGGATAGAGTTCTTTAAATCGTTGAGATTTGATTAAGTCTCGGCTATATTCGGCAGATTCTAATGCTAATGTCGAAGAATATGAAGCAGTAATAAATCTCATCCAATACCATTTAGTCCAGCACCAAACAGGAAATACAATACTGCAAAGAATAGTCTTGGTAGAACCAGGAGGTACATTTATTAATAAATCGTGCTCTTTCCTTTTACGTTCTCCAACTCTTGTTGCAATTTGTTCCAGCTCTTTACATAAATAAGGAATATGCCAATTGTCGGTATAAACCTGAGTACTTATTTCTGGCCAGGCCCATTGTAAAAAATGATATAGTGAACGATTGTTCAATTCTTTAGTAATAGCAGCAGGATGGCTGAGGACTTCCAGAACCTTTGAATTTTGGCTTATCAAAAGCTCTTCTGTAATTTTGTTTTTACGTACCCGTGTTATTACTTCCATTTTTAAACCTATGCGATTTTAAGTGACCCGCCTTCTTCTGTTTTACCTTTTTTAGCCAGCTTGTCAAGTATCATCAAATCCTCCGTGGTAAACTCCGATAAATCTAATTGGTGATTAACTGAAAGCTTTCCATTGATTTCAAGCCTTTCTGCCCAAACATCAGGTTTCCTTGCCTGCAACCATTTAATCGCTGCCGTGACATTCGGTGGATAATGCTTTTGTATCTGCACTAACAAAGGTTCTGTGAATTCAGCTGTTACTTTACCTTCTTCATCAAATATCTTTTTTCTATTTGTCAAAACAACGGTTTCAGGACAAGTATAACCAACGGCTGCCTGATATAGCGAATTAGCAACCCTGGCATCTGCCAACATTTTTCCTTCCTTTAATGCGTTCAGAAATTTTGGTTTTGATCTTTTCCACTTATCAATAGTGCTTGGTAGAACATCAAACGCTTGTGCGAGCTGAACGTCAGTGACTCCCAACAATGCGAAGAAATAGGCCAACCTTACAAATTCTTCCCTGTAAACCTTTTCAGCACCTGTGGTTGGTCGACGTCTTGGAAGAAATGCTGCTTCTGGTAACCTATGCCTTGCTGCGATTCTTGCTTCCCTTTTTTCCTCTGGTGTTTTCATAATCTTTTATTCTAACTTTGTTCTGCAAATACATTGAACAAAGTTATACATTATATATAATATAAACAAAACAGCAGATACCGTTACGACACCACAGAATCAAAGTGTTCTTCCCGCCTCCTTCCCTCTTTAAACTCTTCATTTAACTTTTAAATTTTTAAACCTACAAGAACCTCACATAAAATTTTTGAAATTTTTCAGCATTTCTATTTATCAAAGAAAAATTCAAATAGAGGTACATTACAATATAATATATATACATATACACTAACATAGTCTATGTTGGAGATTATTATTGCTGATATCTATTGATTCCTTTACATATTAGTAGATTCCTTATTAGAATAACATTTTACTTATTGATTCTTAAGAATCTTTATCAAATCAGTAAAACCTACAAGAAAGTTATCAAAATCAGTAAAACCTACAAGAAAGTTATCAAAATCAGTAAAACCTACAAGAACCTTAGAAATATTGTGAAATTATGAAAGGGGTCCTTCTCCGCTGTCTTACATAATGAATGCGTCAATTGATTAGCTGCCTTGCCATACCAACTACCTGCCCAGCCCGCGTGTCAATAGCTTCCCTCAGTACCTTGTGTGGCATGGTACCATTGCCCAATACCATACTACCAACTATTAATATACATATATCCAGCTTATTTTTGCACTGCTGTCAAAATACCCCGCCCCCGCCCCGCCCGCCCCTCCCCGCCCCAAATCAAATATATTGCATACTTACCTATATATTATTATATATTTACTACATATAATACTACCACATTATTATACTTACCATATTTAATTTTATTATTTACTATACTTAATATATTACCACATACCTTTTTTATATATTACTACCATATATGTACTTATTTTTGCCGCATACAAATACCATGCTAAAACTATTTCCAGAGGTATGTTCTTCAATATATACCAGCTTTTTTATGTTAAGTACGCCCAAATACCTACTTAACAATAATATTACATACTGTTTAACAACCAATTATATTGTTAAATAACCACGTTTTTCTGGTACTTAACAATTTAATAACGTTAATCTAAGGTTCTCTTAACATTTCCTGGATTATTGTTAAGTACTTAACAATTTAATAACGTTCTGTTAATATTCATCTAACATTAGCATACTATATTTACAACACGTTCTTTCCCGTTTTGTTTTGTTGCTGCCGCGCTGCAAATTATTTTTTACCGCAGGATGAGGAGTACACTAAATTGGCTACTTGGTACGTACAAAAATATTGTTAAACAGGCATACTGATGAGGCTTTAGGAGCCGAAATGGTACTTTTTAATACAAGGTACCATATATGTCAAATTTTTATTAATTACCATTAACTTTTTAAAAAATTTTAATTATGACAACAAAAAAGGAAAACGGTACGCTGGCCACTGAAGTGGCTGCTACCACAGTAAACGTTGAGACCGCCGAAGGTAAAATGGTCATTACCGAGGAAAGCATCAAGGCTGAAGAGGCTGCTCTGAAAGCAAAAAAGGCCTTGCTGGCAAAGTACAAAAAAGAGGCCGCTGAACGGGATGCCGCTGCCGCTGCCGCTGCGAAGTTGGAGGCTCTTAAGAGCCAGCACAAGGAGCAGGTTAACGCTCTGGCAAGGGAAATGGCTGACGTGCTGGCTGACAGGCGTTGGGCGGGTGCTGAGGATTTTACCGAATGGCTCAAAGCTCAAATGGCCCGCGTTCCCAAGGCTCCCAAGGCTACGGCAAAGGCTGCGAAAGCTGGCAGCACAGGCGCTCACAGTGGGGACGGAATTATCACCAGGATTGCCGAGATTGTGGCTGAAGCTGGCGAGGAAGGCATCAGCAAGGACGCCCTGCAGGCTCAGCTGGGTGCCGAGTTTC
>Ga0209718_1002615_pt1 | contig 17367 bp, 20 predicted proteins | sample AD_JPNAS1_MetaG_FD_184420 | JGI IMG/M metagenome (GOLD analysis project Ga0209718, IMG submission 184420) | Active sludge microbial communities of municipal wastewater-treating anaerobic digesters from Japan - AD_JPNAS1_MetaG (SPAdes) (version 2) | ecosystem: Engineered > Bioreactor > Anaerobic... | reverse complement strand
GAAATGAGAACAACCAGCAAGGCACTGCCGACAGACAACCCAATATTCAACTAAAAAAGAAAGACGAAAAAAGCAAAAAAGGCGAGAAGGTTGCCCCTCTCGCCTTTTATTTTTATGATCTTGCAATGGCCTTGATTGCTTTGTCGGCAACTCCGTGCCTCTCAAGCAAGCTGTAGAAAGGTAGCAACCTTATTTTTTCGTAGGTAGCCCTTTCCTTTTCTCTTTTTGTCGGTTCGGGGGTTGGCTCAGGCTTAAACCTGATTTTGAACCCCTTTTCAATCAAAACTCCTACAACCTTGCTGATGAAGCGATTATTCATCGCCTCATACTCTGTTATGTTGCTTAGGATCGCTATAGCATCAGTGGCGCAATCCTGTGCCTTTGCCAAGAGCCTGTACGTCTCTTGTTTGTCGCCACTGAGTACTGTTTGATAATGTCTTGCAGCTTCTAAACTGCTTCCTGCTAGTAACATTTTGCCCTCCATTATTATATAGTTTTTCCCCACTCCTGCCGATGTGGGGTACTTATATAAAATCCCCCTTGCAGGATGGGGTACTACAATAATAAAGGTATTTTATCCAATCGCAGATGCGAAAGGGTGTGGGATCCCCAAAAAGGGGTTTGGTTCGGGCAGAATTGCCCTAAAAAAATAACTGACTACTTATATATTACTTTAATTGAAAATTGCACTATTTTGCCCCAACGGACGGAGCTTCCCGGTTCAAGAAAAAGTAGTAATGTTTATGAAGGTATTTACTATTCCGCCGGGAAGTCCCCTTCTGTGAGGTGGGAGATAATAGAATTGGAGGTCACCGTGAAAAAAAATAACACAGTTAAAAAAAAGAATATTAAAACATTTGTTCTCGATACAAATGTATTAATTCATGACCCCGAAAGCCTTTTTGCATTTGAAGATAATTATGTTGTTATTCCTGTGGTCGTTGTGGAAGAGCTTGATAGCTTAAAAAGAGGCATGAACGCAGTTGGTGTGTCGGCAAGAAAAGCCCTTAAAATTATTGATAGTTTAAAAGGTACTATTACCCCCCGCATTGCTTTTCATGATCGTATCATAGTCGGAGCAGACGGCGGTGAAATAAAAAGCAATAAAGATAATCCTGAAGGCGTGAAACTTGAGAATGGTGGCACGGTTGCTATTTTCCCTTCGCCGTGTCCTGACAAAAGCCCGGATGACCAGATTATTATAACAGCCCTAGCTATTAATAACGCCAAAGAGTTTCCTAAACCGGTTGTTGTGGTGTCCAAAGATGTTGCTGTAAGGATTAAGACAAATGCAACAGGACGCATTGTTGCACAAGACTATACACACGACCAGACATCAATCTATCAGAAATATGGGCGTATACTGTCAGGCAAAGAACACACAAACGGTATTCTTTCTGTTAGATATCTTGTTAAGGATGACAATTTGTATTGTTTGAAGGGAAAGGACAATATTACGCAGGTCAACAGAGGAAAAACACTTTTCGACAAAATCAGACCACAGAATATAGAACAAGAATGCGCAATACACGCGCTTAAAAGGCCGGAGATTGATATTGTTGCGCTTGAGGGTGCACCTGGGTGTGGAAAAACATTGCTGTCACTTGCGGCGGGACTTGCACAAGTTACAAAAGAGGACCCGCTCTATGACCAGGTTATTGTTATACGACCTATTGTGCCTGCAGGATATGATATAGGGTATATTCCTGGAAGCAAAGAGGAAAAGATACGTGTATGGATGGATGCTGTTTTTGACAACCTTGAATTTTTATTCAGGAAACAAAAAGACTATAAAAAAGACAACAAAAACATCTATTACAGACCGTACCAGTACCTCATCGATTCGGGTTTATTATATCTCGAAGCCATGACATATATCCGCGGAAGGAGCATCCCAAGAAGGTATATCATTGTAGACGACAGCCAAAACATAAGACCAATCGATGCAAAAACGCTTGTAACAAGATGCGGTGTAGGAACTAAGATTGTTTTTTGCGGAGATGTACAACAAATTGATACGCCTTTTCTTGATAGCACAAGCAACGGTTTATCTCATGTTATTGGCAGGTTTATCAACGAAGAAAACTTCTGCTATATTAAATTCATGCATAGCGTAAGGTCTTCCCTTGCAGAACAGGCCTCGAAACTATTGTAGGCGTACTTTCAAGTAATACTCAATTAGAAAGTCATTTCTTTTTAGGGCAATTCTGCCCGAACCATGCCCTCGCGTCGAGGGAAAACAAATTATAGGAGACAATATGAATCAGGCAAAAAAAATAATGAATAAAATTAGAAGTATTGAAAAAAGAAGCGCTTTAAGCGTCAGTTTTCAGGTTGAAGATAACTCTGTGCAGTCTGAGTTAAGACTTCAAGCGAGATGGAACATTTCTATTCCGGTAGACGATATTAATATCCCTTGCAGTGTCGCAGGGGTGGATTTTAAATACGACCATCTGTGGGGAGATTGTTCGTTGATAAATTCTAAGATTCGACAGGTTGCTTGCATAAGGCACGTACATTATCCTGAACATAAATTCGTTGTAAAAAAGATAAATGCCAAAACTAAATCGGGTCCGGAGCGCAGGGCGATGGCGAAGGCTGAATTTATTGTTGAGGCGGGAAATGTGTTTCTTGCCGAATACCGCAAGGCCTCCGCAAGAAGGAGCGTATCAGCAAGGAGAAAGAAGATCGCCGCGCTACAGGAAAAGCAAAAGGAGCTCCTCAAAGAGATTCGCGAAGTAAACAGTGCGGCGTACCTTCAAAACAAAACAAACAGAAGGGAAAGAATTGAAAAGAACATAAACGCATTCAAAACCGGAAGGTTTTGGGAAGCAGACGAAAAGGCATTGAAAGCGTTTTTCTGTCCGCCATTCGATAAAAATCGTCTCGCGGATGTTTCAGAAAAGTGGCGCGCTTGCCTTTTTCTGGAATGCAACGGATTAGCGTATGGTTCTCGCTGGAAGCCGAAGTTCAAGATGGTCGGCACAGGCTTTGGTTTTTTGTGTGGGATTGATGACAACGGTGAGCAGTGGGGTCATCGAGTTAATCTACTGCTTGACCTTGATCGGTGGGACAACTACAGTCTAAAATGTACCGTAGAGGAAGCGATGAGTGAACTGTTCGGGATCCCCTATAAAGCCCTTGTTAAAGATGCATGTTGGAGACAGGGGGATTTATTGTTTCATTCCGAACCTATTCCTGAAGAAACTGTTATGAAGAAACAGGATTGTTGGGATGTCAGAGAAACCCACCGAATATGCAGCGCCGGGATGGAGAGAAACGGCAGTTTTTTTCGGTCGGCGAATGAGATAACGGTTGAACATACGTCACATGCGACCGTTGTTCTTCCTCCGGGCGAGTACCGCATATATATGTTAGGTTTTGGTGACTAATAACAAAACCCCCGGCTTTCATAGCGGGGGTTTTTTGTTGCCTAGAGCTTTCCACAATGTTTATAGTGTTGAAAAATCCACCTCCTTTCTCTTTATTAGTATGTGCTATTATACCACATATTGCTTTGTTCCGTGCAATTTCGGTCGCCTGATTCAAAGTGCTTTTGCATCTTAACATAATGCCGATTTCCAGCATTTCTTTCTTCCAGAAAATATTCTACTTTGCAGGGGTATTAATCACCTTTTGCATACTGATTACTATTGGAATAAATGAATTTAACAAATAGCGCGGTTGTCTGTTGCTTTTCTCGTTTTTTTGGTTCAAGAAGTGGCTCAACGTGAATCAGCTGTCTATTCAAAGGAAAAATCCACGTAAATCACCTCTTTATCATTGCTGCTTCCGTTATCGAGCGAAAAGTAAAAAGGCAATGATATGATGGGTATCTTGGTTATAAAATTCATCTCCACTTCTTTGCCAACTATAACCATAGGTATTGCGGCGTTCAGATTTATATCATTCTTTTCAAATTCCTTTCTTGCCTGGCCAGAGATTATATTGGTAATCTCACCGATTGCATCAACAACGTCCTGGCTTATCGACTCGCATTCCTCGCCAACGAGCGTCTTGTAAACAAATTTTGCGCCCTTTTCCCTTAAGCTTATTGCAACCGTACCTTTTTTGTCTCCAACCAACCCCATTATCCCAGTGACATCGCCGGAAGTTCTGTTGACCGTCTTTAGGGCAGGCTTCCCCATTTCGGCGCTTATACCCAGCATGGTCTTGAAAACCGTCTGCGCTGCAACGATAAACGGATTAATATATTTAATATCCACGGCTTCCTCCAGTAACTAAATTATTTTCCTATCCTTGCCTTGGCCTTTTCTATCGCTGCCTGAAGCTTGTCGGGCGTAAACGGTTTTACAATATAATTGTCGACGCCTGACTTGATGGCCTCCATGATACAGCCTTTTTGTGCTTCCGCCGTGACCATAAGAAAGGGAATATTCTTTATGCCGTCATCGCTTTTACATGCCTTTAAAAAATCTATCCCTGTCATCTCGGGCATAATCCAATCGCTGATAATTAAATCAATCTCCTCTCTCTTTAACACATCAAGAGCCATTTTACCATTTTCAGCTTCAACCACGCTTTCAATGCCTATCTGTTTTAACACGTTTCTGACGATTTTCCTCATTGTTGCAAAATCATCAACCACAAGAACATTCATATTATGACCTCCAGAAAAATCTTTTATTGAAAAACCAAACATGGTTATAGCTTGGTGTTTTCTATAATAATCTCCACCCTTCTGTTCAATGCCTTGTTTTCGGCAGTGTCGTTATTAATAACTGGCCGATATTCGGCGTATCCTGTTGCAGAAACCCTTTCGGGAGGAATCGGTCCTTTTTCAACGATATATCTTACCACCTCAGTTGCCCTTCTTACGGAAAGCTCCCAATTCGATTTGAACTCTCCTTTGCTGATAGGCGTATTGTCTGTATGGCCTTCTATTCTGATATTATTCTTTAAGTCCTTAACTATCGGTATAATCTTGTCAAGTGCGTTCTTTGCGCCCTGTTTTAAGTCTGCTTTCCCTTCATCGTAAAACGCCTTGTCCATTATTCTGACGACAACACCCCTTGCATCTGTAAAAATAAAGATATTATTCTTCAAACCGTTTTGATTTGATATTTCCCTAAACTCATTTTTAAGCTTTTCCTCGATTCCAGGCTCTGAACCTATCTGCATCTGTGAACCCAAAGGAAGCTTGCCTAATGTCTTCCCTTTTTGTGCAATACCGGAACCACCAGAAAAGATCGTCTTTAAATGTGACGAAACCTCATTATATTTTTGCGCATCCTGTTTTGAGAATGTGTACATCATTATGAAAAAGGCAAGCAGCAGCGTGATAAGGTCTGCATATGTAAGAAGCCACCTTTCAAGATTATTGTGTTCTTCGACATTTTTTCTGCGTCTCATTAGTCGTTAACACTCTTTTTGTTTGGCAATTTGTTTTCAAGGCTCAACAGGCCGTTTTTCCGTGATTTATAGGAAAGGCCGCATATGAGATCGATAAGTTTTCTGAAAAAATTCTCTTTTTTCATTATTTATCATAATTGTAATTTTCCGCCATTGGAATGAAACACTCAACAACAGATGGGTCAAACTGACCGTTTGCGCACCGCTTAATCTCCTCCAATGCATCCTTTTTTTTCATTGCGGTTCTATAAGGCCTGTTTGTAGTCATGGCGTCAATGCATTGGCAATATTATTTGCAACCATCTCTATTCGTCTTTCCGTTACATATTTGCCTGTCAGTGTTTTATATATTCCTTTCAGCATGACAACCTCATAATTAACATTAATACAGTGCAATAAATATGCCACAAAGATGATGCCCGCAGCCTTTTTTAGTGATTTTCGGATTTTATTTGCGATTAATTGTTCTACGGTTTTGAAACAATGACAAAATTAACCATAAGGCTAAGGTTGTAGCTGATATGTAAGGCAAATACCCTTGCTGATAGGAAAGTTTTTCCTGTAATTTCAGAAAGAAGGTTGATATCAAATATTTAACGCATGTAGTTTTCCCTTCAAAAAACAATATGAATTTTTTTGCACATTAGTTAAGGTTTATCTTCTCAATACCTTTGCGCTCGCTGTTTGTAAATATCTTTTTAAGTTCCAATAAAATTAAAAGCCTGTCCTGCAGCTTGCCTACACCCTCAATAAAGTCAGACTCAATATTTCCAATGATTGACGGGGGCGGTTCTATGGTTTCCCTTGGTATTCTCAAAACCTCTGATACTGAATCTACAACAAAACCAAGCACTATGCCATCCAACTCCACCACAATAATCCTTGTTGATTTGTCATACGACTTGCTGTTGAAGCCGAGTTTTTTTCTCAAATCTATGATGGGAATAATTTTCCCTCTCAGATTAATAACGCCTTCTGTAAAAGTCGGGGCATTGGGAATTTTTGTTATGCTCATCATCCTGTTGATTTCCTGAACCTTCAGAATATCAACACCAAATTCGTCATTTTCAAGCTTGAATGTCACCAACTGCAATATAGAATCATCTTTCATGGGATATCTCCTTTTTATTCAAATTATCGGCAGCTTTCCAGTAAACTTAAACTGTAATTTTTTGTGTCAGTTATGTGTTTATTTCTTGACGTCGCCTGTTTTGCTCAGGTTATGCTGAACCTCCCTTACATCCCATGCGGCAGCAGCTTGAGATCGGGCATGTCCTGCCCTACCTTTTTTATAACAGTTGCAGCATTGATATCTCTGTCATGAATGGTTTTGCATGAAGGGCATGTCCATACCCTGTCTTTCAGTTTCTTTGTCAATAACACTATAATCATAAAAAACATTGTCGTTTATAAATCATTAATTATTACAGTAAGGTAGAGTATCAGCGTAAATATAGAAGTCATAATACTGTCATAATAACAGCATAATAGAGCAAATAATATGTCATAATCGGCATAAATAATTGTCATAATAATTGTCATAATGGCGACATAATAAAAGGTCAAAATAGACGAAAAAAAACAACACAATATACAACAGCATAAAATAACACTTGATATTTATTTGCTTTCAGATATAGTATAAAAATATATTATGTCCAGAGTTGAAAAAGTTTATGTCAATTCTACTCATGAGCTAATTACTAAAAGTGATTTGTATTTCATGGTTGGCTCTTATTACGAATCAAAGGATACAGAAGTAGACATATTCATCACAAATCCCAGCAACTCAGCTTTTGCCGAAAAGAACAGAGAAAAACTCGAACAATACTTTAAAAAGAAAGTTAATATTCTGACTGTAAAGGATGATGCGAAAGAAGAAGAAATTGTCGAAACAAAAGATAGCACAAGCAAAGGGACACTTTACGGAATTGAATATTTATTGGGCGACTACATCAATGCGCCTTTTTTCATCGGCAACAGCAATATGGTTGCATACAACGTTTGTACGGAGGTGCTTAAACAGAAAGGCAAGTCAAATCTTGTATTCATTTATGGTCCTACAAGCACAGGAAAAACGCACCTTCTGCAGCACATGGTTTATAAAGCCCTTAAATCGGGAATCAACGTTTATTACAATAGTGCAACAAAGTTTCTCGATGAACTGAAGGCTTATAATTACTCCGAAAAAGAGTTTGATAAATTTGTAAAATTTGTCAAGAAAGACAACAAGAAGATATTCTTCCTTGACGATTTTCAACTAATCGACCAAGACAAAATACAAAAGCACCTCGGGGTTATATTCGAATTTTTAAACATTATTAAATCAGAGGGAATCAATGCAATCATCGCATCCGATAAACAGCCAAAAGAGTTTGCGGTGCTCCCCGAACGTACAGTTATGCGTCTGATCGATGGATATACATGCTCCATAGAAACCCCGGAGTATGTGGTAAAAAAACAGTATATTGACTACTTTGCAAAGGAAAACAAGATATCCATCCCGGATTATGTTGCAAACAAGATATGCATAGTTTCCGGCAACTTCAGAGAGTTAAGAAACTGGCTCTTTGGATTTACTGCATCGGCGAACAGTAACGCACAAATGGATAATTTCGTATCACTCCTGACCGCCTCCGGAAAAAAAACAAGCAGTAAGAGCGAAGAACTCCACTCATTGAGGCAGCTGTTACTCGAATATTATGGCCTAACCGATTATCGTCAGCAAGCGGATCAAAAAAAGAAATCTCACAAAATTGGCAAGATTGACAATATTCTTTATTATCTCTTCCAGGGCATTATAGACACAAACACACTAAGATCAATATTAAAAATCGACAGACGCAACCATTCGTACAGCTTAAAGTCGGGCGAAGCCGCATATAACAAGATTGACGACAATGCATTGAAGGATAATATAAGGAGGGTAACAGAATTTTATGATAGTAAAAAACCATGAGACCATAATCGTTGCGGTTGCTAACCACAAAGGAGGGGTCGGCAAAACACTTTGTTCCGTAAATCTTGCTCATTACATGCTCGATCACTACCAAAAGGTGCTGGTAATAGATTTCGACAGTCAACGGAATACCTCGAAGTGGATGTGTAAACACCTTGATAAATTAGCTTTTAAAATGCCGGACATATTCAAATTCTGCGTCCAGCACGACATAAACGAACCGGACACAAAAGAGCAGCTGAAAACAATGATACAAAGCGCCAAGGTAATATCGTTTGAGAACAAGAAAGAAATATCCCTTATGCCGTCGTCTCTCAAGCTCGATGTAGTCAGCATGGAGCTCACAGTAAACGACGATCTTGCACGTTTTAAGATTGTTAAGCTTATTCACGCAATGGCAGAAGGATATGACATGGTTTTTATCGATACGCCGCCGTCAATAGACATGCTTACAAGAACTGCCATATCAGCCGCAGATTATATTCTTATCCCTGTAGGCATAGACCCCGATGCTATTGAAGGCGCTCTGGACATAAAAAACATCATCATGCCGAAGGCGAAGGAATATTTCAATCCGAACCTTAAAATAATTGGAATAGTCATATCCGGTCGCGACAGATACAATCTCTCAAAAGCGATAGAGCAAATGGCGGTAGAGCAATTCGGGAACCTTGTGTTCCGTTCCCAGATATCGAAAACAAACAGAGTCGGAGAGGCAAAGACACTGCAAAAAAGTATAAGGGATTTATCAAGCAACAAAAATTTTGAAAAGATTCACAAAGAATTTTTGCAGCTGTCATCAGAGTTTATTAAGAGAATTAAAAAAGATAATGGGGGCAGAGCATGACCAAAAAAATTAATCTCACCGAGTCAATGCAAGACAGATTTAAGGACAGGGGCAGTGACGAAATGTTTGAGGACATTGCCAAATACAGTGAAATACAGGTCGAGATGATAAGGGTAACAGAGCAGATAAGGGAAGCCGTTGACACGGATTCGCCGTCATTTAAAGCCCTCCTCGATACGATAAAAGATAAAGGGGTAATTTCTCCTATAATTGTAATGCGGGAAAGGGGCGGTTATCGATTAATCGCAGGGGAGAGGCGGTATACCGCGTCAAAGATGCTTGGGTTGCCTACGATACCGGCCATAATAAAAGAGGACAACCTAACCGAAAAAGATATATTGACTATCCAGCTCATCGAGAACATACAAAGGGAAAACCTAAACCCCATTGAAGAAGCAAACGCTTACGTGCGATATTACAGGGTTGCAACAGGCGATATGTCAGCAGAACCGCAGAAGGTCATATCCACGATAATAACCCACGGAAAGGAACCATCGAGGCTAAAAAAAGAGGATGCGGAAATAATTTCTGCATTAGAGAAAATATCAATAAAATCAATAAAAAGCGTTGAAAATCAATTAAGCCTTTTGAGGCTTCCTTTGGAGGCTCAGGAACGGGTAAAAACCGGCAAATTGAACGTAACCAAAGGCTACATTTTTGCTGCGAATATAGATCACCCCTTGTTCTGGGATCTGTTCAACAGGGACATAAAAAATCCATTCACAGTTGAAGGTCTGAAAAAGGCGTTTGCTTCAAAAAAGCTTAAAAAAGCGAGCGCAATCGGTTTTTTTCAGAGGGCAACAAGGTTTTATAACGATATTGAAAAAAACATGGACAACATAAGTGTCGGACAAGCAAAAAAGTTATATGATATAATGAAAAAGATTGAGATAAAGATCGAACATATTATTAATGCAAACAGAGAAAGTTAATTACCTGCCCTTTTACTTCAGAGAACGAAGCCAGCCAAAAAATACCGTTTTTTGCAACGGACAGTAGAATTTTGGCATATTTCAAAAGTAGTATTTATTATATATTCAAAACAAAAAAAGGAGAATACTAACTTGGTAAAGACAATTAAGTATTGTTTGGAGGACGACCCGATTTTCAAAAAGTTATTTAAACTGTTGGATGTACCGCCGGAAAAAAGCACTGAATTTATCGCAGCACATTACAACGTCAACGAATTACTTCAAGATTTCAATGACAATATTTTTTTGTACGACTGGTTGGCCGTTTTAACGGCAACCTATATTGCCACTGACCCGGCACACAAAGACAAGTACGAAAGGTTCATTGCTATATTCGAGGAGGCTTACCACACGGAAAGAGAAATGACTGAATTGTTTGGCAACAATAATATGTCTGAAAGCAAAATTTATTGTTAAGGAGTCAAAATTGAATAGCAAAATAACAACGAATAGATTAAAAACGGTCGTTAATATTCTACTCATGCTTACTATTATGTTCATTATGGTGGCGTATGCACAGGCGCAGCAAACAGCAAAAGTTGTAAGGGTAATAGACGGCGACACCATCAAGGTCATATACGGTGGCATTGAGCAGTCGGTAAGACTAATAGGTATAGATACTCCCGAATCCAGAGCAAACAACAAGGCAAACAAAGACGCAATGCGCTCAGGTCAGGATGTATCGACAATTACTGCTATGGGAAAACAGGCAACTGAATATGTCAAAAGTATGGTAAAGAAAGGCGATACGTTAAGGCTGGAATTTGATGTTGCTAGAACGGATAAATATAACAGATTGTTGGCATATGTCTATCTGCCTGACGGAAGGATGCTCAATGAAGAAATAATAAGAAACGGATATGCATCTATTTTGACAGTTCCGCCAAACGTAAGATATCAGTCAAAGTTTCTCAGCGCATACAGAGAAGCAAGGCAAAACAGCAGAGGATTGTGGCGGCCGGCACAACCAAACAAAGAAAGGGGGTAGGGCGCTGCCTTGCTATAGTGTAATGGAACAAGAAACTTCTGTAATATAATGAAATCATAGGTATATCACGCCGGTTTCCACATTATTATTGCCTACTATAGTGTAATAGAACAAATACTATAGTGTAATAGAACAAATACTATAGTGTAATAGAACAAATACTATAGTGTAATAGAACAAATTTTGTTATGAAACACATTGATAATATAAATTAATATTTATATTATATAACGTTAAAATAATAATTCTTTTATATATAACGTTTAACGCTATTAATCATTTTTCTAAAAGGATGTGCGTTTGCGTAGAATAGATATCGACTCCAAGCAAGAAATGCTTTTTGACTTGATAGAAAAAAAAGAAGGCAAGGATGAAATGAATCTTGCCGAATATCCATTTACCTTGCTGTCGAAAAAACAACTGCAGAATAAAAATACTATCGAATATGCCGATGTAAGATACATTGATGGTAAAGAAATAGAAATCAAATGGATTGTTACCGGCAGCAGCAAATATGGTCTTCCGACTGGCTATGACCAGGATGTTTATCTTGCTATCTTACAGTCATGGATGGAAGACAATTTTAAGAGCAAAGTCATTCCAATCAAATCGGTGTATGATTTGTTAAGAAAGATGGGGATAAAAAACCCCGGTGCGCGGGAATATGACCGCGTAAAGAAGGCGATTCAGCGGTTAGTTGGAGTTACCATTTACAGCGAGAATTCTTTCTACAACAAAGAGGAGCAGAAATATGAGAAAAGTATTGGTTTCCATTTGTTTGAGAACTTCAGGTTGGTAAAAAAGAAGGAAATAAAAGGTGTTAAAGCCAAAAAAGACAATGACGATGAAATTTGTGGTTTTATAACAGCGAGCGATGTTTTGTTTAATAGCGCACAAACAGCGAACTTAAAAGACATTGATCTAAAGTTCTTTTACTCTTTGTCAAGCCCCCTCTCTAAAAGAATGTACAGACTGCTTGACCGGAAAAAATTCGTGGGTGACGGTTTTTTCAGAATGGACATATTCAGATTTGCAATGAAAATTGGACTTGCTACGAGCGATGGAAAAGGAAATTATTATCCTTCTGCAGTTAAACGAGATTTGGAAACCCCTTTTAACGAGTTGATAGAAAAGGGGTTTATATATTCGGTCAAATATAAGACGTCAGCAAACAGAAAAAGCGAAAACATTGAAATACGCTATAAAAAACCCGCTGAAGCAAAAGACGATAACAGCATCGAGGAAAACAGTCTAATATTGGCAATCCTTGATGTTACAAAAGACGAAAATTCTAAAGCGTTTTACAGGAAAGTCATAAGGTTGTGTGGCGACCAGGCAAAGAATATTATTTATACGGCGTTGTCGTCTACCGTGAGTGCAATGAAAACAGGAGTTGCCAAATCAGTTCCGAAATATTTTATCGGCACCCTTATGAACATATGCGAACAGCATAATATCGACATCGGTTTAAAAAAATAAAGTAATATTTATATAAGAAGTCATTTCTTTAGGGCGGTCTGCCCAAACCACACCCTCGCATCGAGGGAATATTACCATTCACTAATTTAAAAGGAGGACCTATGACATGTAAAATATTTGCTTTGTCTTCTGTTTGTCGCAAAGAAGCAAAGTCTTTAAAATCTTTGAGTAATAAGGAATGTCGAGTAATCGACATTAACGTTTACAAGAAGGAAACCAAGTTAAAAACGGCCAACAGCCTTGACAGCGATGCGGCCTAGAAAAGGAGATAATATGATAATTGATAGAGACAAAACTATTGATGCGCTGTCGCGTATTGTAAACATCACAGAAATGACGAATCTGATGCCAGTTCTAAAGTGTGTCAAAATTAATTTTAAAACAGACGTATCTACAGTAACCGCTACTAATTTGAATGTAACAGCAGCAGTGACGTTGCCCGCTGTTGATACGGAAGAAACGCTGGTTGTCAACGGGAAAGTTTTCCTTGACATCGTTAAAGCGCTTGACAAAGGCGATATAGAATTGAATAAGGACAAGAACATTTTACGCATAAGCCAGGGCAGCGCAAAGTATGATCTTGCTCTGGGGGTGGAGGAAGATTTCCCAACAATAGATACCAACAACGATTTAGGAAAATTTGACGCGTTTCTTATCGATGTTAATACATTATTAAAGTTGGTAAGAAAGGTTGAATTTGCGTCGAGTGCAGACGAGACGCGATATGCCTTGTGCGGTATCAGACTAACGTCGAGGGAAGGTCACTTGGAAGTTGTCGCGACCGATGGCTTCAGACTAAGCCTTGTTAATTCGCCCTCCGTGCCGCTTGAAAATGTCCCGGGCGTAACAATACCCAGAAATGCGCTTGCGATAATAAAAAATGCTTTCAGGGGCGGACAAGTTAAAGTTGTAATGTATGCTTCGAAAGTAAAGTTTATTGGTGTTGACACGACCCTGATATGCGGGGTTATCGAAGCAAATTACCCTTTATACGAGGGTCTGATTTCTACAAACGGGGCAGGTATTTCAGTAAAAGTGGAAACAGCTGCTTTAATGGAAGCTATTCGGAAGTCTTTAATAATCGGGGAGACAAAGGATCATCCCATTAAAGCGGTATTGTCGGGAACAAATTTAGTTTTAAAATCAGAAAGCGTTTTTGGCAATACGGTGCAGATAGTACCTGTTGAGGCTACAACAGAAACGGAGGGAGAAGTAGCATTTAATTTTAACGGCAGGTACTTGTCTGATGTGTTGAACCGAGCGGAAGGCAGTACCATCAGTCTAAAACTTTTAAATGACAAGGTTTACGTATATGACGATACAAGCATCAACCTTGTCATGACGTTAAAAGTATAAATAAAGGTTGTTCCTGGGAAACCGGGAACAACCTTTTTTTTGTGGGGTAGGGTAGGTGTGTCAGCTGCTTTCAGGAATATGTACCGTAACTGTAGTTCCCTTGTATTCAGCGCTTTTTATAGTAACATACCCTGACAATTCCTTTGCTATAGCAAACACAATATGCAATCCCACTCCGTTACCGTTCTTTTTTGTTGTAAAAGTTGGTTTGTACGCCATCTTTTTGACTTCTTCCGACATGCCAATTCCGTTGTCCTTAACGGCTATATAAGCATACCTTTTTTTTTCGACGGTGCCAAAAAGGGGTATTTCTTTCTCTGTTTTATGATTTACCGTGCCCGTTTCGATAGTTATTACTCCTTCTGTAATAATTGCGTCGCGGGCGTTAATTACAAGATTGAGCAGTATTTCCTCGACATACAATTCTGCTGAACTTATAAGCGGAATGTGTTCGTTGAGATTGCTACAGACGGTAATGCGGTTGCCACATATTTTTTCGATTATGTCCTGCATATTTTCGATGCAGTAATTGATATTGAGTTTGCGTTTTTCAAGCCCTCTTTTGTAGTTTATGTCTATAATGTATTTCATTAACCTGATTGCTGAAACAGATGCGGTTTTTATTGCGATGGCCTTTTGTTTTACGATATCGTCATTGTTTCTGGCAAGCATTAGTATTTCTGCACACCCCAGTATTGTTTGAAGCACATTATTAATGTCATGTACGATATATGATGTTAGTTTGTTTACTGTAATAATGTGGTGAGTTTTTGTCATTATATCCGTGTCTGCATTTGTAACAAGGTTATCACTGGTCAATAGTTATCTCCCTTTGTTTTGTATTATAAATCGTATATTACTTTATTTGCTGTTTCCGTATATTACAGTATGCTTGCATTTTGGCATAATTTGCTTAAGATATTTCTAAATTATGCGATATTTTATAGTAAAATCGTTTTATTATATTGTCTTTTGGTTGTTTTCTTTAGAGACTTATAATAAAAGACCTTTGCACGGTAAATTGCCCTGAATTAGCTTGTAACTATATGATATTTATGGTATAATGGTGAATATCAAACTTCAAGGAGACCTTCCCATGACAGATAAATTCACCACAAAAGGTTTTGCCGATTACTTTATAGAACAAAGAGGATATACAGACACATTTTTAGAAAAGATCGATATGCTCATTAACTGGAAGAATATTGAAAGCCTTTTAAACAAAAAATACAAAAAGGTTGAAAGTGCTGACGGAAGACCGGCATATCCGCCATTACCTATGTTTAAACTTCTATTGCTGCAAAGGTGGAACAACTTAAGTGACCCGCAAGCAGAAGCAGCCTTAAAGGACCGTATCTCATTTATCCTTTTTACTGGATTTTCCATATCAAGTTCAATACCCGATTACTCTACCATCTGCAGGTTCAGGAATAATCTCCTTGAACTTAACCTCTATGAAAAGCTGATGGATGAGATAAACTCACAGATTGAATCCAAAGGTCTGATGGTAAGAGAGGGTGCTATCGTTGATGCCACCATCATAGAGTCCTCACGCAGACCAAGGAAGGTCATTGAAGTAATGCCGGAAGACCGGCATGAGGAAAAATCAGAAATATCTGCCCCTGCCGTAACCTACTCCGACGACCCTGATGCAAATTGGATCAAAAAGGGCAAGAGGGCTTATTATGGATATAAGGGCCACATATCCGTTGACGCAAAAGTTGGGTTTATCTTGGGAGGACACATCACACCTGCCAGCACTGCCGATACCACGGAACTCGAAAGAATTGTCAACGAATCCGGCATTCCCGAAGGTTCTCCTGTCTTTGCAGACAAGGGATACGCAAGTGCGGGGAACAGAAGCATACTTGCAGACAAAAAGCTCATAGACGGCATCATGCACAAGGCTCACCGAAACAAACCCCTCACGTCCGCACAGCGCATTATCAACAGGCTCATAAGCTCTGTAAGATATAAGGTCGAACAGAGTATAGGAACTTTAAAAAGGGGTTATCAGTTTTTCCGAATGAGGTATAAGGGACTCAAGAAGGGGAACATGGAGTTTCTCTTAAACGCAATGGCGTTCAACCTGAAAAAAGCGGCGGCAATGATAGCATAGAGGGTAAGAACATCAAAAGAACCCCTAAAAGGGTATAAGGGGTGTAATAAGCTAATTATGGAGGCTCAAACTGCTGCCCGATAAGACAGAAAAAACATAAAAAGTGAACGCGAAGACACGAAAAGACGAGAAGTTATAGTTTTGCAAAAGTCTTTAACTATAAGTATTTCCACAATCAACCCTCCTTTTGATCCACACAAAGTGGGGTACCATCCAAACCCTGGATAAGCACCCCACCACTCGCTTCTATCTCTGTAAGCAGCTTTCCTTAGAGTTATTTAACCGGTCTTATATTTTTGATTTAATCCCCGACTGTGGGGGCGATATTTCTTGGAGAATCTCTTTTTGCCAATTATATGATACACCGTTGTAACATTTCCGTTTATACCACTCACAACAACAGCAATACCCATAATCTTTTCCAGAAATGCAATGTTCATACTTTGTTATCTATACCCCTTGGGTTTTAACCCCTCCCCCGGTAGTATGCAGATGTTGAGTATTGTTGCAACTGGTGTTGACGAGAGATGAAGGAAGAAAGAGATGGTACGTATAGCACCTACAAAGCAAGCATAGCGGTTTTTGGTGCTTATGGTGAATTGCCAGATGAAAGGGTGGTTTTATAAACAGCACCATCGGTGTGAGAAACAAAACCACAATGTTTTTTTCAAATTGCCCCAAAACAGCACTTTAGGCCTCTAAATTGGCCATTTATGATATATAGACTCCTCATTTCAGTGGTTTAACTTGGTCCGACCTTAATTTAATTCTCCTTTTCAAAGCTTTTTCAACAGTACGGCGCTTTACATCCTTATTCTGAACAAGGACCAGTTCATAGTCGACAATAAGTCTAATCTTTTTATCGGTTATATTGTCTCTCATATATTTAATGAGTTTTTTAGCATTTTCCATTTGATTGGACCTCCGAAACAGGTCAACAAGTATGACAGCATTCATTTCGTATTGATCCACAATTTTCTTCCCCGCTCTTACTGTAGCTTCCAGTGATTCAGCTGCCATACGCCTGCACAAAACAGCCTGGTCAACTTTCTTGTCGTCATCACATGCCCATGCCGCATGAATAAATGACCACGTTCTGCCGATGAGATTTCCTGTCGCATTGTCCACCATTGCTTTACAGAGAAAAGAGTTTGCAAGGCTCGGGTAATCCTGGTTATTCAACTGCTCTTTGTATTCCGCTGTTTCGATAACTGTTTTTGTATCAGGATGGCTCTCTCCCAAGTAACCGGCGCAATAGCCGCAATTAGGACATCT
>Ga0209718_1002551_pt1 | contig 17674 bp, 13 predicted proteins | sample AD_JPNAS1_MetaG_FD_184420 | JGI IMG/M metagenome (GOLD analysis project Ga0209718, IMG submission 184420) | Active sludge microbial communities of municipal wastewater-treating anaerobic digesters from Japan - AD_JPNAS1_MetaG (SPAdes) (version 2) | ecosystem: Engineered > Bioreactor > Anaerobic... | reverse complement strand
TTAGTTGATATCCACTGAACTTATAAATCAAGAGAGGATATTTAACCTGGGTGTATTCAAAATCAAAACCATTTATATTATTTTTAATTGGATGACTACGGTTAATTTGTAAATTAGAATTATGATCTATTAGACTAGATTTTGGGATTGAGTTTAAATAAGCGGCGATATTATCTAATTCTTCTTTGGTAACAATATTCCATTTATGGAAATACCAAATATATTCTGACAATTCATAGAGGGATTTAGTTTTTTTGTTTGCTCCAATAAATTCAGTTTGTGGCAATGATGATTCAGCAAGCTTCTTGACATCTTTTCTGACAACATCATAACTAAGTTGCCATTCAACGTAATTACTTGGTAAAAAATTATTTCTTTTGACTGCCACGGGTGTTCCATACTCATTTAGAACAGAACGGTTTTTGATGCGTATCTTTCCGCTGACAGCCGTTAATAAAATTGGGATAGATATGGTACGTTTTTCGCTGTTAATTAAAATTTGTGGCATATTTTTTCCCAAATTTACTTTCTAATAATTCTTTAAAATAATTGTCTATTTTTATTTTAGCGTCAGGAATTTTTTTAAATTTAAATTTATTTTTTAATACTGGATTAGTGTGAAGACTTTGAAACACAAAACATTCTTTTATCTTTCTGAATTTTTCATTATCAATGATAATATCGCAGTTTCCGATAAAATAAGGCATTTTATCTGTGTATTGCTTAAATATGTCAATATAACAATAATAGGGCAATTTTTCCATCAATATATAAACAGTATTATAAGTATCATCGTTAATAAAAGTTCTGTTTCGTTTGAGGGCGTTTATGTCCCTTAAAGTCCAGAATTTTGCTACCGGTTTATCACTTTTGTTCAAAAATTTTTTATTTGGATATTTTTGAACATAGTTAACGATAGTATCAAAATCTTTTAGACAAAAAATACCATTGTCTTTTACTTTGAATGGATAATTTTGAATATAGTTATAACCCATTCCTAATCTATTTCTTTTATAAAGAGCGATTAAAATAGGAAAAGCCATGGTGCGAGAAGTGTCAGAAAATTCGTGACTACTTATGATTAAACCATCAATTAATCTATAGTTTTTAGTAAATTTTGCCAATAGAGTAAAATTGGCTTTTTTAATCAGATAAGATAGGGGGTGTAAAACGCAAACATAATCTGCCTTGAGCTTGTTGTAGGAGAGTAAAAATGACATACCTAAATCTCTAGTTTTTATATCAGGATCAATTTGATTTTGGATCGAAGCATTTTTGATAGAGTTGCGGATAATAGAGGTGGTGTCATTGTATGGCGGATTACCTAAAGCAATGATTTTTTCGTCATCTTTGATCATTAAGCTTGAGCGGCTGACATGAAAAAGAGAATTTTGACAAGTAAGATCGACTTTTTTAACGAATTTTTTTGCCTCAGAAATGGCCCTTTGATCAATATCGGCTCCGATCAGCCTTTTGGCAATGTTTTTTTTTGTTAAAAACGAGCCATAACCACAAGAAGAGTCCACTATAGAAAAATCTTTAATATTATTGATATTTTTTTGCAAAATAGAATAAGTTAAATCAACAATAATTTGTGGAGTATAGTATGATCCGAGATTGACAGCGTCTGTATGATTTAGATGTTTTTGGCTTTTGTTCATACTAATGATGATTGGTTTTAATCCTGCATTTTAGAGTCTGATAATCATTTTCCCTAAATTGTTGTGGTGGTACACAAATCTGATTTCACTTTAGATGATTTTAGGGATTTTTTCAAGGGTTTTTTGGTCCAGAAATATTCTATATGTGTCTTAAAAAACAAAAAAAGTTATATTTAGTAGCAAATGCTCCCCCGCTGGAATGTTACTCGGATAGAAAAGTGGGTTAAAGATTATTTAATGCTCCACAAGATGGACAACATTAAAAACTTTTGTCTACAAAAAATTATTTAATTTTAGTTAAAACACCCGTTCTTTGTGAAAATTTGTATTGTGAGGGTGTTTTGCCTGTATCTTCGCTAGAATGATAAAGTTGAGAAAACGTTACTTCGCCAATGCTTTTATCGTATTGACAATTATATGAATCATCACCTTCATCGTCAGGATTATAAATATTCTTTGATGAAATAAGATCTCTTACTATTGCCCCTCCTCCGTTCATTCCTGCTTCGCTACAAGCATAAAAATATTTAGAATCTGAAGTAAAACCTTTTGTTTCAGAAAAGAAATTTAATTTTAATACTTTTCCCTTCGTTAAATCGTATAAAAAAGACGATGCTTCTTCATATCCACTGTAACTATTATAGTAGAGAAAATTATTATCTAATGAAAAAATAAAATCCCCATAACTGGGTTTTAAGGTTTGGCCAGCCATTTGCCAATATTTTGATTCATCAATTACCGTCTCATTGTTATCTTGGTCAATCAAGACAAGTTTTGAAATTGAATTTTTGTCATCTTGGACAGAAACGGCTTTATAAGTAACTTTTGTTTTTACTATATTAGTTGGAGTTACTTCATTTATAATTTTCTCAGTTGGTATTACGGAAGGTGTTATTTTAGAAATAATATTATCTACTGGTCGGGGATTATTGTTGTTTGTATTTGTATAAAAATAAACAAAAACCCCTAATAACAGAATTAGGGTAACAAAAAATAAATATTTATAGATATTATTTGGTTTAGGGGTTATTGGGTTAATTGGTGAAGTTTCAACAGGTCGGTTTATATCGTTGGCAATATTTGTTTGTTCCATAGTTAATAATTGCTTATTTTAAATAAATATTCAATTATCAGGTATTTATACTACCTCTATTTAACCATAACATACAAACATGTATTTCGTATCTTACCGTGTATTTTGATTATTGTTCCCCGCACTGGAAGAAATCAGGACTTATTTAATAGGAGTAAGCATGTGACCGTGAGCAAAAACTTCTCTACCATTATATTCAATTGATTCATAACCAATTGTTAATGGAACTTCTTCACTTTTTTTAAGGATTGTATACTTATAATCCCAACCGTCTGGAAGTTTCAAAGAAACTGGTTCATATAATCTTGTTTTATCTTTAAGTTCATTAACACTTGTTCTTAAACGGGAAATAATATCTTTAGTAGTAATACCAAGTTTTTGTAATTCTTCAGTAGAAATTACGCCACCACCATAAAGTCTGGTAAATTGTTCGTCTCCTTCTTTGACTAATTCTTGACCACCACCGTTATCATCAGCAAACCACTCATCATGATAATGACCACCTTGAGAATTTATATAATCATTTGCTTTTCCTAAAAATTCAGACCTTTGAATTTTTTCTGGCTTTTTTACACCAGCATAACCTTCTGCCAAACCATTTGTAAGTAAATTATTTATTCTTTCTGACATAACCGTATTTTACCAAAAAGTTCTTTAGTCCAGTGGGGGTAGTAAAAAGTTAGAACTGATTTTAGGTTTAAAAAAAGTTCTAGTCCAATAGGCTCCCCCGCTTGGACTCGAACCAAGGACCGATCGCTTAACAGGCGAGCGCTCTACCGACTGAGCTACAGGGGATTGTTAATATATTTTTTTATAAAAAGCCTACCTTGATAACTTTTGAGTTGTTTTTCTCTAATCAAAGCAGACCGTCGGGAAGAATATGTTTCTGAATAAATCAGTTTCCAGCCCGAACCGATCCTTCTAGTATATGAATGACGCTGACAACTAGGATCATTGTGTTCCCTTAACCTATTTGACAAATTAAATGTCTGACCTATATAGATTTTTCCCGTTTGATGATGATAAATAGCGTAAACACAATACATTATTTAATCTTAACAGGCGAGCTACTACCGTCCGCCAGCCGGCGGAGAGCTACAGGGGAATAAAAAATTTAAAGTGCAAATGAAACTGTGTTTGATTATATGATATTTTTGATCTAAAGGCTACCAGAAAATCTGGCAAAACTTGATATAATCAGGAATGAAATTAATTTTAGTCAGACACGGACAATCGGTGGCAAACGCAAACAAGGTGGTTCAAGGCAGAGAAGAAGGAAAATTGACGGAGAGAGGGGTAAACCAGGCAAAAGAGGCGGGAAAATTTTTGAAAGAAAACTATAAAATAGATATGGTGTTTTGCTCGCCTTTGGCAAGATGTGTGGAAACTTTGGAAAATATTTTAGATCAATATCCGATTGAGGGAGAGATGTTGATGTCAAAACTGTTGGAAGAAAGGGATTTTGGAGAATATTCGGGGACACCGGAAAATATGATTGATTGGGAACAAGTCAATATGGATAACAAAACTAATGAAGAAATAGGAATGGAAAGTCTGGAAGATCTCAAAAAACGGGTTAATTTATTTTTGGAGGATTTGAAAATGGAGGAACCACAAAAGACTGTTTTGGTGATAAGCCACAACGAAATTTTGAAAGAAATGGTAACTAAATTGACAAATTCAAAAAGAGAAAAAGAGATTGATAATGCTAAACCGATGGTGTTTGACTACGATACGGAATGCGAATTTTAGCTACTCAAGATAGTCCTGAAGTTTTTTACGGCGGGAAGGGTGGCGTAATTTTCGGAGAGCTTTGGCCTCAATTTGGCGGATGCGTTCGCGGGTAACATTAAAGATTTTACCGACTTCTTCAAGAGTTTTTGGCGTTTCTCCCATAAGACCAAAACGGAGAGAGAGGACCTTGGTTTCCCGTTCGTCAAGGGATCCCAAAACTTCTTTGATAGATTCACGCAGGAGTTCTTTGCTGGTTTCCTCGTAGGGAGACATCTGGGTAGTATCCTCAATAAAATCGCCAAGAAAAGAATCTTCGTCGTCCCCCACTGGAGTAGAAAGTGAAGTAGTATCCTGGGAAATACGGTAAATTTCTTCAACTTTTTCAATAGAAATGCCGACTTCGGCAGCAATTTGTTCGATGGTTGGTTCTTTGCCAAGTCTTTGGGTCAGAGCCCGGGTGGCTTTGTAAACTTTGTTGATAGTTTCGACCATGTGGACCGGAATACGGATAGTTTTGGCCTGGTCGGCAATGGCCCGGGTAATAGCCTGACGAATCCACCAAGTGGCATAAGTAGAAAATTTAAATCCCCGTTTCCAATCAAACTTTTCGACCGCCCGCATTAAACCTTGATTTCCCTCCTGAACCAAATCAAGAAAAGTTAGTCCCCGACCGATATATTTTTTGGCAATAGAGACAACTAAACGCAAGTTGGCATTAATAAGCTGTTCGCGGGCACTGCTAGAACCTTTTTCGATGGCTTGGGCCAGAGAAACTTCTTCTTCAAAAGTAAGCAAATTGATTTTGCCGATTTCCTTAAGATACATACGGACAGAATCAATACTGCCTTTTTGGGTCAAAATGCTAAGAAGATCGGAGGAAGTAGCTTTGTCTTTTTCCTGATTAATAACCTCTTTGGATTCGACTTTGTCAAAAACGTCAACTCCCCTTTCAAAGAGATAATCAAAAAGATTGTCGACTTCTTCGAGGTGTTTTTCCGGTTCGGGAATTTGGGCTAAAATTTCGTCGTTAGTAAGATAATGAAGTTTTTTGGCTTGGGCTAACAAGGCCTGCTTGACCTTGGAAAGATTGAGGGTGGTAGCCATAGCGAGTATTGTATACGAAATTAACCAATAAATCTAGCTTTTTTTGACTTGAACTTGCGATAGTTGGGAGAGCAACTGATTGTATTCAGTTTCGGCGGCGGCAAGTTTGGGGTTGTCGGGGTCGGATTCGTATTGAGCAATTTGAGCGCTGAGAGAATTGAGACGGTCTTTGAGATAAAGATTATCAAGAAGGGCGACAGTTTTTTTGACTTCACGCAGACGGGTGTGCGACTCTAGTGGATTAACAGTAGTGTCTAAATAGATAGATTGAAAAAGCGGGCGAATCTCGGCAGGAATAGTGTCGGCAAAAGTCTGAGGATTAAATTGGGAGGAATTTAGAAGAGTTTGAGCAATAGTGTGAAAACGTTGATCCTGAAATCGGGAGAGTTGAGGAGCAAGTTTGGCAGCCAGTTTAACTGGATTTTTGGCGCCGATAATAAGATTAAGCAATTGTTCTTCAAATTTGACAGTTTTGGAGCTGCTGTCGGGAGAAGGTGATTCGGCGGCAGGAGAGGTTTGGTTGATAACTGGGGTAGCGGCGGTAGTAGAAATATACTTTTTTGACTCTTCAATCACAGCGTCAAGATCAGAACCAATTTCGTTGGCTAATTTTTGAAAATAGTCAGAACGAATAACGGAATTTTTGATTTTGACCAAAAATGGCAGCACTACAGTTAAAATCTCTTTTTTGCCTTTGATGGTGTCGGGATTGTTTAGTTTGAGCTGGGACTGAATAATGAAATCCCAGATGGGCACGGCTTGGGAAATTTGGGATTTAAAAAATTCTAAGTCGCCTCTGACGGCTTCGTCAGGATCTTTGTATTTGTCGCTCAAAATTAGAACTTTGATATCAAACTCCATAGAATCGGCCAGTTCGATACTTTTGCGGGCAGCGTTGGAACCAGCAAAATCGGAGTCGAGGGCTAAAATGAGAGTGTCGGTATAGCGGCGGAGAAGCTGGAGTTGTTCTTCGGTAAAGGCAGTGCCTTTGATGGCCACAATATTGGTGATACCGAACTGAAAAGGAGAAATAAGGTCAAATTCGCCTTCGACGACAAGAACAGAATTTTGGGAACGGATAGAATCTTTGGATAAATTGAGACCAAAAAGATGACGGCTTTTGTGGTAAATTTCAGTTTCCGGAGAGTTAATGTATTTGCCGGAATTTTGATTTTTGCTGGTTGGCAGGAGCCGACCGGAAAAACCCAAAATTCGGCCACGATAATCCGAAAGAGGAAAAACTAAACGACCCTGAAAACGGTCGTAAAGACGGCGGTTGTATTGACTCTGACCAAAGGTGCCAGTGGCGATAAGGTCAGAGGTTTTGTAGCCTTTTTTGATTAAATAATTGATGGCAATTTGGGGATTTTCGGGAGAAAAACCAAGTCCAAATTGGTTGATAGAAACAGAGGAAACTCCCCGATTGGTCAGATAGTCTAGGGCTGATTTACCCAAAGGGTGGGTTGATAACATATAATGATAAAATTTGGCTAAATGGGAGTTAATATCCAAGAGAAGACTTTTTTGTTTGTCTTGAGCGGAGGTAAATTCAGTTTTTTTGAGGATGATGCCGGCTTGGGCGGCGAGTTCGGTTAGAGCTTCACGAAAATCAATTCGTTCGTATTCCTGAAGGAAGGTAAAAATGTCGCCGGATTTGCCGCAGCCAAAACATTTGAAAATCTGAAGTTCTTCGGAAACAGTAAAGGAGGGAGTTTTTTCACCATGAAAAGGACAGCAGGCAATGTGGTTACGACCGCGTTTTTTGAGAGGCACATAACGATTGATAACATCGACAATGTTGAGTTTCTGCTTGATTTGTTCGACCTGATTATCCACTGACTAATTATACCTAACTTGGTTTAAATTTTATTTTTTGGTGATATGAATAGCGTCAATAACCATTTTGGGGATGTCGGCACCGGGGAAAATGGGAGCTTCATAAACAACTTGATGATCGACAACTGACCCTATGATAATAGAATATTGTCGTTTTTCAACAAAAACAGTTTTTGAAGCTTCCCAAGAGTCCAAATTACCAGAACAGTCTCTCTGCTGGATATCGTCATATAATAAGCTGATTTTGACCGAATCAGAGCTAAAATTGATTCTGGCGGGAATGATTTCTTTGGTTTTGTAGGAAATTCCAAGAAATTGCTTATCTCTTTTTTCCTGACGGGAAATAACAGTTTTTTGGTCGATTAATTTTTGAAAAAAAGAAGTTATCCCTAATTCAGTCATAAATCTTTGACTTTCGGATAAAGTTTCCTCTCTATTCCTGACAATAAGCTGATTGCCTTCATTTTTTGGGGGGGTTAAACCAGATAAATCCGGTGAGATGACAACTGGTGGATTTATACTTTCTTTACCCATATGCCTTAATAGGGAATAAATTTTTTAAAAAATGACTAACTTCTCTTGATTATTGTCTGTGCCATTCAATTTTTTCTGGAGGATTAGAAAGCTGAAGACAAGGATTAATAGTATGTATAGTTCTGGCAATTAATTCAGGCAACTGATCTTTTGATTCAATTTTGGTTTCAGCAACTTCTTGGTATTTATTATATCTATCATATTTAGTGCTACCGATAAAAATATCACCGCCCCTTTTTTCAATATATATACTGTTTGGGTGATATAAGTAATTGTCGATTCCTCCACAATCGTTAATTACAGCTTCTTGTGTAGCGTCAAAAAGAAGTCTGACACGAGTAGATTGGTCACTATATTCAATAATAGCTGGGTCAACCTTTTTGGTAAAATATCTCATCCGAACCAAACCGAAAGGAAACTCCTTTCTAGTGTGGGCATTGTGTCTAAAATAGACTACTTCCCCATTGTCTCTAATTTCTTCTAGAATTGAAGTTACGCCCAATTCCCGCATAACCCTTTCACTCTCTTGCCTTTGTCTTTGCTTATCTTCTATTTCTCTGAGTGAACGGTTTTTATCCTGATTTTTTAAATCTTCTAAGATTCTGGAGACAGATCTATTTTGATAAATATTTTCTTTACTCATATACCCTGATTATAGGACAAAACTGTTAAAAAACAAGCTGGAGAGAGTTTAGTGTTGGCGGTGGGTGATAAAGTCGATACCTGATCGGAGTTGGTCTCGAAAGGGCTGGCGGGATAAAAATTTTAGTTCTGTTTCAAAAATTTTGAGGGCTTGCCCGGAAAATTTAGCAGCCAAATCACGGCCGTAGTCAAGGCTGCCGGCTTGTTTCATTTGGTCAATCACCCAAAGGACTTGAGATGGAGTTTTTTGAGAGCGGGGACGGGAAAGAATTTGGATAAGCTTGGTTTTGTTGGCGGAGTCAAGGTGATTAAGTAAGTGAACCAGCATGACTGTCCGTTTGCCTTCGTAAATATCGTTGCCAATTTGATTTTTGAGACCGGAAAAAGTGGAAGTTAGGTCAAGAAGATCGTCGGTGATTTGGAAAGCGCAGCCCAAGGCAATGCCAAAATTATAAAGAGATATGAGTTGTCTTTTAGTGGCGCCAGCTAAAATAGCTCCAAGGCGCATGGGGCCGGCGATAGTGTAATAGCCGGTTTTGCTTTGGGAAATAAGGAGAACGTCTTTTTGAGATAAATCAAAACGGTTGTCCTCAGTCCACTTGATTTCAATGGTCTGACCCAAAATAGTGCGGGTGAGCATAACAAAAAATTCGTGGTGAATTTTCTGGGCAATGTTGGGTGGGAGTTGAGAAAAATTTTGGCTTAAAACCTGCCACATTAAAACATGAAGGGCGTCACCGGCATTGATGGCTAAATGATCGCCGTAAATTTTGGGTAAGGCCGGCTGACCGCGGCGTTGGTCGGATTGGTCTTCGACATCATCATGACCCAAAATCCAGTCTTCGGAAATCTGCATAGCAGCGGCGGTAGTCAGAGATGATTGAAGATCGGCGCCCATAGCTTGAGCAGTAAGAAGCAGCAGAGACGGTCTGAGGTATTTACCTTGTCTTTTGGGATAATCACTAACCATATCAAAATGGAAATCGACAATTGATTGATATTCAGGATCAAGCTGGCAGTAGTCAGGAAATTCTTTGATCTGATCCAAATGCGATTGGATTACCGGCCAAAGAAGGCTTTTGTAGTGATTAAGAGTGTCGATAAAGCTAGGTGACGGCATGGTTGGATTTTAAATTTTTACTGCCAAGATGGACAAAACGACCAAAAGTATAGGGATAGATCATATAAATAATTTCAAAAGTGGCGACAGACAGTTCAAAGGCAGAAGGAATTTGATTGGTAATAAAAAAGGCGCCGGCGCCGAGGATAAAGGCATTTTTTAGGCTGTTTCTCATTTGGTCGGAAAAGACCTTTTTTATAATTTTGGGATCGATGCCGGCTAATTTGGCGTGATTGGCAGCTAGAGAATTGCTTTTATAGCCGGCGTGGATAGTGGTAATAAAGGTACCAACAGCGGTGACAAAGTTCATGGGAGTATTTTGCCGGGTGAGATCGACGATTAGCAAAATACCTTCAAAAGCGGTAGGAATGTGGCGGAGAATAAAAATGGTAATTAAAGCTAAAAAAATGGAAGAACCACCAACAAGAGAAAGCAGCCGGTTGTAACGGATACGGGCATAAAGAATTTTTTGATTTTTTTTGAAAAGAAATCGAAATAAACGCCAAATCAGTCTGATAAGAATTAAAAATAAAATAATCCCGCCGATGATGGTGAAAATGTTATGCCACGGGAGAGCGTAAGTTTGGGTAATCTTAAAAAAGGGAAATTTAAAATCGGTGCCCTGGAGAGGATAATCAGGGTAAGGCACCCATTTGTAAAGAAGATTCATTTTTTGAAGTTTAAGAGGGTCAGTATAAAAATCAATCAAAAAAATTCTACCGGCAGAAAAGAAGGCAATAGCATTAACAAAGAAATTAAAAATATAAAAAACTAAAGAAAAGCTACCGTGTTCGACTTTTTTGGTAAAAATAACTAATTGTTGGCTAGTATCCTGCTTGTCTAATTCTTCTTCAAAATCCTTGAGAGATTGATCGACAATATTGCCGATGATACGCAAAGGGATAAAAAGAATGTTTTGGAGAATACCAATAAGTAAAACTGACAACCAAATTTGATGAGTCAGATAATAAAGCGAGAAAAACAAACTGGCGTAGAGACGAAAACTGCCACCGCGAAAAAACCAAATAAACAAGGCAATAAGAAAAATAAGAAGGATGGTGGTAATCCAAGGCAAACCACCTTTGGTATTGTCGATTTTTCGGACCTGAGACAAGGGAGATTCAGTTTCAGCCATTGGCTAATTATACTATCTAACTTATACTGTATGTATGCCAGAAAATAGAGAACGGGGATTAAATCAGGAAGTCGTCCCCATCAGGGAAGAATCAGCCCCGAAGACGGCAATAATTGATTTACAAAAAGAAAAGGATATTCCGGTGCCAAGAGAGGTAAAAAACTGGATGGAAAAATTGGAAGAAGATCCGGATGTGGGCAAACAAAGTAATAATACCGACGATCCGGGACTGCAAACAGCAGCTCCAGAAACACCAAAAATAGTTTTGCCGACGGAAAGAAGCACTTTTGCGACCGGTTTTACTAAACCAATGGATGAAGCTTGGAGATGGTTATCAGAATTTGTGCTAAGAATTATCAAAAAAAATCAGGGTAAGGTAAAATTTAGGGAGGAATAATGCCAGAGATAGTATCGGAACAATTATCAAGTTTGGTGTCAGGATTACTGTTAATGATATTGGCGGCGGGGGTTTTGGGAATAATAGGATGGATAGCGATAATGTGGCTTAAGTGGCGGGATCGGGAAGAAAAATCTCTAAAACAGGTTAATTTACTGGTGGCAGTACCTCAGGATAATGAGGTCAAAATTGATGCTATGGAACAAATTATTAGCTCATTTGCCAGTATGTATAAAACAGCTAAACCCAAATTTGTTCAGGCTTTGGTAAGTCAGCCAAGCGCTTCGCTGGAAATTGTGGGGACGGATGAGGATATCAGGTTTTATATTTCTATCCCGGAAAAATATCAGGATTTAATTGAAAAACAGATATATAGCGTCTATGCCGGAGCGGATATTAAAGCAACAGAAGAAGCTAATATTTATACTCAGGAAGGGGCAATTGAATATGCCTGGATGACTCTAAAAAAAGCCAGCCATTATCCGTTGAAAACTTACAAGGAAATACCGACAGATCCACTGGCGGCGATAACTTCGGCGCTATCAAAATTGGAAAAAGGAGAGTCGGTGTCAATTCAGTTGGTAGTGTCCCCAACTGACGGGTCGTGGGCAAAATTGGGTAAAAGTTTTATTAGTAACACCAAAAAAAGCGAATCAAATCCGGAGAAGGCAGCTTATAAAGTAGAGGCAAAACAACTGGAGGCAATGGAACAAAAATGCAGCAAGGTGGGATTGGAGACAGCCATAAGAATTGTGGCGGTGGCGCCTAATCGGGAAATTGCTAAAACTAATATTGCCAATATTAAGGCCTGTTTGGGACAATTTGAGTCGCCATGGAATAAATTGAGCGGTAAAAAAATTAGACTGACGTCGATGTTTATGGAAGATTTTATTTATAAATATCCGGTAATATTGTGGCTAAAAAACAAGACAATTTTGTCTGCCGAAGAATTGGCGTCGATATTTCATCTGCCAAACAAATCAATTGAAACTCCAAATATTTATTGGCTAAAGGCCAAGAAAGCGGCAGCGCCGGTAGATTCACCCAAAGAAGGTTTATATTTGGGTGATAATTTATACCGGGGAATAACCAAAAAGTTTTATATGGCGCCGGTGGACAGACAAAGGCATTTTTATATTGTAGGACAAACCGGTGTGGGTAAATCGTGGCTGCTGGCAGATATGGCGCTGCAGGATATTAAAGCCGGTAAGGGGGTCTGTTTTATTGATCCACACGACACATTTGAAAGTATTTTGGAGAGAATTCCGCCGGAGAGAGTGGATGATGTGATTTATTTTGACCCGTCACAAACAGAAAGACCAATGGGATTTAATGTGATGGAATGCGATCGGGAAGATCAAAAAGATTTTGTGACTAGCTCAATTATTAACCTAATGTATAAACTTTATGATCCTTACAAAACAGGAATTGTTGGTCCCCGATTTGAACATGCCATCCGCAATATCATGTTGACGGTAATGACAGAGCCGGGAGCAACTTTTATTGAAATTGTCCGGTGTTTAACTGATCAGTCGTATGTTCAGGCGATTTTGCCAAAAGTGAAAGATCCGATGGTAAGAAGATATTGGACGGATCAGATTGCTCAAACTTCGGATTTTCACAAATCGGAGGTATTGGACTATATCGTGTCAAAATTCGGTCGGTTTATTACCAACACCATGATGAGAAATATTATCGGTCAGAGCACTTCATCGTTTGATTTTAGGCGGGCGATGGATGAGGGGAAAATTTTGATTATTAACCTAGCCAAAGGCACAATCGGGGAAGAAAATTCAGCCTTTTTGGGGTTAGTGTTGATTCCAAAAATTTTGATTGCGGCTATGAGCCGGCAGGATATTCCGGAGGAAAAACGAAGAGATTTTTATTTGTATGTGGATGAATTCCAAAATTTTGCGACTCAGGATTTTGCGGTGATTTTGTCGGAAGCAAGAAAATATCATCTAAATTTGACAGTAGCCAACCAATTTATTTCGCAAATGGATGATGAGGTAAAAAATGCCGTCTTTGGCAACGTGGGCACAATTTGCAGCTTTAGACTGGGAATATCGGATGCCGGATTTTTGACAAAACAGTTTCAGCCGGAATTTGGAGAGCATGATTTGCTAAATTTGGGTACAGGAGAGGTATATTTGAAGACAATGGTTAACGGAGTGCCAAAAGATCCGTTTTCTTTGAAGGTAGCGGCAGTGGAAAAGAAAAAGCCGGGCAATCCAAAAATGGCAGAGATGATCAAAAGATTGTCGGCGCTAAAATACGGTCGACCAAGAGCGTTGGTGGAAGCAGAAATTGCCCAGAGAGCACGGCTATAACATTATTCGAAGGCTAATTCAAAGTAGCTGGTGGTTGAAGATAGATGAGGATCATTCAAAATGATGGCTGAATTTGAATGGTTTAGAATAGTAATTTTATTTTTATTTAGTTTATCTAAAGTCTTTAAAAAAATTATTAATGATTTGGGAGAATCAATATAATCATTGTTTAGTTGAGTAATTTGAGAATAATCTTTGTTTAAAATTAAACCAATAGTCTTATTGTCGAATTTTTGGGCTTCAGGAAAAGTCCGATAATGAGAAAAGTCGACTGAACAGATGAGAAGAGTGTCATCAGTAAAGTTTTGATAGATATTGTCAACAAGACTTTCCACATCTTTGACTGAAATATTAGAACTAATAACAAGAGGAATAATGTGGCTTTGAGGATATTTGGCAGACAAAATATCCTGAAATAGTTTTACTGAATGTTCTTTTGAGACAATATCAGAATCTACTCTAGTTGAAGACAAAATTTGAAGATTTTTAGTTTCAAAATTATTGTCAGTGATAATTTTTGAATTACCTACTTCAAAATGATTTGGACCGATAATATATATTTTTTTAGGTTCATAAGTTAATCTGTTTAAAAAGTCATCAATAAGATTTTTGGCTAAAATATGATGAGGAAGGATAGCACCAGAATATTTGGGAGATAAATTGGGTTGTTTGTGGTTCCGAATAAACACTAAACAAAAAAAGATAATAAAACTACTTATTAGGACGATGGAGATTAGTTTTATTTTTGACATAGGGAATAATTTTTTTGTTTAGGATTTTAACTAAAAACAAGCCAATAACAAGGCTAGTTAAAACAGTGGCTAAATTAGGTTTGTTTACTTGAGAAGTTTTTGAATTATATGGAGTGCGACTTTTTTTGACTTGTGTATCGATTTTTAGACGATCAAAACTGGTGCGGCCGAAGACTGATGGATTATACATAAGGGAGACTGATGCTGGAGGGGCGGTGAAATCTCCAGAGTTAATAGCCCTGGCCAGGTAGGTGTAGGTATAGTCTCTGGATTGATTGTGAAAGGGAATAATAACTCCATCTTTGGTAAATTGAGTATTTATCATCCAGGAGCGCTGGTTTGAATGAACAGATTCATTGTCAAGATTGGTGTTTACAGGGATAAGACCAGATGGGAGATAATCTTCTATAATGCCGTAATTATGAGATGTATTTTCATCAAAGGAAACATCGAGAACGACTCGAACCAAGTCTCCGGGAACAATATTATATTCACGTCCTTTGACATTGAAATAATTTCTGGTGATATTAACCATATTACTTACTTTAGGAGCATTAGTATCTAAAATCCAAAGTTTTGAATTTAGGTTGGTATAAATCTCGCCGGCACCATTTTTTTCGATGGTTATTCTTTTGGGATGTTGGTATTTATTTAGATCAAGTGATAGTGAAGGAATATTTGAATTAATATCGGTTATGTTTCCGGATGCTATTTTTTGGTCATCAACCTTTACGGTATAGGAGTAGTTGGGAGTTACATCCTGATGTTTGACCGAATAATTAACGATAGATTCAACAACCTGCGCTGTAGCAAAAGAGTTAGCTAAATAACCACGATCCCGATGATTATTCAAATACATGATTGCTTGAGTAGATAGGTCAGATTTAGCTAAAGTTAAAGCTTGGGCAGCTAGAGCGGTTGAAGCCTCAATACTTCCAAAGTTTACAATCGACCCCGGCTGCCAATAGAGTGTTTGTCCCTCTTGTTTGGCTCGGGAAATAAGCAGATCTAAACCGTTGGTTGAGGAATTATTGTCTCCAAGCCGGAGGTTGGTGTGAACTGCCAGCGCTAAATAATCATCAGATAAACTATTTAAATCTTGGTTGATTGGTTTAAGATCACCAGGAGATAAATAAGATAAACCATAATTAGATAAGACACGGTTTTGGGATTCTATATTTTTAAGATAAGTGACAGTTTTTTTGATTATATTATCCGGAACCTCAACCCCAATTTGTTTAAGTTGAGATAAAATTTTGGCAACATAAGCAGTAACAAAAGGATCAGAATCCCCCCGCCACCAGGCCCAACCACCATCATAATTTTGAAGATCTCTCAATCGGTTAATTCCGTCTTTGGTCATTTTATTGATATCTCTTCCCTGAAGGGCTTTGGAAAAAATTTTTTCGTTGGTCTTGGCAACAATAAGGGGAACTAAGCGGCTAGTGGTTTGTTCAACACATCCATAAGGATAATCGATTAAATAATCCATAGAGGGAACTAATGAACCCAATAAGGATGGGGAAAAATCTAGTTTGAGACTGGATAATTGTCTGTCAAGATTTGAGGGAATACTAACATCAATGGAACTAGAACCTTTAGTCGATGAATAAGATTGGCTCCAATAACCTTGTGGCAAGATATCAATATTTTGGACAACAATATCCTCAAGTCCGTTGGCCTCTTTGACAGAATAATTAAGGATGGCGCCGTTTTTGGCTGTTAGTGTTTTTGCGGGCCAATATACTTGAGTAAAACTATTTGCTTTAAGATTAATAGTTTGTGGAGATGAGGTTAAATCAACATCTGGCGACTTAAGTGAAACGGTGAGGTTTTTGTCAAAATCGGTAAAATTGTGAACAATGGCTGATAAATCGAATGAGTCTCCCCGTCGAAGAAGATTGGGTAATACAGGACGAATGACTAAATCTTTACTGACTTTAATGTCGGTATAAGTCTCGCCTAATTTGGTATCAAGGGAGCTGCCAAGCGAGACAATCTTCCAAGTGGTTAGATTGTCGGGTAATTTGAACCTGATTTGAGCCTGACCATTAGAATTAGTATTGATAGATGGGTTCCAATAGGCAATATCAGTAAAATTAATTCTCGATTCACCTTTATCATTGTGGACCCAAAAATTGTCAGCAAAAAAAGTGTGATGCTGTTTGAGTGATAAGTTGTAAACTTTGGTGGCGTTTTTTATCCATTCAATTGAGTAAATCTTGATTGGTTTTGATTGTTGATTGGTTAAAAAGTCGCCAATTTGGGCACTACCGGCGGTGTGCCAATCACCATTCAAATTAATTACATGATCGGTGGTTAGCTTAAGTTTGTGGTTGATTATCAGATATGAAGCTTCATCGTTAATATTAACTTGTTTGACAGTGTCCGTGACTAGGGTTGAAGAGGCAAAATTCTTTTTGGTCAAGATTTTATCACCTACTTTTATGTCGGAAATTTTTTTGTAACTGCCGTCAGCCAAGGTTATAAGTGTATCTGGAAGAAAACAACCACCACCCTCAGCACCGTCTGTAGCAAAAACACCCTGAAGAGAGTGGCTAGTGACGGTATTGTTGAATCTTTCTGTCCAAAACGATTCAAAGATATCACCATAATTTTTGTCACTTAGTTCAAAAATGGATTTATCAACTGCCCAAAGAGCAAGATTGGCTGATGTGGGGTTACCGCCCATATCGGTGGTAGCAATATTGACAACAACTTCTTCGCCGGGTCCATATTTTGTTTTGTCGGCAACAACCGAAATATTTAATTTCATTTTTTGGGGGCTGACAGGAACATTTATGGAGTTCTGATCGAATTTGTCAGCATCAAAAGTTGAAGTTGAAACATAAATATTGGGCATATCGTGATCGGTTAAAGGAATGTTGATGCTGGCTTGCGGCCCATTTAAATTAACAATCTGGTAGCGATCCATATAACCGCGGTCGATTGAGAGAAAGACATCCCGATCGGGAACTGAAGAAGTTATGTTTACAACAGCAGTATCTCCGGGAAAATAGCTTTTTTTATCAAGAGTAAAAGAGATAGATGATTTACTATCATAACTATAATTATTGTTCTGATAGACATCAACCCAAAGATGGAAATTGTTGGAGACTAAATTGTTTCTGGAATCTTTGGTTTCGACTGTAAAAATATACTGCCCGGCTTGGGGAGGAACAAAAGTAACTTTTGAATTGCCAGAAGAGTCAAAATTTATGTTTGTTTCGGATAAAATTTCACTTCTGGATTCATAACGGGGATATTTTTGACCATCAACTTCAATCTTCTCCGACCATTCTCTTTCAATTTTAACTTTGCCTGTTTTTGCCAATG
>Ga0209718_1002549_pt1 | contig 17683 bp, 17 predicted proteins | sample AD_JPNAS1_MetaG_FD_184420 | JGI IMG/M metagenome (GOLD analysis project Ga0209718, IMG submission 184420) | Active sludge microbial communities of municipal wastewater-treating anaerobic digesters from Japan - AD_JPNAS1_MetaG (SPAdes) (version 2) | ecosystem: Engineered > Bioreactor > Anaerobic... | reverse complement strand
AACTGCCGGAAGTTACGCCTGTGGAAACCGTGTAAGACCAGCAATGGCAACGGTCGATGAAGCAGGAATCCCGCGACTTCAGTCGTGGGAGGTTCAAGGAGCACCCGTTCATACTGCGGCGCCCGCCCAAGACGAGCGGCAGGGAGGAATTCGGCGCCCAGTCCGCGCATGAGCTGATCTCCGGGTGGAGGCGCCTGGGGCTGACGGCTGAGGACATGGTGGCTACCGCCACCGCCTTCGCGGCCGAGGCGATTGCCTGGCACCTGAAGAGGGACGTCATCGCCCAAAGCGGCCCGGACGAAGTGATCATCAGCGGAGGCGGGGCTTTCAACCCTGTACTGGTACAGATGATACGTGATCGTATTGCACCTATCCCTGTGGTTCGCGCTGACGAGTACGGGGTGTCGAGCAACGCCAAAGAGGCCATCGCTTTCGCAGTTTTGGCATACGAAACCATGCGTGGCCGCCCGGCCAACGTTCCGAGCGCCACCGGAGCCGCGGAACCGGTTGTCCTGGGCTGCATCACCCCGGGATCCCGCGGAGCGCAGTGGCCGTACGGGGGACTTAGCGTACGGTGACGAGGTTCTTCGGACAGTACACTCGGCACATCGCATTGGCAGGACAGGGTAGGGACTGGATTGTCAACGGGTCAGACAGGATATGGGCGGTGAGGGAGGCTTGGCGATGGAGCGAGTCCAGGTTCTCGCCGGAATCGATGTGGCGATGGGCGGCGCCGGCGCAGACGTAGGCACCTGCATTGGTGCTGAAGCCGGTTCTGACGCAGCGCGGGCTCTCGCCGGAAAGCGCTTGGGCCTCATAACAAACCCCACGGGAGTGACTAGGTCTCTAGATGCGACGTTGGATGTTCTTCACCGCGACGGGCGATTTCGGCTGGTGGCGGCTTTCGGTCCTGAGCATGGGCTGAGGGGAGAGGCCCAGGATGCTGTGGATATCGGCGATTTCCGCGACGAGCGCACGGGGCTTCCGGTGTACAGCCTGTACGGGGCGAACCGGCGGCCTACCCCGAAGGCACTCGCCGGCTTGGACGCGCTGGTCTTCGATATTCAGGACGTGGGCGTCAGGTTCTACACGTTCATTTCGACGATGGTGCTCGCGATGCGCGCGTGTGCCGAGGTGGGCAGGGAGTTCATAGTCCTTGACAGGCCCAACCCGATATCCGGCGCCTTAGTGGAGGGCGGTATTCTGGACGAGCGCTTCGCCTCGTTCGTAGGGGCATGCCCAGTGCCGGTGCGGCATGGGCTCACCGTGGGCGAGCTGGCGATGTGGGCCAATGAGACTCTCGGAATCGGCTGCGAGCTGACGGTGTGCAAGATGATGGGATGGAGGCGAACCATGTGGGCTGACGATACCGGCCTGCCGTGGGTGATGCCTTCGCCCAACCTGCCGTCGCTCGATACCGCGACCGTCTATCCCGGCGCCTGCTTCGTGGAAGGCACGAACGTCTCCGAAGGTCGCGGGACGACCCGCCCGTTCGAGCTGATCGGCGCGCCGTGGATCGACGGCCGGGCTCTTGCCGACCTGCTTGACGACCTGGGGCTTGCCGGCTGCAGGTTCAGGCCGGTCTTCTTTGAACCGAGATTTTCCAAACATGCAGGCCAGGTGTGCGGGGGCGTGCAGATCCACGTGCTTGATAGGGACGTCTTCAGGCCGGTTCGGACTGGGGTTCATGTCCTCGCGGCCATACGCAAGCTTTGCCCCGACCAATTCCAGTGGATCGGCACCCCGGAGCAGGCAGCTGCAGGCAGGCTCCACATAGACCTCCTAGCCGGGACGGACGGACTTCGCCAAACACTCGATTCCGGCGGCGATCGCCGACCCATCGACGATTTGCTGTCGAAATGGGAGGCAGATGCCGCAGGTTTCGTGAAGGACCGTGAGCGGTTCCTGGTTTACCGTAGCTGAGTGACAGTTCGGGCCGAGCCTACCAGCCTTAGTCCAAGGCCGCCAGGCGTATACTGGGAAAATTTAGTCTGTTCGTATTCTGAACGCATTTCTGCCGACCTGTTCGATTTGGTGACAATGGGTGGTGCATAATCGAACGCATAACTGCATAGAGCGGCGGAAAGGCGCGGACAATGGGAGTGGTTTACAGATACGGCGGCATGCAAAGGGGAAATGTGACAGAATGCCCCAGGAAACCGGGCCTGGAGCACCATCTACTGGGATTGTGCCGATCGGATAATGCAGTCGCAGCGGTCTATACCCATATGCGTCGCGATATGCATCAGTCACTGTCCGATTTCGCGACACATCTCCGAAAATGCGTTCGGAAAATGAACAGATCACCTAAAGGCCAGCTCAAAGGCACTATGGGCTTAACGTGCAGCGTACGGCCTCAAAGCTGATGTACCTACTCCCTCATGTACTCACTGAATTGCCTCGCCTCCTCCATCATCGACACTGTCGGTTCGGCCCGCCGCCGCATGGCGCCGATGGCGGCTATGATCTTGAGATCGATATCGGGGTCGGCCCCGGCCAGACGTTCATCGTTGATCATCCTGTAGAACAGAGTCGCGATAACTCCCCCGCAGGCCATCATCTGCTGGCCCGTCTTTAGGGTGTCGCGGTCAAACAGAATGGACGTTTCGCTGTCGAGGTAGAGCTCGTAGGGATCGGCACATTCATCTATGCAGGTCGGGATCGCTTTTCCATGGACGCAGAGGTTACCCCTGACTCCATGGACTCGCATGTGTGCATCGATGCCGCTGTGCCATAGTCCCCGAACTTGCGGGACCACGCCTACCTGGTGGGGCGCGGCAGACCCGATCTGGTCGGCCACGACCGTCTGGAAGTGCTCGGCGAAGCCTTCGTCGAAGGCGGTCTGGTAGTCAGTGACTGACATGCTCATGTGCATCTTGGTAGAGGGCGAGGGCCGGTCGGCGAATCCGGGCACGAGGTTTCGTATGATCACATGGCCGATCTCGTGGCAGAACGTGCTGACCGTATCGTCGTCTTCGACAGAATCCTCGTCCACGACCATTTCGACATATCCGGAAGGGACGAAGGTCCTCTCGCCATTGGCGTCCAGCCAGAAGCCCGCCCTGGCGAATCCGCCTTCTCTGTCGGATAGAAGCAGGAATGCCGGGCCCAGGGCGCCGGGCAAGGTATTCGAGGGTGAATCGCCAGAAACGTTCTGCCCGCTCGATCCGCCCGCTCCGTTGACTGCCGCCAGGCGACTCTGCCTCTCCATCCTGAGCGCCCGTGCTGCGGGGCCACCAGTGAGCCTGCGCCTCAAGACATCGGTGAAGCTGCTCACAGCCGAATCGGCCCCGGGCTCGCAAAGCACAGGATACGTCTGTCCGGACGGGCCCTCCAGATGCAGTATTCCACCTAGATCATCCATGAGAGGAACTAGAATCCGTAGTTCGTCCATCATGACAGCACTCCCTCAAGCCAAGCTGTGCAGGCAGTAATGCGAGGTTGGTCGCGATACGTGCCTCAGATGCTGGCACAATTCGCTAACCCAGGCCGAGTTCCTTCGTTTCGGGCCGCCGCTCCTGCTACAGCAACTGGCGCTTCACCGAGAGGCACTTCTGCGATTCTCGATGACGGACGACACCACACGGCCATCATCTACATCGCTATACTTCACCAGAAGAGAGCAAGTGGCGACCTAGAGAGAGAGCAGAGAGACCTCGCCGATTTGCCACATAGGCGCTTCGATAAGAACTACAGTGCATCGCATATGCGGGAACTGGGTGCGAAAATGGCGCAATACATCATCAAAGGAAACGCATGGGAACCCCAGCTAGCTCCCGTAAGTGGGGCCGGGTTACATCGAAACGACTCGGCGGCGGACCCAAGAGATTCGACAGCTAGATCAGGATGTTCGGTGTAGACTCTGGATCGTTTAACATGGAGCGGACAGGATATCCGGTTTTCGCGATGACAGCTCCACTCCTATAGGGGGAAAGGGGGTATCGCATCTTGTTCAGGAAACCAGCGGTCGCAGTAGTGATCCTCCTAACAATCCTGGCGGTGCCGGCGGCCGCGTGGGCCGGGGGCCAACCGAGCACCTCGCACACAGTGACCATAGGCGTTGCTGCAGTTGACGCCATATCTGTACAAGACGACGGTCTAGTGACGGTGAAACTGGTGAAAAGGGAAGACGGAATGGGGTTTCTGACGACTGAGGTTTCGGAGGTAATGTCTCTCATGTGGGCCACCAACGGCTCACCAAGGACGATAAGAGTGAGTGCAGTCGGACCTGCTGGCATTACGCTCCAGCTGAAGAGGTACAGGGACAATACGTGGATCCCACTAGGGGCCGCGGCACAGACCTGGGTTTCCCCTGCTGGCAGGGAAGCCGGGGCGAGTGGCGTTCAGTCACTATCGATACTCTACACAGCTTCTGCCGGCCTCGGCGTGGAGCCCGGTAGCCACGACGTCGAGGTAACGTATACATTAACCGATTGCTGAGAGGCTTTTCAAGGTTGGAGCAGGCAGGGTGGCCAACTGCGTGCTCTGGAACGCGAATGAATAAGAAGGCACAAGAATGGGGGGTTCTCATGCTGATGCCGAAGCGTAGTGTATTGGTGGTCTTTCTTCTCGCAGCCCTGCTGACGATGTCAGCGGTCTCGTACGCGACTGAATTCGGCAGTAGCTCCCACGCCGTGAATGTCACGGTCGGACTGGTGGACGCCATAACCGTTCCCACTGACGCCGTCAGCCTGACCCTCCAGAATACGGGGTGGGGGCTGAGCGAGCCTACTGCAAAAAGCAGCATCCAATATGCAACCAATTCCACGTCCACACGCAAGATCTATGTAAAGGGCACCTTCACCACTTGGCCCACCGCGGGTCGTCTGGCGCTGTCAGTCACACCGGTCGGAGGTAGTGCGGTGACGATCACGAGTGATGACCAGTTCTTGATGACCTGTGATCGGGGGGTCATCAGAATTATCCAACTCACGTATGGTGCCCACGCGGACCTTCTTGTCCCACCCGCAAACGACTACTTGGTAACCGTAACCTATACACTAACAGACGTGTAGTTCGCCTAACTGGCCAGTTCTCGTCTCGCCTTCAGAGGCTGAGGGGATCTTCCCCTCAGCCTCTTCCTTGAGGTGCAGGCGCGATGCTCGGAAACTCACGATTAGCAGGGTGAAGGATCGACATGAGCTGTGGAGGACAGGCCATGTACTTGACAAAGGCTAGTACAAAACTTGCGTACGGGGAGTGAGACATCATGATTCGATACTCTCGCCGCATTTCGGTGTTGGTGGCGGCCGCGGTTCTTGTTGCGGCCATGTTGATCGGGACTTCGATTCCGGGTGTGGTCTCGGCTTCGGTGAATGTATCGAGCGGGCTGACTAGTGTTCACGAGGCAGCGTTGGGGGAGCAGTGCGACGGGGCAATAGTGCTGGACAACCCGGGTCAGACCACTGAGAGAGTGGAGATATACCAGACGGACTATCGCTTCACCGCGGATGGGCACGCGTACTACGACGATCCGGGCACGCTGCCGCGCTCCAACGCGTCGTGGATTCGCCTGGGGCAGTCCACTGTCGACATCCCGCCCAGGTCCAGCGTGACTGTCCCATATCGCATACAGGTTCCTGCCGGCAAAGGCATGGTGGGAACATATTGGAGCATGGTCATGGTAGAGATGGCGGGAAGCATCGATTCGGAAGCGCCGATCGAGTCGGCGAAGGATGAGAAATCGATTGTCCTGGGCATCAAGCAGAAGTTCAGATACGGCATTCAGATAGTCACGAATATCGGCTCGACCGGCAAGAAGAAAGTGGCCTTCAGCAACCCCGCTCTTCAGCGTGTCGAATCCTCCGGTGAGCTCGCGTTGAGCGTGGACCTGGCGAACGCGGGTGAGCGGATGTTGACTTTCTCGGTGTGGGTAGAGGTGTACGACAAGGCCGGGGCCAAGCTGGGTAAGTCCGACGGCAGAGACGTCAAGCTGTACCCCGATACGTCTTCCCGGGCCACGATCGCGCTGGGCTCGCTCGCCCCGGGCAGTTACAGAGTCATCGTAGTGGCCGACAACCATGACGAGTACGTGGCGGCTGTCCGATACAGCCTGGAGGTGTCGGCGCCTTGACGGGTATTAGGAGGGCAAGCTGGCCTGTGGTGTTTGCGGCGACGCTGGTGATCGCCTTCACTCACTGGTCGTCCTGGTTTCCTTGGTTCCCGTGGGCTTCGCGGGCGTCAGCGAGCGAGGCATGCGTTGTCACAGCTCGCCCGGTCGACCCGATAGCCCAGGCAGATCCGGGCAGCGTCTTCACAGTCGTCCTGGCGATGGAAAACCGAGGAGCAGAGACCGTGGAGGTGGGCGTCAGCCCGGAGCTCCCCGAATCGTGGTCGCTGCTGGTTGCGGACGAGGCCGTGCGCCTGGCGCCGGGCGAGTGCGACGCTTTGCCCATTTCGATCTCGGTCCCGAGGGACGCGCTGTCGGGAACGTATGAAGTGCCGGTTGTCGTCAGCTATACTCGCTTCCCGGGGTCTGTTCAGTCCGCAACCGCGGTGTTCACAGTCCGCATAAACGAAGTCCGCAAGGTCAAGGTCAGCCTGGTCAAAGCGCCCGAGTACGTGACCGACACGGCCTACACAGTCTCATTCCTCCTGACTAACCAGGGCAATGTTATCGAGACTCTGGAGCTTGTGGCACGCGAGATCCAGGGCGCGGTCGTCAAGCCCAGCCCGGCCCGTGTGAGTGTGAAGCCGGGAGCCGGCGCGATCACCGACGTGCATGTGAAGCTGCAGTCGGTTCCCGGCAAGGTCCTCGATCACACCATATCCATCACCGCCGAGAGCCGTGACTCGCAGCTGGCCCGGGCGTCCGCCAGTGCCCGGGTGAAGGTGCTTCCGCACAAGCTCAGCGACTCGGACGCGTATCATCATCTCCCTGTCAGGATCGAGCTCAGCGCGGCAACCCGAGCCGCCGCCAGCGGCGCCGGGCTCAAGATAACGGGCGAGGGCCCCCTCGCCTACGGGGGCAAGGATAGGCTTCGTCTTTCGATTGCCGACAGTAGTGGGGCGGTGGAGTATCGCGCTCACGGAATGCGCCTGCTGTGGGGAGACGCCAAGTTCAGCCTGTCTCCGCTCACCGAATGGGGCGTCGAGGGGCAGGGGGTGGGTGTGGAGGTCAACCGAGAGAAGACCGGGTTCGAGGTGTATGCGCATGACCGCGCAGGCTCGTCCCGGATGGGTTTCAAGGCGACGGCGACGCCGACCGCCGACTCCCAGGCGTCGGTCCAGCTTCTGACGCAGGACGAGCCGTCGATGAACGTGATTACCGTGAGGGGTTGGCGCAAGCTGGCCGGCGCCGGCGAGGTGGAATGTGAATACGGCCTGCTGTCCAATGGTACTGATGAGACCGCCCAGGCCCTGCGCGCCGCGGTGAAGACGCGCCTTGGGCCGGTGGAGGCATCGGCTGTGCTGCAGACCGCCGATCCGGGATACTCAGCGGTAAGCAACCCGGGGCGAGACCTGTCGCTCAAGCTGAGGAGCGTTTCTACCAGGCCGGTTGCCACAAGCCTTCTGCTGCAGGAGCACGAGGACCAGGCTGCCCGCAGCCGCAAGCTGGAAGCGACCGCAACGTGGACTCAGGATTCGTCTCAGCTGGGGCTGAAGTACTCTGACGCCACAAGCCGGCGGATCGATTCGTCCGACTGCAGCAGAGTGCAGGAGGCGACGGCCTCACTGAACGTGTCCGGCACTGGCGGTTCCTCGCTCAAGCAAGAGTTGACGGTTCAGCGCAAGTCCGCCGACGCTGACGCTGGTGCTGGCGCTGGCGATGACGCTACCATTGACGAGGCCGCGAACTGGAAGGCCACCTACACCATCAAGCACGCAATGGGGCGTAGCGGGTGGAAGCTGGAATCGTACCTCACGGCAGGACTGCCGCTGTCGGGAAGCTCGGATGTGCGTCTGTCGGCGGGCCTTTGCGGATCGTACAAGCCTGAGCCCAGGTGGGAGTTGAAGGGCGGTATCCGCTCAGACGACATCGCGAGAGGCGCACTCATAGTGTCGGGCGGCGCCACGTTCAGGGTAACAGATTCGGTGGCATTCGCGGCAGATGCGTCCTGCAAGGTAGCTGGGGGACAGGCTGGCGACTTTGCGATGAAGCTGACCCAAACGATCTTCTTCGATCTTCCGCTGGCCCGCCGCGCCGACGTGGGGGAGATCGCAGGGCGCGTTCAGGGCCTGGGCGGGCAGGGAATCGCAGGGGTAATGGTGAGCGTGGACGGCCTTTCGGCCATCACGGACTCATCCGGGGCCTTCAGATTCCCATCGGTGGTACAAGGAAAACGCTACGTTTCAGTCGCAGTGAGCAGGCTAGGGCCTGAGTACTCAGTGGTGCCGTCATCGGTGATAAGTGTGGAGGTGGAGCCGAAGAAGACATCCACAGTGTCATTCACCGTCGCCAAGTCGGGCAGGATCACAGGCGCTGTTCGATTTGGCACGGGTGGCGAGTCGCACAATGCGGAATGCGCGGAAGTGCTGGGCCGGATCGCGGAAGAGATATCTCTCCGGCGGGCGCCCAAGCTGCTATCTGGGTTACTCGTGGAGCTGTCCGGGCCAAGGCGCCTGGTCGCGCAGCTCGATTCCAACGGTCAGTTCTCCTTCGATCATCTTCCTCCCGGTGAATACAGGCTCGTGATAGACCGCAGTAGCATGCCAGATCTGTACGAGCTGATTCCTTCAGCGATCAAGGTGAACCTGGTCGAGGGGCAGTTGGCGTCGGCTGAGTTCGTCGTGGAGCAGGTGGTGCGGGAATACGACTTCACAGAAGGCGGCGAGATCGCGGACGAGCCGGTTGTCCTGGTCGGGCAGCAGAAGCGGTGACGCGCGACGGCTGGGTCCTCGCATGCTGCGCCGACCCGGAGCCGGCAAGAAGGACTGAAAGACAAGGGGGATTAGGAGATAAGGAGTCGAGGGACGCCCGACGGGCGTCCCTCAACTGATGACTCAATATGATCCGATCATGGTCTCTGCAGGAATCCACGCGCTTTGACACGCGTACTGCAGACTTATGAGACCCGTGTGATACCGTGCCACAGTCGAGCGGGGACGACATTGCTCTGAAGCCGCCCGCAGCCCGGAAGCTAGTCGATTGACAGATCGTACCCGGACTCCTCTTCTTCCGCCGAGTCTTCCAGGTCGAGCTCGAAATCAGACGATTCCTCTGATTCGTCCGCTTCGTCCTCAACGTCCTCAACGTCCTCAGTCATGGTCTCTTCGATCTGATCCTCGACCTCTTCGACCTCTTCCTTCTTCTTGCCGCAGCCGGCCAGCGACAGCGCGAGCAGCAGCACCAGGAACAGCGTCAGGAGCTTCTTCATGATAACCCTCCATCCCTATACATGAAATCTTGTACTTGGATTCGGAGTTTCCTCCTGCACCATAACCCATAATACCACGGTATTTCTATTTGTGAAGACCCGAATGGGATCACGGGTACGCGAAAGCCGTCCTCGACCTCGAAGTTTGGCTTATCGCCCAGTATGATCGGGAAGAAACGATTGGCAAGAAACGATATTGCACTCTTCAGGGAATGATGTATAATCCATTAGTGGTGATAGTAAACTGAGGGTTTACTGTTGCTAAACTAGTCAACTGAAAGTTTACTGCGTGTAAACTCCAATCACAGCCGATGGGCTCCTGCCGGTTCGCGTATGAATGCGACGTGGCAGGACCTCGGCGCGGGCGGGGGTGTGGCGGATGAACATCGGGAGAAGAATCCGAAATCTCAGGCTCAAGAAGGGGCTTACTCAGGAGGAGCTGGGCGAGCGCACCGATCTCACGAAGGGCTACATCTCCCAGATCGAGCGTGACTTAAGCTCTCCATCGATCGAGACCTTCTTCAACATCCTTGAAGTCCTTGGCTGTCCTCCGCGAGAGTTTTTCGACGAGGGGAAGCGGGAACAGAAGGTCGTGTATACCGACGAGGATCGGACGGAGTTCGTAGACGAAGAGCGCGGCTACACTGTTCAATGGCTTGTGCCCGAGTCCAACGAGAATGAGATGGAGCCTATTCTACTGACAATCGCTCCGGATGGGAAGTTCAAGGAGTTCGAACCGTCCTCCTCCGACACTTTCGCTTATGTGCTGAGCGGGAGTGTCAAGGTTCGATTGGGGAGCGCAGTGTACTTTGCCAAAGCCGGTGAGACCATCTACTACCAGGCGTCAGAAGAGCACCAGATCGAAAATGACTGCGATACTTGGTCGCAATTGCTCCTAGTTGTCACCGATTCTTATCTGTAGCGCGCGCAGCGGGGCGTTTCCTGCATGCCCAATTGCGGTTGAGTGAGGGGGACCGATGATGGCTGACGATGTGATTGTCCGTTTTGAGAATGTCACCAAGCAATACGATGACGACCCCGCGGTACTAGATGATGTAAGCTTCCAGCTGGAACGGGGCAAGTTCTACACGTTGCTCGGCCCTTCAGGCTGCGGAAAGACGACGATCATCCGCCTGATCGCAGGGTTCATCGAACCCACGAAAGGCCACATCTTCATGGATGGTCAGGAGATCAGCAAGATCTCCCCGAGCAGGCGCAAGGTGAACACCATATTTCAGGACTACGCGCTCTTCCCCCACCTGAACGTATTCGGCAATGTGGCATTCGGCCCAGTGGTCAAGCGGATGAAGAAACCGGATATCGAGGGTGCGGTTCGTGGAGCTCTGCGCTTTGTCAACCTCGCGGGGATGGAGAACAGGGTTATCTCCGGCCTATCCGGAGGCCAGCAGCAGCGTGTGGCCATTGCCAGGGCTATTGTGAACGAGCCGGAAGTACTCCTTCTGGACGAGCCTCTGTCGGCACTCGACCCCAAACTACGTACAGACATGCAGTATGAGCTGAGGGAGCTGCAGCGCCGCCTGGGAATCACGTTTGTGTTTGTCACCCACGATCAGGAAGAAGCACTTGCTCTATCGGATGAGATATTCGTGCTGCACAACGGGAGAATCCAGCAGAGTGGAACTCCGACTGACATCTACGATGAACCTGTGAACCGGTTTGTCGCCGACTTCATCGGGGAGTCCAACATCGTCGCAGGCACCATGATCGATGACTACCTGGTGGAGTTCGTGGGCCGGCAGTTCGAATGTGTGGACAGGGGTTTCAACCCCAACGAACCCGCGGAGATCGTCATCCGTCCGGAGGACCTAGAGATCACATCGGCGGACCGCGGCAAGCTCAGGGCGCGTGTGGATTCGCAGTTGTTCCGCGGAGTGCACTATGAGATATGCTGCTACGATGAGAACGGCAATGAGTGGATCGTCCATTCGACGAGGAAGGCCACGGTAGGTGACGAAGTCGGGCTGGATTTTGGGCCTGATGACATACACGTCATGAGGCTCGGCGAGACCGAGGACGAATTCGATAAGCGTATCGAATCGTATGAAGAGGCGCGCTATGCAGTATAGAGCACGTAACATATACCTGATCCCATACGCGGCGTGGATCGTTCTCTTCGTCGTCGCGCCCATCGTGCTCATCGCCTACTACTCCATGTTCGACATCGATGGCGTGCTGACTTTGGACAACTACCGCAGATTCTTCACACCGGTCTATATGGGCATGACAGCCAGGTCATTCTGGTACGCGTTTCTGATCACACTGTTTTCGCTGCTGGTTGCCTACCCGACAGCGTACCTGCTGACGAAGACAAAGCACAAGCAGCTCTGGCTGCTATTGATGATCATGCCGTCGTGGATGAACCTGCTCCTTAAGGCATATGCCTTCATCGGCATGTTCGGGACCTACGGCCCTGTAAACGCACTGCTCGGCGCGGTGGGAATCGGAACGAGGCAGATTCTGTTCACCGACTTCAGCTTCATATTCGTAGCGGTGTACATCTTCGTTCCATTCATGATCTTGCCCATCTTCAACGCGCTTGACGAGCTCAATCCGTCGCTGGTTGCCGCAGCCCGCGACCTTGGGGCATCGAGGTGGGACACGTTCCGCCGGGTGGTGTTTCCCCTCACCATCAGCGGGGTCAAGTCGGGGTGTCGGGCGGTGTTCATCCCGACATTGTCGCTGTTCATGATCACACGACTGATCGCCGGCAACCGGGTGATTACCTTAGGCACCGCCATTGAACAGCACTTCCTTGTGACACAGGACTGGGGTATGGGTTCGACCATCGCCGTCTTCTTGATCATCGCCATGGGTCTGATCATGGTGCTGACAGGGGGCGGGGAGGGGGGCAAGCAGCATGTCAGGTAACCCCAAAAAGCCGCGCACAGCCGTCAGCATATACCTTGTTGCAGTCTTCATCGTTCTGTACGCGCCCATCGTCTATCTGGCGTACTACTCCTTCAATAGCGGGGGAGCAATGCACAGCTTCGAGGGGTTCACGCTTGAGTGGTACGGCGAGGTGTTCCAGGATACGCGCCTGGTCATCATTCTCCTGAATACTCTGGCCATTGCCCTGTTCTCGGCGGCCATATCCACGATGATCGGAGTCGCCGGCGCAATTGCCATCACACACGTTAGGAGCAAGCGGTTCAGCAGCGCACTGCTTACCCTGAACAACGTGCTGATAGTGAGCCCTGATGTTATCATCGGGGCATCATTTCTGATCTTGTTTGCCGCGATGGGTCTCAACCTCGGCTTCGCGTCGGTGTTGATCTCCCATATTGCCTTCAGCGTGCCCATTGTCGTGCTGATGGTATTGCCGAAACTGCAGGAAATGAGCCCGACACTGATCTACGCAGCCCGCGATCTCGGGGCCACGAGGTGGGACGTGTTGACCCGAGTGGTAGTCCCGTACATCTCGCCCGGGATCTTCGCAGGCTTCTTCATGGCCCTCACATACTCGCTCGACGACTTCGCTGTCACTTTCTTCGTCACGGGAAACGGCTTCTCCACGCTATCAGTGGAGATCTACTCGCGGGCAAGGCAGGGCATCTCACTGACCATCAATGCGCTGTCAACCCTGATTTTCCTGGTCACCCTGGTGTTGGCCGTCGGTTACTACGTGATGAACGCGCGCGTGACCGCACAAGGCAGACCGGCTAGAGTGGAGGCGGGCGAATGAAGAAGGTCGTGCAGGCGTTCATCATCGTGTTCATTGCGGCATTCGCCCTCATCGGAGTCGCCTCGTATCTCAACTCGTCAAACGGCTACTCAGGGGCGAATACGCTCACTGTATATAACTGGGGAGACTACATCGACCCCGACTTGATCGACGAATTCCAGCGCCAGACGGGGATCAGGGTTGTCTACGAGACATTCGATTCCAATGAGGCGATGCTGACCAAGATAGCCCACGGAGGCACTGCATTTGACATCGTGATCCCTTCGGACTACGCGATCAACAAGATGAAGGCGGAGGGCATGCTCATTCCCCTTGATCATTCCAAGATCCCGAACCTTGAGCACATTGACCTGCGCTTCCTGGACCTGCCCTTTGATGAGGGCAACATATACTCCGTCCCTTACTTTTGGGGGACGATGGGTATCATCTACAACCCTGAGCTTGTTTGGGGGAAGGAGTTCTCAAGCTGGGACGACTTGTGGGATGAGGAGCTGGCGGGCCAGATCTTGATGGTAGATAGCGCCCGTGAGGTGGTGGGCATCGGCCTCGTCAGCCTGGGCTATTCGCTCAACGACACCGACACTGAACATCTACAGGAGGCGTATCGGAAGCTGTGTGGGCTCACGCCGAATGTAAAGGCCATCGTAGGAGACGAGATCAAGATGCTGTTGGCGAATGAAGAGGCCGCCGTCGGAGTCGTGTGGTCGGGCGATGCCTCCATCATATTGGACGAGAACGACAAGCTCGATTACGTCATACCCCCCGAGGGGTCGATGGTGTGGTTCGACAACATCGTCATCCCCACAACCGCCAGGAATGTGGAAGGAGCGCACCTGTTCATCAACTTCATGCTCGACCCGGTAAACGCCGCGCAGAACACCGAATACGTCGGGTATGCTACACCGAATGCGGCGGCCCTGGAGCACCTCCCGGAGGAGATAACTGGGGACGAGAGGTTCTACCCTGGCCCTGACGTCACCGACAACCTGGAGGTCCTTGCCAACCTGGGGAAGCGGATGCTCGGCTACTACAACGAGCTGTTCCTCGAGTTCAAGATGCACAGGAAGCGGGCGTAGGCCAGGCAGCGCGACGGACCAGGCCGGCCAGCCGTTCGGGGTCGAAGTTGACGTTGGTGACTGTGGTGAAGAGCGCTTCGACCACGAACAGGTCGATTTCGTGGTCGGATGCGCCCAGCGCCCGCGCGCGATGGGCGTACATCGAAATCCCCTGGGAAGCATGGATGAGCAGATCCTGGAGCGCTGCTGTCTGCGGATCCTTGCCGCACACTCCCATCACTCGGCAACCGCCATTGGCCGCCCTCTGTTCACACTGGTAGCAGAACACTTGGCAATCCTCCCTTGATTGTCAGTAGAGGGGCGCCCCCAGGCCGCGGCGCCCCGGCGACTATAGTACCCTGCCGTCCACTCCGACTACCGTCGTTGTGGTCGGCACTTGGGTTCGGGCTCTCTTTAGGGCCTCTTCCACTAGACGGCCAAGCCCACTACAGCAGGCCACGTCCATATGCAGTGCCTCTATGGACCGGACCTGGGCCGCCGAGAGAATGTCAGCCAGCCGCGATACGAAACGCTCGCGGTCATCGAACTTGGGGCATCCCACCAGCAGCACCTTGCCGGGAAGATGCCTTGAGTGGAAGTCAGGACAGGTGTATGCGACGCAGTCGGCGCATACAAGCAAATCCGCCCCCACAAGCCACTTAGCGGTAGGGGAGACCAGGCTTATCTGAATGGGCCAGTTGGGGACTGCGCGCGACGGGGATTTCGGAGTCTCCTGGGCTCCGGCGTCAGTGCTCACACTGTCCAAAGAGATGCTCCACAGAGGGCAACCGCGGGTCTGCTGCTCGCTAGACCCATGGGCGTGGCCGCCTTCGGCGGTTTTGGCGGGCGCGGGTTCATAGACGACTGTGACCAGAGATATGGCGCCGTTGGGGCAGTCGCCGATGCACGCTCCCAGACCGTCGCAGTGGTCCGCATTCACCAGGCGCGCTACTCCGCCCGTAATCTCGATGACTCCTTCTGCACAGGCTCTGGCGCAGGCGCCGCAGCCATCGCACTTGGCCTCGTCGATGGCAATTGTCTGCCGCTCCATGGTTTCCGACATCCTTTCCAAGCCTTGTCCTTCTGCCTGACCGGCTGTGATACTGCACACTGGCACCGGCAGTCCAGTCCGCAGAAGCATTATGGTATTAAAGTACCACAATAGATCAATAGTAGTCAATAGGGATGTGTGAAGGCGTGCGAATCGAAATGATGTCAAGGCCAGTTTGAAATTGACCCATTTGTCGCTACGGTTTGGCGTCAATCTCCGCCAACTGCCGAAGAACTCCGCTGTACAAGCCGATAAACTGCGCTTCATCAAGGACTCCATCGTTGTTCCATGTAGCAGCAACGCAGTAGTTCGTCCCCGAGTGGCCGACTAACCATGTGGTGAGGTTGATGACTCCAGGTTCAGAGCCGCCTTTGAAGGCGATATGCTGCCAATCGGCCGGTGAAGCGACACCCGGGTTAATGTTGAACACCGAGAGGTCTTGCACGGCCGCCATCAAGTTCACCAGTTCGTACGCCGAGAAGAACCACTCGACGTCCAATGCTTGAGGGCTGGTAAAGTCGGCGACGCTGGGGAGGGGAAGGGACTGCAACTTCCCCAGCACCTCTCTGCGCTGGGCCACGTCGCCCTGGCGGTACGCCTTGAGGTGGTCTGCATTTGTCGGGTTCTTCAGGGCAAACGCTTCACGCGTAGTAAGCAGAGGGTGGTTGAGTGCTGTGTAGTTCTCGACCAACTCGCGCCCGAGCAGCGCGATCAGGGCGTCTGTTGCCGTGTTGTCGCTGACTGAGATCATCAGTGATGCCAGCGTATGCACCGTCAAGGGAGATCCCAGAGGCCAGCTCTGAAGGATGCCTGACGGCAGGCTGATGTGGTCTGCTTTGAGTGTTACGACATCGTCCCAAGCCTTAGCGCCGGCCGAAACCTGGTCTTTCAGGGCCGCCAAGACTGCCAACTTGAAGGCGGAGCCGACGGCTAAGGGCTGCTCAGGGTTGAGCTCGGCAAGGACGCCGGACTGCGATGCGACGAGCACGCTCACCTTCCCCGCAAGCTTGCGGAAACCGTCAAGGGCGTTATCCAAACCGCTCGCTCGCGGCTCAGGCGGGCCGAGGAAGAAGCCGGCGACGCGCCCCGTGCCGTCCAGAACGATCTGTGCAGCAACGTAGCCGTGGTTGAATGTGAGCCTGAATGTGGGCGCGTTTCCCTGCACGTCTTCAAGGGCGCCCAGGGCTGCACGGTACTGCTTGACGATCGCATTCAGCTGGCCCACAGGCACCTGGGCCAGGAAGGCCGCCGAAAACCACTCCTCCGACACAACGTCGGCAGTGAAGATCTGCTTCAGCATCTGCTCAGGGGTGACGATCTGGCCCATGGCTGCGGCAGATGACACCGTAATACATAGAAGTAGTACGAAGGCGATCATGCCTCTGCGAATTGACATGGATGGATTCCTCCTCAGCTGAAGTTTGGATTCTACGGCCACACGCAGGCCCGCTCCAAGATCCGGACGATCCCTTCCAGCCCCTCCTGATCTTCGCTATCGAATCGGGCTGGGACCGGGCTGTCGATGTCGAGCACGCCGACGATCCTCTCACCGTCGCGGATGGGGATCACGATTTCCGAGTTGGACGCGGTGTCGCACGCGATGTGCCCCGGGAACTCGTGCACGTTGTCCACCCGCAGGGTATGGCCTTGTTCCACTGCGGTTCCGCACACTCCTTTGCCCACGGGAATGTATATGCAGGCAGGCTTGCCCTGAAAAGGCCCCAAGACCAACCGTCCGCCATCCATCAGATAGAAGCCGGCCCAGTTTACGTTCTTCAGGCCCTGCCACAACAGCGCCGAGGCGTTGGCGAGGTTCGGTATCGGTTGCGGCACTCCTTCGACCAGAGCCTGCAATTCCGTGTGCAAGAGGGGGTAGAGTTGTGCCTTATCCAGAGGATAGTCGCGAGCACCCTCCAGCATGAGTGATCCCTCCTCCGTATCCCTATACTTTCGACGAGCGGAGGGCGTGCACCTGCCGCGGCAGTTGGGCGGTGGGAGCCGCCCTCCTTTCATCTGGAGCGTCAATCAGCCCGCGGAGTGTCAATCAGCCTGTGTACATCCGTCTATCGAGAACCAGGGCGACTGATCGCGGCTGAACACGCGGAGCGCATGGCCCAACCGCATATAGAGGAATGCGGCGGGCTTCGTCGAATCACTGATGGCAATATCAGGAGACATCGACGACGGTCTGCGGTGGCAAACTGTGAGCCGACGAGGCATTTGATTGAATCGCCGCGCATACTCGTGACTTCAGTCGTGAGTAAGCGGCGACATATGTTGTTCAGGAACTGTCGGAATAGCCTGCAATTGCTTGTACCTATCCAAACATGTGTTATACTGTGTAGGGGTGGATGGATTGGCACAAGTAGCATATGGGCGAGGGTATGCCTACTCAATTTAGTATCATATTGTATGGTGCGTGAAGTATCGAACGATTTCTCCCTCGAAGAATTCAACTGCGATCTCGACCATGTTCATCTTTTGGTTTCGTGCACCCCTCAGCATTATATTCCAAACATGCTCAAAGCACTAAAGGGTGTCTCTGCACGATTGCTCT
>Ga0209718_1002547_pt1 | contig 17696 bp, 14 predicted proteins | sample AD_JPNAS1_MetaG_FD_184420 | JGI IMG/M metagenome (GOLD analysis project Ga0209718, IMG submission 184420) | Active sludge microbial communities of municipal wastewater-treating anaerobic digesters from Japan - AD_JPNAS1_MetaG (SPAdes) (version 2) | ecosystem: Engineered > Bioreactor > Anaerobic... | reverse complement strand
TGTCCGTGCAAGAACCACGAGCTCAAATTTCAGAAGTGCGCTTCGTGCGGGCACGTCCGCTTTCCTCCCTCCCTCGTGTGCCCGCGCTGCCTGTGCACGGACATCGAGTGGGTGGTGTCGGCCGGTGCCGGGAAGGTGTACACCTATGCAGTCTACCACACTGCCTATCACGATGGCTTCCGCGAAGAGGTCCCCTATGTGGTGGCCGTGGTCGAGCTCCGCGAAGGGCCCCGGCTTCTGACCAACATCGTGGGGTGCGCGCCCGGAGAGGTCTATTGTGAAATGCCCGTTACCGTGGTGTGGGAGGACATAACGCCCGATATCACCCTGCCGAAGTTCGCGCCCTCGGGATGACAATCCTTTCCGGCGCCTGCCGTCCGGAGCCGCACCCGGGCGCCAGGCGCGGGCACGGCTGAGCCGCGCAGCCGATGAGAGCTCGTGATGGGCGGTTTCGTATGAGCACCGTGCATACGAGCCCGCTCCTGGTTTACGCACCCCGGCTCGTTCCGCAGGAGGACGAGCCCTCTGCCTGATTGCCGGGCCCATTCGAGGGATGTCTCAAGATTTTTCTGGCATTCGTTTTCAGAGAGTGGTATCGTGCACTTGTCGCTGATCGACAGCTTGTATTATCATCAGACATTATATCAATCAAAGAGCTGTTTGGGGAGGAACCTGCGCCGGCGCTTTCCTTTATCCTCCGCTGACGTCTGCTCGGGCGATATGCGGAGGAGATGAAGGATAGAGGCGGGCGGACATGGCGAATGCGGCAGGCAGAGAGGCCCCGCGTTTTTGTTTATCCCCCTTCACGAAAGATTTCATCAGGCGAACCGCTTCCCCTGTTTGCCGGGACAGCCGTGCCGCTCCGAAGTTCCTCGGAACCGGGCGGCTTCGCCGCGCGGAGGCCTCAGGGTAGAACCCGGATACAGGGCGTCTTTTCAAACCGAGATTTCATGAAAGGGGGGTGTATCGCATGATTCTGGCATCGCAGGAGATGATCAAACACTGGACAGAAAAAGGGGCCTGGGGACACAAAACATTCATCGATCACTTCAGGGAAAACGCGGCCGCAAACCCTGACAAGGAATGCCTGATCGACCCGCTCAACAAAGAGGCGCTGCTGGGCCTGAAGCCCGAGCGCCTGACCTTCCGGCAGCTGGAGAGGGCGGTCGATGCCACTGCCGAGGGCCTGGCGGCCCGGGGCATAGAAAAGGACGACATCGTCATCGTGCAGCTGCCGAACTGCTGGGAGCTGGCCATGCTCTATCTCGCCATCGCCAGGGCAGGCGGCCTGATCTCGCCCGTGCCCATGCAGTGGCGCAGGAAAGAGCTGGAATACATTCTGAAGAAGACCGGGGCCAAGGCCTATATCACGGTCAGAGAATTCAACACATTCGCGCATGCCGACATGGGCGTGCAGCTGAAGTCGATTGAGCCGTCGCTGGAGCGGATCATCACCCTGGACGAGATCCGGGAGATGTCGCAGGGCGAAATCACGGGCAGGCTGGACTCCGTCCATGTCGACCCCAATGACGTGTTCACGCTCTGCTGGTCGTCGGGCACCGAGGCCGAACCGAAAGGATGCCCCTTAAGCCACAACAACTGGCTCTACCAGGTCTCGCTCTGTTATGAAACCGCGCCCATCCGCAAGGGCGACAACCTGATCACCGCAGGCCCCCTGGTGAACATGGCATCCATCGGCACCGTGTTCGTGGAGTGGCTCAGATATGGCGGCAAGTTCGTGTTGCACCACCCGTTCGACGGACCCACCTTCATCATGCAGCTCATCTCCGAGGAGATCAACTACACCCTGCTCGTGCCCGCGGTTGTGAACGGCCTGCTCAAGCACCCGCTCGTGGACAAGTTCGATCTGAGCAAGGTCAACGCGATCACCATCGGCGCGGCTCCGCCGTCGCTGTGGTCCGTACAGGAGCTGAAAAGGCGCTGGGGGATCGAGTTCGGCAACATCTGGGGCATGAACGAAGGCCCGGCAAACCTCTCGGGTCCAAGCAACATGCCCGACATGGAGATGCGCGTCGACCATTTCCCGCATTTCGGCAAACCGGGATCGAAGTGGGGGAAAGACGCCACCGCCTTCCTCGAGCTCAAGGTGGTCGATCCCGCAACCGGCGCGGAGCTCACCAGAGAGGGCGACGTGGGCGAGCTGCTGTACCGGGGGCCGAACGTCATTCCCGGATATTTCCGAAGCCCGGAGCTCAACCAACAGGCCTTCGACAAGGACGGGTTCTTCCACACCGGAGATCTGTTCCAGATCAAGGACGGAGACTGCATCGGCTTTTTCGACCGCACCAAGGACATCATCATCAGAGGCGGGTTCAACATCAGCGCCCAGGAGGTCGAGAACATGCTGCTCGGGCATCCCAAGATCCAGGATGTGGCCGTAGTGGCCATGGAGGATGCCATCCTTGGCGAGAAGGTGTGTGTGTACGCGGTCCCGCGTGACGGCCAACCACTCACCCTCGAAGACGTCACCACATTCATGAAGGAACAGGGAGTGGCGGTCTACAAACTTCCCGAGCGCCTCGAGATCATCGATGCCATCCCGAGAAACCCGGTGGGCAAGATCCTCAAGAACGTGCTGCGGGAAGACATCAGACGAAAGATGAAGGCAGCCTGACCGTCGCCTCTGCACGCCGTTTTTTGTGAACCAGGGCGGGTGTGCTGGCAAGCACATGGGATGCCTTCGATATTTCACCAGGAGGGTGGAACATGAGAAGAAAGTGGCTGGCCGTTATTCTCGCTGCGGCCGCGTGTGTGCTTCTGATCGGAGCGTATCTGGGAACCGACCCGGAGAACCGGGACATCGACGAGGATGTCAGGGCAGTTTGGGGCGGGTCGTACACTGCGCTTTCCCGGGGCGTGACCCATTACTCGCTCGATGGGCCGGCGGATGGGAGGCTCGTGGTGCTCGTTCACGGGGGTACGATACCCATGTTCACCTGGGACGATGTCGCTCCGAGGCTTGCGAGCGACGGATATCGGATCCTGTGCTACGATATGTACGGCCGGGGATACTCGGACAGGCCCAGGGCCGTCTACGACCGGCAGCTTTTTCAGGAGCAGCTGGATGAGCTCCTGGACGCGATGGACGTCCGGGAGCCTGTCGACCTGGTGGGCTACTCCCACGGCGGGGGCGTGGCGGCCGATTTTGCGGCGAAGTTCCCGAGCCGTGTCCGGAGCCTTGTCCTGATCTCTCCTGTCGTCTACGGCCTGCGCACGCCGACAGTGCTCAAGGTCCCGGTCCTGGGGGAGATCCTGATGCGAGTCCGGGGAGTAGGGACCGTTACCAGGCGCGCCCTGGGCCAGTTCGAAGGCACACCCAACGCGCAGCGACACGCCGAGCTTGTCGCCGAGCAGGCCGCGTACAGGGGCTTCAGGGCGTCTCTGCTGTCCATGCTCCGTCATAACGCCCTCTCGGGCGACTATCGGGACAGCCTGACTGTGATCGGAAAACAGGAATTCCCGGTCATGATCATATGGGGGCCGCTGGACAGAGAGATCACCGAGGAGGCCATAGCAGCGGCGAGGAGCCTGATACCCCGAGCGCAGTACCATGCCGTGGCGGGTGCGGGTCATGACATTGTCTTCAAGAAGCCCGAGCATGTCGCCGGCGCCATTGAGGACTTTCTGCGCTCGAGCGACGGGCCTCAGGCACCGTGACCCGGAGCTGAAAGGCTGCGGGAAGGGGCCGGCACGGCCTTTCCGATCCGGCATCCCGAAATAGGCAAAAGGGGGACGCTTCTTTTTCCTCGATGAAAAAGAAGCGTCCCCTTTTCCCCGCCGGATGCCGCATTCAGCCGGTCCCGCTCCTTTTGGATGTGATATCGGCAATTATTATAAGCTTATCTGGAACCATACGGACGGCTTGAGCATTGGGACAGGTGGAAGACGTCATTTAGAACAGCAAAGCCGGAAGCGCCCATCCGAAAAGATCATTGTTGGGCTCCATGAGGACAGCCTCTCCATTGTGTGTGAAAGTGAGCGGAGCGTCTGCCGGATGCTGCGGGGAAAATCCATGAACCGGACACTGGTTGCCGAGATGGTGTGTCTGGCACTGTTCTTCGGAATGGTGCTGCTCTCCAACGCCGGTTATTATCTTGGCCGGCGCACGCTGCGGAAAGGGGACACGATACCGGATGTTTCCGGAGCGATTATCGCGGCGATGTTCGCACTTCTGGGTCTCCTGATCGCCTTTACGTTCTCCGGTGCATATTCCCGCTTCGATGCGCGGCGCCAGCTGATCGTTCAGGAGGCGAACGCGATCGGCACGGCATATCTCCGGCTGGATCTGCTGCCGGAGCATGCACAGGAACCGCTGCAAGAGAATTTCCGAAAGTATGCCATATCACGTGCCGAACTGTATGAGAAGCTCACGGATGTTCGCGCCGCCCTGGAAGAGCTCGCCAGGACGGAAGATCTGGAGAAGGAGATCTGGTCTCAGGTGCTGGCCGCCAGCAATGCTCCGGAATATCGGCCCATGCGTCTCCTGCTTTTACCTCCGATCAACGAGATGTTCGATATCGTGACTACCCGGACAGTCGCCATACAGACGCATCCCCCCCTGCCTATCTTCCTGACGCTGTTTGCGATCGCCCTTGCCTGCGCCGGGCTGACAGGCTACCGGGCAAGTGCATCCGAATATCATAATCAATTCTACACCATCCTGCTTGCGGCCGTCATCGCGTACGTTTTTTACCTCATCCTCGACATAGAGTATCCGCGCACCGGTCTGATCAGTCTCGAGAAAGTGAACCGCATACTGTTCGAGCTTGCTGAGACGATGAAATAATGGAGGATGGATTCCATTACTTTCACAAGGGGAGAAAAATAGTTCTCAAAGAAAGGAACGGGATTACCCTTACCCGTTGGTGGAGCATATGCCGGTAATCGTGTATGTTGTTATTATTATTAAAAATTAGATTCCCGGTTTGCGGTAATTACTGGTGATTTTTTCTGGCATGAATCTTGTTCATCGTTTTTGTCTGACCGTTGCAGCAGCGCAGTGCACAGCACCATGACATGAATCGTGCCGCACGATTCTGTGAGAGGAAGGAGAGCATGAAAAACACCCCGAAAGAGCCTGGGCTCGTGCTGGTCCACAGCACATCGGAAACCAGGAGCCACATCACCATACCCCCTATCATCATGGACAAGATCTACTGCAGGGGGAGCCTGAAGAATTGTGAGAACGGAGTATCGTTCGTCATCAAGAACCCCCTGAAGAGCTCGCTGGTCACCGGGATCGAGGGCCTCTCAATCAACGGATGCGAAGTGCCCCTGGGCGACGTCTTTGTCAAAAGCGACGGCAGGTGCATCAGGGCCGATGAGATAAGCGCCGAGATGTCCCTGCCGTTTTCCATGGGCAAGGATGTGGAGTTCGATGTGCGCACACCGGCCCTGCCGAAGAACAGCGAGCACCGGATTGCCGTCTCCTGCCTCACAGACCTCTTCGGAAGGATCGATCTGGAGGCGCTCGACTCGGTGATCGAGACCCGCACGATCTCGAACCGGCTTCCTTACGACAAGCAGAACAACTACACCGAAGACATCATCCGCAAAAGGCAGGACTTTGTGCAGGAGTACACCGGAGCTACTCTTCACCATATCAGGCAGTACTCGTTCGAGCCGGGGGTCACCCAAGGCAACATCGAGAATTTCTCGGGCGTGGCCCAAGTGCCGCTCGGGTTCGCCGGGCCGCTTCTGATCGACGGCGAGCATGCCAAGGGCGAGTTTTTCATTCCCATGTGCACGAGCGAGGGTACCCTGGTAGCGTCTTACAGCCGCGGCATGAAGCTTTTGAACATGTGCGGGGGCGTCAAGGTCACGGTGGTCGAAGACCGCATGCAGAGGTCTCCGGCCTTTGCCTTCGACTCGGCGCGCGAGGCCAGGGACTTCGTGCACTGGGTGGATCTGCATATGGAAGAGATCCGGGGCCACGCCGAGTCGAGCTCCAAGGTTGCCAAGCTCCTCGACATCGAGCGCTACATCGCGAGCAGGCTGGTGTACTTGCGGTTCAACTACTTCACCGGCGATGCCGCGGGGCAGAACATGGTGAGCATGTGCACGTTCACGGCGTGCAACTGGATCCTCTCGCAGGTGAGCACGGTGAAGCACTTCTACATGGACGGCAATATCTCGACCGACAAGAAGGCGTCCTTCATCAACAACCTCAACACCCGGGGCAAGAGGGTGATCGGCGAGATCCGCATACCTCGGGAGTTCATGATCCAGAACATGCGGGTTGACCCCGTGACGCTCGACTACCTCTGCAGGGCGTGCCAGCTTGGCGCCTTCCTGGGAGGAGCTGTGAGCAACGGGCTGCACGCTGCCAACGCCCTGGCCGCCATATTCATCGCCACGGGCCAGGACGTGGCGAACGTGTCCGAGTCGTCCTCGGGCATGGTATGCACCGAGATTACGCCCGAAGGCGACCTGTACGGATCTCTCACCCTGCCGTCGCTGATCGTGGCCACCTACGGCGGCGGAACCGGGCTCCCCACCCAGCGGGAGTGTCTGGAGCTGCTCGGATGCTACGGCCCGGGCAAGGCCCTGAAGTTCGCCGAGATCGTGACCGCCGCGGCGACAGCGGGCGAGATCTCGCTTGCAGGGGCTATCGCCTCGCTCGACTGGGTGACGAGCCACGAGCGCCTGGGGAAGAACCGCTGATGCAGATAAGAGTTTCGAGAACCGGAGGAGGTCCGCTGACATGAGTGCCGTGGTCAAGATGAAGCCGGCAAACGATGCGCCGGATAATGTCGTTTCCATCGACTCGTATCTGACGAGGGTCAGGGGCGGGATCGATCTCTTCACCATGGACGAGCGGCTCGCCTTTCTCCGCAGGTACGGGAGCCACTGCATGTCGTTCTCCACGCTTCAGCCCGGGATGCACTACTTCGACGTGCCGGGTGTGGGGTTCATGGCTTTCATGCAGAAATGGGGCAGCAGGCTCACGCTGGCCGACCCGGTGTGCGACCCGAAAGACCGTGAGGTTCTGCTGCGGGAGCTCATCAAAAGCGACAGGAACACCACCTTCGTGCAGATCTCCCAGGACGTCGCGGACATTCTTCACCGGAGATTTCAGTATTATGCCACCCAGTTCGGGGTCGAGATCACGCTCGATCTCCAGGACTGGAACCTGAAGGGGAAAAAGAGGCAGATTCTCAGGACATCGGTCAACCATGCCAGGAAAGAGGGCGTGGTCATCTCCGAGGAGTGCTCCCCGGACAGATGCAGGCAGCTCACGGATGAATGGCTCAAGACGCGCAGGGTCAGGAACCGCGAGATCGGGTTTCTGATCCGGCCCATGGATATGGAGTACGAGGGGGAGACGCGGAAATTCTACGCCTTCCTGGACGGCGAGCTCATCGGGTTCGTCTTTTTCGACCCGGTGTACCACGACAACCGGATCACGGGCTACGTGCCCAACATCTCGCGCTTCAGCACCAGGTTCAAGCCCGGCATCTTCTACCCGCTCATGGTCCACGCTATGGAGGCGTTCAAGCAGGAAGGGGTGCAGAACCTGCATCTGGGCCTGTGCCCCCTGGTGGTGGACGACCGCGACATGCCCGGCGAGTCTGTGCTCCAGAAACGGATGAACCGCCTCCTGTACCGCTACGGCAACCGGATCTTCAGCTTCAAGGGGCTCTACTTCACCAAGTCCAGGTTCGGCGGCACGGAGAGCAAGGTGTTCGGCGGGCACAGGGAGATGCTCCCGGTCAAGCCCTTCCTCGTCATGTTCAAGCTGTCCAACTTCTTCTGATCAGAGCCCCCGCCATCGCTCCGAGCGCGTGTGGGGCCGCCCGGTCATCGGCTCTGCAATCCATTCGCATATCCTCCCTGCGGCCTTCTCTGTGGTCGTCACGGGGGCATGCTCGTGCTTTACTGCCTCATGCGCTCTGCTGCTCCGCAGCTGACTTGGGCGAGCTCTCGTTTCCGGCCCTTTTCCGGCCCAGTATGGACCAGTGGCAGTTCATGCCCAGCATTTTGAAGTGCTTGATCTCCTCGATCTCGAAGCCCAAAGACTTCAGCAGCGCGGGGTAGTCGTAGATGGGGTGCACGGCGTTGTCCGCGGTGAGCCAGTAGATGAACGCGGCGACGTACCAGTAGGCAGTCTGGAACGCACGGTAGAACCTCCCCCCCTCACGGGGCAGGGTGAAGTCTCCGATCACCATGAAGCCCCCCGGCTTCACGAAAGTGGTGAGGTGGGTGAGGATCGCGAGCATCTTTTCCTGGGGGAACACGTTCAGAAAGTAGTTGGCAATGACCATGTCAAACTCGGCCGGATACTTCACCTGAAGGATGTCGTTGTTGACCATCCGGATCGGTCTGTTCGGCTTCACCCGGTCGATTTTTTTCTGCATGTACTTGAGCATGGTTTTCGAGATGTCGACGGCCGTGACGTCGACTCCTCTGCCGGCGGCTTCTATCGCCTCAGTACCGTGGCCCACACCCGCGACGAGCAGCTTGTCGCCCGGCTTCAGGCGCTCCAGCATGGCGACCTTGCACCGGGGGATCCGCCCCAGGCTGTAGAGACTGCCCGTAAGCTCATACTGAAACCCCATCAACCAGTAGCCGTCCTTCATAGATATCACCTCATGCAAACCGAAGATTCCCGGCGGTCTTCAGCCGGGTCGCCGCTCCCTGTTCCCCCTGGGGGGAATACGGGAGAGGATATAAAAATACAGCCTTTCGATATATATCCCGTAAGCCGAGCTCACGGCGTTTTTCATTTCTGCCCTCAGTGTATACCCTTACAGGCCGGAAGACAACCCATTGTATGATTATTGCACGGAATATCCACGGCCTTTGCCGGAAGAGGGGCTTTCGCGCCGGCGCGCGCCCTATCCCGAGGATTCCTCGGACAGCCTGCTCAGAAGCGTGGTGAGGAGGGCCCACATTTTCTCCATCGTGGGGATGAGCACCCGCTCGGAAGGCGAGTGGGCCTGCTCGATCGTTGGCCCGAACGAGATCATGTCGAGCCCGGGCATTTTCTCTGCGAACACCGCGCACTCGAGACCTGCGTGGATGACCTCCGCCCTCGGCTCCTCTCCGAAGAGCTCCATGTACACCTGCCGGGAGGTCTTCAAAATCCCCGAGTCCGGGTCAGGCCTCCAAGCCGGATAGTCGTGGAGCTTCTCTGCGGAGGCTCCCGCCATCCTGGCAATCGAGGCGATCATCTCGGAAACGTCCAGCATGGACGAGGTGAAGATGCTCCGCTGGCTGGTGATTATATCGTACCTGAGATCTGCGGGGCTCAGCACCGCGAGGTTTGTCGATGTGGCCGCCGGGCTCCCCTCAGAAGCGTTCGCAGCCATCACTCCATGGGGCAGGGCGTGGACGAGATCGAGGAGCCTGGCCGCGTCCGAGGTCGAGATCGCCCGCTGTTCCGACGCTCCGCCTTCCTGGAGCAGGATCTTAACCCCGTCGTCAATGCCCCTGAGCTCTGCGGAAAATTCCTCTGCACAGCGCGCGGCCGACTGCCGCAGTGATTCCACATCCCCGGGATTCACGAGGATGACCGCCTCCGCCTCCCGGGGGATGACATTGTGCTTGCTGCCGCCCGAGAGGCTGACGAGGCGATAGGGCGCCTCGGTGAGGATATCCTTGAGGAACCGGACGAGAAGCTTGATCGCATTGCCGCGGCCCCGGTGGATGTCGGTGCCGGAGTGGCCGCCCAGAAGTCCGGTGACCTTGACGAGCACGGGCGCCGTCTCTCCCGGAACGTCTTCGGCCGAGACGCTTAGACTCACGTGGGTGCTTCTTCCGCCCGCGCAGCCGATAATGAAGGTGCCGTCTTCCTCCGAGTCGAGGTTGATCAGCGTTCTGCCCGAGAGAAGCCTGGTGTCGAGCAGGTTGGCGCCCGTGAGTCCGGTCTCCTCGTCGATGGTGAAGAGAAGCTCCAGGTCGGGGTGGACGAGCGAGTCGTCCTCCATGAGAGCGAGCATGGCGGCCACTCCGATACCGTTGTCTGCGCCGAGCGTCGTACCCTCAGCAAGGATCCAGTCGCCTGACCTCGCGAGGGTGATCGGGTCTTTCCGAAAGTCGTGGGCGGTGTTTTTGTCCTTCTCGCAGACCATGTCCATGTGAGACTGGAGGATGACCGCCCTGCCCGGGCGCCCGCCCTGCTTGTACACCACCACATTGCCGGCCTTATCGATCGCATGCCTGAGTCCCAGCCGCTTCGCCTGTCCGGCCGCGTACTTTCTGATCTCGTCTTCGTGCTTCGATTCTCTCGGTATCAGCGAGATCTCCTGGAAATATCTCCACAAAGCCTCGGGCTTCAGCCCGGCTACTGCCTTCGTCATCCCGGCCGCTCCTCTGATTTTTAGGCGTGGGGGCCTCTGGGCGGATCTTCCTTCGCCTTTTTTAGAATGATGCATACCAACTTCATCAGAGGGCTTCAAGGGGTATCTGGGAAAAAAGAGCTGACTTACAAGTGAGATGCAGGCAGGCATGAAATTCATTCGGCATGCAAGACTATCAATTTCCTCATGGATTTCATCTCTTTTTCTTGACAGCCAAAAATTTTCTCTTTATAGATTAAATTCAGCTGGAATACGAAATTACCACAGTAACCCGCGGTAAAACCCTCTGTAAGTTTTCCTAAGGTTTCTGGGAAGTCCGTTTTTCCAGACAACAGCATTACGGGCCCTTTCTCCTTGCCAGAGAAAGGGGCTGCAAACGGAGGTAAGTGCATGGCTACAGGAACAGTTAAGTGGTTCAATGAGAAAAAGGGCTTCGGGTTCATCACGGAAGATGGCGGCAACGACGTGTTCGTGCATTATTCAGCCATTAAGCAAGATGGATTCAAAACACTTGCAGAGGGAGACAAAGTCGTATTCGAGGTGGTGAAGGGCCCCAAAGGCCCGCAGGCAGCAAACGTAATGAAGGCATAGCCTGATGAACTCAAGGGGCAGGGCTTCCTGCCCCGGTCAATACATTCAGTGCGTCACTCAGATCAAACCGGACAGCGAATCAATCCAGTTCTCAAATGACCTGTACTCTCGCTCAAGCCGAGCCTCCCTTCTCCTTTTCCTGTGAATCTCCCCCGGGTCCTGCATGATCCCGAAATTGATGTTCGAAGGCTGGAACCTCTCTTCACGTGGTTCCGTGACGTACTGAACGAGCGCACCCAGCGCAGTGTCGGCAGGCGGGACGGGCAGCTCCCCGCCCTTCAGGTGTGAGAGAAGGCCCAGGCCCGCATAGATTCCGGCGGCGGCGGACTCCAGATAGCCCTCGACGCCGGTCAGCTGGCCTGCGAGAAAGGTGCGAGGATGTCCCCTGATGCTGAAGTCCGTCTTCAGCACCCGGGGCGAGTCGAGATAGGTGTTGCGGTGGATGCTCCCGTAGCGGTGGAACACGGCGCCTGACAGCGCCGGGATCAGAGAGAAGATCCTCTTCTGCTCGGGATAGGTGAGGCGCGTCTGAAATCCAACCATATTATAGGCGTCGCCTTTGAGGTTCTCTCTTCGCAGCTGCACCACGGCATACGGACGCCTCCCGTCCGCCGGGTTTACTATGCCCACCGGCCGCATGGGGCCGTACCGGAGCGATTCGCTCCCGCGCCCCGCAATGACCTCCACGGGCAGGCACGCATCGAAAAACCGCACGTCCTCGAACGCATGGGCATGCACCCGGTCAGCCTCCAGCAGCTCCGCCACGAAGTGTTCGTATTCCTCCCTGCTCAACGGGCAGTTCAGGTAGTCGGTGCTTCCGGTATCCCAGCGGGAGCCGAAGAACGCCCTGCTGTAGTCGATGCTCCGGGCGTCGACAATGGGCGAGATGGCGTCGTAGAAGAACAGCCGGTCGCTTCCCGCCATTTCGGCCAGGCGCGCCGCCAGCCTCTCCGAGGTGAGCGGGCCGGTGGCCACGATGGTGGGCATATCTGCATCGATCTCACAGACCTCCTCCCGGATGATCCGGATGTTCTCGTTCGATTCGATCCTGCGGGTGATCGCGGCCGCAAACGCCTCGCGGTCCACGGCCAGGGCCTTGCCTGCGGGGACCCTCGTCTCGAAGGCCGTAGCGAGGACGAGGGAATCCAGGCGCGCGAGCTCTTTCTTGAGCAGGCCGTGGGCTGTCTGTGGATCGGTTCCTTTGAGCGAGTTGCTGCACACGAGCTCGCCCAGGAGCCCGGTGGTGTGGGCGGGAGTGCTTGCCTGCGGCCGCATCTCGAAGAGTTCGACACGAAGGCCTCTGCCGGCCAGGAGGTGCGCCGCCTCCACACCGGCCAGCCCTCCGCCGACGATCCGGATCACGCTACTCGTCTTCACTGTGTCCGCACTGCGGGTTGGGGCAGACGAGCGTCTTGCCCTTTTTCGTCATGAACCCGGCGCCGCACGACGGGCATTTCCTCTCGACCGGTCTGGACCAGCTGATGAAGGAGCACCCCTTCTCCGAGCAGGAGTAATACATCTTGCCCCTGCGGGAGCGCTGCTGTTGGATCTCTCCCGGGCACCCCGGCACCGCGCATCTGATGCCCAGGGGGAAGGGCTGGATGTTTTTGCATGCGGGGTAGTTGCTGCAGGCGAGGAACGGCCCGTATCGCCCGCTCCTGACCACCATGGGCGAGCCGCACTTCTCGCACACCTTGTCGGTCGCCTCGGTCTTGACTGCCGGCCTCGTGTTGGAGCACGCGGGATATGCACTGCACGCGAGGAAGGGACCAAACTTGCCTTTCTTGAGCACCATGGGCGAGCCGCACTTCTCGCACACCTCGCCGGTAGGCTCGGGCTCGGCCGTCTCCACGGGGTGGATCCTGCCGTTTTCGTCCCGGGTGAACTCTTTGGTGCTGGTGCAGCCGGGATATCCCGAGCAGCCGAGGAAATAGCCGTTCTTTCCCAGCTTGATGAGCATCTCTTTGCCGCAGATATCGCATTTGACGCCCGAAGGCCGGTGCTCGGCCCTCAGGTTCTTCATCTCCGAAGCGGCCTGCTCGTGCTCCTTCCTGTATGTATCGTAGAAGGAGTGCATGGTGCGGACGTAGTCGGTCTTGCCCTCCTCGAGCTCGTCCAGGGAGTCCTCCATCCGGGCGGTGAAGCCGATGTCGAGGATGTTGGGGTAGTGCTTCACCAGCAGATCGTTCACGTCCCTGCCCAGCTCGGTGGGCACGAAGGCCCGCTGCTCCATTTTCACGTATCCGCGCTCCTGGATCGTGGAGATAATGGGCGCATAGGTGCTGGGCCTGCCGATGCCTCGTTCCTCGAGCTCCTTGATGAGGCTCGCCTCGGTGTAGCGGGGAGGCGGCTGGGTGAAGTGCTGCTTTTCGCAGATGTCTGTGAGTGTGAGCACGTCGCCCTCGACCAGGGTCTCCGGCAGCAGGGTGTCCTTTTCATCCTGATTCCCGTATACCTTCAAAAACCCGTCGAAGCGCATGATGGAGCCCGCGGCGCGCAGACCGATTTCCCCGGCCCTGATGTCGACAGCGGTCTGGTCGAACACGGCGCTCGCCATCTGAGAAGAGACGAACCGCCTCCAGATCAGCTCGTAGAGAGCATGCTGCTCCTTGTTCAGATGCGCCTTCACAGCCTCCGGGGTATGCCGGATATCCGTGGGCCGGATGGCCTCGTGGGCCTGCTGTGCCGACTTTTTGGCCCGATACTGCCGGGGCTTGTCCGGGAGATAGGCCTTGCCGAAGGCCTCGGGGATGAACGACCGCGCCTGTCCGATCGCCTCTCCCGACACCACCGGGGAGTCGGTGCGCATATAGGTGATGAGGCCGGTGACCTCGCCTCCTGCAAGCGAGACTCCCTCGTAAAGCTGCTGGGCGATCATCATGGTCTTCTTGGCGCTGAACCGCAGCCGCGAAGACGCCGCCTGCTGGAGGGTGGAGGTGATGAATGGAGGCTGGGGATGCTTCTGTCGCACCTGCTTCTTGATTTTGTCCACGGTGATGCGTCCGGCCCCCCGGATCTGATCGGCTATCCGGTGGGAGCTCTGCTCGTCAGGGATCTCCTTGGGTTCAACGACCCTGGCGGTCAGCGCGTCTCCCGCAGGCGTCTGAAGGGACGCGTCGATGGTCCAGTATTCCTGGGAGACGAACTTCTCGATCTCCTCCTGCCGCATGCAGATGAGCCGGACCGCTACGGACTGAACGCGCCCCCCGGACAGCCCCCGCTTCACCCGCTTCCACAAGAGCGGGCTCATGGTGTAGCCCACGATCCGGTCCATGACCCTCCTGGCCTTCTGTGCGTCGTAGAGCGAGCTGTTGAGAGGCTGGGGCTGTTTTATGGCCTGATCGATGGCCTTTTTGGTTATTTCGTGGAAGATGATCCTCCCCACGGCGTTCTCGGGCTTCTTCAGCTCCTCGGCGATATGCCAGGCGATGGCCTCGCCTTCACGGTCCGGGTCCGACGCCAGATACACCCTGTCCGCCGACTCCGCGAGCTTGCGCAGTTTCTTCACCGTCTCTCGTTTTTCGGGCTTGACACTGTAGTGGGGGGCGAATCCGTCATCGATGTCTACTCCCAGCACGCTTTTGGGCAGGTCCTTGATGTGCCCCATGGTGGCGTGGACCTCGTAGTTCCTGCCGAGATATTTCTTTATCGTCTTCGCCTTGGTGGGCGACTCCACGATCACGAGCGATTTAGCCATGTATGCTCCTTGCCTGAAATCTGTTGCCCTCGATTCTCACGATCTCACCCTTCAACTCCAGCATGCTGACTCTCCTGGCCGCCTCGGCGACGTCCATGTGCAGTCCGCCGGCTATCTCGTCGATGCTCAGCGCGCCGCCTCCGATGAGCCGGAGGATCTCGTCCCCGGTCTGCCCGGACGTTTCGGACGATTCGATCATTCCCTTGATCTGGGGGGCGATCTCGGCCACGACATCGTCCGCGTCCCGCACCAGCACGGCCCCATCGCGGATGAGCCGGTGCGGACCCTGCGCCCTCATGTTTGTCACCGGCCCCGGAACCGCCATGACCGTTCTGCCCTGCTCGCCGGCCAGACGGGCCGTGATGAGCGCGCCTGAACGCAGCGCCGCCTCGACCACAATAACCCCCGAGCAGAGCCCGGAAATGATCCGGTTGCGTCGGGGGAAATTACCGGGGTCGGGCGGGGTGCCGGGCGGCAGCTCGGAAACGACGGCGCCCTTGAGCGCTATCTTCTCGGCCAGGGCGGCGTTTTCCGGCGGATAGACGATATCGATGCCGGTTCCGAGGACCGCAATGGTCTTCCCCTCCCCCTCGAGTGCTCCGGTATGCGCCCGGGTGTCGATCCCCCGGGCGAGGCCCGAAACTACCGAGATGCCGCGCGCGCTCAAGCCGCGGGACAGGCTGTACGCCACCTCGCTCCCGTAATGCGAGGGGGCCCTGGTGCCCACGACCGCGACCGCGGGCTCGAAGTCGTCCAGCGAACCTCTCGCATACAGTACCATAGGGGGGTCCGCTATCTGTTTCAAGGCCTTGGGGTACGCCGGGTCGTCCCAGGCGATCGCACGGGCGCCGCACTCGTTCAGGGCGCTCTTCACCCGTTCGAGGCCCTCGGTGTCCGGTCCTCTGCCGATCCCGCGTATCTGCGCCGCATTCAGGATGTTCAGCTCCCTGATCCGCGCTGGCGGCGCGGAAATGATTGCTTCCGGGGTGTGAAATATCTCGAGGAGCTTCAGCACACTTACGGGCCCGATACCGGGGATGAGATCGAGGATAATCCACGCATCTGTTCTATTTATGTTCAGCCCGCACATTATAGAGATTGGCAGGCTAACGGAAGTTTGTGCTTTCTGTCAAGATGGTTTATGTTCGGATCGGGGCCTCCCAAGGATGGGGCATCCACTCCCCGCCCTGATGAAACACCTCAAGGGTATGGAGATTGCCGCGGCCCAGGGCCCGGCCGGCAGGGCTCCCTTCATGCAGGAAGCGGGCGGGGCGTTCAATGAGAATGAGAATCGCCGTTGACAGATCGGCGCGGATGGCTATTGGGTATATAAACATCAGATCACTGGGCTTATGGGCAAATCACTGGATAGAGACGAATAAAAGCTGTCCCGAGGAGGATCGACATGGATGGATGGTTGGGGAACATGCAGGAACTGGTGACTTTTTACGGCATAAAGATAGCAGCGGCCCTGGTTATCCTGGTCGTGGGGAGGTGGATCGCCAAGGCCGTTTCACGGCTGACCGAGCGGCTCCTGAACAACAGGAAGGTGGATCGGACCATCGTATCCTTTGTCGAGCACCTGACCTATATCGCGCTGATGACCTTCGTGGTCCTTGCGGCGCTCGCTCAGCTGGGGATTCAGACAACCTCGTTCATCGCGGTCATCGGCGCGGCCGGTCTGGCGATCGGCCTGGCCCTGCAGGGATCGCTGGCGAATTTCGCGGCCGGATTTCTCCTGATCATATTCAAGCCGTTCAAGGCGGGTGACTACATCGAGGGCGCAGGAGTTGCCGGCACGGTCGAAGGGATACAGGTTTTCACCACGGTGCTGAGAACGGCCGACAACAAGACCATCATCGTACCCAACGCCAAGATCATGGGCGACAACATCACCAACTATTCCGCCAAGGAGACCAGGCGGGTCGACCTTCTCTTCGGAGTGAGCTACAGCGACGACATCGACAAAGTGCGCAGAATCCTTCAGAACATCGTCGACAGCGATCCGCGCATTCTCAAGGACCCCGAATCCATGATCATCGTCAAGGAGCTTGCCGAAAGCAGAGTGAATTTAGAGGTAAGGGCCTGGGTGAAGACCGGCGACTATTGGGGAGTGTACTTCGACACCCTGGAAAAGGCGAAGAGGAAGTTCGACGCCGCGGGCGTCTCCATACCGTTCCCCCAGAGAGGCATCCACGTATACGAGCACAGACAGGGCCAGACGCGTCCGAGAGCCGCTCTTGGAACGGAGGAAGCGGAGACCGGCCTCGCTGAAAGCATGTAAGGAGGGGCCTGAAAGACGCGATGGATGCTCCTCTGAACCGGGGTTTCCCGCCGTGAAAAGCGGCGACGCCAGAAAAGGGCTTGACAGCCAAAATACTTCTATAGAATATATTCAGGTATCATGTTGCGGAACACACTGGAACTCTTGGGCTTTTACTATTTCATCTTTAGCGGGATGAAATTGCTTTGCCCATAGGCCAGGGTTTCCGGCAGGGAAGAGAAGAGGCCATGGGTGAACGCCATGGCCTTTTTTTTATATCCGAGTCAAGGGGAATACGGAATGAAGAAGATGTTGAGCGGAAATGAGGCGATTGCCAGAGGGGCGTTGGAGGCGGGCGTAGCCTTCGCCTCGGCGTACCCCGGCACACCATCCACCGAGATACTCGAGGCCATAGCGAGCGAGTATCCCGGGATTCACGCAGAGTGGACCCCCAACGAGAAAGTGGCCCTGGAAGTCGCAGCAGGCGCGTCCTACGCCGGCGCCCGCAGCATGGCGGTCATGAAGCATGTAGGCGTGAACGTGGCCGCAGACCCACTCATGACGCTGCCCTACACCCTCATCAGGGGCGGGCTCGTGCTGGTGAGCGCCGACGATCCGGAGCTGTTCTCCTCGCAGAACGAGCAGGACAACCGGCACTATGCACGGTTCGCCAAGATCCCGATGCTGGAGCCCTCGACCTCTCAGGAGGCCAAGGATATGATGATAGAGGCCGTCAGGATCAGCGAGAAGTACGAGACCCCGGTGATGCTGCGGACCACCACGCGGATATCCCATTCGCTGGGGGTGGTGGAGCTGGGCAAGT
>Ga0209718_1002531_pt1 | contig 17774 bp, 7 predicted proteins | sample AD_JPNAS1_MetaG_FD_184420 | JGI IMG/M metagenome (GOLD analysis project Ga0209718, IMG submission 184420) | Active sludge microbial communities of municipal wastewater-treating anaerobic digesters from Japan - AD_JPNAS1_MetaG (SPAdes) (version 2) | ecosystem: Engineered > Bioreactor > Anaerobic >... | reverse complement strand
CGGGGCCTTGAGCGGGCTAATGCCCAAGACCGAACTGCTTGCACAACGTATCCCCAACGGGATTCGAACCCGTGCTGCCGCCGTGAAAGGGCGGAGTCCTAGGCCGCTAGACGATGGGGACCTGGGAGTTGACCTCAGATCCTCGCCGCCTCAGAGCCATGCTCGGATCCGTTGAGGACCCGGTAAGCATAGGGGACCGCGACGGAGGCATCCAAATCGCATCTCGAAGAGCCCTTGCCGTCACGACCATCCCTCAGGCCGTAGCGGCCTGCCCTGGCCAGTGGTACTACCGATGGCTCGGCTTTCGGTCAGAGGGCGCTTCTACGACGGCGCGGGCCAACACAGCTGCAGTCCCGCAGAAGTCCGCGTTCCGCGCAGAGAGGGTGGCCGTCGCGAGGGCAGGAGGAAGCATCTCGGCGAACTTGAGCTTCCTCAGTGCTTGATCTGTGACTGGAGGGATCACACCCGCGAGGTCCTCCCCGTAACCCTCTCGAGCCATCCGGAGCGCGGAGGCCACCGACGCGGCCGTAGCGTCGGATCGCAGGGATACGTGCAGGTTGGTGAACGTCCCCTGGTCGAGTAGTTCCGGCGCTACGGCCCCCACAGCCGCAGTCAGGACAGAATTGGCTCGGGCGCCGGCGAACGTCCACCAGCGCATCCGTCCGTCATCGGACGCAATCACGCTCGCGTCGTCGGCCACGCGATGCGCAAACTGTTCCCGCAGCGAGTCGAGCCGAGTTCTGGACCTCGCGGTCACCTGGACCCTCGTCGGAGTGAGGCCGAGCAGCACCCGGCGCACGGCATCCGACAGCTCGAACGAGTAAGCGCGAGGCTCGCCCGTCCACTTCGACTGGCCAGTACGATCACTCGGTTCTACGTAGGCGCGTCGACGACCCCAATCGACGTGGGTGACCTCCCACGGACGCCCGCCCAACGCGATGACGCGTGGACCGTCAACCTTGGTGATGAGAAGTGCGGGGTCGACGCTGCCGACCTCCTGCCGACCATGGATGACCGCCACCTCGGGTGCCGAGGTGAAGACCGATAGCAGGTCCATGAAGTTGCGACGACCGTAGCGCGCCTCCGCGCGAGGACCCACGAAGGCCAGACCCTGGTCGGTATCTAGATGCTCTGTCCCGACGAGCCACTCACAGATCGAGGTCATCTCGACCGCATCAGCCAACCCGAGATCCGCGATCCATGTTGACTCCTCTTTGAGGGAGATCCGCCGCTTCTGTAAGGCGGTCCCCAAGAGTTGTTGTCCTGCAACGTGCAGCGGCTTGGGTGGAGCCGCGACGGGCTCGACAAAGCCCTCGTGCATCAGCAGAAGCAACCCGGCTGCCCTCAGGAGTTCCGCGTCGTCTGTCGCCAGAAACGTGAGGTTGCGGGTCGACTCCGCGCGTCGCCCTGTTCGGCCCAACCGCTGGAGCACGGAGGCGACCGTGTTGGGGGCACCGAGCTGGATGACACGGTCGAGGTCTCCCACATCGATTCCGAGCTCCAGGGTTGACGTCGAGACGATGACGCAGTCCCGGGCCTCGGCGAACGCCGCCTCGGCTCGCCGTCGCTCATCGACCGAGAGCGAGGAGTGAGATACGTAGGTGTCGGTGCCGAGCTCGCGCAGCTCGAGGGCCAACGCCTCCACCGTCCTCCGCGAGTCCGCGAAGACGAGCCGCTTCTCACCCTGATGTATGCCGTTGACCACCTTCGCGGCGTTCCTGACGCTGCCGACGAAATCGAGGGCCAGCACGGGTTCGACCGCATCGGACGACAACGCTGTGATGACGGAACGCTGGTTGGATCGCGTCCGGCCCTGGAGCCACGCCAGCAAGGCGTTCGGGTTGCCGACTGTCGCCGACAGGCCGATGCGTTGGAGGGGTCGCCCCGCTATCGCGCTCAACCGGTCGAGCACCGCCAGCAGGTGCCACCCCCGGTCGTCACCGGCGAACGCATGAACCTCGTCGACGACCACTGCGCGTAGGTCGCCAAACATGTGTGCCGCGTCGAGGTTGACCGACACCAACATGGCCTCGAGCGATTCGGGCGTCGTCAGCATGATCGAGGGACGCGAGCCGGCCTGGCGCTTTCGAACGCCGCTGCCGGTGTCCCCGTGTCGCGCGCTGGCCTCACGCCCCAACCACCCCGCATACGTGACGAGGCGTGGCTCGAGGTTGTTGATCAGGGCCTTCAGAGGGCACACATAAAGCACGGAGAGTCCGACCCATTGCTCTGACGACATTCGCGTGAGCAATGGGAACATCGCTGCCTCGGTCTTGCCTCCAGCCGTTGGCGCGATGAGCAGGGCATCGTCACCGCGCAGGACCGGCGCGATCGAAGCGCTCTGCAGGTGTCGCAGGCCCGGCCATCCCATCGAGTTGACGATGTGGTGCTGGATGATCGGATGCAGTCTGTCGAAGGCCTCTGACTCCTGAGCCGCCTCAGTCATCGTCTGGCAGGGCAATGTCGATGCCGTCCAAGGGTGAGCCTCCGCTGGCGGCTTGCTCCTCGGCGGTGAGCTCAGCCGGTCTAATCGTCAGGGCGTAGTGCTCCCGAGGATCGAAGTCTTCGAACTGGTCAACGCGGTCAAGGACGTCGGCAACGAGCTTCTTAAGAAAGACCCGCGGTGCGACTCCTATTCGACCCCCAAGTCGACCAGCCACCGCGGTCGCGAGGTCGCTGACGTAGGCATCGTTCACCTTTGACGCAACTCGCGCACCGACCTTGCTCCCACCCACATACAGGTCGCGAACCTTGATCCCTAACGACACGAGGGATGCCTGGTCGAAGCCGGGTAGCCGCACCTGGACGGCGCGGGGGTTGTCGAAGCGCGCTTCCGTGGCGAAGTCTGTTGCGAGACGCTGCGCTAGCGGCGCGAGTCGTGCAACTCCGGATGGACCCTCGTAGAAGGCAGGCGTCCCTGTCACGAGGAGGTAGAGCCCTGGGAATCGGCCGGAGTCGACCTCGTCGATGAGCTGACGCAATGCGTTAAATGCCTTGTCACGCACGTCGCCTCGGACGCGCTGGAGGGTCTCGACCTCATCGAGGATGAGCACGAGCCCTGGGTGACCGGCGTCTCGAAGTACCGCGAGGAGGCCCTGGAGGAATCCCATGGCGCCAAAATGGTCGAGTTCCCCTCGGATTCCGGCGGCTCGTTTCGCGGCGGCGGCGACATGCGGCTGTCCACCCATCCACGTGGCTAAACCGTCAGCCGTCGCCCCGTCGCCGCTGATGACGGCAGTGCGATAGCCGCGCAGGGCCTGGGCAAAGACCGGGGTTCGTGAGCTGACTGACGCCAGCCGCCGCTCCAGCAGCGACTCGACGGCTGTGGTGATGGAGGCCTCGTTGGCGTACTCCAACGATGGATCCGCCGCAACGGCGTCGGATTCAAGTGTGAAGAGCCACGAGTCGAGGATGGGCCGAAAGGCACTCGCTGGCATCGACGAGGTTCGCAGGGACTCAGTGATGCGTCGGTAGACGGTTTCGAGCCGATGAAGGGGGGTTTCGGTCTCAGAGATCTGTACCTCCGCGGAGGCGAAGCCACGGCGAAGTGCTTGCTCAGCCAGGTGCCTCGTAAAGAAGGTCTTGCCGGCACCGTACTCGCCACGCACGGCTTTGAAGACCGCGCCGCCTCCTGCAACGATGTCCAGCTCGGCGTCCAGTGCGGCGGAGAATCGATCTAGCCCAACGGCAAGCAGGTCGAGCCCTGCCTCCGGGACCGTCCCGCGTCGGAGGGCGCCGATCACCTCGGTCCGGCGCCGGCTGGACACGAGTTCACTCATCACCGCACCCCGAACTGCTCGCGCATGAGCGGCACGTCGAGCACGATGGTCTGCCCGTCAGGGTCTACGCCGACGACGTTGTACCCCTCGACATTGAGGAGTTGCCGAGCTTGACTGAGAGCGCCCTCGATCCGGAAGCCTGCGACCCCAAGGGCTGCGGCGACGACGGTTCGGGGAAGCCGGGCGCCGGCGGCGCTGGTCAGCGCATCCACGAGCGACTGGATCTGCTCATCTCGGATCGGTAGGCGCGACAAGACCTTGCGCTGGGCGGCATACACCTCGCTCGCGACGATCTTGGCCCCCAGCGACGCTTCCTGCGTTGCTTCCGCTGTTGGAACGGGTGGGTCGTCGAAGAGGGTGGGGCCCGGAGTGCCGGCGCCGCGCCCCTTTCCGCCATGAGTTGGTATGCCGGTGAGCTCGTTCCTCGTGGTGGTTGCGGCCGGTGCCGCGACGTCCAATATCGACCACCACGTCGGCGATTGGGGTGGGAGGAACGGCAGCTCGAGCATGTTGGTCGCCTCGTCCGGGAGCAACACGATGACGGGAACGACCACCTCTTGTGCGCTGCCGCCGCCGTGATAGCCAGCCTTGAGCGGCCCGTAGCGCAAGGCTTCGCTGACGGCGAGGACAGCCTGGTGACTATCGGTGAGCACGCGCGGGCCTATGACGGCAATTTCGTCAGGCTGAGCAGGCGTCGAGGTGCCTCGTGAGCGTCCGCTAGTCATGTCGGGGGCGTGGCGCTGGACACCGCGACGCCGCTCGACCACATGGCCGTGATCCGAGGTCATGACAACGGTGCGACCGGCGGCCCGAGCGCGTGCGAGCAGCGGCGCCAAGTGCTTAACGGCGTCGGTATTCCAGGCGGTGCCGGCGGGGTCGCTGCGATCGAGTGCATCATCGATGGTGTTGAGGATGACGGCAACGAGGGGAGTGCCAGTCCCGTTATCGATCGCCGCCCCCACGCCGTCAGCCACGAGCGCCCCGGGCCGCGTCGTGTCCAGTCCCTTTTTGTGGAAGAGCTCGGCGTGAATCTTGCTCGCTTTGCCCGTGAGCGCTGCAAATCCCGCTCGTTCTTGATCCTGTCCGCCGCGCTGTAACGAACCGCACAGCAGGGACGAGCGGCTTACCTCGGTGATCGTGGGCATCACCGCAAGACCAACGGCTCGTCGCGTGGCACGCGGTAGGGCGCCGACTTCGAACCAGCCAAGTTCTCCGGTCAGATGACCAACGATCTCGTTCGCGGCGGCCGCGCTCATCCCGTCCATCACCACGAACAGGACCGGCGTCTGCCTCGCCATCGGGATCACCAGGGACGTGAGAAGCGATTCGAGATTCCAGAACGGCTCTGCTCCCGACGGACCTCTCTCGTTGCCCAGTCCCTGGCTGTCAACTGCGGTCACTGTCGCCAAGCGTTGGGCGAAACCCAGCTCCTCACGGTTCCGGCGTGCCATGGCGGCGTCGAAGACAGCGTGCAGGGTTGCGCTCAAGTCGGGGTCGTCAACGCCGGTGTCCACGTCGTTGATAGCAAGATCGGCCCAAGACCCGTGGTCGAGGTGGGACCGCACCCGGGTCGCGAAGTCAGCGTCGTCTGCCACCCCGGGCGTCGTGATCCAGCGCCACAGCTTGACTGCAGCCCCGAAGGCCAGCACTTCCGGAGTCGATCGCTGGCCCAGTCGGTGCCGGGCACACAAGGCCCACGCGCGCTCGATGGCGCGGGAGGCGTCCAGGGTGGCTTCTCCGGCAGCGTGAAGCAGCACGCCCCGGCGCAGCGTTGCGGAGATCAGCGCGAGCCGGTGGCGGAATCCGCTCGGCAACACATCCGAGTGCACCGCGAGGGAGGTCGCGTCCAGAGACGCGAGGATCGCATCGGCGCGGGAGAGCACGCGTCCAACGTGCGCGTCCTTGTGGTCGGTCCGGGCCAGATCAGCCAGGACAGCGATCGCTGCAGAGCCGTGCGCAGCGAGGACGTCCGGGGCTGGCAGAGGCTTGCCGAGGGGCTGCTCCAGCCGGACGGCGGCCAGCTTCGCGATGTGGCTCTCATCCGCGTCGTATCCCTCTCGAGTGATGAGGTCCAGCGCGATCCCGAGCGGCACCAGATCCGCAGCAGCACCAGCCTGGAGGAGGGTGCGAATTGGTGTCCCAGCTTGGCCCACCGACTCCGCGATCCACTCGACCAACGCATCGGCGAGGACGTCACCATAGTTCTGTCGCAGCTCCGCCAAGGCGGTGCTGGCCTTGGGCAAGACGGACCAACCAAGCACGGTGATGGCGTCAACCACGTCACCGACCAGGTCAAGATGCGTTCGCGCCACGCACGTCATCGCGTGCGCCCGGGTCAGAACCCCCGCGGGTGCAGGTGGCCAGCCCTCGGGTGGCCGCGCCGAGAGCAGGGCGTTGGCGAGGTCCCGACTTCCCGGCCTTGATGCCAGGGCAGGAGCGACCCCTGAAGCGGAGAAGGATTGTCGCAGCGCCTCCCAAGCATCAGGTCGCTGCAGTCGGGTTCCGATGAAGTGGGCGAGAAGCCCCGCTCCCAGGTCCTGGTCGTCGCGGTCGGTCACGATGACCATCCAGTCGCCGTCCACGTGCTCCTGAAGCGACTCCCGGACGGCCAAAGCCGACTCCGCTGGTCGGACGCGGACGAGCTGCCCATCGTGATGCAGGTCCTGATGCTCGGCGTAGTCAGGTCGCGCCAACACCCCTAGCACGCCGCTCTCGTATCGCCGGCGCTTGGCCATATCGATCATCGCAAGCAACATCGACCGGGTTGCTGGGGTGACGAGAGCCGGAGCTGTCATTCGAGCACGCGCCATGTCACTTCGACCGCGCGGGTTGAGTGCGAGTCGAGGAAGCTACGTACCTGCCTCACCAGGTCGTCGCTACTTGAGCCGGCAGCTCGCAGGGCGCTGCCCCCGGTGTCTTGGGGCAGCGGGCGAGCGGCTGACGGTGGCTTCGCAACGGGGTGTGGGTGGAGGCTCGCCAGCCAGTCGAAGATCTCACGGTCGGCCTTCTTCAGGGCCTGGCCGATTGGGCGCACGATCTCGTCTGAGACGAGAGCGTCCTGCAACCCCGTGATGATGCGTGCCGCCGAAGCCGCGTCGTCGTTCTCGCCAGCCATGGCTTGGCGCAAGGGGTTCAGGCGGTCCCACTCGAAGGACCTGAGCGCGGACGTCACCGGGATGGCGGAGGCCATCGATTTGCCAGCTGCGGCGGCTCCAGACCCGAAGCCTGCCTGAGCGAGGCGCTCCACCAGTTTCACGCCGTCCAGGTGGCGGAGTTGCTGCACGAGTTCTGCGGTGCGTCGTGCTTGGGCCAACCGGTGCTCACTGACATCCGCCTGGACTCCCGCTCTGGCGTAGGCCGCTTCGATGGCGGCGACGAGTTCGGCCTGGCTGGCCGCGAGTTCCACGGCACGCGCCTTGACCTGGCCAACGAAGTCCGCAACGGCCGGCGCGGTCAGGTAGGTCGACGCGTTGATCCCGAAGAGCTCCGCCGCCGCACGCGTGGCCGCTGTCCAGTCGGGGCCGGTGGGCATCGCCTGCGCGCGCATTTCCATCGTCGGCTGGAGAGAGCCTGGTTCGGGGGGCACCGGCAGTGCGGCGCCGTGGTTGAACCAGGCGCGCTGGCGCAGTGCAGCCCACGTGATGATCACGAGGTCGCTGACCGCGGTGAGCAGCCCCTTCGCCGGTGTGACCGCATCGATCCAGGCGCGCATCTCGCCGACGGTGATAGGCGCGTCGGCCTCGACGCCAGATTCCTTGAGTCGACGCCCCAACGCGCGTTCGATCTCCTGTCCCCAGGGGGTAAAGCGGTCGTCCCCAAGGATGTAGTGCATCTCAGCGGCCGTACCCACTCCGAGGGGTCCGGCGATGCGCCGCACGGCAAGGTGGTCGCCTTGATACTCGACCCGCTTCTCCCGATCACCCACAGCGCGGTGAACATGGGCAGCCACCGTCTTGAGCATCGGGATGCGGATCTCGCTGTCGCTCGGTTCGAACTGTGGATGGCCCGGGTAGGTCGCGTCGAAGGCCTGCGCAGTCAGGTGCCGGAAAGCATCTCCCAGGGTGGCGCCGACGGGGCGCTTTGGAACGAACTCGCGGTCGAGTGACACAAGCACCTGGTCGTGGCTGGGGTCCTCGAGGAGGGTCCCGGGTCGGACGCTTGCGGCCCCGTAGGCCTGCTGAATGGCATCCTCCAGGCTCCGGCGCAGGGTGCTGCGGTGCGACTCCAGGATGTTCCGGGCCAAGGCCCGATCCGTCTCACTGAGGTGGTCAGCGTGGCTCTGCCAACGGTCGCCGGAGCCTTCGAGGAGCCAGTTGAGGATGACGAGCCGCCGCAGTTCCGTGGTCTTCTCGGGAGAGAGGAAGTAGGGCAACCACACGATGGTCCGCGACTGGAAGTCGCGGGCTTGCATGGCGTTGAGCCGCCGCAGGTCTTCCGCGGTGGAGTGGCCCTGCTCGTCGAAGGGGTGGTCGATCACGACTCGCCAGGTGCCGGTGTTCGCACGGAAGTGGTCGTCCGAGAGCCAGCTGCTGTCGCGCACGTTGCCGAAGAGGATGTCGACGGTCCGCTTCGAGCCGCGCCAGATAGCCTCGTGCTGATAGGCGCCTTGGATGTCCTGCTGGCCCAGCTCAATGCCGAGGCTCTCGGCGACCAGGTCCTTGACGAGTTCCCTTCGGCGACCTTCATTGTCTTCGCCTTTGGCGCGTTCGACGATCGATTCGTAGTCGACGTCGGACAGTTGAATCCGGATTGTCGGGTTGTTGCTAGTTCCCTCGATGTGGATCTCCGGCACGTCCCGGGCCCAGTCCCGAACCTTCGCGAGAACCACTCCGGCCTCGTTGCCGGGCAACGGGGACACAATCGATCCGTGGTTGAGGGACGCGAGTCGCGCGCCCGTGAGCGACTTGAGGGCGGGCACGTTGGGCGCGACGGCCGAGAGGAGCAGGGTCTTCGCGAGGCGGTCGTCGGCGGCGTATGCCGCTGGGACAGTCTCAGGCGCGTCGCTCAGTTGCGTGGGAGTGACGTTGTACTTCGTCTGGATCAGGGGCTTGAGCTTCTCGACATAGAGCTTGTTTGCTGAACTGAACAGCGCGGCAGCCTGAGTGTCGAGCACCTTGTTGCCCAAAACGATGTAGTCGAACGAGTCCCCGACAGGGATGACTTGCTCGACGGTGAGGGAGTCACGCTTGTCGACCAGCATCTGCTGCATAACCTTGAGTGCCGTGCGCTCGCGCTGCATCACCGCGGCGAGAGCACGTAACGTCGAGACGAGCGCGGGGGAGAAGGGATACGTCATGCGGAACGCCTTCTCGTCCGCCCCGAGGTGACGTTCGTCGGTGTTGACCCCATCCAGCAGCACGTCCCAAACACGGGGCGAGCGGTCGATGCGGTCGAAGGCGTCGGCGATCGTCTGCCTGGCGGACGCGTCCTTGGGCTGGAGCAGGCGCCTACTTGCGACGAAGGGGAGATTCTCGTCGCCGAGCTCGATCCGTGAGAACCTGCCCTCCTGGTGTTTGAAGGCACGATCGAGTGCCTCCTGCTCCGCGCCGCTGGCCCCTGAGTCAGCGAACCACCGGCGGAGGTCCATCTGCCGGGCGACGAACGACACGAGGGGGATGTCGCGGACACCAGTGGAGGACTCGACGAGTTTGGTCAGTTTCTGCGACTCACGTGCGAAGAACGGCCGGTTCGACACCTGGAAGGCGAGCCAGAGGACGAGCTCGTCGAGGAAGAGCACGACCGCGTCATAGCCCAGGGTTTTGGCGTGCGTCGCGATTGCTGCGAGACCGGTATCGATATCGACGTACTCGCCTTGCTGGGTGAACGCGCCGAAGAAGGTCCGCACGAGTGCGGTCGCCAGCTTGAGCCGTTCGCTAGATGAAGGCTCAGCAACCTTTGCGTTGGCGTAGGTGGCGGAGTTCCAAGAGCCAGCCCCGAGAACTTTGTCCCAGACGTCTGATCCAGCACCGCTACCTTTGTTGAGTTCTGCAAAGAACGCGTCCTCCCCCAACAGGGCTCGTTGCTTGTCGGCGTCAGCGAAGAGTGCATCCGACTTGTGGACTGCGGGTAAGGGCGCTTGCGGGTGCAGAACGCGGATCTGTCTGAGGTAGCCGTCGAAGAGCGCTTCCTCCAAGCTGTTCGCACCGAGCAGGTGGAAGGCGAGCGGGAGGACCTTGCGGCCTTCCAGCTCTGGGTCGTGCTTTGCAATGACCGACTGGAGGTCCTTCTGTGCCCGTGCGACGGGCTCTTGAGTGAGCAGGGCGTGCAACACGGCCATGAAGTGCGATTTGCCGGAACCGAACGATCCGGCAAGGAACGCCCCACGGCTGACCCCGGACGTCAACGCCTCGCCGACCAGGCCAAGGGCGGAGTCGAAGGCGTCCGCGAGCGCGGGAGTGACGACGTAACTGTCGATCGTCGACGCCACCGCGCGGTGCCCGACAGAGTCCGTCAAGCGCAGGACGTAGTCCTCGGCCCCGGTGTGCTCGGGGATGGTGATGAGATCACGGAGCAAGGTGGTCACGGCGTTCCTCGGTCGGAAGTCTGTTGAGCGTCTTCGGGATCGTCGCCATCATCGTCCACAGGGTCATCTGCGGCTGTCATCTCATCGCGAGCGGCGGCCCCTGCATGCGTGGATGGGATGAGTGGCCAGCGCTTCAGCGCGAATGAGCGGAGCTTCTCCAGCCTCCTCTCCATGTCCGCGCGTCCCCACGACACGTGCTCCGCGATCTCGCGTTCTTGGGCGAGCGCCGAGGTGGCGTAGCAGGGGGCGCCCTGGCCGGGCGCGCCCTTCTTGGCGGAGAATCCTTTGTTGCTGTAGGACGAATTGTCATGCGTCAGCACGAGGTTGCCGAGTGAGTGTTTGAGAAGCGTATGTTGATCGCGGTCGATGTAGTCAGACCAGTCGTCGCGATCCCAGTCTGGGTTCTGCGGCAGGATGTGCTCGGTCGTTTGGGTATAACGGGTGCCTACGAAGTCCGAATAGTCTGGCGCATGCGCGCCCACGGGAAGCAGCGAAAGTTCGTACTCGTAGAGGAAGTACTTGTGGCCACGTCGACCGTACCAATTCTCGGTTACTCCGAGGGCGGCGCGGACCTTATCGTCATCAGCGTAGCTCCACGCCAAGTCGCCCACTTCGCGGATGGCTTGATCGACCGATAGGTGTTCCGACGCCAAACGGTGCGCGAGTGAGTAAAGGCTTGACTGGCCAGCGTTAGCGCGTCGCTGGGTGATGGTGTAGACCCGTGCAGCGTATGCCTCGCAGGCGCGGACGAGACTCGCGTAAGCTTTTCCGTCATTCGGGTGCGCCAACCGGCAGGCGAATAACAGAGGTTGGAAGTTGGCAACGTTACGGCTGCGTCGGAGCGCGGCGCTGTTGGCGCGTGCCGTTTCGGCATGGGTAGAGAAATTGGAGAAGGCCGCGCCAGGGTCCCATGTCTCCTTGACAAAAAGGGCGCAAAGACGAAGGGACCGGACATAGTCCTCGATGTTGAGACCATGTGGGTCATCGAGCGACGCGCCGTCCACCCGTTCGGATATGTCGAGGCGATCGTGGTGGTGGACATACTTCTTGCGAGAGAAGAGGTCCTTCAGTGAGGTGGCGCCCTGCCACGTCCGGGGGTCTGGCCTCTGCGTGGCCAACCAATGAGCACGCAACAGCCGGTCTTCGTCGATCGCGAGTCCGGCCAAATCGCTGAAGATCCCAGACCACGCGTCGTTGATGAGAGCGCTGAGCTCCGCCGCACGGTCCGCGCTGAGGCTACGCACAATGTAAAGGAGGTAGTTCTTGATCTTCTCGAGTTCGCTCAAGGGTTTGCCGCGGCCGTTGAGTGTTTCGAAGATGACTCCAACCTCGGCAGCAGAGTCGACCTCATAAACCAGGAACTTGAGACCATCGGTGACGCGCGTGAGGAGGTCGTGGAGCACGGTGTTGGCGTCTGCGTCGCTGGCTCCATCCAAGAGAGCCACGAGCTGTTGGTCGAAGTAACCCGCCGCTCCCTTCAGCCGCTCATGTCCCGTGGTTGGACGACTGAGGCTGGGCTGATGGTCGCCGAGAATGGTGTCGGTCCAGTACGAGTTGAGCTCGTCACCGAGTTGCAGTCGTGGACGCTGCACACCCTGGACTTTGACCAGTCCGTAGGTTTCACGAAGGTGATCAATGGTGGAAGCGGAGTCCTCGACGCCTCGTGTGGCGAGTGGTCCGAAGGCCCGTCGGATCCGGTCCACCAGGATGAGACAGGTAATCAGGCGTTGTTGGCCATCGACCACGTCCGTCGGTTTGAGCGTTTGCCCGAAGGCTGTACGTAACGGCGTCTGGCCGTTCGGCAGCAGCACGAGCGTGCCCGTGTAGTGCCGGCCGTGTGGCCCCAATACGTCAAGGTCCTCCCACAGGTCGTCGAGTTGCGACTCGTCCCAGGCGTACGGACGTTGATAGTCCGGAACCATGAGCAACTTGTCGGACACGGCGGTTTGAAGGCTGACCTCCTGCTGGTTTGCCATGTCTCAGGCCCCCTTCGGTCTGCGACCGCGGGTGGGTGTAGCTGGGCGCCAGGCGTGCAGCTGGACGAGGGTCTGACCGACTTGGGCGGCACGGTCGCGTAGCTGTTCCACGCAGAAGTCAGCCATGTTCACGCCGTAGGTCGGGTCGACCTCGTCGTGCCACTGGCGAACCCACGGCATCAATTCGGCGAGGCCGGCGACGAGGGGGACGAGCCGCTCGTCGTCCCAGCCCTCCGATTCCCGCTCGGCGATCAGGGTGGCCAAGGCGAGGAACTGCTGGGCGTGATCCCAGCCGGCCCAACCGAGGACGAGGGTCGGGTCGGTCTCGCGGCCGGCGTCGGGGTAGAGGACGAACCGCTCCTTGGGCACGTCGAGCTTGCCTCGCGCCTGCCACCAGGACGCCTTGCGGAAGTCGGCGATGGTGTATTTCGGCGGCACCGGGATCGGCAGGTCGCTCGGCGTCAGCGTGCCGGCGTCCTCCCGGCGCTGGAGGTCCCAGGTGTGCTCCCACGCCTCACGTTTGCGCAGGCCGGAGTCCTTGAGCCGGTATGCCGCGAGGAACGGGACCGCTTCGTCGGAGAGGAGGGCGGTCAGTGAGGTCGCGATGGACTGGTCGCGCTTGCCAGCCCACAACTCAAGGACCGAAACGAGGTCAGGGTCGCGGGCCACGGTGTCGGCGAGGCGACCAATCGAGGTCGGGATCGGTCGACCCGTCTGGTCGAACCAGTACATCCGATCCTCAAGCCGGTCCAGGAGCCAGGATCTGAGGGCTTGGTCGACCTGCTTCTTCCAGGATTCGCTGGCCCAGCGGCGTTTGTGCTTAGGCTTCTCGAGCAACCGGATGGCTGGGTTGGACGCGATGAGGTCCAGTCGTCGCTGGACGAGGTTGCGGTAGTCGGCCGGCCAATGGCTCGGGATGTCGGTAACCGGGACAGAACCGTGGCGCGAGAACCATGCCGTCTCTTCATCGCCTTGGGCAACTCTGCGGGCCAGCTCGATCTCAAAGGCGCGCTCTCCAAGCGCGACCTCGGGAACCGACCCCGGATGGGTCAGATTCTCCTCTATGAGCCCGTAGAGCCGGTAGACCTCCCAATCGAGTTCCTCTTGCTCGGCGATCATCCGTCCATGTATGGATGCGTACTCCTCCTGGGCCGTGTCGAGCACCTCCCTCGTAGGAACGTTCTTCTGCGACACCACGTTCGGAGTTGTTTTGCTCAGTTGTCGGGCCAACGAATCCATCCGCCGTCCACGTTTGAGCGGGAGGCTTTCCGGGAGCGGGAGATCCTGCACCGTTGCTCCGTTGTGCTGGTAGCGAGGCTCCCACGGCTCGTTACCGATGCCGCCCCCGACGCCACCGTTGCCCTTGTTGAAGCATTTCTGCTTTAGCCAGAAGCAAGCCGTAGAGGAGTTGAGGACGCCCAGGAGGGCAAGGTGATCGTCCTCGGTCGACTCTTTCGGAAGCTTGATCACAGGCGCGGTCTGCTTGAAGACCTTCCCGCCACGGTCGAGCACGAAGTGGTTGTGTGTCGCGACTTCCGCAAAGGTGATCGTCATCCGGCTAACGTTTGGATCTTTGGGAAGCTGATGCCATTCATAGAACGGTCGACCATCGCCAAAGTACGTGCCGCCTGTGAAAGTTGCCCGATTTCCAAGCTCCGTGCGGAGTGCCCAAAGGCAGCGTGACCAACCTGGAAAATCCGTAAGCGGCAGTAGATTGTGCTGCCCTGAATACGGGAACCATGTTGGAAGTGTTTCGTCAATTCGGTAGTCTCGTACCTGATCACCAATCACCAGGGCGGCACACGCGCCTGCCTCTCTGCCGGTTCGTTCGGCGACACCCGACATCAGCGTGAAGCTGTCGTCTGACCCCATGATGCCGAAGACGCCCAACCGTTGGACCTTGCTGGCGAGTGCCATCCGGTCGGGGCTCTCGATAGAGGCAAGAAGGACATCGGCCCCGCCGCCGCTCAGGCTCCAGGGGTGTTTCGCCAGGGCATCCCTGTTGAGCCGGGTCACGCTGACATATATGTCCTCGAAGTGCTGCATTCCGACGTGGTCGACGATCGACGTCCATACGAGCCCCTTGGCGGGGTCGGCGGGCTGCTCGGGTTCACCTCGAATTCCCAGAACTGTCTTGACCTCGGCCTCCCTCGGCGGTTGTGATCGTCCGATCAGGATAACGGTGGGAGTGCCATGCCCAGGGATATATGCGCCAGAGGTATCGATGACCAATCGGAGATCCTGTTGCGCCAAGAAGCCTTCTATAAGTTTCGAACCGAATTCGCGTTTCATGAAAGCATTCGACGTGATTTGCCCTGTCCAACCGCACGGGTGATCGTCCCCGCCTGGTTTGGCTAACTGAAAGAAACGCTCCATGAACGGGACGGTGAGTTGATATTTGCGGTGACATGTCTTGTACAAGAGACGATACGCGGCATTGGCTCGCGAGTCGGATGGGAGGATGTATGGAGGGTTGCCGACGACGACGTCGTAGCGTCCGGGTGTGAGGATCCGGCGAAGGGCGTCGAGATCCTCTGTGGCGTAGGCGAATCCGCTGATCTCCGAGTCGGCGTCGAATCCGTCGAACTGCATCGACAGTTGGTGGCCACCATGCAGCAACGAGTCGCCGGCGGCCAGGTTCAACTTGAACCCTGGAGCCTCCTCCAACGAGCGCAGGCCACATGCCTTGAGGGCGGCGACGATGAGCCGGAATCGAGCGATGGCGATGGCGAAGGGGTTGAGGTCGACCCCATGGATCGCGTCGAGTGCCTTCTGCACACGCTCCCAAGAGTTGAGCCCCGGGGCGGCCCGGGCCCACCTGTCATCGAGCCGGGCGAAGGCGCCGAGGAGGAAGTGCCCTGAGCCGCAGGTCGGATCGATGAGCGTGAAACCCTCAAGGGAGCGCTCCGCCAGCGCGGGCTCCATCGTCTGGTCGAGGATGAACTCCTCGACGAACTCCGGAGTTTGCAGCAACGCGAAGGTCTTCTTCGCGTAGTCGGAGAGGTCCTGATAGAGATCACCGAGGAAGCGGGTCGACAGCTGCGGGTCGGCGAAGTCGCGGATCAGGTCACCGTCGTCCGTCTTGGCTCGCCAGAAGTCGACCAAAACCTTCGTGGCTTGACCCGAGGGGCTCACCAACCAGAGCGGGGAGTGACTCTCGACGAGGGCCTTCGTCCCGGGGACCGCGCCCAGGTATGAAATCGCCTGTTCCATCCACTCCCGGTTGGTGTGTTCGGGGTGCCGCCGGACGTAGGCGAGCTCGGCATCGAGGGCCTCCTGCCGGCGGGCCGGCGGACCAGCGAGCCAGACGGGTTTCAGCAGGCTGTTGTCCTCACAGAACCGGATGAAGACCGACGTCAGCACCCACGCGACCGCGGCCTGGGTCACCCGGTCGTCGCGCCATGCCTGCCACGACATCGCCGTTCGCTCGCGTTTCACGGCTTCGCGATACTGCTCTTCCCACTCAGCGCGCACATGCGCCTGCGACGCAACGCGTTCGCGGAGGTCGGCCTCAAGGGCGAGGACGACCTTCTTGAGGTCTGCGGTGAGGTCTGCGGAAACAGGCACCCGGTGTGCTCCTTCAGTGTGCTGCGTGCTGCACGTCGGTGGATGTGGTTGAGCGAGCGGCGAGCGCATCGACCCACTCGGCGTCGAGGTTGACGAACTGGGTCGGTGTCGCGAGCGGCACCGGGTGACCGTCGAGCAACGAGCCGCGGTTGGCGGCGAGTTGCGGGACGACGAGCCAGACGGCGCGCCCCCGGCTGGTCCCAAGATCGGTCCAGCGCGCGAGCAGCGGCATGTTGTCGTATCGGGCCAATGGCCCGGCTTCGGTCAGCACCACCGGCCCGGGACGGTCTGCCGAAATCGCATTCTCTAGCGCAGCGCTGACAGCCCCCCACGAGTGTCGCACCAACTCCCGCAGGCCCTGTCGCTCTCGACTCGTCGCCGCGGCGGCGTCGGCGGCCCGTACCGCCCCCCACGGGACCCCCAGGCGCTCGGCCTGAGAACGTAACTCATCGAGGAGGACACCAGTGACGTCGACGAGTTGGGCGGCATACACCCCTTCGACGCCGTGGTGGAATCTGTCGAGCCGGTCGGCAGGCACCCCGAGTGCGAGGAAGGCACGCGTGCGGAGCGATTCTTCCACGCGGCGCGTGGAGTCGTTCGTCGCCCCGCCGGGGAGGGATGCCGCGTGGATCGTCGGCTGACGGGACGCGAGCCCCGTCGTGTCGCCGATGCGCGTGGTGGTGCGATAGGCCTGCTTGCGGTCGTCAAACTGCAACTGAAGGCCAGCTTCGTCAATGAGCGCGTCGAGCTGCGGACGATTGGGAAGCAGCACCAACGCAGGGAAGCGGACGTGAACGCGGTCGCGGATCTCCTTGGCTGACAGGGACTCGATCGACGCGACGTCACCGAAGGTCAGCCGGAGGGCCGTGACCAGACTCAGGTCTCTGTGGTGAAGGTCGCCGGAGGCGGCCGTCGCCGACGTGGGGCTGACCGCCCCTGCGAGGTCCGCGAGCCGACCGAATTCTCGCATAGCGATCGGGACCTGAGCGATCGGGATCGCATCGAACACGCGCCAAAGTTCAACGGCCGCCCTGCGCGCCGGCACGATGGCGGTCGTGGGGTCGCCGGCCTGGCTGACCAGCTCCTCCGCTCGCGCAGCAACCCACTCCGCGACGTCAAGGAGAGTTTGATCCTGACCGATGAGGGTCACTTGACCCTGGCGACGTCGGACGACGATAGGTTCAGCGGCCTCCTCATCCGCACGGCGGAGCTCGCGAATGCGCTCAAGGGTGATTCGGACCAACCCGGCCGCGCGGCGGAGGTCGGCCGCGCCCATGTCTGTCTCATCCGAGGTAGGGCTGAAGTGAGCCGCCATGTGTGCTGCGGCTTCCGCCGGGGTGAGAACGTACCCCGCGTGAACCATGACCGCTTGGAAATGCTCCACCATGCCGGTGAGGAGGGCGACGGCTGCCGTATCGGCGGCCCATGTCTGTTGCAGCTCCGTGAGGATCTGTCCGGCGCGTGCCGCGTTGACTGGCTCAGGGAGGTGAGCCCCTAGTTGCGCTTGCGTGGCAAACGCGTCGAGGTCCGTGCCCAGCCCAAGGACGAGCCGAAGCAGGGCCGCCCGGCTCTTGGTCCGCTCGGTGGCGAGGGGGGCAAGGAGCGTCGTGGCCGCCGCCTCGAGCGTGTTCGCAGCGGCCGCTCGGTCAGTGGGGTGTTTGGGGGCCGCGACATCGCCAAGACGCTGACGCCACTCCTTGATCCGGCGATTGATCTGCTTGCGGGTCGCATCGGCGACGCCCCTGAGATGGTTGATCCTCACCGGGTCCGTCGCGAGGAGCTCGCCGACAGTGGCGATCCGTTCAGGTTCGAGGGCCGAAAGAGCTCGAGCAGTGAGGCCGCTGCGAGCCAGGGGGGTGGCGAGCGTGGCCTCGGCCGCTTGGGTGTCGGCTGATTCGTCCGGCTCGGTCGTGGCCTCGGTGGCGAAGA
>Ga0209718_1002520_pt1 | contig 17828 bp, 17 predicted proteins | sample AD_JPNAS1_MetaG_FD_184420 | JGI IMG/M metagenome (GOLD analysis project Ga0209718, IMG submission 184420) | Active sludge microbial communities of municipal wastewater-treating anaerobic digesters from Japan - AD_JPNAS1_MetaG (SPAdes) (version 2) | ecosystem: Engineered > Bioreactor > Anaerobic... | reverse complement strand
GATCAAGGGCGTCGCCGCCCAGCTCCCCGGGAAGCGCTATTTGAGGAGACTGTGATGGACAAGGCCCTCTTGATCGTCGAGTCGCCGGCCAAGGCCAAGACGATCAACAAATACCTGGGTTCCGGCTATCGGGTGATGGCCTCGATGGGGCATGTCAGAGATCTTCCAAAAAGCAAGCTCGGCGTGGACGTCGACAAGGATTTTGAACCCCAATACATCATCATTCCCGAGCGCGAGAAAGTCGTCGGCGAGCTCCGGGCGGCGGCCCGGGCGGCCTCCTCGATCATCCTGGCGGCCGATCCGGACCGCGAGGGAGAAGCGATCTGCTGGCATTTAAAAGCGATTTTCGATGACGGGAAGAAGACGGTTTTTCGCGTCCGGCTCCAGGAAATCACGAAGCAGGCGGTGGAGGACGCCGTCCGGCGTCCGGGCGAGCTGGATGTCCACATGTTCGAAGCCCAGCAGGCCCGACGCGTTCTCGACCGGCTCGTCGGCTACAAGATCAGCCCGCTGCTTTGGAAAAAGATCGGCCGGGGCTTAAGCGCCGGGCGCGTTCAGAGCATCGCCCTTCGCCTCGTCGTCGAGAGGGAGCGCGAGATCCGGGCTTTCCAAAAAGAAGAATTCTGGACGATCTTCGCCCACCTGGACGCCTCGCTTCCCCCCCGGTTCAAGGCGGTGTTGTCCAAAATCGACGAAAAGAAAGCCAAGATCCCCGACGGCGCCGCGGCCCAGGCGATCGTCGACGCGCTGAAAGGCGCCCGCTATATCGTCCGGGACGTCGCCGTCACGGAAAAGAAGAGGAATCCGCCGCCGCCCTATATCACCAGCACCCTTCAGCAGGAGGCTTTCCGGCTTCTCCGCTTCCCCGTCAAAAAGACGATGTCCGTCGCCCAGAAGCTCTACGAGGGGCTTCCGCTGGGCGAACGGGGGCCGATGGGCCTCATCACCTACATGCGCACCGATTCAGTCCGGATTTCGGCCGAGGCCCAGGCGTGGGCCCGGACGGCCATCGTCCAATCCTTTTCGGCGGCCCACGTTCCCTCTCATCCGCGGGTTCACGCCAACAAAGGCAAGGCCCAGGACGCCCACGAGGCCATCCGGCCGACTTCCCCCGAGCTGACGCCGGAGGCGGTCCGGCCCTATTTGAAAAAAGAGGAATTCAGCCTCTACCAGCTGATCTGGAACCGCTTCTTCGCCTCCCAGATGAGCGCGGCGGTTCTCGAAGAAACGGCTCTGACCATCGCCGCCGGCGAGCGGTTCTTGTTTACGGCCAAGGGAGGCGTGGTCAAGTTCAAGGGCTGGTGGGAGCTTTATCCCAAAAAGGAGGAGGACGAGGAAGACGCCCTCCCGCCCGTCAAGAAAGACGAAACGCTGACCCTGGCCGAGCTTGAGCCGAAACAGAGCTTCACCCAGCCCCCGGCCCGTTATACCGAGGGAACGCTCGTGAAAGAGCTCGAAGCCAAGGGCATCGGTCGGCCCTCGACGTACGCCCCGATCATCGCCACCCTGCAGAACCGCGTGTATGTCGTCAAGGAGGAGAACAAGTTCGTCCCGACCGATCTCGGCATGTTCGTCACCGATTTCCTGGTCAAGCATTTCCCCGACCTGATGGAATATAAGTTCACCGCCCGGATGGAAGGGGAATTGGATGAAGTGAGCGAGGGGACGCTGGACTGGGTCGGGGCGATGCGGGATTTCTACGGCCGGCTTCAAAATGATCTCGCGGCCGCGGGCAAAGTCGAAAGCGTCGCCGGAACGGGAATCCCCCTGGACGAAAAATGCCCGAAATGCGGGAAGCCGCTGGTCAACAAGGGCGGCAAGTTCGGACGGTTCAAGTCCTGCTCGGGATATCCCGAATGCGATTACTCGGATGATCTTTATAAAAAAAGCGAGCCCGTTCCCCTCGAGGAAAAATGCCCGACGTGCGGGGCGAACCTGGTCCAGCGGGTCGGCCGCTACGGGATGTTCGTGGCCTGCTCGAACTATCCGAAATGCCGGTTCATCAAGGGAAAGGAAAAGGTCGATACCGGGATCGCCTGTCCCCAGGGGTGCGGCGGGACGCTTTTGAAAAGAAAGACGAAACGGGAGAAATTCTTTTACGGCTGCAGCTCCTTCCCGAAGTGCCGGTTCGCCACCTGGGACGAGCCGCTTCCGGAACCCTGTCCGAAATGCGGCCGGCCGTTCGTCCTCCGGAAGACGACCAAGAAGGACGGGACATACAAGCACTGTGTCGACGAGAACTGCGGCTGGCGCGAGCCGGCGTCTCCTCCGGCCGACCCTCCCCGGCCGGCGGGGGAAGAATCCGAGCCGGCCGGGAAAGACGCCGCCTCGAAGAAAGCCGGGGGTGCTCCGGACAAACCGGGGCCGGAATCCGGCGAGGTCTGAGAATAATCCGAAAATCGCGGCCGGGGCGTGGCTTCTCCGCCTTGATGGAGAGCGCCTAAGGAACCGGGGACGAAAAAACCGGAAGAATCCATCCGCCCGCTTTTTGGATATCAGGCTGGATTTCGTTAAAATGAAACAAGGCCGGCGACGCCGGATCCGGACCCATGCGCAAGAACATCGATGAGTTTCTCGAGTTCCTTCGGTACGAAAGAAACGCCTCGGTCCATACCGTAGCCGCCTACCGGCGCGACCTTCTTCAGATGGCCGCTTATCTGGACCGGCGAAAAGTCCGCTTGGCCCAGGTCGATAACATCATTTTGCGCGGCTGGATGGCGGATCTTCACGACCGGCGCCTGTCCAAGACGTCGGTCGCCCGCAAGCTGGCCGCCGTCCGATCATTTTTCCAGTATTGCCTCAAGCGCCGGATTTGCGATGATAATCCGGCGGTGGTCGTGACCCGGCCGAAACTCGATAGTCCCGTCCCCGGTTTTCTATCGGAGGGGGAGATCGGGCAGTTTTTGGATCTTCCCGATAAAAACGATCGCTTGGGGCCGCGGGACCGGGCCATTTTCGAGTTGTTTTATGCCACCGGCATCCGGGTCAGCGAGCTGGCCGGCCTGGACGTCTCCGATGTGGGCTTGGATGAGCGCCTCCTCCGCGTCCGGGGCAAGGGGAAAAAAGAACGTATCGTTCCGTTTGGACGGACGGCGGCCGCCGGCCTGGCGGCTTATTTTGAAACAAGGCCCGGCCTTTTGAAGGGATGTCTCGACGAACCGGCCGTGTTCCTGAATTACCGGGGGGGACGGATCACGCCCCGTTCGGTGGAGCGGCTGGTCGCCAAATACATCAGAAAAACGGCCATCCGGAGAAAAATCAGCCCTCATTCCCTGCGGCATTCGTTCGCTTCTCATCTCCTCGGCCGGGGGGCCGATCTTCGGGTCATCCAGGAGCTGCTCGGCCACGAAAGCCTGGGGACGACTCAGAAATACACCCATCTGGACCTGCCCCAGTTGCTCGCCGTCTACCGCAAGAGCCACCCGCGGGCTTGATGTCGCGTCTCCCGCCGTTGACGCCCGAATCGCCGTCCGTCTCCAAAGATTGCCGGGGGGGAACTGCGGTTCGATTCAAGTCATTGAATAAAAAGAAGATAAGAAAATTCAGGTTTTGGCACGCCGCTCGCTAAAGAAAGGGGTGAAAGGAGGCTCAACATGAAGAGCTTGTGGATGAAAGGGGCGGTTTTGGGAATCATCGCCGCTCTCTTGGTCGTTCCGGCCTTGGCCCAACAGGCGGCCGCCGCCGGCGGCGAAAAGGCCGTGGGCGGAAAGATCAATTTGAACTCGGCGCCGCTGGACGAGCTGCAGAAGCTCCCCGGCGTCGGCGCCGCGATCGCCCAGCGGATCATCGATTTCCGCAAGATGAACGGGCCGTTCAAAAAGATCGAGGACCTGATGAAAGTCCGCGGAATCGGCGAGAAGCTTTTTCTCCGATTCAAGGACCAGTTGAGCGTTTAAGATTCGGCGCTCCCTCCACGCATGCGGGAATTTCCCGCTGGCGGCCCTTCCCGGAAGGGGAGGGCCGCTTTTTTATTTCGAGAGAAAGCGATGGAGACGGACCTTCATGGCGGCCAGGGCCCGACCGCGATGGCTGACCGCGTTTTTCTCTGCGGGAGAGAGCTCGGCGAACGTCTTGCCCCGGGGATGGTAGTAAAAAATGGGATCGTATCCAAAGCCGGCGGTTCCCTTGGGCCCGGCGGCGATTGTTCCGCGGACGACGCCGCGGGCCGAGGCGACAACCCGGCCGTTCCGGGCCAGGGCCATAACGCAGACGAAGCGGGCCCGCCGGCCGGACGGGGGAACGGAGGCGAGGAGGCGGAGAACCTTGGAGACGTTCTTTGCGTCCGTCGCCCGAGGTCCCGAAAACCGGGCGGAGAGGATGCCCGGCCCGCCCCCGAGGGCCTTGATCTCCAGGCCGGAATCCTCGGCCAGGGTCAGGAGGCCGCTTCGGCGGCTGTAGAATTCGGCTTTGGCCCGGGCGTTGGCCGCGAGCGTTTTCTCCGTTTCCGGGCAGACGGCCTCGATGCCCGCGTCGACGAGAGTGACGAAGCGGACGGCTAGCGTCGCCAGGGCGGCGGCGATCTCCCGGGCCTTCCCCCGGTTGGTCGTCGCGATCAGGAGGGGCTCTCCCGGACCGGCTTCCGACGTCATTGTCCGATGGCGTCCTTTAAGAACGCGAGGGCGAACAGAAGGACGAGAAAGAGCGCATAGAGCGCGTATTTGGGATGAATAAAAAGCTTTTCCGGCTCCTCCATCATCTCCGCCTCCCGGAGCGTTTTCCGGAAAATCAAGCCGAAGAAAACGAGGAGGAACGGAGCGATGGCAAAAAAGGATTGAAGCTTGAAGGTCCAGCCGAAATAGAGAAAAGCGAGAAGGCAGATCAGGGCGCTGGCGGACATGCCGATCACCAGGGACGTCCGGGAGTATTTCCGGTGGGAAATCCGGTATTCTCCGGCTTTCTCCTTGAGGAAACGGAACTCGGACAGCCGCTTGGCGACCATGAGAAAATTGCCGAACGCCCACCAGCAGACGAGGACGGAGAGGGGAGGAAGCTCTCCGGAAACGGCCAGGGCCGACCAGCCGATGAGAAAACGAATCGGATTATTGACCGATTCGGAGACCGAGTCGAGGAAAGGGATGTCCTTGGTCCGGATGGGGGGGACGTTGTAAACAATCCCGGCGGCGAGCAGGGACAGCAGGGCCAGGGCGAATGTCCGGTCGAACAAGAGGACCGCCGCTCCGCCGCAGGCGGCGACGAGAAGAAGGCCGATGAGAGCGAAGGGAACGGTTTTGATTTCGCCGCTGACGAGGGGCCGGAGACGCTTGGTCGGGTGGTGGACGTCGAAGGGCCGGTCGACGATCTCGTTGAGGACGTAATTGGCCGTTGAGATGCCCCAAGTCAGAAGAAACGCCGCGGCCAGCCTCCAGGCGGTTTCCGCCGGAGGGAGCGCGGCGAATTCCTCCCGGTGAAGGAAGAGGAAGACGGCGCTGCCCAAAAAAATGGCCGAGCTTCTCGGCCACCGCTCCAGGCGCAGGGCCCGCAGATAGGCGTTCATGAAGATGGATCCTTGACGGCGTAAATCTCGAACGAATCGCCGAGGGCCAATTTTATCGGGATCCCGCGGAGAAATGAAGAGGCCCGGCTTCGAGCGAAGAAATTCATCCAGCGGAAGCGGGAGACGAGATAATGGAGGCTGAATGTCCAAGCGTAGCGGCGGATTTCGACGATCCGGAATCCCGCCTCCTCAAGAAGAACCCGGAGGCTTCTTTTGGAAAAATAAGCCAAGTGACCCGGCCGCAGGTGCCACCAGCGCCGGCCGGCCAGGCGGGCCGCCGGACTGTGAATGTCCGGGGTGACGAGGCACAGGACACCGCCCGGGGCCAGAAGGGAGAAGGCCTTGGCGACCGCCTCGGCCGGGCGGGGCGTGTGCTCGATGAAATCGACCATGGTCACGACTTGGAATGAGCCGGCGCCGGCGGTGATGTCCTCAAATCCTCCCTGGCGGAGGGTCAAGCCGTACTTTTCCGAGGCCTTCCGGACGGCCCAAGCGCTGGGCTCCACGCCGTCGACCCGCCAGCCGCGCCGGCGGGCGGCGTCGCCCAAGATGCCCGTGGCCGCGCCGACGTCGAAGAGGGCCCCGCGGCCGGGCCGGAGGAGATCCAGCCGGTTCAGGATGGGCAGGAAATTCCGCGTCCGGCCTTCGGCCTCTTGATCATAAAGCGGATCTTCCACTTCACCGTATAGGGAGGCGAGGAAATCCGGCTCCGGGTACGGATCGGCGAAGATGTGGCCGCAGGCGCCGCAGGCGTGAAGATCCCACGTTTTCCCGTATTCGCTGTCCGTGATTTTAATCTGGTCGGATCGGAGGCTGGAGAAATCGAACGTCCCTTTTTTCCATGGATGAATGTCGAGGCCGCGGCAAACGGGGCAGGCCCCGGCGCGAAGGAAACGGCCGGTCATTCGCGCGAATCCGCTTGGGCGAGGGCCCGGGCCGCCGCGCTCCGGATTTCCGCCGGCGTGAACGGCTTGGTGATGAAGGCGAAGGCGCCCATTTTCAAGGATTCCTGGGCCGTTTTAATCGTCGGATAGCCGGTGATCATCAAGACGGGCGTGTTAGGCCGATAGGTCCTCAGGGACTTCAACAGGTCGAGGCCGCTCAGGCCGGGCATCATCAAGTCGCAGATAATGAGATCGTAGCGGACGGCGGCCGTTCGGATGAGCGCGTCCTCGCCGGAAAGGACGGTCTCGATTTCGACGCCTTCCCCGGCCAAGGCCAGGGCGATGCTTTGGACAACGGAGCGTTCATCGTCGATGATCAAGATTCTCCGTTTTGTTTCGGTCATGGTCCAATTCCTCTGTCCCCGGTTTCCGTGTCCGTCAGCGGCCATTGTATCGTAAAGACCGCGCCGCGGCCAGCCTCGTTTCGGGCGGAGATGGTTCCGCCGTGCTGCTCGACGAGGCTGGCGGCGACCGCCAGCCCCAAGCCCGTTCCCGAGGATTTGGTCGTGAAAAAGGGATCGAAAATCCGGCCGAGGCTTTCCTCCGGAATTCCCGGCCCCGAATCGGTGAACACAACCTCGATCGACCGGCCGTCGGCCGAGCGGCGGCTGGAAACATCGATCGTCCCCCCTGAGGGCATCGCCTCGCAGGCGTTGAGGATCAGGTTCCAGAAGACCTGCTGGATTTTGGCTCCGTCAAGAAGGAGCGGAGGGAGCGTCCGGTCCAAATGATGGGAGAGGCGGATATTGCGGGCCCACGCCTGGCCGGAGAGCAAGCCGATGGTGCGTTCCACGAGGGCGTTGACGTCGAGGGCGGATTTCTCGGGCGGCGTCCGGCGGGAGTATTCGAGAAGTCCCTTGACGATCCGGCCGCAGCGCTCGGTTTCTTCGGCGATCAGGCGGAGGGCGGCCGCGGCCGGGTCGTCCGGCCGCGCTTTTTCCAGCAAAAGATGAGCGTTGATGAGGATCGCGGTCAGGGGATTGTTGATTTCATGGGCGATGCCGGCGGCGAGCTGCCCGAGGGAAGCCATTTTTTCCGATCGGGCCATGGATTCTTGGATGTTGTGGAGGGCGTGGGTCCGGTCGGCGACCCGGCTTTCAAGCGTCCAGGTCCATTGAAGAAGATTTTCCTTGGCCTTGCGAAGCTCGGCGGTCATTCGATTGAACGCCTCGCCGAGCTCTCCGATTTCGTCCCGGCCGCCGACCGGGACTTGCAAGTTGAGGTCGCCCCGGGCGATCCGGGAGGCGGCCGCGGCCATGTCGCCCAACGGCCGGGTGAGACGGGTCGCCATGAGGGAAAGCAGGATCAACAGAACGGCCGCCGTGGCGGCGGCCCAGGCGGCGTTTTGGGCGATCACCCGGTTTCGGAGAGCGAGAAAAGGCCGCTCCAAAAGACCGATGCTCAGCATCCCGACGACGGTCCCGTCGTAATCGGCCAGGGGCTCGGAGGCGCTGATGTAGCGTTCTCCGAGAATGACGGCCCGCCCGGCCCACGGCTCTCCTCGTTCGAGCGCCTCCCGCCGGAAGAGGGGATCCGCTTGCGTTCCGTTCAACCGGCTCCCCTGGGGGTCTTTGAGGGTTGTCGCCGCCCGCACTTCGCCCTGGTGGATCGTGACGACGCCCGTGTCCCGGCCGCCGTGTTTTTCGGGATCAAAAATCGCGGCTTTGACGCGGTCGACGATCTCGTTGTCGCCGTTGATCCGCCGTCCGCCCGCCAGGACGCCGATGATCGCTCCTTCCGGGCCGCGGACGGGCGCCGCCGCGACAAGGACGAGGATATCCCCGGCCGCGGATTCGCCGAACCGGGTGCTTTCCCGGCGGAGGGAATCAAGGGAGAGAAGACGCGTCGCGGCAAGCCGCTTCCCCTCGAGGATCCGGAAGAAAAAAGAATCCCGGTCCCGAAATCCTCCGGCCGGCGCGGCCGGATCGGAGAGGGCGATCAGTCTTCCGTCGGCGGCCGCGAACGATAGAAAATCAAAACGTCCGGCTTCCGCGGCCCGGGCCAGATGGGAATCCAGTCCGGCGTTCGGCGGGCCGGAGCGGGAAAGACGCAAGGGCTCCGATTCGGCCGTCAAAGTCACGGCCGTCAGCAGGTTATCCAAGTAAAAAGAATAAATGGTCCGGGCGGAGGTCATATCATGGCGGATCCGGTTTTCCGCCAGGGACATGATCGTTTGGTGTTCGAGCCGCAGGCCGAGGATGCCGAAAACAACGCCTCCGAAGAGAACGATGGCGAGAATGGCGAGGATCATTTTTCGCCTGAGAGGGAGATCGACAAACCGGAAAGGCATCTTTTCCGCCGCTGACATTTTATCATAAACGAACTTGACAGGAGCCTTGGGAAATGGTAAATCAGATGGCCGATTGATATAGTCAACTAATAGGATTCTTACTTTGAGACTGTCGACGAAAGGCGAGTATGCGAGCCGGGCGATGCTCGAGCTGACGCTGCACTACGGCGGGCCGCCTCTTCATATCCGCGATATTTCCAGGGTCCAGGACATTCCGGAACGTTTCCTCGAGCAAATTCTCCTCCAAATCAAAAGGGCCGGATACCTGCGAAGCCGGAAGGGGCCCAACGGCGGATATATGCTCTCCAAGCCGCCCGAGGAGATCTCCGTGGCGGAGATCATCCGCGTCATGGACGGCCCCCTCGCGCCGATCGACTGCGTCAGCGTCACCGCCCGCGAAGTCTGTCCCCGGGAAAAATCGTGCGGCCTCCGCTGGCTTTGGAAGAGAAACCGGGACGCGATCGCCGAAATCTTGGAAAGCACCTCCTTTGCCGACGTCGCTGAAATGACGCGAAAAGCGATGAGGGCCAATAATGAAAACGGAAATCAGAAGACGCCGGCGAAGGAATAAAAATTTTTCGGCAATAATCGACAATGGCAATAGACTATATCAACTAATTACCGGGAGGTGATCATGTCGAAATGGACGAAGACGGGCATGCTTCTTACCGCAGTCCTCGCTCTGGTCCCGGCGGTTTTCGCCGAGGAAAAAACGCCGCCCCCTTCAGTGACGGCGGGGAAAACCCTCAAGCTTTCAGGGTTCACCCAAGTCCTTGGCGTCCTTCAGGACCAAGGCGTCGACGCGTTGAGCGTCCGCCGTTCGCGCTTCAGCCTGTCCGCCGATCTCTCGAAGCATTTCAAAGCCAAGTTCACCGTCGACGCCGTCCGAAATCCCATTCTCGTAGACGCCATGGTGGATGTCGTTTTCGCCGAGTACGCGGATCTCCGTTTCGGCCAGTTCCGGGTTCCCTTCGGCGTGGAAAACGACACGTCCTCGGCCGACTTGGATACGATCAATTTTTCCCAACCCGTCAGCAAGCTGGCTCCCGGCCGCGACGTCGGCACGATGGGCCGCGACGTGGGCGCGATGCTGACCGGACGAATCTCCGTTTTTGATTACAGCCTAGGACTCTTCAACGGCGCCGGAGCCAACAAGACCGATACGAACGACGAGAAGGATTTCGCCGGCCGGGTGGGCGTAAGGCCGTTCGACTTTCTCACCGTCGGCGCGTCCCTCTACAAGGGAAAAGCCGACGCCGCGGCCGGAGCCCCGCTCATCCGCCGGGACCGGACCGGGATCCACGCGGGCGTCTCTTTCGGCGACGTATCCCTGAAAGGGGAGTTGATCTGGGCGGAGGACGGCGACATCGACCGCCGGGGGTGGTTTGTCCAAGCCGGCTGGTTTGTTCTTCCCAAGCAGCTGCAGATCGTCGCCAAGATCGATGCGTACGACAAGAACACGGCCTTATCCGGCGACCGAACCAGCCTTTACACCGCCGGTTTGAATTGGATTTTTTCCGGAAAAACGAAGCTTCAGGTCAATTACGAATACCTGAGAAACGAGCTGGAGGGGACGATCCGTAAGGCCCTCCTGGTTCAATTCCAAGCCGGTTTCTGATTCAAAAGGAGATCTCCATGAAAAAATTGATGATCGCGATTCTCTTGGCAGCCTCGGCCCTGGGCGGCTTCGCCGCCGGCCCCGCTCAAGCTCCCGCCCTGGAAGGCCAGGTCTCGATTTCCGGCGCCTGGGCTCTTTACCCTATGGTCGTCAAGTGGGCCGAAGAATTTCAGAAATTGCATCCCCGGGTGCGGATCGACGTCCAGGCCGGCGGCGCCGGCAAGGGGATCGCCGACGTGATCGCCGATATGGTCGATTTCGGCATGGTCTCGCGCGACGTTCACCCCGTGGAGATGGAGAAGGGCGCCCTGCCGTTCGCCGTCACCAAGGACGCCGTCGTTCCCATGATCAACGCCAAGAATCCCTATCTCCCCGAGATCCTGCGGAAAGGACTGACCCGCCAGGCGTTCATCGACATCTGGATCACGAAGTCCGCGGCCGTCTGGGGCGATGTCCTGGGCGGCAAGGCGCCGGCGCCGATCCATGTCTTCACCCGCTCGGACGCCTGCGGGGCGGCCGAAACCTGGGCTTTGTTCCTTGACAAGCGCCAAGAAGACCTGGGCGGCGTGGCCGTCTACGGCGATCCCGGCTTAGCCGACGCCGTCCGCCGGGATCCCCTCGGCATCGGGTTCAACAACGTCAATTTCGCTTATGACCCGAAAACGCTGGCCCCGATCGCCGGTCTGGTGGCCGTGCCCATCGATCTCGACGGCAACGGCATGATCGATCCGGTCGAGCGGTTCTACGGGACGCGGGACGACTTGACGAAGGCCATCGGCGAGAACAAGTATCCCTCTCCGCCCGCCCGGGACCTTTACCTGGTTTCCAAGGGCGCGCCGGCCAAGCCGGCGGCGGCGGCCTTCCTTCGGTGGATCCTCGGAGAAGGGCAAAAATTCGTTCCCGAGACTGGATATATCCGGTTGAGCGAGGACAAGCTCAAGGCGGGACTCGCCCTTCTCGACAAATAGGGGATGAAATCAACCCCCGATTTCTGATATGATGCGCCCTTTCCGGAGACGGTTAAGGCATGGTCAAACGGCTGTTTAAAGAGCTTGCCGCCCGGCGGCTGATGTTTCTTGTCACCATCCTGCCGGGCGTGCTCGTCTTTTTGATGCTGTTCGGCCTCTATGCCCGGTCGCGGAGCATCCTCGCCCTTCATTCTTTTCCCGATCTTCTTTTCGGCTCGTCCTGGTTCCCCTTGAAGGGCGAATTCGGCTTGTACCCGTTCCTCATGGGGACGGTCTGGGTGACGCTGGCGGCCATGGCCATCGCCGTCCCGGTTTCCCTGCTCAGCGCGATTTACCTGTCCGAATACGCGCCGCGGCGGATCCGGGAGACCATCAAGCCCATCGTCGATCTCCTGTCCGGCATCCCCTCGGTTGTATTCGGCGTCTGGGGCGTCCTGATGATCGTCCCCTTCGTGGCGAAAATCGCTCCGGCGTTCGGGGCGTATTCCACCGGGTACTCGGTGCTGGCCGGGGCGATCGTCCTGGCCATCATGGTCTTTCCGACGATCATCCATGTCTCCTTGGAGGTCTTCGCCTCGGTGCCTCAATCCCTCCGCGATGCCTCCCTCTCGCTGGGGGCGACGAAATGGGAGACGGTCAAACACGTCGTTTTGCGCAAGGGATTAGCCGGGATCATCGCCGCCGTGGCCCTCGGATTTTCCCGGGCGTTCGGCGAAACGATGGCCGTCCTCATGGTCGTCGGCAACACGCCCCTCATCCCGAAATCCGTCTTCGACAGCGCTTATCCCCTGCCGGCGCTTCTGGCCAACAATTACGGGGAAATGATGTCCATTCCTTTGTACGACGGGGCCCTGATGCTGGCCGCTTTCGTCCTTCTTCTGATCGTCCTCGTGTTCAACATCGGCGCCCGGGTGGTTCTGATCCGGGCCGAACGAAAGGCGGAATGATGGGCTTCCGGCGGCGAAAACTGGAGGAATCGATCTTCAAGGTGTTGATGATCGGCTCGACCGTGATCGTCATCGGAAGCCTTCTCCTCATCATCGCCACGGTCATCGTCAAAGGATTCCCGGCCATGAACTTGGCGATGATCACTCAAACGCCGAAGGGCGGGTACTACCTGGGAAAAGAGGGCGGCATTCTCAACGCCATCGTCGGATCCTTGGAGCTGGCCGGCGGGGCCACCCTCCTGGCTCTCCTGTTCAGCCTGCCGATCGTCCTGTACATTAATCTCTACAAGCGGCGGAAATCGCGGTTCGCCGTCTTTGTCCGCTTCTCCCTGGACGTCCTTTGGGGCATCCCCTCCATCGTCTACGGGGCTTTCGGCTTCATCCTGATGATGATGATCGGCCTTCGGACGTCGCTCCTGGCGGGCATCATCGCCGTAGCCCTCCTCGAGCTTCCGATCATGGCCCGGGCGATGGACGAAGTCGTCCGGCTTGTCCCCTCCTCGCTCCAGGACGCTTCGGCTTCTCTGGGAGCGACGAAGCTTGAAACGGCCGTCCACGTCATCGTCCGCCAGTGTCTCCCCGGCATCATCACCGCGATTCTGATCGCCTTCGGCCGCGGCATCGGCGACGCCGCCTCGGTCTTGTACACCGCCGGTTTCAGCGACCGGGTCCCCGGAGCGCTCCTCCAGCCGGCGGCGACGCTTCCGCTGGCGATCTTCTTCCAGCTCGGCACGCCCTACCCGGAGGTCCAGGAGCGGGCCTATGCTTCGGCCGCGATCCTGACGCTCATCATTCTCGCCATCAGCCTCTTGTCCCGGTGGTACGGCCGGAAATTCAGGAAAAATTCCGCCATTTGACCGAAGGATTGCCATGAACGCGAAGACGCATATTTCCATCAAAAACCTGACGGTGACCTTCGGCCGGCAGAAAGTCCTTAAGGATGTCTCGGTGGATCTTCCCGACCACCGGGTCACGGCCATCATCGGCCCCTCGGGGTGCGGCAAGACGACCTTGCTCAAAACCCTCAACCGGCTTTTGGACAAAGTGGACGGCGTGAAGGTCGAGGGTCAGGTTCTTGTCGACGGAGAAAACATATACGATCCGAAGATCGAGGTGACGCGGATCCGGAAAAAAATGGGGCTGTTGTCCCAGAAACCGCAGGTCCTGCCGATGTCGATTTTCGACAACATCGCCTATGGCCCTCGGATCCACGGCGTTCGGGAGAAAGCGAAGCTGCGGCAGATTGTCGAGCGCCAGCTCGCGGCCGCCGGACTCTGGGACGAGGTGAAAACCCGTCTTCATGAGCCCGCTTCCCGGCTGTCCGTCGGCCAGCAACAGCGGCTGTGCCTGGCCCGCGGTCTGGCCGTCGAGCCGGAGATCATCCTGGGCGACGAGCCCACCTCCGCCCTTGACCCGCAATCCAGCCGAACCGTCGAGCAGCGGCTGATCGATCTGAAAACCGATTATACGGTCATCGTCGTGACCCACATTCTCCGCCAAGCCCGGCGGATCGCGGATTATATCGTTTTCATGTACCTGGGGGAGCTGGTCGAGCACGGCCCGGCGGCCGAGGTCTTTGCCGAGCCGAAGGATCCCCGGATGAAAGCTTACCTGACCGGGGAAATCTCCTGAGGAAACCGCCGCGCGCTTGACGCGCCCTCGTCTTAGGAGGAGCGGTGAATAAAGGAACAGCTTGGGGGGGGTCCGGACGGGGGTCGCGGCCGGCTTGGCGGCCGGGCTCGCCGACGCGCTTTTCGCCGTCGCCCAATCCGGCGGCGGCCTGGTCGGATCATCTTTGGCGGCGTTCCTTATCTCCCTTTCCCTATGGGGATTGATCGGAGGGCTGGGGACGGCGGCGATCGGCGCCGTTTTTCCCGAGGCCGGGGGAGACCGGCCCGCCCGGCCCAAAACGCTTGCTTTTTCTTCTTTCAAAAATGCCTTTTTTGATTTCGCTTTGACCGTTCTTTTTGTCTCGGCGGCGGGCTTCCTGGCCGGCCGGACGGCCATCCTCGTGACGGGGGCGAAGGATTTCGCGGGGCTGGCGGTCGGAGCCGCGGCCACGGCCCTTGTTCTCTCGGCCGCCGGGATCGCGGCCTGGAGGAAACCCTCCGGGAGGCGGACGCGGTTTTTGCGGATCGCCGGCTGGACCGGCCTCGGTCTCGTCGTTTTCACGATCGCCGTGGACAGGGGAGAAATCCGCGCCGGAAAGATCGATGCCCGCGGCGGCGCCCCCGCGGCCCGTCCGGCCCCTCCGGCCGGATCCCCTTCCGTTCTTCTTATCGTGATGGATACCGCCAGGGCGGATCATGTTTCCTTAAGGGAGGGGGAGAGGGAAACGACGCCGTTTCTCCGTCGGCTGGCGGCCGAAAGCGCCGTTTATGAGAGGGCGGTTTCTCCCAGCCCTTGGACGGTTCCGGCCCACGCTTCCCTTTTCACCGGACAGGACGCCGCGGTTCATCAAGCGACCTTCGAGCATCGCACGCTCCGTCCGGAACTGGAAACCCTGGCCGAACTCTTGAGAAACGCCGGCTATTCCACGGCCGCTTTTTCCTCTAATCCGAATGTGTCCTCTTTGTTTCACTTCGACCAGGGATTCGACCGCTTTTATGAAATGTTCCGTATCTCCGGGCTTTGGGACGCGAGGGGCCTGGATCCCGTCGAGAACCTAAAAATCCTGAAGGGGCTGGGCGCGGCCTTGGGATCGCCTCGAAAGAAGAGGTCCGACCGGGCGGCCGCCGAGACGCAGCCTTGGATCGGCCGGTGGCTCGATACGCAGAGCCGGCGGGACAAAAAGCGGCCGTTTTTCCTTTTCGTCAACTACATGCCGCCTCATCTTCCCTACAATCCGCCCCCGACCTACCGCCGACGCTTCCTGAAGAATCGGCCTTCCCCTCCTGTCCGCAAGCTGATGACCGACGCCTGCTATCCGGAGGTCTGGCGGCTGATCGCGTTTCCGTCCCTGATGAGGCCGGCCGATTACGACCAGCTGGCCGAGCTGTACGACGGCGAGCTCGCTTTCCTGGATTCCTGCCTGGAGCGCCTGATCGCGATGTTTCGGGAGCGGGGTTTGCTCGAGGAGACCGTCGTGATCATCACATCTGATCATGGGGAGAACCTCGGCGAGCACGGCGGCCTGTTGAATCATTCGTTCTCCATCCACCAGACTCTGCTCCGCGTTCCCTTGATCGTGAGGTATCCGAGGGTCTTCGGGAAAAACAGGCGGCACGCGGGCGTCGTGTCGACGGGATCGATCTTTCCGACGATTTTGAAGCTCGCCGGCGTCTCGCCGGCGGACAAATGGCCCAGCCCTTTCAGGCTTCTTCCCCCCGCCGGCCCGCCGGCGGAAATCGCCCCGGAGGAGGAAGCCGCCGTTTCCGAATACGAAGTCCCTCTCTCCGAACTCGGCGCTCTCGCCGAGCTGCCCGGCGCGGATGCCTCCGCCTTCTGCCTCAGCCAGAAGGCGATCCAGACGGATTCCTGGAAGCTGGTCGCCCGCTCGGACGGACGATCTTTTCTTTATGACCTGGCCGCGGATCCCGGAGAGAAAACCCCCTTGGATCCCCGTTCCTCGCCCCAGGGGACAAGGCTCGAGCGTCGTCTCGAGCTCTGGCGGGCGGGGCTTCGCATCCCTCATTTTTCTCCCGAACCCCCCGGTCCGACGGCCGATGAAAAAGCGCGGGAAACGTTGAGATCGCTCGGATATCTGCGCTGATCGACGTCTCTCGTGAAACGGGCGCCTTCCCCGAAACGGCTTGGTTTTCCCGGCCGGAAGCCGCAAGGAGGCTCAATGCGCCGCCGTAGTCTAAGGCGCCGGAAGCGGGTCGTCTATCTCCATCTCGATTTTTTCGAGGACCAGCTCCATCCCGTGAACGATCTCGAGGTCGGCGGAGGCGCAGGCGGGGCAGGCCAGGGCGAAGTCGGTCCGGACGGTTTCGGTGCCGCAGGCCCGACAGCGGATGGTAAACGGCGGTTTGACGATGGTCAGAACCGCTCCGTCGGCGATCGTCCCTTTCTTATAGGAGTCGAACGCGCTTTCCAGTAGCTCGGGAACCACTCCAGCCAGGGCCCCGACCTGGACCTTCACCCCGGTGATGCGGCGGGCCTTATGATGGCGGGCTTGTTCGAGGAGGGCCTCGAACATCGAGGCCACCAGCGAGAGCTCATGCACGGGAGGCGATCTCCTCCCGGGCGCGGAAAAGAAAGGCGACGAGATCGTCCAGCCCCTGTCCGCTGACGGCCGAGATGATGAACACCCGAAGCTTAGGATTGAGGGCTAAGGCTTCGGCTTTGGCCTTCTCCACGTCGAAAGGAAGGAAGGGGCGAAGGTCGGCCTTGGAGAGAAGGAGGACGTCGGCCGTGACGAAGGCCCGAGGATATTTTTTCGGCTTGTCGTCTCCCTCGGGGGCGGAAAGAAGAACCACGCGGAGCCGTTCTCCAAGATCGTAACCGGCCGGGCAAACGAGATTGCCGACGTTTTCGATGAACAGGAAGTCGATGTCGGTGGGGATCTCCGGCAGAACCTTGCCGATCATCTTCGCCTCGAGGTGGCAGGCGCCGCCCGTGGTGATCTGCCAAGCCGGGATTCCCCGGGCCCGGATCCGCTCGGCGTCGCGCTCGGTTTCGATATCGCCCTCGATCACCGCCATCCGGGCCCGTCCCTTGAGCCGGTCGGCCAGCGCCTCGAGCAACGTGGTTTTCCCCGCTCCGGGCGAGCTGAGGAGATTGACGGCCAGGATTCTCCGGGATTCAAGCTCCCGGCGGATGGCCGCGGCGGTTTGGGCGTTGGACAGGAGGATATCCTGGAGGACGAAGACGTCTTTCTTGGCCATGGGATTCGCTTTCGGCCCTATTATACCCGCATTGCTCCTAAAAGCTTTTGAATTCTAGTGGATTTTTTGTATTCGAAAATCGTTGCATTTCCCGAATGAAATCCCTATCATGAAAAAAAAAAGGGTTTTCCGCCCCGAGGGGCGGAGCGGCGTCGGATACGAAATGTTTAAAAAACTGTGGACGCGGCTCGGATTCCTTCCCCGGAAACGGGTCAGCGTCGTCATCCCCGTCCTCAACGAGGAAAAAACCATCGGCCAAGTCGTCCGGCTGGCGAAGAAGGACAAAACCGTCGGGGAGGTGATCGTCGTCGACGACAACTCGGTCGACCAGACCGTCGCCGAGGCGGAAAAAAGCGGCGCCGCCGTGATCAAAAGCTCCGTTCTGGGCAAGGGCTATTCCATGGGGGAAGGGCTGGAGCTGGCCAAATTCGAGGTCGTCGTCTTCCTCGACGGGGACATCGGCAATTACGAGGCCGACATCGTCCGCCGGCTGTCCGAACCGGTGATCCGGGACGAGTGTGATTTCGCCAAGGGGACCTTCCGCCGCGAGGCCGGCCGGGTGACGGAGCTCGTGGCCAAGCCGCTCCTGAGCATTCTCTTCCCTGATCTCGCCGGCTATTCCCAGCCGTTGAGCGGGATGATCGCGGCCAAGAAGGAATTCCTGAAGGGCTTGAAATTCGAGAACGACTACGGCGTGGATATCGGCATCCTGATCGACGTCCACAACCGGGGCGCCCG
>Ga0209718_1002515_pt1 | contig 17856 bp, 14 predicted proteins | sample AD_JPNAS1_MetaG_FD_184420 | JGI IMG/M metagenome (GOLD analysis project Ga0209718, IMG submission 184420) | Active sludge microbial communities of municipal wastewater-treating anaerobic digesters from Japan - AD_JPNAS1_MetaG (SPAdes) (version 2) | ecosystem: Engineered > Bioreactor > Anaerobic... | reverse complement strand
CTGCATCTTCTGCGGCAATGCGGACGGAATCCGCATCTTCAAGGACAAGAACATATGCAAGGAGTGCTTCGATCTGATGAAGAGCGTGGGTTAGGGCGACCAACCCATCGTCTTCATTGAACACTCTGAGCAGTCCGACAGCAGAAGGCACTTGCGCTGCGGCGCGGTGCCTTCTGCTGTCAGCCGAAGTATATGCGGTTGATCTCATCAGTGTAGTTGCCGTCCTCCCCGTACAGCACGAGCGTGGGCATGACCGCCAGGGCGACCTTGGAGTCCTTCACCGCCTCAGCCAGCACCATCATTGGAGGCGAGGCGGCCCTGGCCTGAACGAACCGAAGACGCGCAGGTTCTAGGCGGGATGCCCGCATTGCAGCGAGCAGGTCCGGCAACCTGGCAGGACGGTGCACCATCGCCAGCCGACCGTGGCTCTTAAGCAGCTTCCCGGCGACGCTGGTCACGTCCTCGAGCGTGCACGCTACCTCATGTCTTGACAGGGCCAATTCCTGCTCGGCACTGGGAGCTCCTCGATCCATCCGAAGGTATGGCGGATTTGACAGCACCACATCGAAGCAACTGACGCCGAACACGTCGGCAGCGTTCTTCAGATCCTCATGGACGATCTCGATCTTGTCGGCCAGGCCATTCAGCTCAACGCTCCGGCGAGCCATATCGGCCATGTCGGCCTGGATCTCTACGCCCACCATCCGGCCGGGCGCCCTTCGAGCCCACACCAGCAATGGAATCACGCCGGTGCCGGCGCCCAGATCGATGCAGCGATCTCCCTGCTTCACGGTGGCAAATTCGGAAAGCAGCACTGCATCCATGGAAAACCGAGGTTTGGCGGGGTTTTGGATTATCACCAACCCGGAACGCTGCAAATCGTCCACGCGCTCGTATGGATGCACAACCACATCGCGCCCTGCCGCGCCCGCCATCTCACTCGGTCGCCTCGCTCTCAGGTTCGACTTCTGCAGCCGGCAGCGATGTGCGCTGGCCGTCGTCGAGCCTCACTGTGACGCTGACCGTCTCGGGGTCCACTGACAGCACCTTCCCCGTACCCATGGGGGTGACAACCCTCACGCCGGGCGCAGGCAGATCGTCCTTGGATAGCCTTCGAGGACATGCCTCGTACTTGAGGCAACACATCAGCCTGCCGCATATTCCAGAAATCTTGGTGGGATTCAGAGACAGGTTCTGCTCCTTGGCCATTCGTATCGACACCGGTTCAAAATCGCCGAGAAAAGAGGCACAGCACAAAGCGCGTCCACACGGCCCCATTCCTCCAAGCATCTTGGCCTCATCCCTCACGCCGATCTGCCTCAGCTCGATTCGGGTACGGAAGACCGAAGCCAAGTCGCGGACGAGTTCTCTGAAATCAACCCTTCCTTCGGCCGTGAAGTAGAAAATCACCTTGCTGCCATCAAAGGTGTATTCAACATCCACGAGCTTCATGGGCAGGTTGTGTGCGGCGATCTTCGCCAGGCCAATGTCGAAGGCCCTCTTGGCCTTCTTCTGATTCTCCTCCACCTGGCGCTTATCGTCGGATGTGGCCGCCCTGAGCACCTGTTTGAGAGGCTGAACGATATCATCCTCAGGAACAAGCTTGGGCCCCACGACAACCTCGCCGTACTCTGTACCGCGCGCCGTCTCCACTATCACGCCCATGCCCGGACCAAGCTCATGCCCGTTAGGGTCGAAATAGTAAATCTTGCCGGCCTTCTTAAACCTAACACCAACAACACAGACCATAATCTGGCCACCTTTTCGTTGCGTTCATCGCGCCAAAGCCAGGCAGAGCATGAGATCGTCCATGGCTAGCCTGGGATTGACATTGGCCTCGAGGGCGCGCGCGGTCTGCATCACACGAATCGTCCACTTGCCGAACAGGGCAGGCGAACCGCGGGTCGCGTCCTCTTCAAGGGCATCCATGTAATCGCGATTGATGATAAGGTCCTTGTCTCCAGTCAGGCTGAGCACAAACAGATCCCGAAACCACCCGGCCACACAGTCGCACGCCCCGGTCGGGGAAGCTATCTCAAGCGTCTCCCGAGCCATCGCTTCCCCTGAGTCATCCGCGTCCTGCGCCCGTGCACGGGCCTTCTTCAGTTCATCCAGCAAACCTTCTGAGGCGTCGAGCGCAAGCTTTCCGTCGCCGCACCACATCACAGTGCGCACCTTTGATATTATTGAGTCCCTCAGGGTGAAGTAGTCGTGGTCCGATGCCAGGCTGAAAAGGCGTCCCGGCAGACCTTGCGACAACGCCGCCAGAAACCGGGCGCGCTCAGGCGGCAGGCGAAGTTCCCGACCTGCCCATTCCGCTATGGCGCCCATCTCCACCGCGCCCAACCTTATGCTGTGGCAGCGCGACGCAATTGTCGGCAGCATCATGCGCGGATCCTGCGCAACCAGGATTATGAGCGACCGCCCCGGCGGTTCCTCAAGCACCTTCAGCAGGCAGTTCTGCGCGTCTTCAGTCATCTGCTCCGCATCATCTATCAGCCAGGTCTTGAGCTCCGATTCGTTGGCCTTAAGCGATATTCGCCATTGCATCTCCCTGATCTGGGCGATTTTGATGCTGGCGCCGGACGGGGCAATCACCGAAAAATCCGGGTGCACGCCGCCCACGATCTTCGCGCAATTGGCGCACTCCCCGCAGTACCAGAGAAACGACCCTGGCGGCGCCTGGCTCTTTAGCGAGCAGTTTGCAGCCAACGCCAGCCTACGTGCGAGAAGAGTACGCCCGCTCCCACGCCAACCCCATAGCAAGTACGCATGGGACATCGTGCCCGACCGGATTTCGGCATCCAAGATGCGCATCGCATCGTCCTGGCCAATTATCTCAGGCAGACGCATCAACCTATACCTCCCGTGCGCCCGGCCGACACTGGTCGCGCGCCGAGCTCTCCGAGGTTGCCAAGAACTCAAAGACCTCATGGCATATGGCTGCGTGCACTTGTTGAACGGAGCGATTGTCCACACCCATAACCCTGAATCTGTTCGGCTCGCTTGCGGCCATCTGCAGGTACGCGTCGCGCACCGCGGCATGGAACTCAAGTTCACGCCGTTCGATTCTGTCGGCGTCGCGGTTGCCTGTTGCACGGGCAACGCCCTTGGCCGGATCTATGTCGAGCAGCACGGTAAGGTCGGGGATGAGGCCGCGCGTGGCGATTGCGTTCACAGCGCGTACGGCCTCCACATCCATGCCCAGACCGTAGCCTTGATAGGCAATGCTGGAATCGAAGAACCTGTCGCCTACAACAATCCGTCCCGCAGCCAGCGCCGGCATTATCACCTCGTGTACATCCTGTGCACGGTCCGCCGCGTACAGTAAAAACTCGGTGATTCCGCACATTCCGCCGGACTTGGTGTCCAGAATAATCTCGCGTATCCGGCGGCCGATCGCGGTGCCGCCCGGCTCAAAGGTACGCACTACATCGTAGCCCGCGGCCGCCAGCGCATCGCGAAGCATGCGGGATTGGGTGCTCTTGCCGCAGCCGTCCGGGCCTTCCAAAGTAATGAACACGCCTTTTGACATCAGCTCTTCCCAGCTTTCACCACGGTGACGACGAGATCTCCATCAGGGCCGGTTGCCAGTCCTCTGAACACCGCTCCGAGCGACATTGCCTCTCGGATGATCTCCAGATGGCTCTGGTCGATTACTTCCCCCGGATACAGCATGGGTATGCCTGGTGGGTAAGGCGCCACGACCTCAGCGCACACACGACCGGGCGCATCTGACAACCGCGCCAGTTCGTGTGCGGCCAGAGTGGCCCGGCGAGGCAGCATCGCCCGCTCAGCCGGGGCAAACAGGTGCTCTGTGAATCTGGCCTGGTCGCCCGGTTTCCGGGGCGATGGACCATTAACGGTTCTCTCGGCGCGAGCCTCCTCGGCGACCTGGAGGATCGCGTCCACGAGAGCATCCACGTCGTGCTCAGTATCGGCGTAGGTTACAAAAGCGATGATGTTCTCGAAGTCGGCCAGCTCGACCCGGGCGTTGTGCTCGTCCATCAACCTGTTCTTCAGCTCGAATCCGGCCAGGCCCAGCTCGATCATGGACACGCTCAGCTTGCACTTGTCCATTACGGGCCTGGACAATACGCGTACCCCGGGCGCCTGCGAGAGCCTCTCCCGCGCTCTGTCGGACAACCTGATTGCATGCTCGATCAGGTCATGCCCGCGTAGCCGCATCAGAGTGGCGGTTATGTCGATGGAGGCCATCAGCAGGTACGACGGGCTCGTAGATTGCAGTATGGCCAGCATTCGCTGGACACGGTCAGGATGTATGCGTTCACCCTTTATGTGCAGCATGCTGCTGCCAGTGAATGAACCCAGCGTCTTGTGCGTGCTCTGCACCACCATGTCGGCGCCGCAATCCAGCGCAGACCTCGGCATCGCTTCATGCAGATGAATATGGGGTCCGTGCGCCTCGTCCACCAGCAGCGGAATACCGTGGTTGTGACAAAGATCGACAAGGCCCGCAAGGTCGCCCGCCATGCCGTAATAGTTGGGCCTGGTGATCAAGCACGCCTTGGCATCGGGATACTCCGAAAGCGCTCGCTCGTATTCGCTCGTCGGCACTCCGACGCTGACCCCCCACTCCGGATCGACGTCAGGATAGACGAAAACGGGCTCGAGGCCGGCCAGAATCACTCCGCCTATCACCGACAGGTGCGCATCGCGGGGTATGACGATCTTCTGGCCCTCCTTGCACGTAGTCATTATCATGGCGTGCACTCCCGCGGTGGTCCCGTTGGTCAAAAAGAACGTCCTGTCAGCGCCGAATGTATGGGCTGCCAGGTCCTGCGCCTGTTTGATACAGCCCGACGGCAGGTGCAGGTTGTCCATCCCGCGTGTTTCAGTGACATCGATGGCGAGCACGTTGCGCCTGAATGCTTCGGCTACCTCCGGTGGAAAACCGAGGCCGCCCTTGTGGCCCGGCATGTGAAAACGCAGTGCGTGCTGCTGGACGTAACCGAGCAGCGTCTGGAAGAGTGGAGCATCGAACTCTTCCAGAGGGATGTTGAGCAGATCCGAGCCGTTATCTTGGGTCTTTGACACTGGATATCGTTTCTCCTTCGTGCCCGCCGCTCGGCGGTTACTGGTACGCGCAGGGCCAATACTTGACACGAACATATGTTCGTGTTATTGTCTGTACAGGGAACACTTGTTCGGCTAAGCCAAAACGTGCGAAGGGAGGTCGACATAGGGTGAAAAACCCGGTCCACGTCTACACTACAGTATTGCCGCCTGAATCGGGCGACGGGTGGAAGGCCGTTCTGCTCGTTCAGAGCAGCTCAGGCAGAGTGCTGGCTGAAGATGTCCGGCACCTTGTGCTAGAGCCCGGCGCCCACGCAGGATCCGGTCCTGCTGCTTCCATTGCGGCTCTCGCCGCGATGTTGCAGGGGCTGATAGTCACGAAACGCATCCGCGCGCGGAACGTGGTCGTTTTTTCCGATCGCCCCCGGGCCCTCGATGCACTGAGCAGGCAAACTCATGTCGCCGCGGCGGCAGTGGGAACTTACCTGCAGCTCAGGGCCATGGCGCATAGCTTTGCCAGCGTGGAATTTCGTTACGCCCCTTATCCGGCGATCAGCGACCTTCCGGTCATGGCGGCCGGCGGCTGAATGCCCAGGAGTTCCAGAACGGTGGGGGCCACATCACCGAAGTCTCCGCCTTCGCGCAGCTTCTGTGCGTCCGTTCCGGCCAATATGAACGGCGCCGGGTTCAGGGAGTGGGCAGTGCTAGGCTGCCCGGAAACATGGTCGAACATCTCATCGGCGTTGCCGTGATCAGCAGTGACGATCATAGCCCCCGCCGCAGCTTCTACGGCGTTCCAAACCTTCCCGACGCACTCATCCACAGTCTCCACCGCGGCGATCGCCGGGGCAAGCTTGCCCGTATGGCCCACCATGTCGCCATTGGCGAAGTTGATAACAGCGAAATCGTACTTGCCTGACCCGATCTTGTCAACAGCTTCGGCGGCAATGGCCCTGGCGCTCATCTCGGGAGCCAGGTCGTATGTGGCTACCCGCGGCGACGGAATCAGGATACGATCCTCGCCCGGCAATGGTTGCTCGCGACCGCCGTTGAAGAAGAAAGTAACGTGAGCGAACTTCTCGGTCTCGGCCAAGTGCAGCTGGGTCTTTCCCTCTTTCGCGAGGGTCTCGGCCAGCCCATCGTGGGGTTCAGGGGTGGCGAAGGCCACCGGAATGTCGGCGTCCAGGTACTTCATCATACATACGAAGTTGACCTTCGGGCGCCGTCCGCGTTCGAACCCGTCAAACTCGTCCAGGTTGAACGCCCGCGTCAGCTCGCGGGCGCGGTCGCCCCGGAAGTTGAAGAATATCGCGGAGTCGCCGTCGCGCACCGGGCCCACCGGGGATTCATGCTCGTCCACGATCACCGTGGGCAAGACGAACTCGTCCGTCACGCCCTCGGCGTATGACCGTTCTACTGCCTCCCGCGCGGAACGAGCGGTCCGCCCGCGTGAGTCAACCATTGCGTCCCATGCTAGCTTTACCCGGTCCCAGCGAGTGTCGCGATCCATGGCGTAGTAACGGCCGCTTACGGTGGCGATCTTGCCCAGGCGCAGCTGACTCAGTCTATCTTCGAGCTCGTCCAGGAATTCCAGGGCACTGGCGGGCGGCACATCCCGTCCGTCAAGGAACGCGTGAATGTACACCCGGGCAACTCCGGCTTCGCGCGCCATCTGAACGAGCGTGTATATGTGATCCTGGTGTGAGTGTACGCCTCCAGGAGAAACGAGCCCCAGAAGATGCAGGGCCTTGCCCCCCTGTGCAGCCCGGTTCATCGCCTGGAGCAACACAGGGTTTGTCTGGAACTCGCCGGTCTCGATCATACGGTTCAGATAGCTTAGGTCCTGATATACGATGCGGCCTGCACCCAGGCAGAGGTGGCCCACCTCCGACCCACCCATTTGACCTTCGGGCAGCCCCACAGCACGGCCGTGGGCAGGCAGGGTAGTTGACGGGAATTGGCCCACGAATCTGTCGTAGTTCGGGGTGCGCGCCAGTCGAATTGCGTTGCCGGGGCCAGGCGGAGCCACTCCCCACCCATCCAGAACTACGAGCACAACAGGCCTGTAAAGCCTCATACGTACGACACCCCCTGACAGCAGGACTATAGTATCACACGCTCAATGCCGCTTCAACACAGCGCAATGGGTGCGTGTAAGGATTATGGCTTTCAGGGTCGCGAATCCCCCGCATTCAGGCGTGTGACCTCGCCAGGGCCACAGCGGAAGCAGTTGGAATCGCACCGGGTCCAGGGATAGACCCCGCGGATAGGTTAAGCGATAGGCCCGCGGATAGGTCCAGGAATAGACCCAGGGATGAATCCGGGGATAGATCCGGAGCAGCTCCAGCAATACACCTCGGGATGGGTCCGGGGGTAGATCCGTGGGCGTGCTGATGGACAGAAAGATGACTGCCGTGGCTCAGTGATATACCCCCGGGGGTATCCGCCGAGGGATACGCTCAGAAACCGACAATATGCCAGCTCCAGCCGTTTTGCCCGAAGGCAATGATGCCCAAGGCCAGCTAAATAGCCATTTCAGCGAGGTGAGCATGGCCCCCTCAGCCGCCAACTCACCGCAATGATCGGGGAGGAAGCCATTTTCCCGCTCACTATCTCGCCTGGCGATGTCTACTCGCTTCTCCAGTTGCTATTGCTCACAATACAAACACGCACCCCAGCACAGCGCAGACCGGCAGGGGTGCGCGTAACGACGGTATTCCGGCGGGCTAGCTGAAACACCGTACGGTTTCCCAACAAGCTAGGCCCTGTTCGGCTCGACTTCGGCGACTGGGATCCTGTCGTGTCCGGAAGACGTAGGGCGCTGCAAGACGACGCGGGCACGGAATCCGACGGGGCTCCAATCCAACAGGGCTCGGATCTGACCGCGCTTGAATCCCACAAGGCTTCTGGAGACTGAGCATACAGCTCAGCGCTAGTCGCCTCAGGTGCATGGATCGCTGGACCACGTGACAAAGGGCGTGGTAACGCCGTTTACTCCTGCGATACCGACTATCGTCATAAAGACGCTCTGAGGCCCGAGTACCTTGCTGCCCAGTCCCATCCAGACTGCGGGGATGCCTAAAGGCACAGCGCCGTTGCCGGCCGATAGCCCTTGGACGACCGGGTCAACTCCCAGCGCCTGATAAGCAGCATAAGCAGCCTGAACCGCCAGGCCCCGTCGGGCGGCCTCAGGGCTAGCGTAGCCTTCGAGCGGGTAAGCAATGGCGCCCGTCTCCTCCTTACCCAAGGAGATGAACGCGCCGACACTATCGAACATTCGTACTAGCGACTCAGTACTGCCCGCATCAGCGTCTGCCATGGTCCATACATGAGGGCTGCATGCGAACGCTACGTCCACTACGGGGCGCACGCCCGACACTCTGAACGCCCGAATCACCAGAAGAAGAACCGGAACGTCCCTGACGCCACACGCCACGACTACCGTATCACCCGTTTTGGCGCCTTTCAGGGTTCCCAACACACTGCCTGCCTTGTCTACGCGGATATGCTCAAGCCCTGCGTCAACAAGAAGGCTCTGATAGACTAGGGCGCTCACTGCGGCGCCCGGCGCTGCCTCGGCATGCGCCAGAAACTGCAGCGCGCCCTGAACAGACTGGTCCGCAGCGAGTCGCTTATAGGATGACTGAATCACGGGGATTAGAGTGTATGTGCTTTCCTGCACCCGACCGACGGAAGAACACGTAGTCGCCATGACTGTGGAGAGCATCGCCCAGACGGCGATTCTCCGATGAAGGCCAGTGACCAAGTTCACTCCTCCCAGCGCATGAAATGGGGTCGCGTGACCTAGTAGGAAGGCGCCGGCCACGCGGGTTGCCACGGGGCCGACGCCTTGAGCTTAGCTTGAGGGGCTATTGCAGCTACTTCATGAAATCCGCCAGTCCCCTTGCCACCACGGGCTCTCCGGAATCGGCAATGGCTCTGAGCCACACGTCAGTGTAGCAGCCGATGCCCACAATCTTGGCCATCGGCGGTATCGAGAACTCCATCACGAGATCAGGCCGGCCGTCGCCGTTGACGTCGGCCAGTCTCCCGTTGTTTGCGGGCACCCAGGTACTCGGATTGCGGTAACTCGGGCCTATTGCCACATCCGCATAGCTCACCTTGCCGGCGTCGAACGTCTCAGAGCTCAGCAAGCTGGCAGTGAACACACCCTCCCCGGCCAGGCGAACGGCCTTGGCCTCGATGTGCAGGTCAGCGGTGACGAGTTCGCGCGTGAGCTCCTTGGCGATAGCAGCAGCCTGAGTGGTCAGGCTGTTGGTGTACTGCGTCACGAACTGTTTGGCTGACTGCTCATCTACTGCGGCCAGACGGGCGACTATCGCGTCCACTGCAGGTTGCTCTGCGAAGATCTCATCTTGGAAGCCCTTCCACACCTGCTGGACTCGGCCAATGGCCTTCCCGTACTGCCCGTCTACTGCATTCTGCAGATCCTGGAACACCCACCACGCCTTGGTGGAGTCGTAGTCGTACAGAGCGTTATGGGGGGCAAACTGAATGGAGTTCCCTACCTTGGGCTCCATCCAGCTGTAGCCTTCGGGTACAGATGTCATCCCGAGGTACCACGGAATATACGGGCTAGCACAGGGCCGACCGTTAGTGCGCCAGTACACCGCCTTAATCGGATCAGGTACCCCGTCGCGCAGCACAGTGACAGAGCTTTCCTGAGTCGAGCTCGTGCATATGACCCGCTCGTCAGTCCAGTGGGGCGATGCCTTATAGCCGTCGGTCTTATCGTACTCCGTCTCCTCATAGTGGTTACTCAAAACAGCCATGACATCCGCCACAGCCATCTTCTTGCCCGGCGTGACGGCGAACGGAAGAGGGGTTGTGCTCGGAGTGACGCCGGTTATGAGCTTCTGACCCATCCATTGCCGAGTGTCGTACCCTCGCTCCAACGATTTGCCGGTCGGAGGAGTGTTGTAGGCCGCCGCGAAGTCGAAAGACTCGCCGCTCGCCGGGTCGTACCACCCGCGCGCTACGGCGTAGTCAACTAGATCCGGAGACGCGATGAAGTTCTCCTTGTCGTTGAGATCGACTTCGCGGATCACGTAGCAGTTGGGAATGATGACTACCTGGTCGTCAGGTACTCTCTGCGCCACATAGTGCTTCCCGCGGACGATATGCATGAGCCAGCCTTCCTTGGAGTCGCAGATCTGATAGGAACGGCCGCCAGCTATGTAGCCGAACTCCTCAACCAGCCCTGCGGCGATCTCCACACCCTCGCGTGCGGTCGTGGCGCGCTCGGCGATGATCCGACGTATGTGGTAGCCGATTCCGCCGTCCGTAATGCCGCCGTTAGCCACAAGCGTGTCGTAGTCATCTTCTCTTGTGGAGCCACAGTTGTCGCTGGCCACTGCGACGCCCCACTCGTTAACGAAGAAGTCGCTGAAGGAACCGCCGGGTGTCTGCGACCAGATGAATCCCCAGGTTACCGGCCTTTGCGGAGTAGTTCCGCCGTTCTCAAACCGGATGACCTCGCCAGGCTCGTGTGTCATGCGAGGCACAACATACTGCGGCATGACGATTCGTCCGCCGTTGTCCTCGTTATGGCCTAGGAGGACCGAGCCGTCGGCCGAGGCTTTGCGACCAACAACAACGCTTGTGCAGTCGGCGAAAGCCGGCGATGGGGCAACCGTGAAGAGAAACAGGGCCATCAGGGCGATAACGCAAATACTCCTGTGCTGCATTGTGACTGACACTTCCTTCGTTCATAATATGAACACATCGCAAAAGGCCAGGCAGATGGGCATTGCCCGGCAAGCGTGCAGCGTACGGCGCATGTGCATTGCCCGCTGGATGTTCGATCCCGGGTCATGGCACAAACCGGCTCCCGCTTGCCATGGGCAGGAGCCGGTTCATGTCGCCAAAACCTAGCAGAGACGCGCGTGCACGCAGCGTCTACTTGATGATCGACAGTGCAACGATTACCGACGAGAAGACTATCGACACCATCGATATCAGCTTGATCAGTATGTTGAGCGAGGGGCCCGAAGTGTCCTTGAACGGGTCGCCCACGGTATCGCCCACCACTCCGGCCTTGTGGGCATCGGAACCCTTTCCGCCGTACTGCCCGGATTCTATATACTTCTTGGCATTGTCCCATGAGCCGCCGGCGTTAGCCATCATTACAGCCAACAGGAAGCCGGTTACCACCGTGCCGACAAGCAGGCCTCCAACGCCATCCGGACCTAGCAGCACGCCCACGAGAATGGGCGCGATTATCGCTATGAGCGACGGCAGCACCATTTCCTTCTGGGCCGCGCCGGCGCACATGTCGACGCATCGGGCGTAATCGGGCTTGGCCTTGCCTTCCATTAGCCCTGGTATCTCACGGAACTGCCTGCGCACCTCGTTCACTATTCCCTCGGCAGCGCGCCCAACTGCCTGCATCGTCAGAGCAGAGAACACAAACGGCAGCATTCCGCCGACGAACACGCCAACAAGCACCGACGGGGTCATCAGGCTGAACAGGAAGTCGCGCCCCGGAGCGATCAGCGCTATCTGGTCACGGTAGGCCGCGATCAGCGCCAGGGCAGTCAGAGCCGCTGAACCGATCGCAAAGCCCTTACCGGTGGCCGCGGTCGTGTTGCCCAGGGAGTCCAGGGCATCCGTACGCTCGCGAACATTCTTTGGCAGACCCGCCATCTCGGCCACGCCGCCGGCATTGTCGGCAACCGGACCATAAGCGTCGGTCGCCAGAGTAATGCCGAGAGTAGACAGCATGCCAACCGCTGAGATCGCTATGCCGTACAGACCGGCGATCTCGTCTGAAGCGCCGCCAGACAGGTAGTAGCTGGCTATGACCGCCGCGCCGACCACCAGGATAGGCATAGCAGTCGACATCATCCCCGTCGACATGCCCGATATTATCACTGTGGCGGGGCCGGTGAGCGAAGAGTGCGCCACGATCTGGGTGGGTTTGTAGTCGGCCGACGTGTAGTACTCTGTCACGCGTCCAATGATGACTCCCGACGCTAGGCCGGCTATGATTGACCAGAAAATACCGATGTGTTCAGGACCGAGTATGCCGCGTACCAGGAACCAGCTGGCTGCAATGACTATCACGGCGCTCGCGTTCACGCCGCGCCGGAGAGCCGCCAAGAGCAATGATTGCTCCGCGCGTTCGCCAGTCTTCACCATGAAACTGCCGATCACTGACGCCAGCACGCCTACCGCGGCCAGAACCATCGGCATCACCGCCCAATTCACGCCCAGGCCCATGGAGGCGCCCAAAGCCGATGTGGCGATGATGGAGCCGACATACGATTCGTACAGGTCAGCGCCCATACCTGCCACGTCGCCCACATTGTCGCCCACGTTGTCGGCAATGACGGCAGGGTTCCGAGGGTCGTCCTCAGGAATGCCCGCCTCCACCTTGCCCACAAGGTCGGCGCCGACGTCGGCGGCCTTGGTGAATATGCCGCCTCCCACGCGGGCAAACAGCGCCATGGAACTTGCACCCATTCCTGAAGTGAGCAGAGTGGCTGTGATCTGCGCCAGGCGAAGCGCAGGATCTGCGATGGGCTTAATCGACGTGTAGTACCATGTGAGCCCAAAGTACCAGATAGACAGGTGAACCAGGGAAAGGCCGACAACCGTGAGGCCCATCACCGAGCCTGACGAGAATGCTAGGCGCAGGCCTTCATTCAGACTCCGCGACGCGGCCTGCGCCGTTCGCGCATTGGACCTCGTCGCCGTGGACATCCCGATATATCCAGCCAGCCCGGAGAAAAACCCGCCGCTCAGGAAAGCGAAAGGCGTGAAGTAGCTCAAATGTCCAGTGCCGGCCAGGATCAGCAACAACACGAACATGACTGCGAAGAACAACAAAACGCCGCGATACTGGCGTTTCAGGTAGGCCGAAGCCCCTTCTCGTATGGCTTCGGAAATGCTCCGCATTTGCTGAGTTCCCTCGTCTTTGCGACCTATGGACGCAGACAGATAGGCTGCCACTCCAAGCGCGACCAGAGCGCTGATGGGCGCCAAGAACGCCAGAGAGCCGAAATCCATTCCAGCTACGCCCGAAAAGCGATTTTCGGGCGTTTTCCCTCCCTCCATTCGTTGCAGCAGGCCAACACAGCCAGAATAACACAGGCAGGCACAGCGGTCAAAGAGAACGCCGCCTCTGTACTAGGCGTCACTACGCCTTTCTGTACTTGGCAACTCCCTGTTCGTACAGGTCATCCCCATGGATGTCGTCAATGACGAACAACGGAAGGTCCTCCACGTACAGCTTGCGAATGGCTTCAGGCCCGAGGTCCTCGTAGGCCACGACTTCAGCCGACTTGATCCTCTTGGCCACAAGCGCCGCCGCTCCGCCCACCGCCGCGAAATAGACTGCGCCGTGCCGGACCATGGCGTCCCTGACCTCTTGAGATCGCATACCCTTGCCGATCATGCCCTTCATTCCGTGCTCCATCAGCGTGGGCGCGTAAGGATCCATACGCATGCTGGTGGTAGGGCCGGCCGAGCCTATTGGGTCCCCGGGCTTCGCGGGCGCCGGCCCGACGTAGTATATCACCTGTCCCTGAAGATCGATAGGAAGGTCCTTTCCCTCCTTGATCAGCGCAATCAGCCTCTTGTGAGCCGCGTCTCTAGCCGTATAGACCACGCCTGTCAGCAGCACCTGGTCTCCTGCCTTCAGGCTCGCAACAGTCTCGTCGCTCAGCGGGGTAGTAATGTGTTTTGCCATCTGACTTCCTCCCTCCCCTGTCTACAGAGTGATGCTCTGGTGAGGCGATACATGGCAGTTCAAATTGACGGCCACGGGCAAACTGGCAATGTGGCATGGCGCGTATTCCACATGCACAGCCAACGCGGTCGTGCTTCCGCCCAGGCCCTGCGGCCCGATGCCCAACTTGTTAATGGCCTCGAGAAGCTCGTCTTCCAAAGCTGCATAGGCGCGATTCGGATTCTTGCTTCCCATTGGACGCACCAGCGCCTTCTTGGCAAGCAGAGGGGCCACTTCGAAGTTGCCCCCTATTCCTACGCCCACTACCACCGGCGGACAGGGATTGGAGCCGGCCTTTCGAACCTGTTCGACCACGAACTTCCGCACGCCCTCGACGCCCGCCGCCGGGATCATCATGGCAACAGCGCTCATGTTTTCGGCTCCGCCGCCCTTAGGCGCCAGAGTTATCTTGAGCTTGTCGCCTGCGACAATGCTGGTATGGATAATGGCCGGCGTGTTGTCGCGGGTGTTCTTGCGCTCAAACAACGGCTCGGCCACCACGGACTTTCTGAGGTATCCCTTCTCGTAACCGCGCCGCACGCCTTCATTGATGGCCGTGGCAAGGTCGCCTCCCTCAATGCGGACATCCTGCCCGAGTTCGAGGAAGACCACGGCGAGCCCGGTGTCTTGACACGCAGGCCTCTGCTCCCTGGCAGCAAGACGGTGGTTTTCCAGTATCATCTCGAGCACTTGCCGCCCCACCTCAGACTCCTCACGGGCGGCAAACGCCTCTATCCTCTCGAGGTTCTCTTCCGGCAGATTGCAGCAGGCGCTGATGCACAACTTCTCCATTGCGTCTGCGATATCGCCGGCCTGAATGACTCTAGGCTTAGCGCACCCCATAGTGTCACCCTCCCTGTCATTTGGGTCCACTGATTGTTCAGGACATGGTCGACCGCAGCACTGCCCGGGCTCCCAGGCGTGCTGCGGTCAATACGCCTCAAGCTACTTCCACGCCGCCCTGACGGCTTCTACCATCTTGACGGTGCGGGCCGCTATCTCCTCAGGATCGACCTTGACCCTGGCTACACCAGTCTCCATCGCCGACTTGGCGACTGCAGCTGCCACTGCCGGAGCCACTCTCGCGTCGAATGGGCCGGGGATGATGTAATCAGGGCTCAGCTCGCTCTCGGTTACGATATCGCTGATGGCATAGACTGCCGACAGCTTCATCTCTTCGTTTATGGCGCTCGCCCTGGCATCCAACGCGCCGCGGAACAGGCCAGGGAAGGCGAGGACGTTGTTTATCTGGTTGGGGAAGTCGGATCTTCCGGTCGCGATGACCTTGGCTCCGCCGGCCTTAGCCTCATCAGGCATGATCTCAGGCACAGGGTTGGCCATGGCAAAGATCGCGGCGTCCTTGGCCATACTAGCCACCATGTCGCGGGTGACGCAGCCTGCCGCCGAAAGGCCAATGAATACGTCGGCGCCCCGGATGACGTCCGCCAGCTGACCCTGGAGCTTGCTCCTGTTGGTGACCGCGGCGATCTCGTCCTTGTACGGGTTCATACCGAAGGGCCTGCCCTCATAGATGGCGCCCTTGGAGTCGCACAGAATCGCGTCCCTGACGCCCACCGTCATCAGCAGTTTGGTGACTGCAATGCCGGCCGCTCCAGCCCCGTTCACGACCACCTTGATCTCCGACGCCTTTTTCCCAACCAGCTTAAGCGCGCTGATCATGGCAGCGCATGTCACAATGGCGGTACCGTGCTGGTCATCATGGAAAATCGGGATGTTGCTGATCTTCTTGAGCTTGTCCTCGACCTCGAAACACGTGGGCGCCGAGATATCCTCCAGGTTTATGCCGCCGAACGTCGGCTCGAGGCGCTTGACTATCATGACTATCTCGTCGGGATCCTTGGTGTCCAGGCAGATAGGGAATGCGTCCACCGCCGCGAACCCCTTGAAAAGGACTGCCTTACCCTCCATGACAGGCATTCCCGCTCCTGCGCCGATATCGCCCAACCCCAGCACAGCCGTGCCGTTGGTGACTACAGCCACCATGTTTCCCTTGTTCGTGTAGTCGTAGATCTTGTCGTAATCGGCGTTGATCTCCTTGCAGGGCTCGGCGACGCCGGGAGTATAGGCGAGGCTCAAATCCTGCTTGTTTCGGAGAGGTACCTTGCTTACTACTTCGATTTTGCCCGTGCTGTCCTTGTGGAGTTTCAGGGCGTCTTCCCTCAGTGACATGCGCGCTCCTCCTTTAAGCTTTCGTGGCTGCGGTCTCACTATCGGAAACAGCCACTCTATGCCGATTCAGTTCCGCGTCAGGCTTGCCCGGCCTGGTCACTCTGGCAGGAGCGAATACGTGATTCAGCTCTTTCTCCGTCATCAATCCCTTTTCGACAACGAGAGCACGAACGCTCCTGCCCGTTGCCCGTGCCTCCTTGGCGATGTCGCATGAATGCTGGTAGCCGATGTACGGGACCAGAGCCGTGACGACGCCCACGTTCTCTTCGACCATCTTGGAGCAACGCTCCTTGTTGGCCTTGATGCCCACAATGCACCTGTCTTTCAGCGTTCGGGCGACATTGCCCAGTATCTCGATGGACTGAAGCATGTTGTAGAGCAAGACTGGCTGGAACACGTTGAGTTCGAGCTGACCGGCCTGCGCCGCCATGGTGACCGCCAGGTCATTGCCGAGAATGTGGAACCCGACCTGGTTGGTGACCTCGGCGATCACCGGGTTCACCTTGGCCGGCATGATTGAGGATCCGGGCTGAACCGCAGGCAGCTGGATTTCGTATAGCCCGGCCATGGGGCCTGATGCGAGCAGCCTGAGGTCATTAGCGATCTTGATCAGGTTGATGGCGCACACCTTCAGACATGCCGACACGAATGCCAGGGAATCCAGGTTCTGGGTGGCGTCGACCAGATCCTCGGGTGACGTCAGGTCGTACCCACTTATCTTGCTTAGCATCTCGACCGCCAGGCGGATGTACTCCACATCGGCATTGAGCCCCGTACCCACGGCTGTACCACCCAAGTTGACGCTCTTCAGCCCTTCAGCCGAGTACTCAATCCTATCCGCATCGCGATCGAACGCTTTGGCCCATGCATGGAATTCCTGCCCGAGCGTTATCGGAACGGCATCCTGAAGGTGGGTCCGACCCATCTTAAGTACATCTTTGAACTCGTCGCCTTTGTCGCGCATGGCCGCCGCCAGCTGGCGCAGGGCTTTCACCGTCGTCCTCAGTTCATTCAGAAGTGCGATTCTTGCAGCAGTGGGAAGCGCATCGTTAGTTGACTGCCCGAGGTTCACATGATTGAGCGGGCTCACCAGACTATCGGCGCCCTTCCCGCCGCCGAGAATCTCGCTGGCGCGGTTGGCCAGGACCTCATTTGCGTTCATGTTCATGGAGGTGCCGGCGCCGCCCTGGATTGAGTCCACTATGAACTCATCAATGTGTTTGCCGGCAACGATCTCATCCGCCGCAGCCGCGATAGCCGACCCTACGTCTGACGGGAGGTAGCCTAGCTCCGCGTTGGCAAGCGCCGCGGCCTTCTTCACCATGGCCAGGCCCACGATCAGCCCACGGTGCATTCTCTGCCCCGTGATGTGGAAGTTCTCGCTCCCACGAAGCGACTGAATCCCGTACAAGGCCTTCTCCGGCACTTCCCTCTCTCCGATGAAGTCTCTCTCCACTCTCGTCCTGCATTCTTTCGCACAATCCATTTCGATTGCACCGCTCCTTATATGGTGTTGTTGCCATGGTATCGATTATGTCAGGGGGCATCTTGCCCAATAGGCATTTGCATAATAATAGTACATGCTAGTATTCAGTGCATTTCCTCGACACTGGGCGATACGTCCCTTAAAGGAGTTTCGCCAGTTGCCAACGGTTCTCCTTCGCTATCACTGCTTCCGCGTGAAAGATTGAACGAAAAGCCGAATGTAAAATACCCCCTGGTATAGGCCAGGAGGTCTAGTCGGAAAATCAAAATCCGGCGGCGACCTACTCTCCCGGGCGGTCTCCCGCCAAGTACCATCGGCGCTGGAGGGCTTAACTACTGTGTTCGGAATGGGAACAGGTGTGACCCCTCCGCCATTGCCACCGGAAAACTTT
>Ga0209718_1002512_pt1 | contig 17862 bp, 25 predicted proteins | sample AD_JPNAS1_MetaG_FD_184420 | JGI IMG/M metagenome (GOLD analysis project Ga0209718, IMG submission 184420) | Active sludge microbial communities of municipal wastewater-treating anaerobic digesters from Japan - AD_JPNAS1_MetaG (SPAdes) (version 2) | ecosystem: Engineered > Bioreactor > Anaerobic... | reverse complement strand
CTAGATTCTGAGTGGTTAAGGTACCACCAACAGAAGCATTGTTAGTCACATTAAGATTAGTAAACAAACCGTCACCAGTGGTGATAAAGGTAGCGGCAGTTAAAGTGCCACCAACATTAAGATTGTTGGTAAAACTAGAATCACCACTAACACCAATACCGGCAGTAAAGATTTGAGGAGCGGTCCAAACATTGGAATTATTGAGATTGAGACCGAGTTGATTATTGGCATTAATTTGAAGAGTCGGATCATACAAAAGATTGAAAGTGTAACCGGATAAAGTTAAACCAACTCCGGCAGCATAAGTGGTGCCAATACCAGTATTAGGAGCCCAATAACTATTACCACTGGCATCTGAAGTTAGGATGTAGCCAGTAGAAGCTCCTTGGGTCAGAGTGAGAGTGCCGCCGATATCGACATTACCAGTAAGAGATAGGTTAAACTCATTTTGACTAATGGTGGTATTTTGGATGAGAGTGCCACCAAGACCAACGGCAGTAGAACCGACACCAAAAGGAGACAGACCGTTGACGGCAGTATTAAAGTAACCGGTGCTGCCAATTTGCAAAAATGAAGTCGAGGATAAACCATCAAGATAGTTAGCATTAAGGTTGGTAACTAAATTAGTTGAACCAACAGAGACAAAGGTGCCACCAATGGTAAGGTTTTGAAAAGTCTGAGGAGCTAACCAAGTATTGGTAGAGCCAAGATTTAGAGCCAAGGTGTATGGACCGGAACCATAACGAGTGAGAGTAGAATTGTAGGCATCATTGACATAGGGAAGTGATCCAGTTTGACCGATTTGTAAAAATTCAGAGGCGTGGAAACCGTCGAGATAATCAGCATTAAGATTGGTGACTAAAGCGGTGGAACCGATGGCAAGATTTTGGGTAGTGAGAGTGCCACCAACAAAAGTGTTGCCCCAAGCATCGACGGTGAAGCGGCTGTTAAGCTGGGTGGTGCCGATATCGTAGTTGCGAAAGTCGAGAAAATTGTAGGTGCGGTTGGTGTTGTTGATGGTGGCGCTGTAGAGATTGCCGGCGGCAAGATTGGCGTTGGTAGCATCAATAAAACCGTTGATGGCAGTAGAGCCAGTGCCTTCGGTGATGAGTTTAATGGTGCCATTAGCATCAGGATTGATAGTGATATTACCGCCACTGCCGTCGGCAGCCTTGATGAGGACAGCTTGACCTTCGATACCGAGAGTGCCGGAAGTAGATTTGATAGTGGGGGAAGTTTCACCCAAATTGAGGTTGCCTTGGTGATCAATAACTAGCACTGTATCTTTTAGACCGCTGGCAGATGGTGGCAGACCTTGCAAGGATTCAGCATTGATAGCATAGGCAACAGTAGCGATAGGCTGGCGGGGAGACATAACTTCACCGCCGGCGGTAATCTGAAGGAAGACAGCAGGATTTTCGGTAAAAACTGAATTGGGGATTTCTAGACCATGAGTCTTGCCGATAGTGACAGAAAAGATGCCGTTGTCATCAGGAGTGACGACTTGGGAGTTGCCAACAGAGGAGCTGTAGAGATTGGTGCCGGTGCCGGGAGCTTCGCTGTTGAATAGATCAAACCGGATAGAAGTGGTGGAATTGATAGGGTTGCCGGAGGTGTCGGTGAGGCGACCCTGGAAAGAAAGAAAACGATCGGCATAGACAGGGTTGGAAGCGGTGGTATAAGCGAAGTTAGTTTTGGCTTGGTCAACGGTTTGACGGTAGAGGGTATAACCAATGCCGGAGGCAATGATAAGAAGGGAAGCAGCAACAAGATAGTTAAACAGAGGGGAGGATAATTTTTGGAAAAAATTGGTTTTGGGAATGGGAGCGGCAGCAAGTGGAGTAATGGGTGTGGGCGTTGGGGAGAGTCGGTTTTTTTTGATAAGAAATTTTTGGAAAGAAGTGAGAGAGGAAAGTTTGCGGTTGATAGAGGCAGGAGATAGGCCGCTAGTTTTGAGATAGGCGGTGTATTGATTGAAGCTGGAGGAGTTAAAGATTTTGGGAGACAAGGTGAGATTTGGACCAATCAATAAACTGGCGGATATCGTTAAGGTAGTTGCGGATGGTAGTGGGAGAGAAGCGTTTTTTGGTTAGATAAGCTTCGTATTCGACAATAAAGTCCTCAAGCGAGGGTTTGATGGGTTTAAGAGCGGACTTAAGAGGGTTTTTGGAAGTAAAATTTTGATCGAGACTAAAGTGAAAAAATTTGGAAAGAGATGAGAGGTAGCGGCGGTAGTTAGGGTCGGATTTGAGAGAATCAAGGTATAAGGCAACGGTTTGGGGAGAATAACAAGAATTATTGACTGATTGATGAGTGGCAAAATCAAGAAAACTTTTGGTATCAGCCAGGTAGTTACGGATGGTGGAGTCGGAATAATTTTTAGCCGTCAGCCAAGAGCGGAAGGACGATAGAAGCGAGGTTGGGGTAGGCATGGTGGCAGAAAGAGCCATGGAGCGGTTATTTCCAGAGCCAGACGAAGGTGGCAGCAATGATTAAAAAGGGAACTAATTTTTCAGCCAGACTGTTGAGATAGTTCTTTTTGGGCTGTGATAAAAAATTAGGTTGAAAATTATATGTTTTATACATTTTTATCAGATTAAAATGATTAATAAAATTACTATCTACTATAAGAAAAAGGCTGTCAAGCGCGAATCAAATAGTTTTTATGATACTTTTTGATAGTATATTTGAGAAAAAAAAGTTTAAAAAAATGATTTTCATTTTTGTTTTCATGGTTTAGATACTTGCCTACAAAAGATATCAAATAGTTTTAAACTAGATAAATATTTAATGATTTTGTAAAAGTTATTTGCGGAGAAGTGCGGTTTATAGCTTATGTTACTAATTGATATACTTTTTTGAGGCAAAAAGTGATATTTAAGAGAGGTTTTTGAGATCGGGGGTTGATGGGACGGATGAAAACAAAAGGAATAGTTTGGTTTTTGGGACAGTGTGAGTGATGATAATGGAGTAGTGATAGTATGATTGATTTGGCTATGGTTTGGTTAATTTTGATATATTTTGGCAAGAAAAAATTGGTTAAAGGAAAAAATAGGGTAGAAAAGGCAGGAAAGTAAGAGTAGATTAGAGCTAAGATTGGGGTAAATTTTTAGAAAATGCTTGTTGGCAGTTTAGATATGTGTCTGCTAAGTTAGGTTGGGATATGATTTGAGCTGTTGCTTTTATTAAAATAATGCTATTATTGGAGTAGAATGGATGATAAAAAAGGAAGTAAAAAAGTGGTGATAACTAAGCCGATGTGGATTGGGGGAGGAGTGTTAGTGGCGTTGGTGCTGGTATTATTTTTGGCGACTTCAGTAATTCCCAAGGCGTTGGTAACACTGTCTCAGGCAAGTTCTTCGGGGCGGGTAGTGCCGGCAGGGTCATATATTATTGGAGATAAAATTTTGGCTAGAGCTGATGGGGTGGATGTATGCACTGTCAATGTATTCTTGTTGGATAGGAGCGGTAAGGGGGTAACAGGGCAGACGGTAGAGTTGACAGGGATTGAGGGGGTTAAAAAAATAAATGAATTGAGTGATAAAGATGGTCGGGTGAGTTTTAGGTTGACTTCAACCAAAGAGGGTCAGTTTCCGATTAAGGCCAGTTTTAATGGAACAGAATTATCGCAGACAATTGTGGTGACGTTTAGGAACTAAAAAAGTTGAAAGTTTGTCAAGTTCATAAAGTTGCAAGTTTGTAAAGTTCATCCCGATGTCGTTTCGCTCATCGGGATTGGATTTTTAGGCAAAATTTCGGCGTTATGACTTGAAATTTAGACCTAAAAATCTCAAAAATTACGATTTCTGGTTGATTGGGGAGGATTAATTAAATATCAAATCTTAGTTAGTAAAAGATGATTTTGACTTTTTGAGGGAGAGGAGAGGTATCAACTGAAGCGGAAACATTGATAGTTTGAGGGGTGGAGGAAATGAGGTCAAAAACAGCTTTGCCGGTTTGGTCAGTGATCTCCTGGCTTTTGGTGATCCTAACAGAAGGGGGTAAACTAAGGCTGACTGATTGATTGGCGACACCCAAACCCCGGCCGTCAAGTAAAAAAACTGTCAGACGGATTTGTTCGAGACTGTCGGCTTTGGCCTGGAGAGGGGAGGCAAAGAGATAAGAGTTTTCCAGGGCAATAGTGGTAGAAGAGGTGCTGGCTCGTTTGGAAATAGTGGTGGTTTTGGTGACCAAAAAAACCGAACCGAACAGACCAAGGGACAAAAGGAGAGCAATAGATAAAAAAGTAGGTATTCTCACTAAATTAGTTTATCAAGTTTATAAAGTTTTTTTAATTCAACCCTCATCATCAATTTTTCCACTGGAAAATGAGGTCTGCGACGCAGGCTCAAATACGTTCCAAAATTATGATTTTGGGTTGACTGGGACAGAAAGTCTTCCTTGTTAAAGGGAGATTTAGAGGGATTGAATTAGTTAGATGATAAAAAAATTTAAGAATAAAAGTTTAGAGGGATGGGGGTTTGAGACGGCAGAGGGTGGCGGCAGGAGAGCGGGGCGGTGATATGGCCGGAGAATTGTTGACAGCAGCCAGAGAGACTTGGCGAAGAGTCGGAAGGTGGCGGGGAGTGGGGAGATGGCGGGTAAATGGCGGGGTAATAATAGGAGAGGATTTTTGGCGATAGAGGAGATGGAGAAGGTAAAAAAGAACCATAAGGGAGAGAAAAAATAAGGGAAGGAGATAAGCCAAGAAAGGATATTTTTGGAGGAAGAGAATAAAAAGCGAGGGAAGGAGATAAATAAGGGTGTTGGATTTGGGGGAATAATTATCTTTGAAGCGGGAGGAGGCGTAGAGACGATAGTCGCTGTTGTAGGCGGTGGGGAGATTAACACTAAAGTTTCCCTGAGAATCAGTAATGGCCAAAAGCGGGGGGAGAGAATAGGCAAAAATTGATTTGGGAAAACTGGTGGCAGAATCATTGACTTTATAAAAGTGAAGATAAACTTGGGAATTAGGAATTGATTGGCCGGAGGTAATGACGGTGTCGTAAGGGTTGATTTGATCGCGGTCGAGAGAAATGGTGGGAGGGAGTAAAATGGGGCCGGTATCGGTGTGGTAGTTGGTTGGCGGTGGGGCGGGAATACAGACAGGAGCGGTATAGCGACTGTTTTCGTCGGTGGAGTTAAGACAAAGATCAAGAGGATTTTTGGGAAGCAAAACTTTGTCAAAAAGCCAATAGCCGGTGGCATCGCTGTAAGTGACGGCAAAAACCCGGGGGCTGCTAAGCTCAACTCGGCTATAAGGAGAAGTGTAACCAAAAATAGTAACCCGATTTTCGCCGATGGAGGCGGAGATGGAAACTTGGGCAGTGTCCTGATAATTGATGGCAGAAACAGAAGTGGGGAAAAGTAAAAATAAGGCTAAAACTAGTAACATAATTTAGTTTAGCAGGTTTATAAGTTCATAAAGTTGCAAGTTCATAAAGTTTGTAAAGTTATAAAGTAAAACACAATCTCCCCCAACCCCTCTTTGACTCACCTTGTCGGCGGGCGAAGCAAGAGGGGAGGAAAAAGTCTCCCTTGTCAAAGGGAGATTTAGAGGGATTGGATTAAGTTCATCAAGTAAAAACATTTAGATCAACCCTCATCATCAATTTTTCCACTGGAAAATGAGGTCTGCAACGCAGGCTCAAATACGTTCCAAAATGATGATTTCGGGTTGATTGAGAGAATTGTTAACAAATGTTATCTCATCCCGATTCAGCTAAAGCTTCATCGGGATTGGATTTTTAGGCAAAATCTTGGCGTTATTACTTGAAATTTAGATCTAAAAATCTTAATTATCAGAATACTTCTTTTTGAGGGCGGCAAGTTCTTTTTCGAGTTGAGCCACCTGGTCATCGGTTTTTTTGGGTTTTTTGGGCTGGCGTTTGATGATAAGGATAAGGGTGGTGATGATAGCCAGGGCGGCAATAATGAGAATAATTAGGCGCCAAGGAATAACCCAGAAAAAGAGGGTGGCAGTGACGAGACCGCCGGCAGAACCGTAGGCGGCTTTGAGGTCGGCTTGGTAACGACCAAAGAGCCATTTTTTGTTGAGAGTATTTTTGAAATCTCGGGTGGTGTAGGGGAAAATATTGGTGCCGTCAAGAGAAATCTGACTGGTTTTGCGGCCAAACCAATTTTTGACGGTAATAGCGCCGACGGGTTGGATGTGGATATCGGAGGAGTTTTTGATAGTGGTAGTAAAGTCAATGGGACCAAACTCAGAAAATTTAGGAGCGGAAAAGGAAAGGACGGAGGCGTTTTGGTTGATATCGCCGGGAATAGTAATGTAGAGAAGAGTGCCGACGTTGGTTTGGATAGAAGAACCGGTGATAGTGTTGTAGAGAGAAAAAGCATCGGGAGTGTAGATAACGGCCGCATAATGGCCGCCGGGAAGAGCATTGAGAGGAGGCATAACCGTCAGCCTAACGGTTTTGGTTTCGCCGGGTTTAAGACTGAGTTGAGAAGGAGAAACTTGAATCCAACTGCTAGCAGACCAGCGGTTATTGAGGTTTTGGGGTAGATCGTCAAGAAAGTTAGGGGTGCCTTGGTTGTCGGTGACAATAAAATCACGGAGACTGACTTTGATGTCGCGGGCATTGGGAGATTCGTTGCGGACCTTGAGAGTATAAGTATTAGCGCCGTCAGGTTCGACAGTGGCTTCAAGGCGGGGAGGGATGGCTGAAATGCCGCTGCCGCCGGTAACAGCAGCTTGACCAAAGACAGTAGAGGTGAAAGATAAAAAGAATAAAAGAGAAATAAAGCTGAGAGCGAGTTTGGTATTTGGGGCAGGAATCATAGTTTAGAAGGTGGCAGTAGCAATAAAATTAACTTGGTTTTGGTAGGTGCCGGCTTCCTGAAAATTGGAAGCGGTAATGCGGTAGCAGATATAACCGCGGTCTTCGGCAGTAGGAGTAGTGTTGCGGCTCATAATGGGGCGGGCATTAGGATAGCCGACGCCAAAGGGTTTGGCATTAAAAACACTGTTGTGACTAAAGGTGACGGGAGAACTGTTGATAGCTTCGAGAGAATAGCCAAATTTGGAATTGCTGACGTCGGCGTTCCAGGTATTGGGAGTATCAATAGTGCAGGCGGTGGCAGGATCACAAGTAGTGTCGGGAATGGTGCTGGTAGAGCCGGCGCTGGTGATGGTGAGAGGAGTGGTTTCAAACACTTGGACAACATAGCCGTTGACGGCGTTGGTGGAACAGGTAAATCTTTGGGCTAAATCATTGAACTGTCCCAGACTAAGAGAGCCAAAGTTAACGGAAGTGGCAGTGGTTTGGGGAGCGCCGGCAGAAAGAGCATTGCCACAGCGGACAACGCCGGCGGTGTTGGTACCAGCCGGGTCGACATAGAAAGTAATAGTAGGATCAATGACAGCGGTAACTCGGACAGATTCGGTCAGAGCAATTTTGCCTAAACTGGTATCGTTGTCAATAATAGTACTAGCAGAATCGAGATGGCGGACGAGGAAGGTGTGGGTGTCGGCGGCGGCGCTGGCTTGGCCGACGGTATGACCGGGGGCGGGAGCGGGATTGATGAGTTGATTGGCGCCGCCGATAACAATAGTGCCGGTAACGCCGATATCGATGGGATTGGTGCCGCCGACGGCCAAAGAACAAGTGATAATATGATAAGTGCCGATAGCGCTGGGACTAACACCGGTAGTAAGAACGGCAGTGGTGCCGACACTGGCGGTGGCCCCCCAAGGACAGGTAACATCGCTGGCGGTTAAATTAACAGCATCAAAACCGCCCTGATCGGGCATACCATCGCTGGGGTTTTCACCGGCAAGACTGGTAGCTTTGATGAGAACTTCCCATTTGCCGCCGGTAACGGAAGTGGTAGGGGAAAAAGAAACGTGATGAATAGCAGATCTGGTAGCAATAACATAAGCGCCGGCAAAAGCATTATTATTATCAAGAGCGGGATAAATGAAAACGGCGTTGGTGTCGGCAACATCCCTAACGGTATAAAGAGCAGAGCCGCCGCCGGCAGAGTTGGCAATAGCAATAGTATCGCCGATAAAAAGATTGTAGTTGGCGGTTGAAGGGGCAACAGTGGTGCCGGTGTCAATTTTAATCATGGAATTGTAGGCAACATTGGTGCTGTCAAGACGGCCAAAGTAGGAGAGTTGGGCGGAGGAGAGTTGGTTTTTGAGATAATTTACTGGAGTAGATTTGATAGGAGAGGAAAATTTGGCGGAGATAAGAAAGGAAATGAAGCCGACGGCAAAAACACCAGCGATAATTAACGGCTTTTTAGTTTTCATACAGACTTAATTAAGATTAGACGATTGGTTGGCGGGAGTCAAGAAGTTATTGAGTTGGAAGTTGGTAAAGTTTGTCAAGTTTGTAAAGTTCATCAAGTTTATAAAGTAAAACATAATCTCCCCCAACCCCTCTTTGACCCACCTTGTCGGCGGGCGAAGCAAGAGGGGAGGAAAAAGTCTCCCTTGTCAAAGGGAGATTTGGAGGGATTGGGAAATAGAAGAGAGTAAAGAGGTGGCTTGAAAAAGAAAATTTTTTGGGATAAAGTAGAGCATTATCTTTTTAGAAAGTTAAAAAAGGAAAATATGAATAAATATGTCTATTTTTTCGGCAATAAAAAAGCTGAAGGCGATAAGGAAATGAAATTTATTTTGGGGGGCAAAGGAGCTAATTTGGCAGAGATGACTAATTTGGGAATTCCGGTGCCGGCAGGGTTTACAATTTCGACGGAAGTTTGTAAATACTATTATGATAATGGCAAAAAATACCCAGTTGAGTTAAAAGGACAGATTGATGAAGGTTTAAAAAAATTGGAAGAAAATACAGGCAAGAAATTTGGGGATATCAAAAATCCGTTGTTGGTGTCGGTTCGATCGGGGGCGGCAGCATCGATGCCGGGAATGATGGATACAATTTTGAATTTGGGATTAAATGAAAAAGTGGTGGCGGGCATGGTAGAAAAGACCGGCAATGCCAGATTTGTGTGGGATTCTTACCGAAGATTTATTCAGATGTATTCTAATGTGGTGGAAAATTTGGAGCATGAAAAATTTGAGCATGTGATTGCTTCGGTTAAAGCCAAAAAGGGGATTAAAGAAGATACCCAAATGACGGCGGAGGACTGGCAGGAAGTGGTTAAGGGCTACAAAGAAATTTATAAAATTGAAAAAGGGAGAGAGTTTCCGGAAAATCCCGAAGATCAATTGAACGGCGCTATCGGCGCCGTGTTTGGTTCCTGGAATAATCCTCGGGCAATTATCTATCGGCAGTTGAACAAAATTGATGAAAGTAAAATTTTTGGGACGGCGGTTAATATCCAGTCAATGGTGTTTGGCAATATGGGGGATGATTGTGGCACTGGAGTGGCGTTTACAAGAAATCCGTCAACTGGAGAAAACAAGGCTTATGGCGAATATTTGATGAATGCTCAGGGTGAAGACGTGGTGGCAGGAATCCGGACGCCAAAACATTTAGAATCTCTTAAGGAGGATAATGAAACGGCTTATAAGGAGCTGCTGGAAATATTTGAACGGCTGGAAAAACACTATAAAGATATGCAGGATGTGGAGTTTACGATTGAAAATGGTAAGTTGTTTATTTTGCAAACCCGAAACGGCAAGAGAACAGCGCCGGCAATGGTAAAAGTGGCAGTGGATTTGGTTAAAGAGGGGATGATTGATGAAAAAACAGCTTTGACTCGGGTGGAAGCCGATAAACTGGATCAATTGCTGCATCCGACTTTGGATAGTCAGCAAAAAACTAATTTTAAAGTAATTGCCAAGGGTTTGCCGGCCAGTCCGGGAGCAGCTTATGGTCCGGTAGTGTTTAGCGCAGAAGAGGCGGTAAAATCGGCGGAAGCAGGCAAGAAGGCAATTTTGGTAAGACTGGAAACATCACCTGAGGATATTGCGGGAATGAATGCAGCCGCAGGAATCTTGACGGCCAGGGGAGGGATGACCTCTCATGCGGCGGTGGTAGCTCGGGGAATGGGTCGGTGCTGCGTGTCCGGGTGTGAATCAATCGCGGTATCAGAAGAAATGAAAATGTTTAAGACCGGTGAAACAGAAGTTAAAGAAGGAGACATTATCACTTTGGACGGGTCGACGGGAGAAGTATTTTTGGGTCAGGTGCCGACGGTAGAGCCGGAGTTGAGCGGGGATTTTGGTCAGTTAATGAAGTGGGCTGATGAAACCCGCAAACTGGGAGTCAGAACCAACGCTGATACGCCCAAGGATGCTAAAACTGCCCGGGAGTTTGGAGCTGAAGGTATCGGTTTGACCCGAACCGAGCATATGTTTTTTGAAGAAGACAGAATTTTTGCTATCCGGCAGATGATTATTTCGGATACGGTGGAACAGCGGGAAGCGGCTTTGGCTAAAATTTTCCCGATGCAGAAAAACGATTTCAAACAATTGTTTGAAATTATGAAAGGTCTACCGGTTAAAATCCGACTGTTGGATCCGCCGCTGCATGAATTTGTGCCCAAAGAAGACAAAGATATTGAAGCTCTGGCCAAAGAAATGGGGATTTCATTTGAAAAACTCAAAGACAAGGTGGAATCGCTGCACGAGGCCAATCCAATGATGGGTCATCGGGGTTGTCGGTTGGGGATTACCTATCCGGAAGTGTTTCAAATGCAGGTAAAAGCTATTATGGCAGCAGCCTGTGAGTTGAAAAAAGAACAAAAGATTGAAATTGTGCCGGAAATTATGATTCCGCTAATTGCTGATGTGGAAGAATTGAAGTGGCTGAAAAATAAATTGGTGCCGGTGATTGAAGAAACGATGAAGTCGTATGGAGTGGAGTTGAAATATGAAATCGGAACCATGATTGAAATTCCCCGAGCAACAGTAACGGCAGACGAAATTGCCACTGAGGCAGATTTCTTTTCGTTTGGAACTAATGATTTGACCCAAATGACCTATGGTTTCTCTCGAGATGATGCGGGTAAGTTTATTAAGGATTATTTGAGAGAAAAAATAATGAACGAAGATCCGTTTAAGAGTGTGGATCAAAAAGGGGTGGGAAAGTTGATGGAGATGGCAGTCAAATTAGGTCGAAGCAGCAACAAGGACTTGAATATCGGTATCTGCGGTGAGCAGGGCGGTGATCCGGAGACGGTAAAATTCTGTCACCGAATCGGACTTAATTATGTTTCCTGCAGCCCATATCGGGTGCCGATTGCCAGACTGGCGGCGGCTCAAGCAGTGGTGGAAGGTAAATAGATATCAGATGATTAAGTTCATAAAGTAAAAACATTAGGATCAACCCTAATCATCAATTTTTCCACTGGAAAATGAGTCTGCGATGCAGGCTCAAATACGTTCCAAAATGATGATTTCGGGTTGATTGGGGATTAAATTAAGTAGATGTCGGTTGCAAAACCTACCTAATGATTTGTGGGTAAAAATTCTGAATTGGGGAGAGGATTTTATCCTATAATCTTGATTAAATTAAAGTTTTTTGGTAAAATAGCCCCATAAATTAGTTTCCGTGAGCGGAATTTAATTTATAGAACATTGACAGAGGAGGGTTTGAGATGGATTGGCAGTTATCAGTGACGGCGTTTGGATGTGGTGAGGGCAGAAGGACAGAAACTTGGCCTGAACGGATTGAAGTGGGAGAGTTAATGCTGGCGAAAAAAAGCTGGCAAGACAAAGCGCCGGATTTTATCCCCTGGAAGGAAATTCAAAGAATTGGAGGATGCAAGGTAAGCCTGATTTATGCCGATAATCAATATAAGTTTACGGTTGCCGGCAGATCCCCGGTTGAGGTAAAAAAGATAACGGAGGTGATTGATTGGCAAATGAAACGGAGTTGATTTGAAGCTGCAGATGAAAATGACAAAACATTTGGTTTTAGGAGGAAACATGGATAAACAGGAAAAAAAAACCCTACCAAAGAGACAGAAACAGCCTGGTTTGGTAATATTTGGCGGGATGAACCCAGCCAAGACGTAGATTTGACCAAACAGCTGGCTGACGACTGACTCATTTACCCCGGAGGTAGATTTTAGCTAAGGCTAGAATTTATTAAGCCGGGGTATTTTTTTTGAAAAAATTGGGTAAGTAGTTTATTTGTATTATAGGTTATTTAATGGTATAATTTGTCCGATTTTCAGAATAAATTTAACCAAGAGAGCTTGGTTTTTAAATATTTTTTTTGGAATTCGGAACTTTAACAATAAGCTCAAGGATTTTTGGAGAGGAGAAGTAAATGAAAAGTAAACCAAAAAAACTGATGGTGGAACTGCTAAAAAATCTGTTAGAAAAACTATTTCGGGCCAAAACAATTTTCGACGGAGAAAAGCTAAAGTTGACGGCGTCGGTGCCGGTTGGTCTTGGTGGAGAAATGAATTTGATGTTTTGGGAAGATGTAGATGGGGCGCCGGTATTAGTGTTAAATGTGCCACCTTTACCTTGGGGAGTTGACGAGGAAGTTTATGTGTTGCTAAAAGAACTATTGGAATGGAGGTACGGTGAATTACCTAAGTCGGTAAAGTATGGCTCGGCAGCATTTAGGGGCCATAAATTTTATGGCTGGAAACCAAATGATTTTAATCTGATGTATGTTTATCTTTGGGATAAGACCGGTTGGAGCGAGGCAAGACTTAATGAGTTGATTTTGAAAGGAGAGACAAAATGACCCAGGAAGTGGTTGAAAGAGTTATTGCCAAATATGGAGGCGCTACTTGGTTAAAAAACATGGTGCCAGAAACGTTGTTTAGGTTTTTGAAAGTAGAGGACGGAGGGAGAACTGAGACAATAATGGTTGAGATTGATGGCGAGAGTGGTTGGATGATCTTTGTAGACAAATCGATTTCTAAACAGAGGCGGGTGTTAGCAGTTTTTTACGAAAAAGGAAAATGCCCAAGTTTTTATCCGGGACGATTAAAATATGATGTGAGTTTGGGTTTGATATTGGTGCATGAGTTGTCGGAATTCTTTGATCCTCGGGTGGCTGATTTTGGCAAAAAAGTGTTTAATTTATTTTTGTAAAAGAGTTCTTGAGTTTGACCCGGGCTGGGAATAGGATTGCCCAAAGTGGTAAATCTTATTGTCAGCTCGGGATATTTGTTTCTATAGACAAAAACTATACTGACGAGTCTTGGGGGAGACGAAAAACAAATATATCTTATAATATTGATTTTTGATGATTTTTGTGGTAGAATAGGGGGTTGATGGTAAATTAATGGTCACTAAGCGTGGCTTTTTGAAATATTTTTCATCAAAGTTCTTTAAAAAAGAAGGAGGGGAGGTGCCTTGAGTGGTTGATATTAGTTTGATACTGAAACTTAAAGATTTTTTTCAGAGAAATTTTGGAGTTCAGCCTAAAATGAGGTTAAACAGTAGTCAAATTTTGATAGCGGCTACGGTAGAGATTGAACATTGGGTGTCGGTTTGGTCTGATGGGGGCGAAAATTTTTGTTTAATGGGTAATGGTCAGATTAGGGTTCATGAGTTGATGAACTTAACAAATGATTTAATGAAAAGTCTTAGTCTGACCGAGTCGAGTATTGGCGGTCATTGCAGTCACGATTTATGGGCGGTGCCAATGGCAAAAGAAAGGGCGGCGTCGATAAACCAAGTGGAAGTTTGTCGGATCAAACAGGAAAGTGAAAATTTAATAGGAGGGGCATATGACAGATGAATCTCTGTTCCAGGTGGTGGAGTTGGTGGATACTTTAATGAGGACTAGGATACCTGATGCAAGGATAACTATCAATCCAGAGAAACTTCCGGGTAAGGTAGCAAACAAGACACATCGAACGTTGTTTTTGAGAACCGAGCAAAATTGGGTAGAGATTTGGATTGAAGAAGGCTTTACTGGCGAAGAGATCAAAGGAATTAAGGATTTTTTTAAGGGTAAGGCTAAATTAACGTTTGAATCCGGTCCTCTGCTGAGGTGGCGGTGGAAGCCAGAACTAGAAAAGGAGTGACTATGAGCGGTTGTTTTTTTGTCAGTCCGGCGGTATTTCACTGGTTTCACTTTGATAATGAGGTCAAGGAAAGGAGCTTGGAAACCGGAATTCTGACCATAAAAGGAACTTTTAGGAACAAGGACGTGACAGTGGAAGTGAAAAATGGTTTAGCCAGGGTGATGGCTGATGACGGGATTTTGCCCCGTTTGGAAGCGGCCCTGCAGGCTTAATTATACCGGAGGGTAGACTTGATAATTAAAGCGTAAGCTTTATTAATCAGTTTACTCCCCGGTATTTTTTTTTGGAAAATTTAGATTTGATTTTTGTGAAAGCAAAAATAGCCAGAAAGACGGTAACAATAATTAGAAGAGGAGAGAAGGGAAAAACAAAAAAAGAAAGGGAAACCGGTTTGAGATTGAGATGGGGATCAAACTCGAGGGAAGCAGAGTAGGATCCAGGCCAAAGAGGGGGAGAAAGGGTGCAGGTTTGTTGACCACAGCTAATTTGGCGGGAGTGATGGGCAAGGACGTTGTTGTCGTCAAGTTTGATCTCAGTGACAACTTGGGAATTTTTGGAAATAATAATTTTGCCGGCGGTTTTGAAAAAATAGTCGGTATGATTGTTAACCTGAGCGGTGAAAGAAATAGGGGTAAAAAAAACATCTTTGATAAGGGGTTTGGTGGAAAATTTTTGGATTTGACCCGCAGTGGCTGGAGTTTCGGTGGAAGAAAGACTAAGAAGGATGTGTGAGCCGATTTGACCGGTAGTTTGGGTAATGTTGCCGTCGTTAGCAGAGGTTTGGTCAGTTTGATAAACAAAGAAAGTAAAATAGGAATCGTCTGACTTGGCTTGAGAGAGAGTGTTTATTTTTAGAACTAATTGTTTTTGGGATTTGGGGGGCAGGGTAAAGGGCTGACCCAGCTGGAGATCGGCATTGTTGAGAGAAAAAATAATGCTGGGATTGGGTGAGATTTGATGATAGGTGACAGAGCCGGTGTCGCCGCTGGGGAGAAAAGGGAGAATTTTGGTGTTAAGGGTTATGGACTGGTCGGAATTGTTGACGACTTGATAGGCTTGGGTCAGACCGGAACCAGGGCGGACGACGAACTCAATTTGGGAGGGAGAAAGAGATAGGTCAAACATAATTTAGTTTAGCAGGCCTATGAAGTTCATCAAGTTTATCCCGATGTCACTTCGTTCATCGGGATTGGGTTTTTAGGCAAAATTATATCATTTGATTCCAAATTTAGACCTAAAAATCTCAAAAATTATGATTTCGGGTTGGAAATAAAAGAGTCTCCCTGGTCAAAGGGAGATTTAGAGGGATTGAGTCAAGTAGATATCGGAAAATAGTTTAAATATCTTGAATCACTTTAATATTTAGGAATAGCGATGAGGTTGATGGAAGTTTGATAAGTGCCGGTAGCTTGTTGGGGAGAAACGTTGATTTTGTAGGTGATGCGGGCGCGGCGGTTGGTGACGGGGGCAGTTTCGGAGGAAATGATTTGGGCGGTTTGATTTTGAGAAAGATGAGCAAAAGGACGGAAATGGTCGGTGGTAGGAAAATAAGAGAGAGTGCCGATGTAGTTAGAATTACCATAGCTGTCGATGCCGGTGGCGTTGTAGCCAAAACCGTATTTGGCAGCGCTGGTCCAGAGACCGGAGGTGTTGATAGTGCAGCTGGTATCACAATTAGTATCGGGAATAGGGGTGGAGTTTTGGTTGATGAGAGGGTGGGCGGCGACGGCAAGAATTTCGTAGCCCCGACCGGAAGGGGTGGTGATGGTGGTAATGTTTGATTGAGTCGAGCCGACGTTGGCGGTTAAAGAACCAAAATTAATATCGAGACGGTCGATTTTAAAATAAAGCGGTTCAATTTTGTCGTAGAGATATTGGAAGCCAGCTTTGACGGTGTAACCGTCACTAGTGTAACGACCGGGAGCATTTTGACCGACAGTGTCGGTAAGGTGATAGTTGGCGGACTGTTTGTGGCCGCTGGTCATATTAAAATGGCCCCAGTCAATGTGGTAGCTGGCAGAATCGAAGGATTGAGCCCGACAAGTTGAAAGTTTAAAGTTTATAAAGCATAAAAATAGAACAGTAAAAAGAAGAAAATGAATTAGGAGATGTTTTTTAGGCTTCATCGGATTGGCGGTCGACGGATTCTTTTAATTTCTGAGAGGAATTGAGAAGGGATTTGGCGGAATCTTTGATGTGTTTGAGATGATTTTTTTGGGTGGGAGATAGGGGGGTGGAGAGGACTTCGGAGGCGGTGTCGATGATCTGACAGATACCGGTTTTGAATTTGAGCGATAACCATAAGAGAACATCGGTTTCGCTGGCGGCGAGATTGGTGTCGGCGGCAGTTTTGTCCAGATATTGTTTGCCGATAAACCAGGATAGCGGAGCAATAAAGACCAAAGAAAGCAGGGGAAGCAGAGAAGGAATAGAGTTGAGTGATTGAGCAAGCAGGAGAATGAGGACAAGAGAGTAGGTCAGGGTGGTGGTGGGTGGATTTTGGAAGGCAAGGGTAAAAAGGAGAAAATAGATAAGAAAGAAGAAAGGAGAGTTGAGCCCTTGGGTGTGGAAAACGGTGAGACTGATAATAAAGGCGATTAGGTGTAGGGAAAACTGGCGTCGCCAAAGAGAAATAATAATAAGAATAATAGAGCTGAGAGCAATAATTTGGGGGACAAAATTGGCTAGAGAAGAGAGAGACAAAAGATAAGCGGTAAGGGAAGCAAAGGTAAAAAATAAGATATTGGCAAACTGGGTCATAAGAATAGTATAGAATAGTTTTAGAATGAAGGAAAATTGGAGAGGGTTTAAATGGGTAGATGGTCTGTTGATACTAGGGCTGATATTGGTAGTGATAGGTGTGGGGATGAATTTTAAAAAGAGTTTTTGGGAGAAGGACAAAACGGTAGTGGTAAGTCAGCCAATACCGACAGGTAAAGTCGATGTAGAAAGTAATAATAAAGTAACTATTGATATAGCAGGAGAGGTGATAAATCCAGGAGTTTATACTTTGGAAGCGGGGTCAAGAATTAACGATGGTCTGGTGGCAGCCGGGGGATTGGCAGCTAAGGCAGACCGGGAATGGGTGGACAAAAACATAAACCGGGCAGAGAAATTAAATGACGGTCAGAAAATTTATATTCCTAAAATAGGGGAATATGCGGGGGTAAAAACTTTAGGAGTGTCGGTAGCGCCGACGGGAGGACATTTGAACTTAAACAGAGCGACGGTGGCGGAGTTGGATCGACTAAGCGGGGTGGGACCGGCGTTGGCTCAGGCGATAGTTGATTATAGAAATCAAAACGGAGGATTTAAAAATATTGAGGAATTGAAATTGGTGCCGGGAATAGGGGAGAAGTTGTTTGCCAAGATTAAAACTAAAGTAACGCTGTGAGTTTGAAGTTGAAAGTTTATCAAGTTTGTAAAGTTTATCCCGATGTCACTTCGTTCATCGGGATTGGGTTTTTAGGCAAAATTATGTCATTTGATTCCAAATTTAGACCTAAAAATCTCAAAAATATTGTCGGCGCTAAAACTAAAATCTAGGACTTATGTTTTGGTGAGGTGGATTTGGTAAATTGATATTAAGATGGATAAAAATCGGGGAGAAAGATGGTGGTGGGCGGGGGCAGTGCTGACGACATTATTGATGTATAAGTTTATAAAAAGGGAGAGTTTGATAGGGGTGGTGGAACAAAGTTTGATGATGAGGGAAGCGGGGTTGCTGAAAGGAATGTTGTGGGGAGACAAAAGCGGTTTTGGAAAGGATTTTTATAATCAATTAAAAAATAGTGGCTTAGTGCATTTGGTGGTGGTGTCGGGGAGTAATATAATGTTGGTGTTTAGGGGCATGGTGGAGTGGGGAGCAAAGTTTTTGGGAAGAAAAAAAGCAATTGGGGTGGGGTTTTGATAAGTTTGTTTTATTTG
>Ga0209718_1002511_pt1 | contig 17885 bp, 14 predicted proteins | sample AD_JPNAS1_MetaG_FD_184420 | JGI IMG/M metagenome (GOLD analysis project Ga0209718, IMG submission 184420) | Active sludge microbial communities of municipal wastewater-treating anaerobic digesters from Japan - AD_JPNAS1_MetaG (SPAdes) (version 2) | ecosystem: Engineered > Bioreactor > Anaerobic... | reverse complement strand
CCCAGACACGTGCCGCGTAGTTGACGGAGTTGGTCTTGTCGAGAGCGTTGTACACCATCTTTTTGCTGGCCTGTTCGACCAGATCATTACGCTCCTCTTTTTGGAGCGTCGTGAAGAAGGTACGCGCAAGTGAGTAGAGCATGCTGTCCGGCAGTTGCGCAACGCAGGCGTCGAACGCGGCGGGGGCCTCATCCCATTTTTTAGCGGCCAGCACGGTACGCAGCGAAAGCGCCGACAAGAGATGGCGGTATGCGTCGGCGTTCAGATTTTTAGCTTGCAGGTATTCCAACAGACGGGCGGCAAGGGCATGCTGGCCACCGTCGATCAGGCCGCTCACGCCTTGCTGAACGATGGGGGCCGCCTTCTCGGCTGGCAACCCGTTAATGATACTGTCGAGGTCTTTTTGCGCGAGTTCCGCATCAGCCATCGCGAGCGAGGCCGTAAGCTGCCAGTTCAACACCTGAGGCAACAGGTCGGCCGGCAAACCGATCTCGCGTGCCTGCAAGTCGCGGCACCAGTCGCGGATATCGGCATGACGGTTCGCTTGCCGGTAGATGTTGTAGACGCTACCGAAGACAGCGCGCGCGGCTTCCGGTGTTTTTTTCCAAGCATCGAGAACTGCGGCGCGGGCCGCGACATCATCTTCTTGCGCCACGAGGATGGAAATTTTTTCCGTGAAGAAGCGCGTTTTGTGCGCGGCATACTTCGGATTGGCTAGGGCGCGCTCGGCCACGGCCAAGGCCTCGCTGTTGTTGTTTTCGCTGCGCAAGCGCTGGATGGTGTCAAACGTCCGCTCGATCTCGTGGCCGAGAAGCGCCTCGCGTGCCGCTTTTTTTTCGGCAGAAGGCCCACAGCCGGTTATCCCCGTCAGACAGACCCCCGCGAGAAGGGCAAGACCGATGACACGTACACACACACGGTATTGAATGATACCACACATTTTTAGCGCTCCTTTTTTGGTGCCGAAATGAACGGTCGTACTATACAAAGCCTACGAAACTCCTGCAACCCCAATCAGTTCACTCCAATCAGTTCGACGCAACCGGTTTTCTGCCGGACGAGGAGGGAGTGCATGAGTGTTGCTTCCATCCACATCGTATCGAAATCGATATCGGGGTCGATTAAACTTGTTGCGACCACACAGCGACTGCAACGTCGAATATAAAAACACTGAAATGCGCCGCTTGACCCTGGCGGTCAGAACGAATACGATTTTGGACGTACGTGGGGCTTGTCCGCCTCTGTGAGGTAAGTTCACTCGCGCTGTTCGTCCAAGGAAGGGAGAAGACGATGGAGCACGACATCAACCTGACACGATATGGCTTAGGCAAGGTAATCGCTTTGGGCTGGGAGCAATACCGCAGACATTTCGGAAGTATTGTGCCGATCTTCCTTGTCGTGTACATTCCGGTCAATATCGCCTTGTCTTTTGTTCCGACGGATGCCCTGATTGAGGAGCACGGCTATCTTGGCCTCAAGCTGTATATAAGACTGATCCAATTGACGGAGTTCTTCATCGGCGTCATCGCTACCATGGCCCTCGCGAAGTTGATCGAAGCTTCTTCACTTGGCCAGCCCATCACGTGGAAGCAAGCTCTTCGTCACTCGCTGTCGCGATGGGGCGCCTCGATTGGGACTGGCCTGCTGGCGGGACTGATCATTTTGGGCATGGTCCTCCTATTGATCGTTCCAGGCGTTATCTGGAGCCTTTACTATTCTCTATTTGTGTATGTTGTCGCCCTACGGGGGTTATCGGGTAAGAAGGCATTGGACTATTCCAAGACAATCGTCAAAGGTCAATGGTGGCGAGTCTTTGGTTTCCTTTTAGTCATCAACGCTTTGGATGCGGTGGCTAGTATCGCGGTGAGTGTGCCCTTTTTCTTTACACCGGACAATCGAGTTCTCGACATCGCCTCTGACACACTGGTAGACCTCGTCTCGGCGTTGTTCCTGACCATGACAACGATCTTCTTTCTGAACAACGACCGCGCATCATTCTCTTCGCTCCGTCTGTAAGGTCCGGTTTTTCCAGGCATCCGCAGTCGGCAGGAAGTCGAGGTTTTCGATCATGGCCTTCTCGACTCTGCCCCGTATGTCGAAAAGTGCAACCGGACGGTCGAGACGGTTGATGAATGAAGAGTCACGCAGGATGAGGTTGTGCACAAGCGCCGCGCTGTCGACGCGTATCGTCGACACATCGATGTTGCGCTCATCACGGTTGAAGTTGTCGATGACGAGCTTACCGACGTCCACCGCGCCTTCGACCCAGATCGTCGGGTAGTTGGTACGCGAGTAGTAGCCGATGTTCTCGGGCGAGAAGACCTTGCCGCAGAAGACGTCGCGAATGACGATGTCGTCGAAGATGCCGCGCGTTTTGCGGTCGCTAAAATAGTGGGTGAGACCGACGACGTAGGTGTAGAAGTTGCCATGGACGTTGCGGATTCGGCGATTGGTCGACGTTGGCCATATCCCAGACGCCGCCCGTGAGCGCGATGCGCCGGTCATTACCACCTACGTAGCCCTTGTTCTCGATCATCGGACAGTCGGACTTCGGTGCAAGGCGGATGACGCTGAAGCGATCAAGCCGGAGTTCCGTGTCGGAACCGATCTTGAGCGTTTTTGAAATGAGGTAACATGTGGCCGGCGGTGGCAGATGGACGCAGGACGTGCCAGAGTCCAGCCGCGCCTGAATGGCAGCGGTGTCGTCATGGACACCATCACCGACAAGCCGCGGCAATTCGGCTGCGGTGAGGGTAAGAGCCGCGAACACGGCGAATACGAGGGGTAGTGTCTTCATCATATCGGACTGGTTCATGGACACATTATACCGCCGTCGCTCTCTCACTGCAAGCCACCGCCAGGTTACAGTCGTGATTCGCTTGTCAGATCAGATTGGCCAGATTCGTGATTGCAAAGGCGGCCATAACCAGCTATAATCCAACCTGTAATTGTGAAATTGGCGCAGGGCGCTGTAGCTTTGTCGTGCGTTGTTGCGCGGCAGAGCGAACTTCATTCAGTCAGGGGGAACACCATGGGATATTCTGAGGGTTTTCGTCGTAGTGTGCTCGGACTCTGTATCGTCGGCGCGGTGTCGGCGGCATGGTCGCAGACACTCCAGCCGGTACCGCAGGCCGATGTGGAACGACTGGCCGAGCGGATTCAAGCATGGGATGCCGCGCGGCCGGCCCGCCCGCGGCGTGTGCTGGTCTTTTGGCGGTGCGAGGGGTTTGTTCACGGCAAAGCGCTGGAGTACGGCAATGAGACGCTCAAGCTCGCCACCAAGGCGTTTGCAGCGGACCTGTCGAACGATTACGCGGTTTTCGCGCCTGAAAATCTGGCGAAGTATGATGCGGTCGTTCTTAACAACACCACGGCGCTCGATACCCGTGCGAATCCCTTTATCGAGCCCGCTCTGATCGACTACGTGCGGGCCGACAAGGGCCTGGCCGTGATCCATGCGGGGGCCGATAACTTCTACAAGGCCGAGCGGGCGGCCGAGATGGTCGGCGGCCGCTTCTGGGGGCATCCGTGGGGTAGCGGCGGGACCTGGGCGTTTAAGCTGGATGAGCCGGGGCACCCCGTGAACCGTGCGTTCGGCGGCAAGGGAATCTCATTCGGCGACGAGATTTACCAGCAGCAGTCGCCCTTCTATAATCGCGCAAAGTTGCGTGTGTTGGTCTCGCTCGATATGTCGGACGCCGCGACCGCCGCAGCGAACGGCCAGCGCCGCGAGGATAAGGATTACGCTGTCTCTTGGATCCGCCCCTATGGCAAAGGGCGCGTTTTCTATACGTCGTTCGGCCATGATCAGCGCGCCTTTCTCGATAAGGCGGTGGTCACGCATATTCTGGACGGTATCCAGTACGCGATCGGCGATCTCAAAGCGGATGACGCGCCGGCAGGGCTTTCCGACGCTGACCTCGCCCGTGTGCGTGCCGCCTCCGAAGCGAACGTGAACGAGGTCTTTGCGTTTCTCCAGGACATCGCGGCACACACATTCCACGCGCGCACGGAAGCAGCCAATCGCGCCAAATTGGAGGCGCTGCTCAAGGACGCGGCGACCTCGGTGTACGGCAAGCGTGCGATTCTGCGCGTGATGCTGAACGTGGGTGCGCCTGGGGATTTGGAGCCGGTTGCGGCCTGTCTGACGCCGCCGGAAACCCGCGACTGGGCTGCGGCGCTGTTGGCAGGCACGCCCGGTAAAGCGGCTGCCCGGTGCTTGACACGGACGTTGCAGAGTCCCGATCCTGCCCTGCGTGTGACCGTGCTGAACGCATTGGCGATCCGCGGCGATGCCGTAGCCGTCGCTCCCGCCACGGCGGACCGCGATTCCGCTGTGGCCGCCGCTGCGTTCGCCGCGTTGGGGCGCATCGGCGACGCAGATGCGCTGAAGGCACTGGCGAAACCTGCCGCAGCCGCGCACGAACCGGCCCGGCTCAGGGCGCTCGCGGCCTGCATCGGCACATTGAGCGATCAAGGGCAGGCGCGCGCAACGGTGCGTGCGGCCAAGCCGATCTTTACCGAGACGTCGCATCCTGCGGCGGTGCGTGCGGCCGCAGCGCGCGCGCTGTTGTTGGCCGACAGCCGCTTCTTCGAGTTCGGCATCAAAGACGCGTCGCCGCTGGTGCGCCAGACGGTCATCCGCGCGGCGGACGACGTGCCGGTCGATGTTCTGGCGGGTGCGCTCAAGACGGCCGCGCCGTCCGAGCAGGTCATGCTGGCGGCGAAACTTGCGTCGCGCGGCGATGCGTCGGCGGCGGATGCCGTGGCCGCGCTGCTCACCAGCGATCAGGAGGCGGTGACGGTGGCGGCGCTGCAGGCGTTGACGCAACTGGGTGCGGGACGTCATGTACCGGCAATTGCGGCGCTGATAGAGCGCGAAGGGGCGGTCGGACGCAGTGCGGTTGAGACGTTGCAGGACATGCGGGCCAAGGATGCGGGGGCCGCGTTGTTTGCGCTCGCCGAGCGTGAGCCGGACCGCCAGATCAAGCTACTGCCGGTGTTGGGTGAGCGGATGGAATCGGCGTTGTTGCCGCGCTTCGCTCCGTTTGTCTCTTCTGACCGCGCCGATGTGCGGCGTGAGGCGTGGAAGGCGCTGGGCAAGGCGGCGGATGAACGGAGCTGCGATACGTTGCTGACGTGGCTGCCGCAGATCCGCGCGGATGAGATCAATCAGGCGGAGGCCGCAGTGCGGGCCGCTGCCAAAAACCTTGAGCCTGCCGCGCGCGCTTCGGCTTTTGTCACGGCGTGGGGTAAGTCGGGGCCGGCCGCTAAACGCGCGCTCGCCGCGCTGATGACCAGCTACAGTGATCCTGCATTTCTGGCACCGCTTACCGGTGCGTTGAACGATTCCGATAAGTCGGTGCGCGAGACGGCGTCGCGCCAACTGGGCGAGTGGCCGTCGATGGCACCGTTTGCTGCCTTAAAGACGGTAGTCACGACGCCGGGTGACGCGGCCCTCAGGCAGGTCGCGCTACGCTCGGCGCTCAAGCTGGCCGCTACACAAGGCGGGGGGGAGGCGCGCAACCGCTTTATCGAATTGTTCAAAGCGGCACCGGATGACAAGGGGCGACAGAGCGTGGCGGATGCGGTGTTCCGGCGCGACGGCATTGACCTGTTCCCGCTGTTGCGCGGGCTGTTTGACGATGCGGCGTGCGGCGGTGCCGCCAAGGCCTTGTACTGTCGGTTTTACGACGAGAAGCTGAAGCAGCAGGCCACGCAGCCGTTGCGCGAGATCACGCCCGAAAAATGGAAGGCAAATGCGTCGCACGGTGGCCGTGATGCGCCGCGCGCGTTTGACCGCAAGCCTGAGACGCGTTGGACGACCGGGCGCACCTCGGAGAAGGGCATGTGGTTTACGCTGGATCTGGGCGAAAATGTCTATGTCTCGGAGGTCGTGCTCGACACTGAGCGTTCCGCCAACGACACGCCGAATGGCTATGAGGTCTTTGCTTCGACCGACGGCAAGGCGTGGACCGGCCCCGTGGCGAAAGGCGACGGCAATCACACCAAGAAGACGGTGATCCCGCTCTCCGTGCAGACGCGGCATCTGAAATTCGTGACGACCGGCAGCCGTGGCGGGCTGTATTGGTCGATTCACGAGATCACGGTCAAGGCAGGGCTCGACCAGAAAAAAGTGGAAGAGATCCGCGCCGTTGCGGAGTCGATTCGGTAAATGAGAGCCCTAACGTTCAACCCTTTTGTACGAGAGACAACCATGAACCTTTCACGCAGAACTTTTCTCCGCGGCTCGGCCGCGACCGCTTCAGCCGCGCTATTCAACATTGTTCCCGCGCGTGTGCTCGGCCAGAACGCGCCCAGTAACCGCATTGCTATGGCGATGATCGGTGTCGGTGGCATGGGGCGCGGCAACATGGGCTCTTTCCTCGGCATTGAGGATGTGTCCGTGCGTATCGTGTGTGACGTCAACACCAAGAAGATGGAGGACGCCAAGCGTCATGTCGACGGGCATTACAAAAATGCGGACTGTCTGATGATTAAAGACTTCCGTGACGTATGCACGCGCGATGACATCGACGCTGTGATGATCGCCACGCCTGACCATTGGCATGCGATCATCGGGATTTTTGCGGCGCGCCACGGCAAGGACATCTACGGCGAAAAGCCGTTCGCGCACAATCTGCTGGAAGGGCGCGCGCTGGTCAATGCCGTCCGTCAGCACGGCCGGATCTGGCAGACCGGAAGTTGGCAGCGCTCGTCCGGTGAGATGCGCCGTGCGGTCGAGTTGGTGCGCAACGGCCGTATCGGCCGGATCAGCCGCATGGATGTGGGGCTGCCCTCGGGCGGTCGCGGCCGTCCGGCTGACCCTTCTGCGCAGGTACCGCCGGAACTTGACTGGGATTTCTGGCTGGGGCCGGCGCCGTTCCGCCCGTTTCAGGGTGTTTGTGACTTTGATTGGCGCTGGGTGCTAGAGTGGGGCGGCGGGCAGTTGATGGACTGGGTCGGGCACCATGCCGATATCGCGCAGTGGGGAATCGACCGCGACACATCCGGTCCGATCTCGTTTGAAGGATATGCGCCGTTTGAGCCGGACGGCATCTATGACTCGCCCAAGACTTACCGCTTCACGTGCCGGTATACCGACGGTATCGAGATGACGGTGGCCGATAGTTCGCAAGTTAGGGGCGGTACCACCTGGTACGGCGAGAACGGGGCGTGGATCTGGGTGGACCGCGGCCGTTACGAGGCTTCGTCGCCGGTGATCCGTGACAGCAAGATTGAGGCGGGCGAGTTGCGCTTGCGCAGTCCTGGACATCAGCGTGATTTCATCGCCTGCGTGAAAAACCGTGACACGACGCTGACGCCGGCCGAGGTCGCGCACCGTTCGGCCAGTATCGGACAGCTCGGCCAGATCGCGATGCTGACCGGGCGCAAGATCACGTGGAATCCCGAGGCCGAGCAGATTATCAACGATCCGGCTGCGGCGGCCTTGCTGGGACGCACACCGCGCAGTCCTTGGACGTTGGGCTAAGGCGGACCGGGATTTAGTCAAAAAGACGGCCGGGATTGAGCCGTCCGGCCGGATCGAAGGTGGCCTTGAGGCGGCGCATGCCCGCAAGGCCCTCCGGTCCGGCCATGACTGCGAGCAACTCTTTTTTGAGGCGTCCGATGCCGTGTTCGCCCGCGACACTGCCGCCCCAACCGACCACTCGCTCCGCCCAAGAGCGGACAAGCCGCTTGCCTATTGCGTACTCGGTCATGTCACGTGGCAGGATGTTGACGTGGAGATGGTTGTCGCCGATGTGGCCGAAAATCACATGCTCAAGTTTTGCGGCTGCAAGGTCACGGCGGTAAAGGCGCATGACCTCCGGCAGGATGTCGTCGGGCACGGAGAAGTCGGTGCCGAGCTTGGTGAGGTCGGGCAGTCGGCGTTTACGCTCGGCGATCATTGCGTTGACCTGTTCAGGAACCGCATGCCGGAAGAGTTTGAGCTTATCGAGCGACGGCGCATCTGCGGCGAGCCATGTGTTGCGCGGATCGCCATGACAGGCGAGGAGGATGTCGCTGGTCAGCGCGGCGGGCGATGCCGCGTCGGAGGCCAGCGCCCACTCCAGATAGAGGGCGACGTTCCATCCAGGCTTTGGGGGCGGCAGCGGCAGACCGGCGTGTGCGGTGCCGGTGCGGACGAACCGCAGCGAATCCGCGTCGAAGTACTCAATGGCCGTGAGCGTGTGGGGCAGGGCGGCGGAGGCGGCGGATCGGATCGCTTGAACGCACGCCAGCGCATGCGCTTCAGCGGCAAAAAAGCACAGGATGCCAAGCGTCTGAAACGGTTTGGCATGCAGGCGCAACTCTATTTCCGCAAGAATGCCGAGTGTGCCCTCGCTGCCGATAAACAAGTCGAGCAGGTCCATGTCAGGCTTGACCCAATATCCGGCCGAGTTTTTAACGGTCGGCACGGGGATGTACGGAAGCTCACCAGAAATCAGCCGCCCGTCATCGGTGGTGAGGAAAAAGCGGTTGCCGTCCGCCTTGTCATGGCCACGGCGTAGGGTGAGCGTATCGCCGTCGGCCAACACCACGGTGAGCGCCTCGATGTGGGCGCGTGTCGGGCCATAAGCAAAGGAGCAGGCACCCGATGCATTGCAGGCCACCATGCCGCCGATGCTGGCGGTTGTTTCCGTGGGGTCGGGGGTGAACAGGTGGGCGGGGAAAGCATTCGCGAGGTGTCGGCGCAGGGCGACCAAAGAGACCCCGGGCTGGACACGCACGGTCGGAGACGCGGCGGTACCGGTATCGGTGCCGGGACCGAGGATGGCATCCATGCGCGAGAGGTTGATGATCAGGCCACCCTCCGGCACCGCGCCGGCGGCGATACCCGTCCGGGAGCCCTGAACCGTCAGCGGCAGACCGCAGGAGAGCGTCTGTTTGAGTGCGGCGGTCAGTTCATGCACACTCTTCGGAAAGGCGATGGCTATGGCGGAACCGTTTTTCCGCGATTCGTCGCGCAGATAATCCGGCGGGACAGGCGTCGTGAAGCAATCGGGCGGCATCTCGCAGGGTCCTTCGTTTACGTCGAACGCGGCGCACCCGCGCCCGGCTACATCCGCGCGGTCAAACGGCGTTGCAAGGCTATGATCGCACTGCCGGCCGCTGTGAACACTTCGCCGACCTGCGTTGTTTTGCGCGTGTTTTCAAGATGCGTGATCACATAGGCGGCATTGGGATTTTCGGTCAGCCCCAAGCCGACGCAGGCCGCTTCGACGCGCTGCCAGTTGACCGAGGTCAGTTCACGGATCAAAGCTTGCAAGGCCTCTTCGGTGCCGATCCGCCCCAACGCATAGTAGGCGCGTCGGCTTTTGCCAAGTCTACTGATGAGGGGTTTGACGCTGGCGGCTCCGATTTTGACCAGAATATCCGTCAGCACATCGGCTGCCCTGTTCTCTTTGGGTTCGGCAAAAGAATTTTCAAGGCCTTCGATGACAATCGGCACGGCCTGAGAACCAAAGGCCAATACGGCTTTGGCTAGGGCTGTGTCACCCTCGCGAACGCGCCTTACAAGATCGCTCAGCGATGCTTGCGTGTCCTGCCGGAAAGTAAGATTGACGGTCTGACGTCCAGCGGGATCGGGCGGAATGGGCGCGGCGCTCGGCACGGTGATCAGCACGTTGCACTTGCGGCACGGGATTTTTTTGCCGGCTGCACGTTCGGTGACGACCAGCTTGCAGGAGCAGTTCGGGCAGAAAAACGTAATGTCGCCGTTGCTCAGGGTAACGGGGACGGTGGTGCTGCCAAAGTTAGTCGGCGGCTTCTCCACAGGAATTGCCGCCGGTGGCGGTTGGGGCGGTTGAAAGGCGGCGGTCAGCGGGGGCAGCGGTGCCATCTGCGCGGGTTGCTGCGGCTCCAGGGGGAGAGGTACAGCAGAAGGACTCTGCTCTTTCGCCTCAGGCGGTGGCGTCGGTGCCTCGGGCAACTTGATGTGTCCTTTGCAGATGGGACAAGCAATCTTACGCCCGAGTAGATTTTCGGCCACTCCGAGTCGCTGTTGACAGTGTGGACAATTGAACTTTGCCGTACGCATAAGGGTTACCGCTTGCTGTTACGCGTTGCGTGGGCACAGGCGCAAGCCTCACGGCAACGATCGGTGATCGTATCCCAGTTACCTTGCGCCATATCCTCTTTTTTGGCGATCCAAGTCCCGCCGACGGCGGCGACCGTGTCGAGCGCAAGATAGCCGTTTAAATTCGCTGGAGAAATGCCGCCTGTCGGCATGAAGCGGACTCCGGTATGCCGGTACGGCGCGGAGAGCGCGGCAAGGAGCTTGGTGCCGCCCAATGCTTCGGCCGGGAAAAACTTCAACAAGCGGAGACCGCATTCAAGCGCGGCTTCAATGTCGGTTGGTGTCGCAATGCCCGGCACGAAAGGCAGGTTCAGTCCACGCGCGGCTTGAACGACGTGCGGATTGAAGCCGGGAGCGACCGCAAATTGCGCACCGGCATCGACAGCGGTCTGCACTGTTTCAGGCGTGAGCACAGTGCCGGCCCCGACGATCAGATCCGGACGTTCACGCGAAAGGATACGTATGACTTCGGCTGCGGCCTGAGTCCGAAAGGTGATTTCTACCACGGGCAAGCCGCCGGCAAGCAGAGCGTCTGCAAGCGGCAGGGCGTGGTCGACGGCGTCGATGGCGACGACAGGCACAACACCAAGTTCTGCAATGTGGTTCAACACGTCACTCATATAAACTCCATGCAGTTCAGTTCCGCATTTTGGCGGTATAACGTCAGAATGTCAATCGTAATCGGTTGGCGACAGGGGCGCGCGATTACGCTAACATGACTTGCCCGCCGGTGACGGGGATCGCCTGTCCGGTTTCATAGGCCTGCTCCATCAGATAATAGAGTGCCTTCATCACATCCGGCGTGGTGCAGCCGCGACGCATCGGCACCTTTGACTCATAGAAACGCTTGACGTCGGCGAAGGTTTTCGCGCCGGGCACTTTACCGCTGTCGAGGTACTGCCTGAAGAGTCCTTTTTCGGGGTCGGACCAGAGCGGACCGTCATAAAAGTTGCCGGGGCAGATCGAGTTGACCTTGATGCCGTCCTCGACCAGTTCCAGTGCGAAGCTTTGCGTGAGTCCGATACCGCCGAACTTGGAACCGGCGTAGGCCCCGTTTTTGTTGGAGCCGACCAGACCGGACTTGCTGTTGATCTGAATGATGTCGAACCATGCCTGCGGCGCGGCACGATGCTGGAGCGCCATGATCGGAGCCACGTTTTGAACGCAGAGGAAGTACCCCTTGTAGTTCACGTTGGTGACGAAATCGAAATCTTTGACGGGAATCTCTTTGACGCTGCCCGCACGCAATACGCCCGCATTGGCGACGAAAAGGTCGATTCCGCCGAACGTTGCCACGACGCATTCCAGCGCCGCCGCGATCGAGTCGGGGTCCGTCACGTTCACAGCCACACCGATGGCGGCATCACGGCCGCACGCCGCATTGATCTTTGCGGCTGCCGTCTGGACGCCTTCGGCATTGATGTCGGCCAGTGCCACCCAGGCACCCTGTTCGGAGAGATCGGTCGCGATTTCCAGTCCGAAGCCCTGTGCGGCGCCGGTGACCACCGCGATCTCGCCTGAGGCGCGGCCTGCGACGGTGGCGGACACAGCCGCATAGGTGCCGAGCGATTCGATTGTGACACGTCGTGCGTCGGCCGGAAGGTGGTCGCGCAACACGGCCAGCACGTCATCGCAGTCGGATGGGATCGAAACGACGGGCTCCGTGCCGTCGGGTTCGACACGTTCGAGGCGGGGCAGGTCGCGGCCTTGGGCCATGAATCCGCGCAGGGCGGGCAAAACTTTCGTTGTCATGATTGTGCGTGCTCCTTTTGTCGCGGGGTTTCAATCGGCGTACTTGTTACAGCGCGTTATCGGTCGGCGCGGGTGGTGCCGTGAGCCGTTCCTTGCGGTTTTGCAGCACGGTTTGAAGCTGGGCCTTGGTGATGCCGAAGTCCATGCGCACCGCACTGCCTTCACAGGTGATGCCGATCTGCGAGGCCAGTCCCGCCGCTTCCGGCTCTTCGGCAGCGCGCAACATGGCGAGGGCACGGAGGCCCATCAACGCCTGATACACCTGTTGCGCCGTCTGTTCATCCGTCGCGGTGACCGCGAGCGCGGTCTTGAGGGTCTCAGCGTTCGGCGTTCCGATCCGCAAGCTGAGCGACTTGGCCTGACGTAAGGCCTGGGCGGTGGGCTGTGTACCCACGATATCCGCCAAGTCCGAAGCGTGAAGGGTCAGCACGTCGCCGGGCGAAGGCGTGAATGCCGCGCGCAAGGGCGTGTTGGCGGGAAGGCTGGGGCGGCGCGCGGCCAGCACATCAAGCGCTTTCACCAGCGGACCGGCTTGATCGGAAAAGAGCGCGAGCCCCGGCTTGGCAAATGCTGCGTGTTTCGTTTTTTTGTCGGCCTTATCGTGCCAACGCTGGATCACAGTGCCGTGATAGTTGGAGGTGGAATAGTCATCGGCTCCGGCAAGGATGGTCGTTAGGCGCTGCGCGTCAAATCGGCCATAGATATAGGCGACGCCGCCTTTTGATGCATCGCCGTCGCCTGCGATCACGATATGGTCGATATCCTTTTTCAGGTTCACGCCGAACATCGCTTCGATAGCCGCGAGTTTGCGCTCAGCCTCCTGACGCTTGTCGGCGTCGATCTGATCGCGCACAAAAGAGAACAGCGGCGAGGCCTGCACCGCTTTCAGATCCAGCATCAGTACCCAGTGGGTCTGGGCGGAGAAATCACGTGCTTCGATAGCGTGGAGTCGGCAGGCGCACGCCACCATCAGCGCGGCCGTGAATGCGAAAGCAGGTTTCATAGTCATGGGGAGTTCCTTTCAGAAATCAACGGTGAACCGCACTTACGGTTTCAGCGGCTTGATCTCCACTTTGCGGAAATCGACCGGGTGGCTTTCCGACTGAAGCGAGATACTGCCGCCCTCGATCAGCACATTACCGCCGTTCGCTTCAATCAAACGTTTGGCGTCGCCGTCTTTCGGATCGTACTGCGGCTTGTCATATTGGAGGACCGTCACGCCGTCGATGCGGTGGATGATGGTCTGGCTACCGCGCGCTTCGACCTCCACGGTGACCCACTGATCGCCGTGATAGGTCTTCGATGTCGAGCTGAGTCCGTGAGGCGTGTAGAGTGCGCCGTCCCGCTCGACATTCGTGCCCGGTGTGCAGAGGTTGGCGGTTGTCCGGTTGCCGGAGCCGAGACCGCCGAGGAATTGGACCTCAATCGAAACCGGGAAATCCTGATCTTTGCGCATCGACTCCGGCGACTGGCCGTGGACCATCACGCCGCTGTTGCGCTTGGCCCAGCCAGGACCGTCGGGCAGTTGCTCGCCGACAAAGCGGTATTCGATGCGCAGGATGTAGTTGGTGAACGGGGTTTTGTAGAAAAGGTGTCCGAAGCGGTTTTTGAACGCACCGCCATATTCGTCGTAACGCACCTTGATCAGGCCGTCCTCGACACGGAACGTATTAGCGAAATTTTCGCCTGCGGGGTAACCCTTGATTTTGGGTATCCAGCCATCCAGGTCCTTGCCGTTGAATAGCGGGGTCCATCCGTCGTTGGCCGATGCGCAACAGGCTGCGGCGAGAATCAAAGCGGCCAAACTTTTTGCGGTCAATGTCATGTCGGGTCTCCTGAAAAGTTGAAAAACACACGTGTGAGACGATCAGGCCACGTAGCCTCAAGGTTGGGAACAGTGTTACATAAGCGCGCGTCGAAGGCAATGAGTAATCGGTTAGACAAGTGACAGGGGACTCGCGAAGATCATGCGTTTCTGGTGAAAAGGGGGCGTTCTTTAGACATGATTTCCCGCTGCGCGGGCGCATGAAGGTTGTGCCGTTCGCGGCGCGGCGGAAAATTTGGAGTGCGGTGACAAGAGCCGCGCTGTGCGCGGGTCGCGGCACCGCTTTCTCTCCGCGCTGTGCGCGGAAAAACACTGCTCAAAAAACGGCGTCGCGCGGAATACCGCCTGCCGCCGCAAATCTTTCGCCTGACTTGTGAGTGCCGAAATGAGAGTTGAGCGTTGAAAGTCTTTTAACGCGGAGACGCGGAGGCGCAGAGATTTTTTTACGGGGTGGCGGCGTGACCGCCGCCAGGGAGGGACGAGCGTCTGCTCGTCCGCGGGCAAGCAGACGCTCGCCCCTCCCGGCGCTCCGCAATAAACCCTGAAACCATCCTTCCGCGCAGTGGAAGGCGGCTCGTGGGGACACTCGCCCTCCAATCTTCGCGTCTTCGCGACTTCGCGTGAAACAGCAGAGCTGTGCCTTTCCGTGTGTTCAGTGTATTCCGTGGTTAAACAAACCCGGGCCATGCCCCTCAAAAAACCTTCGTGCCCTTTGTGCCTTCGTGTGATAAAAAACCAAGCACCACCCCTGTCACTGACCGATTACGTTGACCCGCGACGTTCGACCCGCGACTTGCTACTCCTAAATCACGAATCACAAATCACAAATTTCCAAAGCCTTTTCGCATCATCCGGTAAGGATATCTTTCTGCGCCTGCTTGGCGCGTAACCCGCGTGTGACGGTAATCGGTTGGCCGGTGAAGGGGTCGATCCCAGTGTAGTACATCGCGGTCGACCACGTGGACGGGGTCGGCGTAAAGATCTGGACTTGCTCGGGCGCAAGGCGCAGGTGCCGTGTGGCGAACTGTTTGAGCGCGAGCATCTCGGCATCGCCGCAACCGGGGTGCGCCGCGATAAAGTAGTAGGTCAGAAATTGCTTGAGGTGATGACGCTCATTCGCCGCACGGAACAGCTTCACGAAATCCAACAGTGACTCTTGGCCGGGCTTGCCCATCGCGCGCAGGACGCGGGGATCGGCGTGCTCGGGCGCGAGTTTGAGTTGGCCTGAAACGTGGTGCGCGACCAGTTCGTCGATGTAAGCCGCGCCGTGATTCGGATCGGCTGCGATCAGGTCGGGGCGAATGCCGGACGCCACAAACACTTTACGTACGCCAGGCAGGCGGCGCAGGCGTCTGAGCAGGGAAATCTGTGCGCTGTGGTCGGGCTTGAGTGCCGGACAGCAGGTCGGGAAGAGGCAACGCTTGGATGCGCAGGCACCCTGTTTGGTTTTGCGCTCGCATTCGAAACCGTACATGTTGGCGGTGGGGCCGCCCACGTCTTGGATGATGCCGGTGAAGGCGGGGTGGCGCGTCAGGCGGCGCGCTTCTTCCACGATCGAGTCTTCGGAACGGCTGACGACCTGTCGGCCCTGATGGATGGCAATCGCACAGAAGTTGCACTCGCCGTAACAGCCGCGGTGCGTCGCCAGCGAGAAGCGGATGGTGTCCAGCGCACGGACTTTGCCTTTGGCCGCGTGGATGGGATGCACGTCGAGCGTGAAGGGCAACGCATGCACGGCATCCAGTTCGGCAGTCGAGAGCGGCGTATCCGGCGGCATGTGCACCAGACAGCGTGTGTCGATCTGCTGCAAGAGGGGGCGCGCGGTATGCGGATCCTGATTGGCGGCAAAGAGACGAAACATCTCAAGAAAGGCCGCGCGGCCTGCCGGTGTGGCTGCGGCCACCGAGGCGTAGTCGGGCAGATGCAACGCATCGGCCGGCAGTGTGTCGGAGTTTGCAGGCTGCGCGTAGCAGATGCTGCGCAGACGGCGCCAATCGTGTCCGTCGCGCAACGCGTGCGCCAGCAGGGTCATGGTGCGCTCGCCCATGCCGTAGACCAAGATGTCGGCCTTGGCGTCGAAGAGCACGGGGCGGCGCACGGAGTCGGACCAGTAATCGTAGTGCGCGATGCGCCGCAGGCTGGCCTCGATGCCACCGATAACGATGGGGCGGCAGGGTTTGAATGCGCGTCGGATCAGATTGCAATACGCAATGACCGCGCGGTCAGGACGCGCGTTGTTGACGCCACCGGGCGTGAAGTCGTCTCGTCGCCGCTTCTTGCCAGTCGCCGTGTAGTTGGCGACCATCGAGTCGACACAACCGCCGGAAACTCCCCAGAAGAGGCGCGGCTCGCCGAGACGGCGGATGTCATCGAGACTCGTGGTGTCGGGCTGGGCAATGACGGCGGTGCGAAAGCCCGCAGCCAGTAGCGTTCGCCCGATGACGGCAATCCCGCAGAAGGGCGAGTCGATGTAGGCGTCACCCGACACCAAGATAACATCCAGCGCATCCCAACCCAGTCGCTCGATTTCGGCGGTTGTGCAGGGCAGAAACATGGGCGTGTTACGCTGTGCGTTACTCGTGTACCTCGACCGACAGGCGCAGGTAGGTTTCGACCCGCTCGCCGGGAGCGATCATGCGGAGCGTTCCGCGTTCCGCGTTCTGCGCCTGGCCTTCCGGGAAGCAGTTGGCCGGTTCGAGTCCCACCACATATTCCCCTTGTCCCATCATCTTCCATTGAATCAGGTAGGGGAGTTCCGCGACGCGGTACGTCACGCAAAATGTCAGCCCGAGGTTTTCATTCACGAGCCGGGCCGACGCGAGGCCCTGACGGTTTTTGGGCAGGGTGTGGTAGTAGACCTGCTCGGCGAAACCGGGAATCGGGGCGGTGATCTCGGCCCATTCGGCGAGACCAGACGCGGCGTGGTCATTTTGTGGGACGACCTTATGGCGGGGCATTTCGAGCCGCGCGCCGTCATCGACCAGCGGCCAGCCCAGATTCATGTGGTAGAGCAGCATCAGCGGAACTTCAGCGTAGCCGCGATTCTCGATGGTGTCGCACACGGTAATCGCACTCTCGCCGAGGGTCGCCGTGATGCGGCGCGTCAGCACGAGATTTTCAAAAAAGACCTTGCTCTGGCGGACACGGCCGCTGATGCTGAGCGTGTAGCGTCCGTCCTCTGTCCATGACGCGTCGGTATTGACCGCTTCCGCCGGCAGATGACTGAGGCGGCCGTGCAAGCCGTGATCGTCGCCGCCGGAGGCGTTCGGTCCGCCCACGTTGCTAAGGCCGCAGCCGGTGAGCAGTCCGCCCGGCCATGTGCGCAGCCATTCGATTCCGGTGCGGTCATAGAAGGCCGGACCGACCTCGCCGTTACGCGACAACCAAGCCAGCGGGATGTCGCAAAACGTTGCCGCGCCGATGTCCATGCCGCGATCGGGATACACGGTAAAGATCAACCCGCTGCCGGTGTTGACCTCCAGAATACGCATGCCGCGTCCTTTGCCGTCGTCCGAAACCAAGCGGCGGATCGACGCGAGCTGTTCCATGGTGCCCAAGCGCGGCGCGAGATATGAAGCATTGAGGTTTTTCATGGTGATAGCTTAGACCGGCATGCGTTACAACGCAACTATTTTCCTGCTCTAACTTTAAGGAAGCAGCAGTCTAACAGGGCCGAGCAGGCCGGAGGGCTCTTGCGCGGTCGGCTTGCGGTAACGGGTCGGGATGGTTTGGTAGTGGTTATTGAGGGTGTTATAGACCGTGATAGCCAACTGGTTGTCGCCGGCTTTCACGCGATCGGTGAGGTCCACCCGCCACGGCGGACAGACCAGCACGCGTACGGGTTCGCCGTTGACGGCGACTTCGCAGGTGGCGCCGACGCCGCCGAGATCAAGCACGACGGGACCCTTCGCGTCGTTCTGCGTGAGCGTCACCTGCCGCGCATAGACCGCGCCGCCGGAATAGCACCTCAGCGCATCGACGCGCGCCCAGTCACCAGCCGTCATTTTTCCGGTACCGCATGTCAACCGCACTGGTTCAGGGAAGGCCGCGCCGCCGGTGTAGCCGGGCGCGTGCTTGACGGCAAGGCGCACGACGACGGGTTGGGGATTGGGGGACTGGGCCGTTTGTCCGCCGGGCGTCACGCGATATACGCGCACGCTGTTGAGGTCGCGGAGCAGCGTGATGACGGCTTCTTGATCGTCGAAGGTCGCGGCGAGCAGATCGCCG
>Ga0209718_1002510_pt1 | contig 17885 bp, 15 predicted proteins | sample AD_JPNAS1_MetaG_FD_184420 | JGI IMG/M metagenome (GOLD analysis project Ga0209718, IMG submission 184420) | Active sludge microbial communities of municipal wastewater-treating anaerobic digesters from Japan - AD_JPNAS1_MetaG (SPAdes) (version 2) | ecosystem: Engineered > Bioreactor > Anaerobic... | reverse complement strand
TGATATTGATATTAACACCCTTGCAGAGGTGATGAATAATTATTCAACTTCGGAAATCATTACATTCTATAAACTTGCATACGAACATGTGAATACAAGTCTGGGGCAATTCCCATTGTTAAATTTGCTGCAGCAGGAATAAATGAAATAAGATAAACCTCAACTTCTTCGTTTTAATCGGACGGCAAAGAATCCGTCCATGCCGGTTTTTGCTGTGGATATTTTTAAATAACCTTCGGATGTAATCAAATCGCCCGATGTTTGCGGCAATATTTTTTCAGGATTATCAACCTCGAAATCAGGATGCATCTTAAGAAATTTTGTTATAACGCCCTCATTCTCCTCGCGCATGATTGTGCAGGTGCTGTAAATCAACGCCCCGTTTGGAGCGACAAGGGATGCCGCACTTCCCAAAATTGCCGATTGTTCTGCAGGAAGTTTTTTTAATGCGCGCTCATTTTTTTTCCATTTGAGGTCGGGATGCCGGCGAAGGATTCCCAATCCGCTGCATGGCGCATCAACAAGAACAATATCGGCTGGATTTTGTTTTAATTCACTCAACAAGCGATGAGCGTTATCGCCAATATGAACATTTTTTATGCCAAGTCTTTGACAATTCTCCGCAACTAACTTAAGACGTTCTCGGCTGGCGTCTAAGGCAAAAAGTTCGGCGTTATTCTCCACCATTGCGGCGATATGTGTAAGTTTTCCTCCCGGTGCGCTGCAATAATCAACAACCCGCAAACCGGGTTTGGGCGCGGCAAGATAAGCTATCAATTGAGATGCCTCGTCCTGTATATAAACCCATCCTTGTATGAGAGGCAGCCAATCAATTTTTATTGTTAATCGTTTGATGTTTATTGCCTCGGGACAATATTTCCCTGTCTCAATATCAACTTCAGGATGATGGTCTCGAATCCAGTTTGCGACATCGGCAATGGATGTTTTGAGTGTATTGACTCTCATCGTCAGCGCTGCGGGTTGATTGCTCGCCGAGAAAAACATTTCCGCATCGCTTTTGCCGCATTGGCTAATTATTTTTTTTACCAACCATAAGGGAAAAGAGTATTTGACCGATAAATACTGCTCGAAAGATTTATTTTTATCGGGCAATACAACATCTTCAATTTTTTGCGCGGCGACCTTTCGCAGAATGGCGTTAACAAACCCCGATTCTTTGCGGCTATAAAGACGTGATATTATCTGCACAGATTCATTCACAGCCGCATGCGGCGGCACACGATCCAAAAATAGGAGCTGATAAATCCCCATTCTAAGAATTATCTGAATTGATGCCGGCGGATAAGAACGCGTTTTTAATAACGGTTGATACACGTAATCAAGGAAAAGGCGATGTCTTAACACACCGTAAACGATTTCCGCCGCAAGAGATCGGTCGCGCTCATCAAGGTTGCTTTTATCGAACAATTCAAACATAATATCTGAAAGCGAAATCTCAGGTTTGGTATCAACATCATTCAGAATGTTGAATGCAACTGTCCGTGCATTTATGGGCAGGGGAGACCTCACAACATGAAACCTTTATTAGCGCAGGCAGCCTTCTGATAATTTCAGAACAAGTCTGATATGATTATGGAGAGCCAAAAATTCCTCTTCCGCCCCCGAACAGCCAGTATGGTCAAAATGGAGTTCTTCAAACCTTTTCCCGATATATGGTTTTAGAAAACCATCCAAATCCGCAACGCCTTCAACAAGCGTCAAGGGGGCAATGAAATCAATGCTCAGCAACTCATGATTCGGCGAGACTGTCACAAGATAAAGATACGGCGGATAATATGTTCCCTCGGAGCGATCCACAAAAAATGTATTCGCCGCATGTTTGTGGTCTTTATATAAGGCATAGTAATGGATACGGGTTGAATACAATTCATCGGCATATTTGCCGCCATCCAAACGCCTGACTTCGAATGAGTCATGAGGAACTTTGATCATATTCAAAGCACTTTCGTCCGGAATTATACCCCCAATTCTTGCAATAGTTTTTTTCTTCTGCGTTGTATCTTTTTTTCTCAAAAAAGAAAAAACGCCTTTTGATTTTTTTTGAATAGGGAACGATTGATATTCTATTTTATCAATACTCGCCGCACCCTTAATATCAAAGGATAACCGTCCCACAAAATCCTCGCCTGTTTTATGCACAATATAGGTCTGGTTTATTTTGCGAATAGGTCCTTGTGATGATGAGTGGGATTCAATTATAATATTAATTGATGAATACTTTTGTGCGAGAAAATCATTTTCAGCAGGGGAGAGGTTTGAGAGTAAGATGTTAAAAGAGTTTTCTTTATTATCCAGATAAAAATATGAGAGTATTGCCGCTTCGATATCCTCGATTCTAAAAAAGGACATCAAAGACGGTGCGGAAAATTTGCTATCAAAGTGTGTTGCGCCGATAATCCTGAGATTACTCTTTAAATCTGCCGTAGGAATATCGGCGAATGGACGCCCCAAACGTTGTCCATTATCAGAGAGCAAAGCCAGTGAAAGATATGTTGATTTATTATCGGGGAAAGGACATTCCCACAAAGTAAGACTTTTTGATAAAAACAAATCCCTAGCCCCAAAATTAATCACATCATATCTGTGTGTTCGAAAATGAGCGATCGCCGGACTCTTCTCGCATCTTTCCGTAACATCCAACCAATTAAAGAAATTTCCCGTGTCAACAACGATAGATTCAGGATATAATTTAAATATCTGTTCAAGAACAGTATTCAACTGTGCGATGTTATTTTTCCGAATCTGTTCCGATTCAATTGAATGGAATAAATTGCCAAGATTTCCGGTAATAATAATGGATACCCTTTGTGATTTAACATGTTTTGAACCCAAACATAACAATAAAACAGCGATGAAACAAAGCAAGGTTGTCCGTTTTTTCATGAAAGAACCACCCTCCGATACTCGTTGTTTGAGACGTCAAGCAGCCCAATGGAAGCCTCGCCAGTCAGCCATGCGCATGCCTCACCGGGATTGTAAGATGGAATGCCTTTGATAAAAGCCCTTTCCGGTTTATGCGTGTGCCCGTAAAATATTATATCAGGTTGAGGGAATTTGTCCAAATCTTTTTCACAAATAGGCGCATGATTCACAAGAAATAATTTGCCGCCTATTGTATATAGATGAGGCGGGTTATGCAATTCTCCAAACGGCGCCACAGTTTTTATGAGCCCCTCGCGTTCTCCGTCATTATTTCCAAATACTGAATAAAATGGACAGTTCAATCCCTGAAATAGTTTGGCAGCAAAAGGGGCGACAAAATCTCCGCAATGAATCACCGCCTCAACGCCTTCAGATTTAAACACTTCAATAGATTTTCGAATCATAACCAATTGGTCGTGTGTATCGGAAATAACACCGATTATCATTTAGAAAAACCCCTTTTTCCGCTATACTGTAAATATCGCCCGATACCTTCTTTAATAGATATCGGGACAATTCCCAAATTTTTTTTCGCCAACGATGAATCCAAAGACACATCCGGCGGACGATAATAATTTAATTGCGCATCCTTTATGTTTGCGCTGCAAATATTTGAAAGCTCATAACCGCCTTGCCTTGCAAGTTCAACGCCAAATTCATAACGCGAACAACGGTCAGCCCCGCCAAGGTGCATGACACCGCAGAAATTTGAATCAATAAGCCTCACAAGGGCGTTTGCCGCATCTTCAACATAAAGCGGCGTTCTGAATTCATCTTTAAAAAGGGTCGCTTTCCCTTTCTCCAAACTCGATTCAATCCACCCAGCAAAGGATTGTTTGCGCCCAAGGGCAGGACCATACAGCAAAGCAACGCGAATGATGGCGTGATTTTTTCCCCATGCCTTAACAAGTTCTTCCGCCTCGAATTTTGTCCTTGCGTAAACCATCAACGGGTTGGGCGTATCGGATTCGTTGTAATTGCCCTTCAAACCGTCGAACACGAGATCTGTTGAGACATAGATGAAGCGCGTGGATTCGGATGAAAATAATTTGAGCAGCTCTGAAGTCGCATCAACGTTAATACGACGGGCGCGTTCTGGTTCTTTTTCACAAAGCTCTGTCTGGGCAAGCGCGGCTATATGTAGCACGACATCGGGATAAATGCCTTTTGCGGCTAAGGCGATTGAACCGCTTTCTTCCAAATCGGCATCAACCGCATTAAAATGATGCGTTTTCGGTAGGGGAGCGGCATGGCGAAGGGCATAAACATCGTAGCCCTTGCCTTGAAGATGATTCAAAACATGCAACCCCAAAAAACTTGATGCGCCTGTAATAAATATTTTTAATTGCTTCATAGATTGTCCAGTTTTTCAACAGCCTGCTTGAGTTTATCGGGATTGGTATGAGTATAAATCTGCGTGCTTGTAATCGAGGCATGCCCCAGAAGTTTTTGAATTTCAAGAATGTCAACTTCATTCATATGCAGCAGCGTGGCAAAGGTATGGCGAAGTTTGTGGGGCGATATTTTAGATTTATTAATCCCCGCTTTGAGAACATATTTTTTTACGAGGGTCTCAATCGAACGACCGGAAAGGCGATTCCCAAATCTATTAAGAAAAATTGACGGACATTCTGAAATAGGGCGGCGATCCAGATAAGCCCTTAGCGAATTTAATACAATTTTATTTAAAGGGACAAGGCGTTCTTTTGAGCCTTTGCCAAAAACTTTTAACGTGCTGCGCTCAAAATCAATATCAGTCAGATTAGCATTAACAAGCTCTTTTAGGCGTATACCCGTAAAAGCAAGCAATGTAATTATGGCGGCATCTCTGATGCCGGATAGCTCTTTCTGGTCTGGAGTATTCAGCAGTTTTTGAAGCTCGCTTGTAATAAGATAAATAGGGAGTTTTTTGGGAAGTTTCGGATTGCTGATAATACCGAGAGGATTGACTTTGATATGATTTTCTTGAACGCAAAATTTGAAAAAGGTTCGGAGCGATACAATTGTTCTTGCAATGGAGGACGCCCTGTATTCGCGTTCCATTTGGAGATGATTCAAATATTGGCGTATAAGCGGGGTTTCGATTTTGGTTATAAGCGGCTCCGACCCTTTGGTGCGGATGAGATATTCCACAAATTTGCGCAGTTCTTGACGATATTCTTTTCGCGTGCGCTCCGCTAGATTACGCTCGACGCTTAAAAAGTTATCGAAATCAGAAATTTTATCTGATATTTTCATATAATATCTCCAACAGATGAATAACCTTCTTTCGGCATTAGATGTTTTTCAAGTCCCAAATTTTCCACAAATGTCGCGCGCGACTCCATTTCGCCCCTAATCGCCCCCTTCCAAGCCACAAAACGCCAAAATCTATAACTTCGACAAATCGTAATTTGTCGAAGTTGTGCGTAATTTAAGCGTTTCCAGCGTTAAATAACTGCCTTTATTGGTCTTATTGCCTTTTGTTTCAAGTTTTTTATCATGGCGAAACTCCAATTTATATTCCACAAATATTTTTGCTGGTTAATGAAAATTTATAAACAAGGCTTTTTTCCTGTTTGTGGTTTTTTATTCGATGATGTCTTCGGGGGATTCTTCCGGCAGGTTGTTCAGGAGATATTCATCAATCTCTTTTTTGGTTGCGGCGATTTTTTCACCATCAAGAGTTTGATCCTGAATTGTTATTTCTTCGCCGGTTATCCTGTTTTCGAAAACAAGCAACGTTCGTTCGGGGATATTGTTCTCAGGTTCTGCGGGCGCTGCTCTGGTGCCTTTCCAATTAAAGACCTTATACCGCATCAAAAGGTGTGAAATATAAAAAAGCATATAAGCATTGCCTTCGCCTTTTTGCGCGTTTAAAAACTCGAACATCCGAAGGAGAAGATTATTGCGCTCTTTTTTCGTCAAACGGCGCGTGTTGTCCGGTTTGATTCTTTTGGTCAGCCAGTAGGAAAAATAATCTCTATCCTGAATCTTTTCCCAACATGTTGGACAAAAATCCTTTCGAGTGGGTTCTTGTTCAATTTTCGCAAGAATTGAAGGATGCTTTTCAACTTCAACGAGCGAACATCCGCAAAGCAGGCAGTTTTTTTCAGGTCTTTTAATGTTAAGATATTGTTCTTTTTCCATTAGTAACGCTTATTTCCATTCTTTGTTTTCGGCTTTGTCTCGCCTATAAATTCGATAAGAAATTTATCAAAAAGAAGTTGCAAGTCCGGCACATATAAATCCGTTGTTCTGGGGTAAACATAGCAACCAATCAGCAATAACTTATCCAATCCCGCATTGAGTTCCGCTATAGTATAATTCTTGCTCGCCTCTTCAATGTAGGATCTAACTTTGGGGGGCAAACCCAAAATGTTGTATTTGATCTCGGACGGGAAAAACACATGGCGGATCTGCTCGAGAGGCATTCTTTGTTTCCTTTTTGAGTCAATTACCTTTGCCTGAAGGAGTAATACAATTGACCTCAATAACGAATAGAAAATCTTATTGGACGCGCCATCAGAATCCTTCATATACCATATTTTCCGGATATTCAATGCAGATTTCAGGTCGCGATCTTTAATCGTGTTTTCCAATTGCCAAGCAAGAGGCATAACAGTGTGTTCAATGATATGCCCGTGTTTGCTTATCGTTTTGTAAAGAGGGCTTTGTTCTTTGACCCGAAGGTTATTTTCCGCATCTTCCGCGCTTTGAAATATTATGACGTTATTGGTAACGGGAAGCGATTTTTCAAGATATTCGATGAGGCGCGCCTCGTGGTTTGGTTTGTCGGATTTTCGTGTCTTTTTATCTGAATCTTTTTTTGAGGCGGCGCCCGATGAAGAGCGCTTGGCGCCATATAATTCATCCAGATTGTAAACGACAACCACTCTGCGGGAGTTCGGGAAAAAAGAAATTGTCCCCAGCTCCATTAAAAGCTCTGGCAGAATTTCTGAAAGGTTAACCCGCGTTTTTGCGCCTTTGGGATAAAACTCTTTGTAATTTTCCCCCCGTTCCTCTTTAATCAAAAAGGCATCAACAACTTCGCAGCGGTCGTTGTTGAGGTTGCTCTCATCGTTGCCGTGGAGCAAATATATTTGCTTTTTGGGGAACGTCATGATTTGCGCTTTAATTGTTCTTTTAATACCTGCCGCATATGATTAAAGAAATCAATCGCCATCTTCTCCCGATAATCCGGATATGTCCACTCCCAAGGGGCAAACGTCTTTTCATCGCCCTTATAATGCAAGGTCACCTCGCCAAATATTTTTCTGCCAAGATAAAGTCGGTGATTGTAATCTTTCGTGGTGGCAAGGACAACCTTCGATAATCCCAAATATCCCGGGTCTATATTGACTATCCGCGTCCCGTCCGCCCGCCCGAAATGCCTTTCGAGAATATTCGTTTGAATTTTAACGCTGGGCAATTCATCGGGAGCCGTCAATTCTTTAATCGAGATAAAGACTCTTGAAAGATTTGCGCCGATTTCTTTTTCATAGTAGGAGGTCTTATCAAACGGAACAACATCGCTCATATTGTCAATATCTCCATAATCATTGGCAAGCCGTTTGAGAACGGCGTCAAAAATATCTCGCTCAGCAAATATCAGTCCGAAGAAGAGTTTAACCTTTTGAGGCAGTTTTTCCTCCCCCATTATTTCCCCTCTCCCCTATTTGATTTCTTCCAAAATTAATTTGATCGGCGGCGCAGGTTTATCGCTTATATTGATTGATTTTGAAAGACGCGCTGTTGCCTCGCTGAGCGATTTTTCGTTTCGATAATAAACGGTAAAAAGAGACTCGCCAACGCCGACCGCGTCGCCGATTCTTTTATGGCATATTAATCCGACGCCATAATCAATAACGTCATCCACCTTTGCCCTGCCGGCGCCCAGAACCATGCAAGCGTTCCCAATCTCCCGCGTATCAAAACTCTGAATATATCCCCTCTTGGGCGCTGTTAATTCTGTTTTATTCGGCGATAAATCCATGAGTGAATAATCCTCGCATATTGCGGGATTGCCCCCCTGTTCAACCAATATTTCGCGGAACTTGGCAAGGGCGGCGCCGGAGTATAACCGCTCTTCAAGAATCGAGCGCGCCTCTTCGATTGATGCAGCTCTTTCGCCAAGCAAAAGCATGCGGATGCCCAATTCAATGCAAAGCTCCGTGAGGTCTGCCGGTCCGCGCCCTTTGAGCGTTTCGATTGTTTCAATTATTTCAAGCGTGTTGCCTATGGCTTTGCCCAAAGGCTGGTTCATATCGGTGATAAGCGCCAAAGACTTTTTCCCGAGTTCTTTCATGACGCCGATAAGCGAACCTGCCAGCGCGGTCGCCTTTTCCTGGGTGTCCATGAAAGCGCCCGAACCGCACTTCACATCAAAAACAAAAGCATCCGCGCCCGATGCCGCCTTTTTGCTGACAATACTTCCAGAAATCAGCGGGATGCTCTCAACCGTCGCCGTCACGTCGCGCAGGGCATAAAGTTTTTTATCCGCCGGAACAAAATTGTCCGTCTGCCCAATGATGGCAACGCCGTTTTTTAATATTAGTTTGCGGAAGCAAGCCTCGTCCATCCTCGTTTGAAACCCCGGAATGCTATCCAATTTATCTAGCGTCCCGCCCGTGTGCCCCAAGCCGCGACCGGAAACCATCGGCACAGGCAAACCCGCCGAAGCTGCCAAAGGAGCAAGAATCAGCGAAACCTTGTCGCCAACGCCGCCTGTGCTATGTTTATCAACCTTTATGCCCGGAATGGATGAGAGGTCAAAGGTGTCGCCGGAATTCATCATAGAACGCGTCAATGCGCCCGTTTCGGCAAATGTCATCCCCTTGAAATAAACAGCCATCAAAAAGGCGGACATCTGATAATCAGGAATACCGCCCTTAACATATCCATCAATCAGAAATTCAATCTCTCCCCTATCAAGTTCTCCCCCATTGCGCTTCTTGGCAATTAAGTCAACCGCGCGCATAATGCGACTCCCTTTTTTTTAAGTAATTGAAACAAACTCTTTCACAATGCCGGTCATGAGCTTGGAAAATTTCACCTCAACCAGTCGGGCATTTGCGAGAACTTCCTCATGCGCTGTCTTGCCGTCCGACGGCAGAACCGCCGAGTTGGAAATAAAGGAAATCCCCAAAACGCGCATACCCAATTGACGCGCCATAAGCGCTTCGTGCGCGGTGGACATTCCAACCGCATCCACTCCCAAATATTTCATGAATTGAATCTCAGCCTTTGTCTCATAATTAGGACCGCAAGTCGCAAGGTAGATACCCTCTTTAAGCGCAATCCCCTCCCGCAGCGCCGCATCTCTGGCGACCTGCTGCAATTGCGCGTCATAGATTTGACGCTCCCCTGCAACGCCGCATGGCTTGCCGCCGGCTTGCGCCGCCGCTTGGAAATTTTTGAACATCAAATTGATATGGTCGGCGATAAGCATCAAATCCCCAGCCTGCAACAGATTGCTCACACCCCCGGCAGCGTTTGTCAGAATCAAAATTTTAACGCCGAGTTCCGCCATGACATAAATGGAAAAAAGACTTTGATTAACGCCCGCGCCTTCATAAAGATGCTTGCGCCCCGCCCAGAGCGCCAAAGGACGACGCTCCAGCAAACCAATAACAAGCGCGCCCTTATGCCCAGCCACCGTGCTTGCCGGAAAGCAGGGAATATCCGAATAATTCAGACTTATGGAGGCGGACACGGAATTCAAAAACGCGCCAAGCCCCGACCCAATAACAATCGCCGTTTGCGGAAAAGAGCCCGCTTTACCGCGAATAAAATCCGCCGCCGCTTTCACCTCTGACAAAAAATTATTATACATCATAAAACTTTTAATTCAAAAAGATGAAAGGATGCTTCAAATCTTCCGAAAAAATAGCAAGAAAGAAATTGGTTTCAAACCAACTCTAATTGTCTTCACTGCCCCATTTGCCCGCTATCTCTTTGATGGCAGGCTTTTTTTTTACTTGATTGTAAATCAATTTCAAATGATGTATCTAATTGTTGAACGAGATTGATATTTTCAGGAAAATTGGGCTTCTCTAATTAATGGATTCATTACTGATGGAAAAGCAGGTTGTCTCAAAAAAAAGAGTCGCTGACCATGGCGAAGTTTACACCGGCAAGCGGGAAGTCAACGCCATGCTTGATTTGGTAAAACAGGAAACCGAGCGGATTGACTCCCGTTTTCTGGAGCCTGCCTGTGGCACGGGCAATTTTCTGACAGAAATCTTGGAGCGGAAACTGCGCGTGGTCATAAAACGATACGGTAAAAGCCAGTTGGAATATGAGCGTTATGCCGTGCTTGTCGTCTCAAGTATTTATGGCATAGATATTTTGGAAGATAACGTTATAGAATGCCGCAAGCGGCTCTTTGAAATTTTTAATCAGAAATACACCAGTCTTTTCAAAAAGACGGCAAAAGAAGAATTTCAAAAAGCAGTTAAATTTATCCTTGAAAAAAATATCATTTGGGGCGATGCGCTCACTTTGATGACAGTCGGCAAGAATCCGCAGCCGATTGTTTTTTCCGAATGGTCGGCGGTCAACGGCGACATGCTTAAACGAAGGGATTTTACTTTCCACGGCTTGCTTGAGCATGAGGCGATAAAAGAACTGCCGCTGTTTTCCGACCTTGGCGAGGATGTATTTATCCCCAAACCCATAAAAGAGTATCCTTTGATTCATTTTTTGAGGATTGCCGATGCTGAAAAAGAATAATTACAATCCTGATGTCCTGAACTGTCTTGCCAATCTCTCCAGCGACGAGGTCTTCACCCCGCCGCAACTGGCAAATCAGATATTGGACCTTCTGCCGCAATCTCTTTGGAGTAATCCCGAAGTTCGATTCCTCGACCCGGCTTGCAAGACCGGAGTTTTCCTGCGCGAGATTGCAAGGCGGCTCGATAAAGGATTAGAACCGAAAATCCCTGACCGGCAGGAGCGAATTAATCACATCATGAAAAAGCAGTTATTCGGAATTGCTATCACAGAGTTGACCGGACTTCTTTCGCGTCGCTCGCTTTATTGCTCCAAAAATGCCAATAGCAAATATTCCGTCTGCACTGTATTCAATAACACGCAGGGCAATATCCGCTTCAAGCGCATCGAGCACAATTGGAGAGATGGCAGATGTCTGGATTGCGGTGCAAATGAGGAAAATTATAAACGCGGTGAAGAACTGGAGACACACGCCTATCAGTTTATCCACACACATAAACCGGAGGAAATTTTCAACATGAAATTTGATGTCATTATCGGCAACCCGCCGTATCAGTTGAGCGATGGGGGTGCTAAAGCTAGTGCATCTCCAATTTATCAATTGTTCGTCCAACAGGCGAAAAAGCTGAACCCGCGGTTCCTCACTATGATTATTCCTTCAAGATGGTTCTCAGGAGGCAAGGGGCTTGATGATTTCAGAAACGAAATGCTCACAGATTGCCGTATCCGGAAACTTATTGATTACCCAGATTCTACCGAGTGCTTTCCAGGAGTCGATCTTAGCGGTGGGGTCTGTTATTTTTTGTGGGATAGAAACAACCGGGGGAGTTGTGAAATAACTACTAATATCGAAGGAAAACAGTCCATAATGACACGCCCCCTTCGTGAAAAAGGGATTGATTCATTTATTCGATACAATGATGCTGTATCTATTCTACACAAGATAAGTTCGAAGCAGGAAGCAAGTTTCAGCAAAATGGTGAGTTCCCGGAAACCGTTTGGATTTACGACGAATTTTCATGACTTCAAATCGAAACGGTTTGCTGGTGCGGTTGAATTCATAGGTTATAATAAAATCGGCTATGTCCGAGCCTCTCAGATTCAACAAAATAGTGATTGGGTGAACAAATACAAGGTCTATATCTCAATGGCTTATGGAGAGAGAATAGCTTCATCGTACTGGGTATTGGGTAAACCATTTTTAGGAAAACCGGGAACATGTTGTTCGGAAACTTATCTTGTAATCGGTCCGGCAACATCCAAAAAAGAAGCTAAAAATATTATCAGCTACATCTGCACACGGTTATTTAGATTCTTAGTCCTACTCAACAAACCAACTCAACATGCGACGAGTAAAGTCTATTCACTTGTCCCTATTCAGGATTTTTCCGAATCGTGGACGGACGAAAAACTTTATAAAAAGTACAAACTGACAAAAGCCGAGATTGCCTTTATTGAGTCCATGGTTCGCCCGATGGAGACCAGCGATGAGTAAGCCCAGGAGCAAAGCCCCTGCGGCAAAACCGCCTGCCAGCCGCAAAGCGCGCGGTGCAGGCAGGGATGCGCTCTTCGACCGCATCGTTTCAATACTCGAGCAGGCGCGGGGCAATGTTGCCCGGGCGGTCAACACGAATATGGTGCTGGCGTACTGGCTGATCGGACGGGAGATTGTAGAGGAAATCCAGCGCGGCAAAGGACGGGCGAAGTATGGCGAAAAGGTCATAGAAGAAATTTCAGCGAGGCTGACTGGACGGTATGGGAAGGGATTTTCGATCACAAATATATGGTATTTCAGGCAGTTCTATCTTGCTTTTCATGATCGTTGCCAAATTCCCCATCCATTGGGCGGCGAATCTTCGGACATGGCAATTCTCCACCCATTGGGTGGGGAATCTCAGGCTGCTCCAATTCCCTCCCCAGTGGGTAGGGAATTGGCTCCAACCAAAAGTCACCTACCAGACAACAAATCTTTACTGGGGTTTTCTCCTCAGCTTTCCTGGTCACACTACCGGGCGTTAATGCGGGTGGAAAACCGCGAAGCGCGCGATTTTTATGAGCACGAGGCAATCGCGGGCGGTTGGGATAAGCGCACACTGGAACGGCAAATTATCACGCAATACTACGAGCGTTGTCTGCACAGCCAGCAACCGGAAAAAATAATCGCCGAAGGTCGGAAGCTACAGAAAATGAAACCCTGCGCAGCCGATACGCTCAAAAATCCTTATGTTCTGGAATTTTTGGGCTATCCGAACTTTGCTGAACTACGTGAGTCAGACCTGGAAACGGCAATCATCACTCATCTGCAACGTTTCCTTTTGGAGTTGGGAAACGGGTTCGCTTTCGTCGCGCGCCAGAAGCATATCCGCATTGAGGAGAATGACCGCTTTATTGATCTCGTTTTCTATCACTGCCGATTAAAGTTCTATCTGCTGATTGATCTGAAACTGGGAAAGCTGTCGCATGAGGATGTCGGGCAAATGGACGGCTATGTGCGGATGTTCGACGGTCTTTTTACCGCGCTGGATGATAACCCGACTATCGGCTTAATTCTCTGCACGGAAAAGAGCGACACTGTTGCCCGCTACTCGGTGCTGAACGACCGCAAACAGATTTTCGCATCCAAGTATCTGCCGAATCTGCCCAGCGAAGAACAATTGCGGTTGGAAATCAACAGGGAACGCCGGCTGATCGAGGCAGCGCTGGAGGAACGCCGGAAATTGCCGGAAGGGAGACAATCATGAGTAAGGAGTTTTTTCCACAACGCCCGGCATCGCAGCCCACAATCTACGCTTATGAGGATACTAATCCAATGTATGCCGGCATGCTCAAGGTAGGCTACACTTCAAAGGGGAATGCGCGGGAGCGTGTGGCGGCGCAGTATCCAACACTCCGACCTGGAGAACCGCCCTATAAGATCGTCCTTGAAGAATCTGCTATGCGCCGCGATGGCACAACCTTCACCGACCGCGACGTTCACCGCATGCTGCGCATCAATGGAATTAAAAATCCTGCTGGGGAGTGGTTTTGTTGCACGGTTGAGCAGGTTAAGTCGGCGATCGTTGCTGTGCGGGAGGGGCAACTGTTTGAAGAACAGAGATCTCTGGATTTCAAAATGCGCCCCGAGCAGATAGAAGCTGTCGAAAAAACGGCGTCTTACTTTGAAAGCTGGCATAAAGAGGAAGGCAACCAAAATAAATCGCCGCACTTTCTCTGGAATTGCAAGATGCGCTTCGGCAAGACCTTTGCCGCCTACCAACTTGCCAAAAAAATGAATTGGAAAAAAATTCTCGTTCTGACATTCAAGCCGGCTGTCCAGAGCGCTTGGGAAGAAGACTTATTAAGTCATGTGGATTTCCAAGGCTGGCAGTTTATCAAGCCCGGCGGATTGACTTATGAACAAGCCGACAAGAAGAAACCAATCGTCTGCTTCGGCTCGTTTCAGGATTATCTTGGGCGCAACCCCGCCACAGGCGGCATTAAAACCAAAAATGAATGGGTGCATGCAACCAATTGGGATTGTGTGATTCTGGACGAATACCATTATGGCGCATGGCGTGAAAAAGCCAAAGAACTATACGACGCAGAGGATGAAAATGAGCGGGCGTTCGCCGAAGGTCAAGGCGCAGAATTCTTAAAAAATACAGAAGAAGAAATCGGGGATTTCCTGCCCATCACAACGAACCACTATCTTTACCTATCCGGCACGCCGTTCCGCGCTATTGCATCTGGCGAATTTATTGAAGAACAAATTTTCAACTGGACATATTCGGATGAACAAAAGGCAAAAGAAGAATGGACAGGACCGGATAATCCTTATGCCGCATTGCCGCGCATGGTGCTGATGACATATCAGTTGCCGGAAGCCATCCGCAAAATTGCCCTTATGGGCGAGTTCAACGAATTTGAACTAAACGAATTCTTTCGCGCTGAAGGTATTGGAAAAGATGCCCAATTCAAACATGAAAATGAAGTGCAAAAGTGGTTGGATCTCATACGCGGCACAACTCGCGAAACGACGTTAGACTATTTAAAAATGGGAGCGCAAAAACCGCCGCTTCCTTTTTCAGATGTAAGGTTATTGAACGTGCTCTCTCATACATTCTGGTATCTACCGAGTGTTGCTTCCTGCTACGCCATGAGCAATCTAATGGCAAAAAGGCAAAACACATTCTATCATGACTATAAGGTGATTGTTGCGGCGGGCAGCGCCGCGGGGACGGGCGTTAAAGCCTTGCCGCCAGTGCTGGATGCTATGAATGAGCCCCTCAAGACGAAAACCATCACACTTTCCTGTGGCAAATTGACGACCGGTGTTACAGTCCGTCCGTGGGCGGGCATATTCATGCTGCGAAAATTGAGCAGTCCAGAAAGCTATTTCCAATCTGCTTTCCGGGTGCAGAATCCGTGGGTTATTAAAAATCCAGATGGAACCGAGCCTAATAAAGAGTTGTTCCTCAAAGACGAATGTTATATTTTTGATTTTGCTCCCGACCGTGCCCTGCAACAACTGGCGGAGTATGCTTGCCGCCTGAATGTGAACGAGAGCAGTCCGGAAAAAAATATCGAGGAATTCATCCGCTTCCTGCCAGTGCTGGCTTATGACGGCAGTTCCATGAAGCAGATTGACGCCGCCGGCATTCTCGACATGGCAATGAGCGTCACAACGGCAACCCTGCTTGCGCGCCGCTGGGAGAGCGCCCTATTAGTGAATGTGGATAATGAGACACTGCGCCGGCTAATGAATAATGAAGAAGCCATGCAAGCATTGATGAGCATTGAGGGATTCCGCCGTCTAAATCAGGAAATTGAGACTATCATCAACAAATCCGAGGCAGTGAAGAAACTCAAGCGTGAAGCCAATGACCGTAAACTTTCCAAAAATGAGAAGCGTCAGTTGTCGGAAGAGGAAAAAGAATACAAGAGCAAGCGCAAACAAATTCAGGAAAAACTGATTAAATTTGCCACGCGAATCCCATTGTTTATGTATCTGACAGATTACCGTGAACGCAAACTGGAAGATGTCATCACCCAGTTAGAACCGGGTCTGTTCAAAAAAGTGACCGGTTTGGCTGTCAAGGATTTTGAACTTCTTGTAAGCCTTGGATTATTTAATCGAGCTTTGATGAATCAAGCAGTCCTATACTTCAAACGGTATGAAGACCCTAGCTTGGTTTATACTGGAATTGATAAACATGAAGAGGAAAAGATAGGGCTTTTTGACACTGTTATAAGCAAAGATGATTTCGATGCAATATTCGTAAACCAAAATTGATTTTCCCTCTGCCTATTTAATCGCAAATCATTCTCGCTAATTTTCAAGGCAGAACGCCCTTGACCCGATGGGGGCGTTTGAGGTTACATCTTATTATCATCGCAATTATTCCGAAAGTTTTCATCAAAATCAAAACACCAACAGCGGCAATCGAATTGTGTGAGGTTTGAACATGCTTCAAAAACGTCTTGATGATTTCAGGGTGCTTTTCCCGCGGGAGGGAAATATGCAAACAGACGCCCTTGTTTATATCAGCCGCAATCTTGAGCCAGAACCGGAGGCGCTGCAGCAACTCATCAACGCCGCATCCATTCCCAATGTGCGCAAGGCGCTCGCGACGCCGGACATCCATACAGGTTTCGGCGTGCCTATCGGCTCTATTGTCGCCATGCCGAACGAAATTATTCCCTCCGCGGTGGGTTATGACATCAATTGCGGGATGCGTCTCATGACAACGCCGCTCATGCGTGGGGATGTAGATGTTCGGCGGCTTGCGGATTCCATTCATCGAAACATCCCGCTCGGCGAAGGGAAAAAAAATATCAAGGTCTCCAACTCCGAGATGCGCCTTATTGTGGAGCGGGGCGTGCGCAGCATGGGCGACTGGGCGCGCGCCAATCCCAAACTGGAAAAGGTCTGGGACGAGGATGAATATCAATCCGACATGGAAAAAATCGAAGAGCGCGGGTCGATGGCGGGGCGAATCGAGGCGCTCTCCAACCGCGCCATTGAGCGGGGGCTCGACCAGATAGGAACGCTCGGCGGCGGGAATCACTTCATCGAGATTCAGGAGGTTAAAAGCATTGCGGATGAAAAACTCGCCGCCGCTTTCGGCTTAAAAAAAGGGCAGATTGTTGTCATGATTCATTCCGGTTCGCGCGGTTTGGGACATCAAATCGGAGGCGACTACATGCATCGGGCTGCGGGCGCGGCGGGAAAAAAAGCGCCCGACCGCTCGCTTGGATTTTTCTGCGTGGAAAGCTCTGATGGCAAAGATTATATCGCCGCCATGCATGCTGCCGCCAATTTTGCCTTTGTCAATCGCCAGACTATGGCGATGCTTGTGCGGAGGGAATTCAGATACCTTTATGGCTCAATGCCGATGCCGCTTATTTATGATGTCCCGCACAACATGGCAAAGATGGAAAAACATGGAGGCGAGCATCTTTGGGTTCATCGCAAAGGCGCCACGCGCGCCTTCCCCAAACATCGAATGCAGGGCAGCCCATATTCCCATTTGGGGCAGCCCGTCATCATTCCCGGTTCTATGGGAACAGCAAGTTACCTTCTCCTTGGCACAGATACCGGCTCCGAAAGTTTATACAGCGTCAATCACGGCGCGGGACGAACCATGTCGCGGACAGCGGCGGCTGGTAAGTCGCGGCGTCGGGATGGAAAGGCGATAAAGGCGGGAAGTATCAGCGATGAGCGTTTCGAGGAGACCATGCGCGGCATATATCTCGTGTGCGAGGATCGCCGCACGATTAAAGAAGAAGCGCCGGATGCCTATAAAGATATTGACGAAGTGATTAACGTTGTCGTTGGCGCAGGCTTGGCAGCTCTCGTCGCCCGAATGGTTCCGCTTGCTGTTCTGAAGGGATAGCGCGCGGGAATGCGGTTAATGAATCATATACAAATAAGGCTGCGGAAGAAAGGGTCTATAATCGTTTGGAACGCGCTGCAGGGCTTTATCATCAAGCGCTTTCTCAAAAGGGCGGATGTCGTAAAATAATTCAAGATAGGCATCCGTCCAAGTCAGAATAATGGGGAACTTTTTATAATTCGGTTGAATAATCCACGCCATTAAATCATTAATAAACGCCTCCTTTGATTCGGGAACATCCGTCTGGCGTATGGTAATCAGCGGAGAATTGGGCAGGGCGTCCTTAAAATAGGCGGCATACCAGCCGCTATGGATGAAATTCGACCCGACGATTGTCAAATCATCCCTCATGCC
>Ga0209718_1002498_pt1 | contig 17961 bp, 9 predicted proteins | sample AD_JPNAS1_MetaG_FD_184420 | JGI IMG/M metagenome (GOLD analysis project Ga0209718, IMG submission 184420) | Active sludge microbial communities of municipal wastewater-treating anaerobic digesters from Japan - AD_JPNAS1_MetaG (SPAdes) (version 2) | ecosystem: Engineered > Bioreactor > Anaerobic >... | reverse complement strand
TTTTGCGTCGTGCAGGGAATAATGATACTTCGTATGCACTTGACCTTATTGCGGTGCTTGTATGGGTAGCGGTAACTATTTTTTCAAATGTTTTTATGTATCTGAGCAACCCAAAGCGTTTTTATATCAATAATCCAGATTTTACCGAGCCTGAAATAAAGCTCAATAAAAAGGGTAAAAAGAAAATTTCTGTAATAGGCGAAGCAATTAGTTGGATAGACGCCTTTGTACAAGCTGCCCTCATTGTAACATTGGTAAATATCTTTGTATTTCAACTCTACGAAATACCCTCTGAATCCATGGTCCCAGAATTTCTCGTTGGCGACAGAGTTGTTGTGTTCAAAACAGCCTCTGGTCCTGTCTTTCCCTTATCTGATGTAGGTATACCAGATCTGCGTAACTATAAACGCGGCGATATTGTTGTCTTTCGTAACCCACATTATGATAATTCACGAAAAGCTGAACTTCAGAGTTTTTTATCGCAGTTAGTATTTATGTTTAGTTTTACAACGGTGAATCTAAACGTCGATGAAAACGGCGACTTAAAGGCTGATCCACTTGTAAAACGCGTTTGTGGCTTGCCCGGAGAACAAATCTATCTGCTTGATGGAAACCTATATGCGCGTACAAAGGAAGAGAATGCTTTTAGAGTGGTAGAAGATGATAGCTATTGGGCAGCGTGGAACTTGCATGAGCTACCAAGTGATATAAAACCAAAAATTCAGAGGATGCCGCTTACAAACGAAGTGTATAAAACGCTTTTGAATATAGAAGCAGAGCGGCGCTCTTATGATTTAGAAGATGCAGCACAACAGGCGGAAGTTTTTTCTAAGCGCTTTCTTGCCTTAAAAGAACAAATAACAGGGAAAAAAACAGATTTAGATGCATCTTTTAAGCATTTTTTAACAAGTCCTGAAATGCATGAGTATTTTTTGTTTACACAATATGCAAGTATAACCAAAAAGCTTTTGACAAAAGATGAAGGTGGAGCGTGGTTTCATGCTTTTTTAACTTCATGGACAGATGTTGATCTCAATCGCCTCGATGGCTATGAAGAAGCGATGTTTAAGCTCAATATTATGGCAAAACTTATTTTTGCAGATTTAATTATTCGCAGTACTGAGCTCATCGTTCATGATTCAAGTTTAGGAATTGCTTCCTATGACGATGTTTTTATTGGTTTGTTGCAAAAAGCTGAACAATTACATACGTATATGATTCTCAACGATTCGCGAAATATGCCTGTTTTTCCCCCAACCATAGGCGATAAGGCCAATTTTCTTTCCAATGATGCCTATTTTTTAATGGGAGATAATCGTTTTAACTCTCTTGACATGCGCCATTCCTATGAGACCTATGCAAAGCCTTTAACAGAGCATGACCCTTTTTCTATGTATTATTATTCCAATATGGAGCAAAGAGAGGTTTCAAAAAAACGAATTTTAGGAACAACAAGCTTCCGTTTTTGGCCACTTTCTCGTGTTGGAATTCCCGGAAATCATTATAAGTAAGGCTTTTTAAAGATCTTTTTTTATTGTTATTGTTGTTGTTGTTCTTCTTCTTAAAAAACTTGACAACTGCAATGTATCAAGCTACACTTTGATCATGGGCAAAGAGAAAAAGAAGAAAGAAGTAGTTGAAAAAAGAGTGATAGATTTGCAAGAACAAAAGACATTAGAAGATGATGTCGAAATAATCGATTTAGAGAAAATTGATGCGGAGGAAGCGCAAGAAGTTTTTTTAATAGTAAAAATTGCTCATACGCTATATGCCTTCCAAAGTGCAAGTGTAAAAGAAATTCTTTACAATCCTAGGATCGACCCTTTGCCATTTATGCCGCCATATATTGCAGGGCTTATAAACAGACATGGAGAGCCTTTTGTTCTTTTTAATCCACATGTTTTATTGGAAAATGAAAATACAGTAAAAAATATAGTTATAATTATCGATAGTGAAGAAAAATTTGGGATACAGGTTTCTGGAGTAGAAACTTTTTTTTTAGGAAAGATATCAGAGCTAACCTATGATTCAATGTTTAGGTCTTCTTTTTTTTCTTTCTCAATTCTTTTCAATGAGCATGAAATAAGTGTGATTAACCCTTTTTCTTTTTTAGAACTTCTCAATAAAGAAATAAAAAATACATAAGGCAGGGAAATTAAGTTGACGCGAGTATTGCTTGTAGATGATTCTGCTATTATTCGAAACATGCTCTCAAAAAGTCTTCAAAAAAACTCCCTTATATCGGTTGTGGGTGAGGCAGGAAATGGCTTAAAAGCAGTTGAGCTCGCGAAACAATTGAAACCAGACGTTATTATCATGGATGTATCTATGCCATTGATAGATGGAATTGAAGCAACAAAACGCATTATGGAAAAAACTCCTTGTGCAATTGTTATTTTTACTTCTGAAGATTCATTTGATCTTGCTTACAAAGCCTTAGAGTTTGGGGCTGTCGAAATTATTCAAAAACCAGATTTATCTATTCTAACCTCATCTTTTTATAGGGAGTTTTTTGACAAAATACATGCTATAGCAGAGGCAAATACAGGCTTTTATAATAGACCTCTCATTCAAACACAAGAAAAATGCTTTGATTCTTCTATTCAAGGGGAGGCTCGGAGTATTGGCTGTGAAAAACTCGTATACGAGATTGTAGGTATTGCTTCTTCAACGGGCGGTCCTCTCGCAATTCAAAAATTATTGCAAGAGCTTGGTCCAGACTTTCCTTTACCTATTCTCATTGTGCAACATATAGAAACAAACTTCGATACCCATTTTGTTTCTTGGTTGTCGCAAACAAGTCCGCTTCCTGTGCATCTTGCGCAGCATAATCAAAAAATAGAAAAGGGGCATGTCTACGTCGCTCCCGCAAATTATCACATGGTAGTTGTAGGCTCCGACTTTAATAAAGATTTTTTTATATCACTCAATAAAGAGGCTGAAAAACATTTTTTACGCCCAGCCGCAGACCCACTTTTTTTTAGTCTTGCAAAACTGTTCGCTAATCGTTGTATATCTATTGTTTTAACTGGTATGGGTTCCGATGGTGCTGAAGGTTCTCTGCAACTTAAAGAGGTCGGTGCCTATACGATTGCAGAGTCGAAGGAAAGCTGTGTTGTTTTTGGTATGCCTAAGGCTGCGATTGATAAGGGAGCAATAAAAGAGATTTTGCCCTTATCTGCTATTCCTAAAACGCTCCTTGCATTGGTGAATGAATTAACGACAGCACAAATAGATTCAGTTCTGCAACTCATTTATGCTCATTGTGGAATGAGCATAAATGGGTCTCATGTAGAATATTTGAAACGCTACTTGAAAAAAAGACTAGCACTAAGAGCTTTTTCTTTTAATCTCTTGTATGCAGATTTACTGAAAAAAAAAGAAGAGTTTGAATTACTTATCAATAGTATCACTATCAATGAAACATATTTTTTCCGTGAAGAAAAACATTTTTTCTATCTCCGCGATATTTTTTTACCACAGAAAAAACACACAAGCCTTTCTATTTGGTCTGCTGCTTGTTCTTCTGGCGAAGAAGCCTATTCCCTTTCGATTTTATGCAAAAGCCTAGGCATAGATGCAGAGGTGTATGCATCCGATATAAATACCTTTTCTTTAGAAGCGCTTCAAAAAGGAAACTATAGTCCTAGTTCTTTGCGGGAAGATGGAAGTGCTTTTCATACATTATTGGAACCCTATCTTACATACGGACAAAAAAATTTTTCTCTTTCAAAAGAAATTCTTGTTACTGTGCAAAGTTTTCCTTTTAATCTATTTCGTTTTGATGGCTGTAAAGATTGTCTTAGCGATAAAAAGTTTGATGTTATTTTTTTGCGAAACGTGTTTATATATTTTTCTGATGAAACAAAACAAGCATGTTTACGTTTTATGGAAGGGAAATTAAAACCTGAGGGTTTGCTTTTTGTTTCGACAAATGAAATAGCATCTATACAAATTGCAAAAGAATCGTCTTTAAAAAAATATAAAGAATCAAATGTTTTTTTCTTTCGTAAAGAAGGTGGTATTACATGTTCCTAAAAACTGATGAGTTTATCACTTCTTTTGTAAATGAATCGAAAGAATACATAAAAGAAATATCGAAGTATATAAAATTATTAAAGCATGAAGTTTCCGAGGAAACCTTTGCTTCTCTATTACATCAATTAGAAAACTTTAAAAATGCAGCATTATTCATGGGCTTTGATGTATTGTTTTCCTTAATCAAAGGATTTGAAACCCTTATATCGGCAGTAGTTCATACCCGAATAGATTTGAACGCAAAGACTTTACAATTGCTTTCTTATACCTGCGATATGTTTGTTTTAATTGTAAAAAATATTGATGAAGAAAAATCTGATGATATACCAGTTGATGATTTTTTAGATGTTTTTCACAAAGTACTCAACGGCTTATCTTTTTCCCTTGATAAAATTATTTCTTTACTGCAACCGAAATCAATTTTTGATCTTCCTGAACTCCTCCCTTCTGATATAAAAAAGAAAATACTCGATATTCAAACAATTGAAATGAGCACAGAGCGAATAGATGAGATTATCAAAGGATTTGAAAATATAGTCTTGCAACAAAATAGATTAAAGAAATATCTAGATGATATTACTGTGGAACTCGAAAACAACAGTTCTTCTTTTTTGAAAAAACTAAAAAAAGAGTTCTCAGATGACTTGGAGCATTTGGAAAACTCTATGGCTAATCTTCAAAAAAGTATCTATGAGTTTCGCCTCATATCTTTAAGTACTATTTTAGAACCTTTACAGAAAAAGATTGAGGCAGAAGCCTTAGAGCAAAATAAAATAATAGCTTTCCATTTTCCAGAAATTGATTTGTTTTTGGATAAAGATATCTTAGATTTAGTTTCTGAAATACTGTACCAATTACTAAAAAATGTAATAGACCATGCATATGAAACAAAAGAAATTCGATTACAAAAAGGGAAGGAAGAAAGATTACAGGTATTTTTGGGTATATACAAACATGCTGAACATATTACTCTTGAACTTTCTGATGATGGCTGCGGCATTGACTATGAAGCGGTGCGCTTTAAAGCCCTTGATTTATATCCAGATAAAACAGCAATTATTTTAGAAATGACAGAAAAAGAGCTTTCGAGTTTTCTTTTTATGCCAGGGCTTAGCCTTGCACAAAAATCTAATCAATCTCCATATCGTGGAGATGGCTTAGATATCGTTCGTAGAAACGCAGATAAAGTTAAAGCAAAGATTTTTCTTACAACAGAAAAAGATCTTGGTACAGAATTTAGTCTTTCTATACCAACTTCTCTGGCAACTTTAAAAGGTGTTTTTATAAAAGCGGGACTTTTTACTTTTCTTATACCAGTTCATTATATTTCAGAAATATATAATTGCCCCAAAAATGATTTGCTTTATTTGCAAAACAATACAATGTTTCGATTACGCGACGAGGTTTTACCCGTGTATTCATTAAATGCGCTTATAGGTGAGGTGGTTGATACAAAAGAAAAAGGGACACAAGTGATTTTGATTGTTGAATATCTTGAAAAGAAAATAGGTATTAACATTAATGAATTATTACATACAGTTTCTGTTATTATAAAACCACTTCCGTCTATTTTGAAAAAGTATCATATTTTTCAAGGTTTAGTTCTGGATGAAAATCATCGATTTGTACCTATTTTAGATATTCCTGAGCTGATAGAACGCTTAGAATTGTTACAAACCTATTCTTTAATTAAGGCTGAAGCAAAGAACATACGTGATGTAAAAAAAATTCTTATTATAGATCATTCAACGATAACGAGAGAAATTCAAAAAAACATTTTAGAAGCAGAGGGCTTTGTTGTTGATACTACTGAAGATGGAATTGAAGCCTTGAGTATCGTAAAAAAACGAAAGTATGATATTATTGTAACTGATATAAAAATGCCACGAATGAATGGCTATGTATTTATAGAAAATCTAAAACGAATTCGAGGATATGAGAAAACACCAATACTTGTTATTTCATCTCTTGAGGGGCGAGCTGTTGAAGAAAAGACAATGGAAATGGGGGTTTCCGGTTTTCTTTTTAAATCACATTTTGAAAGAAGAAAGATGCTTTCAATTGTAAAAGGATTGATAAATGGCGAAGAATAAAATAGTTGTTTGTGAATATTCAAAAATTGTACAAAATGTTATTAAATCTCTTTTAGGAAAGATAAAAGAAGAAATTGTTTTTTTTGACAATGCCTATGATGCGCTCTTTTTTATACAGTCAAATCCGGTGGTTTTACTCATTTCATCAATATATCTTGAACCATTTACGGGATTTCATTTAGCTCATTTAATTAAAGCTGAGCCAAAAACAGAAAAAACAAAGGTGCTTTTATACTATAGCGAAGAGACGAAGTTAAAATCTTTTTACGCAGAAAAAACACATGCGGACGCTTTTTTGTTTTTTACTGCAAACAATACCGCAGAGCTTTACGAGGAGATAAGTCTCCTTTTGGAAGAAACTGAAACTTCTGAAACTAATCTAAGCGAAGTATCTGAAAAAGAAGTGCTTGTTTCTGCACTTAAGGCAACAGAAAAAAACTTTTTCAATTATATTTTTTTGGAATCACTTTTTGAAATGAATCTTTACATGGAAAATACAGCAAGTTTACTAGAAAATCTTTTATATCTTATTGCAAAGATTTTTGAAGTAGAAATATTTTCTTTTTATATTTTCCATGAAGCTCAGGTTCAAAAACATTCTCTAATATCAAATAGTTTAGCCAAAACAGAGGAAAATGATTTTTACAAAGTATCTAAATTACATTTTGAAAGCTATGTTCCAGATAATTTTGATATTAGTTTGTTAGAATATAATGAAGAGAAACTATATCGTTTTGAAAAGAAAACTAAAACAAAACAAAATGCTATTTCATCGTATGAACATTTTGTGCTTTATGCAAATTCTTTTGTGGGAACCTTTCATATAGGAACTGTTGAATTTAATTATTTTACTGAGCAAGAATTGAAGTTGTTACATTTTTTTTGTGAAAAGATTGGTTTTTTAATAGAAATGTCTTTACGTTTTACATCTGTTATTAAGAAAGAAATGAGAATGAAGAAAACCTTTTCTCGTTTTGTACCTGAAGAAATAATCGATAATATTCTAGGGCATGAAGGTGAAGCAAAGCAACTCGTTGGAGAAAAGAGAATGGTTGCTGTTGTTATTGTGGATATTCGAGACTTCACAGCTATAAGCGAAATAAATACTCCCGAGAACGTTGTTAGTTTTTTAAATTTATATTTTACTCACATGGTAGAAATTATAAAAAAGAACGGAGGAATTGTTGACAAATTCATGGGAGATTCTATTCTTGCACTTTTTGGGGCAACAACGAGTCATGAAGATAATGCACAACGAGCAGTAAAAGCATCTTTAGAGATGCAAGAAGTTATACATACAATCGATACAAGCCTTTTAATTTTTCCAGAAAATCATGAATTAAAAATTGGGATAGGCATTCATCAAGGAAATGTCGTTGTGGGAAATATTGGTTGCCAAGAAAAGATAGATTATACCGTTATTGGGGATTCTGTAAATCTTGCGTCTCGACTAGAAAGCCTTACAAAACAATATGGCGCTCCGATTATTATTTCAAATGCAATAAAGGAAGAACTCGATCAAAGTTTTTTTACTCGCCATTTAGATACTGTTCGAGTAAAAGGGAAGTCCATACCAGTATCAATTTATCTTGTTATGCAAAAAAAAGATGCGTATTCTGCAGAATTTCAAGAAACAATAGCAAAGGCTATGGAGCTCTATATTTTAGGTGCATGGAATTTAGCCTATAATTATTTTACAAAGGCTCTCGATATTATGCCGCAGGATAAGGCTACGATGGTTTTGCAAAACCGATGTAAATCATTTGCATCGCAACCTCCCCTTAAGTGGGATGGTGCTATAACACTTTTAAGTAAATAGAGGGAGAAAATGATAAAAAAAGTAAAGAAAATAAAAAAAACTAAGGCTAAAACATTTCAAGATGAAATGTTTTCATATGGGGCAAAAAATAATATCATTACTGCTATTATTATTTTCGTATATATATTGTTTTTCTTGGAAATTTCCTTTAAAGACTTTGGTTTTATACTGCTTTTTGCGACAACTTCTGTTTTAATCTTCCAGTTTTTTGTTGCACCTTTTACAAATGCAAGTTACACTCGGCAGATTTCAAATCAACTCATTTTATGGAAAGAGGGAAGTCTCGACATAGATAAAAGCACAGCTTTGTTTGTTGAACTTTTACGTTGCCCAAGAATAATTATGTATTATGTTTTTATTCTTTTTGGTTCTGCCTCATTATTATTTATTTTGTTAACGTATTTTTTTATCGGAATTAGTCTCGTAAAACTGATCTTTTTATTTACAGTATGTGTTTTTGCTTCATACGTGGCGGGTGTTATTGCATTGTTTACTTCAGAAATTGTTTGCCATAAATACGCAATACCCATCTTTGATTCTGGAATCGATTTAGGCGAATTGGAAAGCAAAAAATATTATGGAATTTCACTAAAAATACAATTTTTATTATTTACCATAATACCCGCTTTGTTTGTTTCTGTTCTTACCTTTGCTTATTTTTTGATACAAAAAGACATCCTTCTAGAACAAAATATATTTTCTTTAGGAAGAACGGTTCTCTTTTTTCTTACTAATACTGTTATTCTTATTTCGCTTTTTCTGGCTTTTAGAAACAATTCTATTCTCGAAATTGCTAAAGTGCAATACCTTCTTGAATGGCTTTCAAAAACTGATTTTAAAACCGAGAAAAAAATACCAGTTGCTTTATCAAATGAAATTTCATATATTTCTTTTCTTCTAAAAAATACAATACATCGTTTTCCGAGAATTTTAGATTTTTATAAACGTATTTCTTCTGAGATATCGGAATTGGTCTTTTCTTTAAAAAAATATCAAGCAGAACAAGAACCAATTTTAGAAACAAATCATCGTGTTATAGGTAATATAAATGAAGAAGTAAAAAAAATAAATCAAAGTTCCGATCTTTTTTTTGCTGAGCTCGATTCTTTTTTTGATACACACGATCAAATAAAGATCATTATAGATGAAGCTTACGCTTTAATCAGTCAATCTAAGGATACAGCTTTGCAGAATACTAATAAAAACCTTAGCTCAACACGTGAGTTAAAGAGCTTAGAAAATCAACTTACAGGAATAAGTGAAATTACTTCTTTGCTAACAGATATTGCTGACCAAATAAAAATTATTGCTTTTAATGCTGAACTTGAAGCAGTAAAAGCAGGCGCAAGCGGAAAAAATTTTTTAATTATAGCAACTGAAATACGGCGCTTAGCTGATTATACTATGGATTCTATAATTGAAACGCAAGAGCAAATCAGCCTTGTACATACTACTACAGAAAAACTCATCTCTCATTTTCAAGACTCACTTGAAATAACTAAAAAAAGTAAAACTTTTTTGGAAAAAAATGAAATGCTTTTAGATGAAATGAAAGAGAAAGCAGAAATAAATGTTATAGATATACCTGACGTTCAAAGATATAAAATAAAAGAAGGGCAAATACACAATGCTATTTTATCGTTAACTGAGCAATTAAAACATTTGTTAGATGAAGCTTCCTTGCATGCTTACGACATGTCTGAGAACATAGAATGTTTTGAACGTCTGGCAGATAGAGTTGCAAAAGGAGAAGTATAATGAAAATTACAAAAAAAAATCTAGAAAAACAAATGATGGCTTCTGGTTTTTTACCAAACATGCTATCGGGTCTTATATTGATGCCATATATTTTTATTTATTCCGGCGTCTCCACTAACCTCATTCCCAAAGCTATGATTTTAGGCTTAGTGGTCATGCTTTCTGTTCAACAACTTGTCGCTCCCTTTACTAATAAATTTATCACCCTTTCTGTTTCAAAACGCTTGCATATTTTTCAAAACAAGGAAACCGATATTCAAGATAGAACTCTCTTACTTTCTGATTTATTAGTTTTGCCAAAATACATAGCAATACAAGTTGGCCTCGTTTTTTACCTGGGATGTATTATTTGGGTTTTTCTTTGCTTTGCCTTAGTTGATTTTTCTTTAGCAGAATCTGTTTTTGCTCTTATTGCTGCTCTTTTGGGTTCAATTATTTCATCCTTATTTACATTTAACATGGCAGAAAATCTATGTTCTGCCTATGCAAAACCTATTGTAAAAAAAGGCGTCGACGATAAAACGGTATTTAGTAAACAGTTTTTTGGTTCTCGGCTAAAAATAACCTATGTTTTTTATAATATTATACCGCTTGTTTTTTCAAGTCTTATCTTTTTTATTCTCTTGTGGTTTGGCTATCTTTCTAAAAATCCTTTGCTTAACGCTTATGACGAATTTGGCTCAATGTTTCGTATTGCTTTATTGTTTTTCTTGAATGTTTTATTTTGTATTGTTTTAAATCGTATTTATTTTTCTCATATGTATAAAATAAATGCAAACATGACAAGCGCTATGCTGTCAATTGTTTCTAGAGAAGAACAGAATAGTGATTTTTTAGATACAGATTTGTCAAATGAACTTTCATTCAACGCCTATCTTATAAACAAAATAATTACCATTTTCAATGTTTTATTTCAAAACACTGGTGCGATAGCTTCATCGATTACAAAGTCAACACAGGATTTGGTTATTATTTCTAAACAAACAGAATCTATATCTTTAGAGCAGTCTGCATCTGTAAAAGAAATTGTTGCAACCATGGAAGATTCTGACAAATTATCAAGGAATATTCTTACACGAATAGGTGATGTTGCACTCGTTGCAAATAAGACCAAGCAAAATGTTACGCATGGAGTAAAAACCCTTGCAACAAATGTAGAAAAAATGCGTGAAATTAATGATGCAAATAAAGACACTATCACTGGTATAAAATCTTTGAGCGATAAGATTGAAGGCGTGTGGGATATCGTAAATATTATAAATACTATTACAGATCAGACAAAAATTATTGCATTTAATGCAGAGCTTGAAGCAGCAAGTGCAGGTGAGGCTGGTAAAAGTTTCAATATCGTTGCAACTGAAATTCGACGTTTAGCAGATTTAACTACAAATTCTACTCGAGAAATAAAACAGCGAATCACAGAAATTCAACACTCTTCAGATAATCTCATTATAACGTCAGAAGGCGGAACGGAAAAAATTCAAGAAGGAATTACTCTTTCAGCAAATCTAGAAGAAAACTTTAATTATATAAAATCATCTGCAGAAATTACCGCTGAGTCTTCGAGTGATATCCGTGACATTATAGAGCAACAAACATTTGCTTTTGAACAAATTGTTGTAACGCTACGACAAATTGCAGCGGGGGTTGAAAGCTTTTCTTTTTCTACGCAAGCTATTACTGCTGCCTCGGAAGAGCTTAAGAAAATAGCCGAAACGCTTGAAACAAGTGTACTAAAGGGAAACTAAAAAAAAAGAGCATTTCAAAGAAATGCTCTTTTTTTTGCGGAGAACCTGACTTGAACAGGCACAGCCGTGAAGCCACTAGCACCTCAAGCTAGCGTGTCTACCAATTCCACCACCCCCGCATATGGATATAATCCGATATTTGATGTATGTACTATAGCTATTTAATAAAAAAAAGTCAAGATAAAATGCTACGAATTTTATCTTCGCTTATTTTTTCAATAATGCTGTCGTTTATTCCTCTTTGAAGAACAAAGCTAATATTTGAGTCAATATTTTTTTTATCTTGCTTCATCGCTTCTATGAGTTTTTCAGAGCAATTTTCAATTTTAAGTTCTATGCATTTGGGATGTATTTTATCTGTCGACCAGTTATAGGCTTTGAGCATGGAAAAAACCTCTTCCCGATATTCAGCCGCACAAAGTCCAATCGATTCACTCAAGGCAATGGCGCGCGAAATCCCCCAGGCAACAGCTTCCCCGTGGCTTATGGTACCTAAGCCAAGCACCGTTTCGAGGGCATGAGCAAAGGTATGACCTAGGTTCAGCCACATTCGAATATTTTTTTCAGTTAAGTCTTTTTCTACAACCTGCGCCTTTGCTTGGGCACAGCGTTTTATAATATTCATTAAAAGCCTTTGATCGCGGTTTAATAGCGCATCTTTTTCATCTTGCATGAGTAACACAAGTTTTTCTGAAAACAGAAGACCTGTTTTGAAGACTTCTGCTAAACCAGATCGGAACTCATCTTCTGACTGGCTTTGTATAAACTCAGGAGATATATAGAGCTTTGACGCCGGGTAAAAGGTCCCCAGGCTATTTTTATAGCCCTTAAAATCACAACCTGTTTTCCCTCCAATTGCAGCATCAACCATTGCGAGGAGTGTTGTCGGAACAAGTTCGAGGCGAGCGCCACGTTTAAAAATCGAAGCTGCAAAGGCGAGGAGGTCGGTTATAACACCACCACCTATACCCACAAATAAAGATTTTCGTGTCAATGAAAGCTTCATAGCTCGTTCCAAAATTGAGAGTACTGTTTCTATTGTTTTATATTTTTCACCGGCAGGAAGAACGAGACAGGTCTCTGTAGGGATACCTGCAAAAAAATCTTTTAAGCCTGGTATATTAAAAACCACATCATCGGTGACTATGAGGGCATTATCTATATTTTCTTTGAGCTTTTTTGTGAGTTCTTGTATTGTTTCAAAATAGAGTATACTCGTTTTTTCGCATCCAAGCTGTATCGGAGGATAGTGTATGTCAAAAGTTTCGTGTTTCATGTATACAGTCTAATAAGTATTTTCATCCATGGCAAGTAAGTAGGCTTTGTTTTCTGCAATTCGCTTTAGTTCACGCGTAATTATTTTTTCATAGTTAAGCTTGCCATTTATAATTCTTTCTCTCTCATCTTCCCAGTTTTGAATACCAGATAGGTTTAGAAAATAAAACTTTTTTTCACTCGCTTTTTCAGCCCAAAGTTTTGCTTCTCTCCAGTAATAAAGCCCCGCTTGATAACAGCTTTCTGCTCGCTCAAGTTCAAATAAAAGTGCCTCTCGAAACGGAGCATCGTAAAAATACACTTTTCCCTTGTCGTATTTTCCACCAAGTCGTAAATGTTGTTCTATCAGTTTTAGATTGAGGTGCATCATAAAAACAGAACGGTATTTTTCCCAGTCTTTTTCGTCGTCGATCTTGGTTAGAGCGTATTTTGGGTTAGAAAAATCTGCAGCAACAGCCTTTTCCAACCAGTAAATATTTTCCATAATGTCATCGGGATATTGTTGATAATGCACGTGAAAAAGGCGGTAGTACTGCTCCTTATACGTAACAAAGTATGAAAAACTGGGTAGAATAAACAGAAAAACAAGGATGGCGATGAGAAATATTCGTTTTTTTCCAAAAAAATGTATAGACTTCACTTAGTATATATCGGCAGATTTACCAATGTATCCATAATTTTTTGATACACCACTTCAATCGGCTTACGTGCATCGATTTCTACAATATGCATACCAGGAATGTTTTTTTCTTTATACGCACTCAGTATTTTTTTGTATTCTGCCTGCGTTTGTCTTTGTATAGAAAGTGTTTCGTATATCTCTGTTTCACCGCGCATATGCACTCGAGAAAGCGATTCTTCGGGCTCTATGTCAAAGTAAAAAAGGTACTCGGGAAGCGGGAAATTTTCGTTGAGTTTTTCTGGGAGTCCTTCAGGACAGATGGGGTTTTGATAGGCGAGGCTTGAAAAAAGATATCGATCGCTAAAAACAATAAAGCCATTTTCTTTTTGGGCAAGGATACCTTCTCTTCCGTAGAGATGTTCATTTCTATCTGATGCAAAAAGATAGGCCATCGTCGAAGGAGCGATCTCTAGCTCTCCTTTTAAAATACTTCGTATAAATAAACCGATAGGAGAATTTGTTGGTTCAGCTGTGAAAAAGAGCTTTTTGTCAGGATGCCTCTCTTTTATGAGCGATAATTGTGTGGAAGTACCTGAGCCATCGATTCCTTCAAAAACAATAAAATTATCTAATATCATCGTGAAAGTCTACCATAAATATAAAAAGAATGCTATTATTACATTGTTTTGTATTACAGGCATTTGCATGATATCAGTAGAAAAAAATAAAGCATTTATTACTAGTTTTATCGTTCTCATTTTTGTTTTTTTATCTTTTATTTTAGCTGGACCTATTATAGGCAGAATGAGTAAAAAAATTGAAGCGTATAAGGACGCCCTTGTCTTTGCGCTAGAAAAAGACCTTGGTATCATTATAAGCTATGAAAAAATGTCTCCTTCTGTTTTGAATAGCCTGAAAATTTCAAATATCACTGTATTTGACACAAAAGACGATAGTGCGCTTGTACAGATTCCGTCAATTCGTGTGTATTTTTCTCTCCTTTCTTTAATGCGAGGCGATTTTGATAGCATTATTTCTTCTATTACTATAAATGGCTTACATATCGAGTATGATGATTTTTTGGATAGCCATATCTTGGAAAATATACAAAATTCTATTTTTTTTAATACAAGCACTGAAGAAATTGAGGCTAAAAAAACATTTGCTTTTCCCTTCAATGTTACTTGCAAGGCTCTTTCTATTCATTTTCATAATGAAGAACTCGAAGCCTTTGTTTACTTTAAAGAACTTGCCTTTAAATCAAGTCCTACTAAAAAAACAACGAGTTATAAAGCAGAAGGTAGAATGCAAGTTGAGATTTTTAAAAATGATTTATCTCGTTTAGGCAAAACTGAAACTACTTTTAGAGCTCAAGGCAATTTTTCATCTCTCTTAGACTCTTCATTTTTACAACTTCGTCTTTCAAAACTAGACAACAAAATGTTTTCTTTACAAGCCTTTGATTTAGCGATTATTCATGAAAAAGAAAGCCTACGTTTTTCTCTTTTACAAAATGCAGGGGCCATTGCCTTAAAAGCGACCTATACTATGACTACAAAAAATATCGATGCATCCTTGAAAATGCTTGATTTTTACCCTATAAAAATGATTCATTTTAAAGAAAATCAAGCTTTCTTTTCTAATTTGAATGCGCTTCGTTTTTCTGGTGATTTTTCATCCTCTATTTTAAACCTTGATTTTTCAAGCTTACATTACTTTTATGATGCCATTGTGCAAGTACCAGCATCTCTTTTTCCTGGTAGCTTAGAACTTGCTCTTCGAGGTGAGGGGAGTCTTTCAAAGCTTTTTGTGGAAAAGCTAGATGCAAAAGGAAAAATGCTTGATTTTGACTTTGCCGGCTCCTATGTTTTTAATACAATGAAACCTGAAGGTTTTGCTACCGTTCATACACTGCGCTTGCCAAGTGATAATGCCATATCATTTGAACTCTATCTTGATGCAACACGGGACGGGTTTTTATTCTTTGTTCCTCAAATGGAAGTCGGTGAAAAAAACTTTACAGCCTTAGAACTCGAGCTCATTCCGAAAAAAGATTCCTTGGATTTTTTATTTTATGCCTATGATTATTCTCACTATGAATATATGGAAAATGCAGAAATTAGTTTTAGTGGAAGCCTTTTGTTTGAAAAAAAACCATTTTTACAAATGAACCTTGCTGTTTCAAATTTATTTCTCGATTCAATTTTTTCGGTTCTAGAATACAGCCTCTCAGAAAATAATGATGTATTTGCTTCTTTAAAAAACAATTTTTCTACCTTTCTTACCTCAACGGAAATATATATCACAACGGATTTTACTCAGTTTAGTTATAATGTGCCCTATGCTATTATTGCAAACACGGTAAAAAACAATTTTTCTACCTTTCTTACCTCAACGGAAATATATATCACAACGGATTTTACTCAGTTTAGTTATAATGTGCCCTATGCTATTATTGCAAACACGGTAAAAGACAAAGAACTCGTTGTTTTTTCATTAGGAGGTAATGAAAGTTCGCTTTCGCTCACTCAATTCGATTTACTTTTTGCAAATCAAAGTCTAGAAAGTACGGCAAACTTTGATTTCTTGACAGGTTTTTCTGACGCCTTTTTTACAATGTCCCTTGTTTTTAATTCCATACCATATGAGATTCAAGGCGGCATAGTAGATAAAAAAAATATCTATATTTCAGGTAGTTATGGGTTAGACGCACTCTTACACCTTGCCTCTGATTCTCTTTTAAGCGGAAGTCTTGCCATCAATGCGATGCCTATTGCTGTGAAAAATTCTTTTTACGCTCTTTCACTCGATACAGATTTTTATTATAATTCTTTTTCAGATTGGTATGCTACGATAGCAAGCTTTGACTTGAGTCAAACAGGGGGCGAGAATAGACTTTCTCCGCAGATATTCATGGCCGGTTTTGTTGACACCTACGGAGCGGCAATGCATTCTGTTTTGTATACAGATACTATATCATCACTTGAAGGGCATTTACTTAGCTCTTGGTCTTTTTCTGAGGGCATTCTCTCTCGAGCAGATTTACATCTCGCCCTTCAAGACCTAAGCGAGCAAAACTCAAACAAAGAAGCGTATAGTCTTTCCTTTGCTGTAACAAATCCGCTAGAACTAGCATTAAGTGCAGCTAATTTTTTTGACGACACATACATTACCGCAGAAATAGCCTTTGAAAACAGTCCTGTAGAACGTTTCTTAACCCAACAAAATACAGCAAATCAGTTTAGTGCCGACATGCACGTTTTGGGCACAATAAAAAAGCCAAGTATTTCTTTTTCTCTCTATAACACTTTTCTTGACTTTGGAGGCATGCGTACAGAACTGACAGCTCATTGTCTTTTTGAAAACGGCAACATCACTATACCAGATGCAAGTATAAAAACCGATACTTTTAGCCTTCAAAACATTCAGGCGATTTTTGATACGCAAGCTTTCTCAGGCTCTATCAATGGAAATGCGAGTATTCAGAATCTCGTACATGAAAAAACTGAAAAAGCATTTATTATAGATATTTTTTCACCTTTTCCCCAAAAAGAAATAAAAGAGAAAACCTTTCTCTCCTTTCTAGAAATACCTGAAACATTTTCTCTGAATCTACGTATACCAGAAGCAAAAAAAAATGTACAAGGAAGGCGTGATGACTTCAATCTTTCGTTTATACGTTCTCCATCACGTTTTGATATCCAAGGCGGTTTTGGCCCAGCATCAAGTATTATTTCTACGCCTTCTATACAGGGCTATTATACAGACCTCGGAGATATATTAGTACTTTTAGATGAGCGTTTACCTTTAAGCCTATTAGCTTATGGGCAGATAAAAGAAAACCTAATAAATATTACTTTTTCAGACCTCGTTTTAGATGCCTCTCATTTTACCTGGTTTTTAAATTTTGGTGAATTTAAAATCCTAGAAGGTTTCGGTAAGGGAAACTTTTCTATCGGTGGTTATGTACAAGACCCAGAGTTTTCAGGAATAGTTGAAGTTGTAGACTTTGCATGCGAAGTCCCACATTTTATTCCCGGTATCATTCGAGCAGAAACAGGAACAATTCTCGCAGAAGACAAAGTTATTCAGATGCCGCAAATCCTTGGTCTAACAAAAAAAGGTTCTTGTGTGGTCGATGTAGCCCTGCATTTTGATAAATGGGATGTTGAACGGGTTGAAATTGATTTAGAAACACCAAAAAATGAAAAAGTGCTCGTTGCTGCAGATTTTGGTTTGCTTAATATACAAGGAAATGCAAGCTGCGACCTACATTTAGAAATATATCAAGAACTATTTTCAATTACCGGTTTTATAGATGCCGAAGACGCTCAAGCAAAGATTTACCCCGCCGAATTGATAAGCCAAAATATGGAAGAGTCCTCTCTTGATATATATACTGATTTAAAAATACGAGTTGGCAAGCGGTCGCAAGTATCCTTATTTTTATTTCGGCAAATAAACCCTATTGTGCGTTCCCTTATCAGCCCAAATACCCAGCTGCGCTTTGTTATGGACTCAAGGAAAAATCTATCGTATTTAGAAGGAGATATTGTTCTAAAAGGCGGAGAGGTAAACATTGGGCGAAGTTTTTATATTAAGGAAGGA